>ERZ772967.1691-NODE-1691-length-14892-cov-3.978702_pt1 | contig 14892 bp, 4 predicted proteins | sample MGYA00511677_ERZ772967 | MGnify/ENA primary metagenome ERZ772967 (study PRJEB29015, sample SAMEA2737931) | human oral metagenome | biome: human oral; feature: human-associated habitat; material: dental | place: China | collected 2146 ...
TAGTAATATCAGCTCTATATATAAAAATACTTGAGTTATTATTATAAACTACATCGCCTGTTATTTCTTGATAAGCACCACTATCTATCTTAAATTTGACTTTATGGACTTTCGTTTTATCTACCTTAGTAGTAAGCCAATTATTATTTTCAGAAAGAGGAAAAGAAACCCAATAAAGATAAGCTTTTTTCACTTTACGTGGACAAGAGCTACTTGGATTAGGATCCTTTACTTCCGCTGAACTCGAATTAAAAGTTGCAGGATCATTATCTATATCTATAAAAACTTGTTTGTTATTATTATTATTAAGATCCTGTCTGTTATAATCCCCTGTTTTGGTAGTACCAATCACAGTATTCCCTACTACTATCATATCTCCTCTGACAGTAGTTTTATACCTTTCAGCAAAAGTTTGTGCAGTAGCAACCCATATAGCTGCTAAAAAGAAACATTGTAATAGTAATATTCGTTTCATACTATAAGACACCATAAGTTAGATGAATATTTAAACAAGAAATGAGCAGTTGACTAATAGTTACACTTTCTGTTTCAACCGCAAAGGTACATTTTTTATTTTTAAGCTCCTTATTTTTTATTGCAATTAACATCATTTTAACACTTCATATTATTATACATAAAAAAAGCGATGTTTTTCACAAACACCGCTTTTTTCTAATAATTCAAAATTCAATCTACAATTCTAAAGCTCCTTTTACATCGCCATTCATCAATAATTCTACCGGATTTTCAAGAGCTTCTTTTACTGCTACTAAAAATCCTACTGACTCACGTCCATCTATAATACGGTGGTCGTATGAAAGTGCTACATACATCACCGGTGCTATCACTATTTGTCCGTTTCTTACAATAGGACGATCTACTATGTTATGCATTCCCAATATCCCTGATTGAGGAGGATTAATTATAGGGGTTGAAAGCATCGAACCAAACACACCTCCGTTAGTAATGGTAAAGGTACCTCCTGTCATCTCGTCTACAGTTATCTGTCCATCACGAGCACGAGTAGCTAAGCGTTTCACTTCAGCCTCTACCCCTCTAAACGAAAGGTTTTCAGCATTTCTTATTACAGGTACCATCAACCCTTTAGGCCCTGATACAGCAATAGATATATCGTAATACTGATAAGTCACTTTGTCTTGCCCGTCTATCATCGAATTTACATCAGGGAAGAGCTTAAGAGCACGCACCACTGCCAATGTAAAGAAAGACATAAAACCAAGCCCTACATTATGACGCTCTTTAAAAGCATCTTTATATTGTGCTCTGAGGTCGTAAATAGCTGTCATATCCACTTCGTTAAAAGTAGTAAGCATAGCAGTTTCATTCTTAGCACTTACTAGGCGTTCAGCTACTTTGCGGCGTAACATACTCATCTTAGCACGCACCTCAGTACGAACACCTCCTGTAGGTGTTCCCATTGAAGGTTTTGAAGCCTTTAGAGCATCATCTTTAGTAATGCGACCTCCTTTACCTGTACCACTTACAGCGGCAGCTGGTATCTCACGCTCTCCTAATATCTTGCGTGCAGCAGGACTCGGAGCCTGTGCAGCATATGAAGGAGCTGCTGGGGTAGAAGCTGTTGGCACAGGTGCTGGAGCTGGTTTTGAAACTTCTTGTTTAGGTGTCTCTACTTTAACTTCTGATGTCTGACCTCCTGCTGGTTTAGGAGCTGCAGTATCTATCAAACAAACCACTTGTCCTACTTTCACAGCTTCACCCTCTTCAGCTTGTAGGGTAATAACGCCCGCTGCTTCTGCTGGAAGTTCAAGAGTAGCCTTATCCGAATCTACTTCAGCTATAGCTTGATCTTTTTCTACATAATCTCCCGTCTTTACCAACCAACGGGCTATTTCTACTTCAGTTATTGACTCACCTGGTGAGGGAACTTTCATTTCTAACATAGTATTTTAGTTTTAGTTATAAAAAACAGTAATTAGTCATTATTTCTTTAATGTAACAATAAGTACCCCATTCTTACCTTTATCACCATATTTAGTAAGAACTATAGGGTCTTTCAGCACCGTGATGCTATCAATCTTTTCAGGGGATATATTACTCATAAAGTTTGTTGCTTCAGTAGCATACATTTCTTTGCCATCTACTATCACCAAAAGGTCAGTATTAGGTGAAACTCCTGTCACTGATAATGCTCCTGCAGCTTTATAGTTTTCACTACTATCATTGCTCTTTTTAAGAGTAACTATAACGGCACCATTCTCTGCTCTGCTACCGTATATAGCCGTAGCATTTTCTCCTTTTAGTACACTAATACTCTCAATATCATCTGACTTAAGAGATTTTTGCACTATACTACTCACTTTTTCATCGGTAAGCACTACGTCATTTACTACCCACAAAGGTTGTTGAGCATTTCGGGCTGGAGCACACTTAATATTTGGCATTTGCTGCGCTGAAACTATATAAGTAGCCATTAGCAGTACTAATGTAATAATCTTTTTCATATTATTAAAATTTTAAACTATTCAAACACTTTGGCTATTACTTCATTATGGCGTTTGCGATCGCGAGTATGGCTACCAGAAGCAGGAGCTGCATAGGCTGGTGTACCAACATAACGCCATTTCACCAAATCAAAATTCATTAACATATAGCCATAAGCCCCCATATTCTTAGGTTCTTCTTGCGCCCACACAAAATCAGTAGCATTAACATATTTAGCTACTACTTCTTTGAGTTGCTCTACTGGTAAAGGGAACAATTGCTCTATACGCACCAAAGCTATATCTTCACGCCCTAACTTTTCGCGCTCTGCATAAAGATCGTAGTAAAAACGTCCTGAACAGAATACTACTCGTTTCACCTTATTAGCATCGGCTATAGGGTCAGCAATTACTTCTCTGAATTGTCCTTCTGCCAAGTCTTCTAAAGAAGAAATCACCTGAGGGTGACGTAGCAAACTCTTAGGAGTAAACACCACTAACGGCTTGCGGAAAGTAGTCTTCATCTGACGACGCAATAAGTGGAAGAAGTTAGCTGGGGTTGTACAGTTAGCCACATACATATTGTTTTCCGCACACAACTGTAGGTAGCGCTCTACCCGTGCTGAAGAGTGTTCTGCTCCTTGTCCTTCGTATCCGTGAGGAAGTAACATCACTAAGCCATCTTGCACTTTCCATTTGTCTTCTCCACAAGAAATGTATTGGTCAAGCATAATCTGTGCTCCGTTTGAGAAGTCACCAAACTGTGCTTCCCAAATAGTGAGTGTATATGGTGATGCCAAAGCATATCCGTATTCATAACCCAGCACCCCATACTCTGAAAGAAGCGAGTTATAGATATGAAAATCACTCTTAGCCATTGATTCCTTATGTTTTAAATCTTGTAAGAAGCAAATTTCTTCTTCGGTATCTTCGGTTTTTAGTACCGCGTGACGATGTGAGAAGGTACCTCGTTGTACATCTTCACCCGTAAGTCTTACCTCATAACCTTCTGTCAATAATGAACCATAAGCTAACAACTCTGCCATTCCCCAATCGATATGATTATTTTGGAAGAATGCCTCTTTTCTATCTGCTACAACTTTCTTCACCTTGCTAATAAAGTTCTTATCAGCAGGCATTTCGGTTAATACTTCAGCTATTTTAGTAAGCGTCTCTTTGTTGATAGTAGTATCTACCGATTGAAGCATTTCAGCTGGCGAAGCTATTTTAAATCCTTGCCATTCTGTTTGCATAAACGGTTTAATCACCGTCAGAGGCTCTTTTCTCGAGGTTTCTAAATGGGCATCGAGTAGTGCTTTGTACTCGTTTTCCATTTCAGTAACCAATGATTGTTGTATAAGCCCTTCTGTTATCAATTTTTGAGCATAGATATTGCGAGGATTATCGTGTTTACCAATAAGTTTATACATTTTAGGTTGAGAGAAACGAGGTTCATCTCCTTCATTATGTCCGTATTTGCGATAACCTATCAAATCTATAAAAACATCTTTACCAAAAGCTTGTCTAAAGTCTAAAGCAAATAAGAATGCGTGAACTACTGCTTCGGCGTCATCTGCATTCACGTGTAACACAGGGCTATCATTTACTTTTGCTATATCAGTAGCATAGATAGACGAACGCGAATCGGTATAATTAGTAGTAAACCCTACTTGATTATTCACAACTATATGTATAGTACCGCCTGTCTTGAAGCCTCTTAAGCCACACATCTGCACTGTTTCATACACAATACCTTGTCCACACACTGCCGCATCGCCGTGAATAACTATAGGCAACGCTTTTAACGGATTATCTTTACAATATCTATCTTGTTTTGCTCGTGTAATTCCTTCTACTACAGCAGCTACAGTCTCTAAGTGCGAAGGGTTAGGCACGAGGTTCATATCTATTTTTTTACCTGATCGCGAAGTACGTTCAGCTGTGATGCCTAAGTGATATTTCACATCACCATCAAACCAATCGTCCATTTCATAGTCTTTGCCATCAAATTCTGAAAAAATATCCTGAGGATTTTTGCCAAAAACATTAGCAAGAACGTTCAAACGCCCTCTGTGTGCCATACCGAGTACCAAATGTGTTACTCCTTTCTCGGCAGCTGCTTCTACCATAAAATCTAAGCCAGCTACCAAAGCATCATTCCCCTCTAACGAAAAACGTTTTTGTCCTACATACTTAGTATGCAAGAAATTTTCAAAAGAAGTAGCTTCATTCAGTTTGCGCAAAAGCCGTATTTTATCTTCTTTTGAAAAAGGAGTTGTATTGTTATTTTTCTGAAGATGTTGGTCTATCCATTGACGTACACTTTCCTCTCGAATATACTGATATTCTACCCCTACAGAACGACAGAACAACTGTTGCAAAGTACTAACTATTTGACGCAAAGATGTAGGAGAAAGCCCTATTTCCTTAGCACTGTCAAATACTACATCTAAGTCAGCAGTACTAAGCCCATAACGCTCAATAGATAAGTCTACCAACTGTGGTTCACGCGCTGCCAATGGGCTTATTTGCGTAAGTAAATGTCCATAAGTGCGATAAGCATTGATAAGGTTCAGCACTTTAAACTCTTTTTCAATTTTTTCTGACGGTTTATTAGCCTCATTGCTTACTACTTGCTGCACCATCACTGGCACCGCTTCTTGAAGGGGAGCACCATATTGTTCTTGAGCAAAGTCAAAGCCCTGAAAAAAAGCACGCCAACTGGGTTCTACAGCATCAGGATTCTCAAGATACTTGTCATATAAATCACCAAAATACGCCGTGCTTGCGGCATTCAAGAAAGAATACTTATCCATAAATAGTTATTTTTTCGTTTATATTTCGTTAAAGGTATGCAAAGATAGTATTTAGTTTTGAATTAAGCAATAAATCGTGTTAAAAAAACCTAAGTAATTTACTAACTACTTAATATACAACAAAATAAAAAGCAAGCACTATTTTCGTAGTGCTTGCTTTTATTGTTATCTGTATAGGGTAAAGTGTCCCATATACTCTTGTCGGTCATCATCCTCGTGTGTGCGCAGTATATACCAATAGTCTCCTGACGGCATCTCTTTGCCTTCATAACGACCATCCCATACCTGACCCGAACGAAGCGTCTTTATATAACGTCCATAACGATCGTAAATATCTACCGTTAAGTTAGGATAACTGCGGTATATATCAGGATCCCAACCATCATTCTGTCCGTCACCGTTAGGAGTAAAGAAATCCGGCGGTACTGACTTCATATACTCTTTCTCTATCGTAAGTGTAGAACTACAATTATTAGCATCTGTAGCCTCTACTACTACCAACTTAAAGATACGTCCATTCACCACTCGACTCGTTGGGTCTGTTGGCTTAAGCATATATTCACTCTCTCCATTCTCATAACTGCCATTGAATGTTATAGAATAAGGTGTATCTCCCGTATATGGATTACCTCCTACTACTTTCACTCTAACCTTGTTAATTTCGCGTGGATCTGTCTTATCTAATATCTCTAAGCCCGGATAACGCGTTACACTTACCGTTCCTGCCAAGGTACTTGAACATAGAGAGGTCATTCCTAATGGTCGATAGAATATCGTTATCGTATATAGCCCATTGTTCTCTATATTTCTTGTCCTCAACACCTGTTTATCACCATCTACATAACCCACAAACGGTTTAATAGGCTCTCCGTTTATAGAGTAAGAAAGTGTCTGTGATGATATCAGCCCATCGCTGTTATCTCTAGCAAGCGTTATCTGTATATATGGATTTGAGCTTGTTGTCGATACTGTTGAACATTCAAAACCTACAGTAGCTGTTGCTTGTAGACTAGGTGCTGCTGCTATCGTTATATTTTGAGTTTGCGAACAGTTGCCATCTCTAAAGACTAAGCTATAAGTACCTGGTGCCATATTAGTACGCGATACCGTTGTGCCTGTAGCTATACCTGTTCTAGTGTCTATCACATTACCTTGTGAGTCTTTTAGCTCATAGCTATAAGGAGCGCGTCCTCCTTGTATCATAAACTCAAGTTGTCCATCTGATTGCTGATAGCAAGTTTCTGTCACTGTCTTCACTACGCCTAATTTCAATACATCTGGCTCTTCTACAGTGATACGCTCACTAACTTCACAACCTATTACAGCATCTTTCACTTGGATAGTATACTGTCCTTTAGGCAAGTCTACAAACATATTAGTACCACTAAATGTACCTGCCTGTGGCGTAATACTATAAGTATAGCTACCCGTTCCTCCTGTCACGTTTATCTGTACCTTACCATCTATCTCTCCATAACAAGTGATATGGGTCACACTTACCGTCTTACTAAGCGGTGCATAGTTATCTACATTTACAGTCAGTGTTTGTACACAGCCTCCTTGGTGTCTTACCGTAATAGTATGTACTCCCGCTGTTACTGAAGTAAAGTAATTGCTTGCTTGCGCTACCCCGTCTAAAGCAAAGGTAGTTTGCGCTGCTACATCTGTATTTACTCTCACTCTAACCGCATTGTTCACACTATTCGATGGACAGCTGTATTCTACTGTAGCTGTTGCTTGTAGGTCTACACCACCTTTTATGGTTATCGGATCACTTTCAGTGGTACAACTCATAGCATCTTTTACTTTTATTATATAAGTACCCGATGCTAAACCTGTATACAAGGTCTTACTTTGATGCCAATTAACTCCACCATCTATAGAGGTACTGTAGGATTGAGTGCCTCCAGTAATAGTTACTGATACTGTTCCGTCATTAGCGCCATAGCAAACCTCATCAGTCTGTCTATCTATTCGTACTCTGATCAAGTCTGGCTCTGTAATTTTGAATATTTCATCTCTATGGCAGCCATTAGCATCTTGTATCCTCACTACATATTCTCCTGGTGCTAATTTCTCAAACACACCGCTCTCTACTACCCTATCAAAACGTGGGCTAATAGCGTACACTATCGTACCGGTACCACCCGTAGCCGTTACAGTTATCTTACCATCTTTCTCACCTTTACAAGTTATGTTGGTAACTGCACTAGTTACTAATATTGGGTTCGCTTGATCTATCACTATATCTGCTGATGTGTATAGACAATCTACCCCACTCTTCACTTTTATGTAATAAGTGCCAGTAGCCAAGCCACTAAACGCCCAGTCGGTCACATTGATTTGTGTAGCTGAGATAGTCATTGCTACAGTACTTGGTTTTTTGTACAACTCATACTGATAGCCTCCTACGCCACCCGTAGCCGAGAAGGTTATACGTGCTGTAGCTTCTCCATTACATTTCACAAACGCATCAGCTGTATTTACCGTTAAGCTTACAGGTTGCACTGCTACTACTTCTACTTTGTTAGATGCTGCTGATGGACAACCATTAGCATCTTGTACATAGAACTCATAAGTACCCGGCGGCAATGTAAACAAGTTATTAGCTGTAAATGAGCCGCTTGTACCTTGTCGGTATCGATAGCTACCACTACCGCCCGTAGCCGTTACTTGTATCGTAGCCTGTGTTTGTAAGCAGGTAGTTGGACTTACTATCGAAGCCGTCACTTTTATTTCCTGTGGCTCATCTATAGTTACCGGTATGGTCAAGTCGCAGTTCCAACCGTCTACTATCTTCACGTTATACTCTCGTGCATCAAGCCCTGCAAAGGTCGTACTGGTTTGCGCTCCATAAATTTGCGCTCCTCCTACTTCCCACAGTTCATACGTGTAGTTACCACTACCACCCGTAGTACCACTTACCGTAATGCTACCACCTCTTTCACTGAAGCACTTCACATCAGTCTTAGTTACCGTTGCTGCTATAGGAGCTGGCGGATTCATAACTTGAGTTACACTAGTCTCACAGCCGTTTTGGTCTTTTACCCATACTGTATAGGTTTCTGATACCAAGCCTTCAAACACTGAAGTACTGCTATAATTACCATATACACTATGTGCTGCTGGCGTTGGCGTACCTACTGTTAAGCGATACTCATAATTACCCCAGCCACCGGCGGCTGTTACCATAAAGCTACCTATTTGTCCACTGCCGCATTTTATCTGGTTCGTTATCGTTGTACTTGCCGTTAATGCTGATGATGGACCTGATAAAGTAGCTAAGGTAGCGGTTTTTGTACAATATGGGTACTGTGTTTCTCTTACCTCTACATAGTACTTACCTGCACTTAAACCTCCTATAGGTTGGGTTCTCGGGTCACTTGTATCATTTCTACCTGCTGTAGAACTTACTACCTGTACTCCGTATTCATTTACTACTCTAAAGGTGTAGTTGCCCGCATAGCCTCTCATCGATAATGTCAACTCTCCATCATTGCCCGCTGCACAAGTTACCGGTTTGGTTTGTGCCGCACTTATCGATATATTATCGTAATTAGCTATTCCGTAGTTTACACTATCATAGCAACCTGTAGCACTGTCAGTTACGGTTACTTCATAATAACCTGGCGTATCAAAGGTTACTGATACAACACTTACCCCTGAGGTTACCGTATAGATACTTGGCGTAGTTGTACCTCCTGTCACTCTCACTATATAGCCCTGATTAGAACCTCCTTCTATAGTAAAGTCTACCGCTTCTGGCCCTTGACAGTCTATCGGACGAGTCTGTTGTGCTTTAATAGCCGTAATCCGTTTTAGCGGTGGTATTACCGTTGGACTGTTTACATTATTTGCCTCACAGCCATTAGCATCTCTTACATATACTACTACCGTTTGAGTATAGCTACCGTTGCTGCTGATACTTACCACACTGCTATTTGTATAGCCCGTAGTGTTAGTGTTTTGTCCGTCAAACACTACAAAGTTATAAGTGTAAGTACCCGTAGCTCCACCATCTGCTATCGTTTGTACGATTGCCTGACGCGCCTGATTATTCGCATCACAGCTGAAGTGAGTTGTTACCGTTGTACTGCTTACTACTAACGGCTGTGGCTCTGTAATAGTAATTGTTTGTGGCTGTTCACAAGCTCTCGATGAACGTACCGTTACCGTATATACCCCTGCTTTTAAGCCCAATATAGAGAAGTCCTTAGGCGTTGTATTTACCGTTTCGGTTCTTGTTGTAAAGCCTCCGGCTCCTTCTATCTGTATCACATAATCTGTTTGTGTTTGTGTTCCTGGTATGGTTACATCTATCCTACCATTATTACCTCCGTGACAGCCTACATTAGTTTGTGTATAAGTAAAGGCTACCGGTAGCGCTGGTGTTACCTCTATTATGCTAGTGGTTACTGTAGCACAAGCCGTATTGTTGTCTTTCACCCCTACTATATAATTACCTGCAGGTACTCCTGTAAATACCGGTGTAGTACTTACTGTTGTAGTACCTCCTCCTTGTGGGGTAAGGGTATAGGTGATACTATTACTACCTCCTTGGTGGGTCACACTCAAGGTAGCACCCGTAGGACTCGCACAAGTTACCTCTTTGACTAGCTGTACTTGTACATTGCTGATAGGCTCGTGAAGTTTTCCTGTCGCTAATGTTAGCGTTGCCGGACAACCCCAACTATCGCTTACCACTACCTCATAGTTACCAGCTCCCAGACCGGTAAAGGTTCGTGTACTTTGTGGTATACCTTCCTTCACTCCGTCTTTTATCAGTTGGTAAGTGTAATTCACTCCATCACCTCCTGTTATAGTCGCTACGCTTATCTCTCCAGTACCTGCCACACAGTTCTCTTGAGTAACCGTTAGCGTACCACTAATAGGTGTTGGATTATTCATCGTGATGCTCGCTACTAATAGCGGACAGTCTTTCCTCAAATTGTCTCGTACCCATACATAGTATGTGTCTGATACCAAGCCGCTCTTATAGGTGGTCGTCGTCCACGCTCCTGAGGCTGTTGGTGGTGTTGTAGTCGTACCAATATGGTATTGATAGCCTCCCCAGCCGCCACTTACATTCTCTATGCGTATCTCTCCATCATTATTACCTGATACGCAAGTAATTGAACGTACGCTCGTCGTAGCGGTAAGAGTTTGTGTCGGACTCTCTATACTAAACCTTTGTACTTGTTCGCACAATGTTTGTTGGTCTTTTACCGTTACTGTATAAATACCTGCTCCTAAGCCCGAGATATTAAACTTAGTATTTGTACCTGCAAACATAGGTGACGGATTTATCGTTCCACCTGACGGGGTTACCGATACCTGATAAGTATGCAAGCTATCTAAGCCCTCTAAGGTGAAGGTAGCCGTACCATCTGAACCACAAGCTATATTCCGTGTCTGTACATCTACTATCCTAAAGGTATTAGGATCAGGTGATATATAATCGTATGATACTATACAACCCGTATTCTTATTACCTATCCAGAACTTATGGGTTGCATTAGGCGTTACCGTAAAAGTATTACCTGTCTGCCAAGGTGCTGTGCCTATCGCTACTGTTGGGGCTGTCGCTCCTTCATAGTAGTAGATAACCCCCGCTCCAAATGGTAACACGCCATCTTTGGTCATCGTTAGGGTAACAGTTGCTACCTGACAAGTAGTTGCACTTACCACTTGCAAGTTAGCTACATCTATGCGTTCATAAGGCACTATCGTCTCAGTAACGCTCGTATAACAGCCTGAAGCATCTCGTAGCGTAATAGTTACTACCGAACCCTCTGCTATCCCTAAGGTATAAGTGTTGCTATATACTTTATTACCATATGCATCTTCAAACTCTATCGTACGTGTGCCAGTACCTCCTGCTATAGCAGTCGGTGGTACTACTATCTTAGCCTGATTAGTCTGACCGTTATTGCCACAAGCAAACTGGTCTACCTGTATAAGCGTAGCACTTAGTGTTAAAGCAGGTGGTGTACCTACCCTAACTACCGTTGTAGTACTACAGCCACTATCGCTATTTTTAACCGTTATCGTATACACGCCTGCCTCTAAATCCTTAGCCGAACGTGTCCCCAAATTCCATCTCGGTGCCGTTACCGGACCTAAAGGCCCTACAATACTGGTATAGATGTAATTACCACTACCCAACTCTACTATATTCATAAAGCCGTCTGTACTTCCAAAGCATGTTACCGACTGGGTGCTTACTTTTATCTCTGGATAAGAAGGTGAAGCCACCGAAACTACTACTATCGTAGGTGAACAGTGCAACTGACCATTATCTTTTATAGTTACCGTATAAGTACCCGGTGTATTTCCTATAGGCTGTACAGCTTCTGAGGCTGTACTGCCTGTTACTGGTAAGAATGTACTACCTGTATAAGTCGTACCACTCGGTGGAGTTATATTATAAGTATAATTACCCGAACCTTTGTCTACTCTAATGGTTATCTCAGCATTAGTACCAGTAACACAGCCTATCAATTTGCTCACCCGTGCACTCGCCTCTAATGGATCGTGTACCGTTAGCGTTTGTGTAGCCTCACAGCCCGTATTCTTCTCACGTACTACCATCACATAAGTACCTGCTGATTCATTCGCAAATACATTGGTAGTTGTCCAAGTAAGACCTCCGTCCTTAGAATATTCGTAGGCTGCTAATTCGGTTGTAGGAGCTGCTGCCTGTGGTATTATAGTCTTAGCCACTGGCACTACCGTAAAGGCAAAGTTACCATTGCTACAGCCTGTAACAGTAACTGTATGTACTGCTGGTTTAGGTTGTATAGTAAGTGTATAAGTACCTAAGGTCATACTACAAGTGTATTGGTCGATTACTCCTACATTCACACTTATCGTAGTAGGTGCCGATGGGTAGTGTAAACTGCCTGCTCCTACTACATTATCACGCAATACTTGTACCCTATTATTAGCCGTCGCTATCGGGGTAACAAAAGTCGTAGGTGCTACCGGAGTAAGCGTATACGTATACTGTCCGCCCCCGCCTTGTACATTAAGCACTTCTACTACTCCCGCTGCATCACAGGTTATATTCGAACTTACCGATACCGTACCAGTAATAGGTGCCAATTGTTTCATTTCTGCATCTCTACTGCCCCAAGTACAACTACCCTCTGTTACTTCTACATAATAGATCTTGCCCGCTGGCATCGTAAAGGTTGGTACATCATAACTATAAGTACTTGCTGCCATCGTTATCGTACCATTATTTACTTGGTTGCCCGTACGTTTAGGACCTGGTGTACTGGTAAGCTCAAACAACTTCCAATTGATCGTAAGCGGACCTGGTTTATAGCTGCTCTTACGCTTAATGGTGATATTTACATTTCCTTGGGTTGTACCCCCACAAGCTGGCGTTACTGTAAGTCCTACCTGTACCGCTGGTGTGGCCGTACCACTATAGAAGTCACCCTCTGCCTCTGCTGTACATCCCGCTGTATCACGTACATAGAACTTATACGTCCTTCCTGGTACCAAATCTGTCCACACATAAGTCCGCGCTGTCGCAGGCGTTGGTGTTACCCAATTGTAATTGTCTACCGAAAATACTAAATTGCCTGTACCTTTACCAACTGGCATCGTTACCGTTGCTACCATTCCTTGCGTTGAGCTCGTACAACCATTCTCAAACGCATTCATATTCGTCTCTACCGTTAGTCCATCTAAACGGTGTGGCAACGTTTTCTGTGCTACTCCTGTCAAACACTTAGTAGCGGTTCCTCCCTTAGGCGATACCGTCTTATAGGTAATCGTTACCGTATTACCTGGTATAAAACTTGGGTGCGCTCCCAATGGGAATACATGTGTGGTTACTTTCGTCCACGTTTGGCCATCTAAGCTGTAATATATGTCTGAATCATTATTGTAAGCATCAAAAGCTGCTTGTGAAAACTCTAACAGCATCGCTGTTGGACTACCTACCGATGGACAGTTCACATTCGTATCTACTTTTAATGCTCCATCTAACAATAAGTCCGGTTTATCCTCTATCGTTATTGTTCGTACACTACTACAACCAAATACGTCTTGTATTGTAATGGTGTATACCCCTGCTACCGCATTGGCTATCGTATAACTACCTGATACCCCTGTCTGAGTTTGGGTACCCACCACTCCTGGGCGTTGTACCCCTATCTTAAACGGTTTACCTCCATTTAAGTTGCTTAATATTATCTTGCCCGTTGCCGTACCTTGACATTCTGGCTGTACTACTTGCTGCGTATAAGTTGCCACCCCTACATTCTTTAGTGTCTCTGTGTATGTCTTCTCACAGAAACCTGACCTCACTTGTATTACCCAATCTTCTGAAGGTGTATTAAAACGTGATAGTAATGTATATGTATTAGCAGTACCGTAAGGTGGTGGGGTTGTTCCTGCTTTGTAGAATCTGTATTCTTTTCCATTAGCACCTCCACTTGTCAATACTTCTAACTTAGCCTGTGTACATACCCCTTGATCTGTAACGTTTACCTTCACCGTTAGTGATGGGTAAATATCTATCGCTCTCTGGGCACTACAGCCGTATTGGTCTTTTACTGTAACAGTATAACTACCCTGACGCAAGCCTGTAAAGCTGTGCGTTACACTATCTGTCGTAGGCGATACCGCTGCCGATCCGTTAAGCGATACTGTATAACCTCCATTACCATCGGCGATCTTCACTTTTATTACTCCTTGATTATCACCCGCATAACACTCTGTAGCTTCTAATGTAAAGCTAACCGTCTTCGGCGTAGGAATAAAGTTCGTTAAATCTATCTGTTTAGAACAGCCATTCGCATCTTTTACTATAAACGAAGGTGTACCCGTTGCTACCCCAGTAAATAAACCTGTTGTATTAGTTGTCTTAGTAGCTCCGCCTACTAAATAAATATATGTATAAGCTCCTGTTCCTCCCGTAGCCGTTACTTGTACCTTTGCAAATTGAGCATTGCTACACATCGCTGGCTCTACTATCGTAGCTGTTAAGGTTAATTCTGCAGGCTCTGTAATAGTTATTGTCCTACTTACCACACAAGTAGGTGCACCTATCACTGGTGATGTATACGTAAATACTACCCTATGTGTGCCCTTCGCCAAACCTGTTATCTCATAAGTTGAATTCGTAACCGATGAACTTATCGTACCTCCATTCAACGATATATTATAACGCCCTCCCCTTAAATTCTCTAACTTAAAGGTTACTTTGCCCGTTGAACTACCTTTACATGTTACATTCGTTTGACTCAATACACTCGCCTTAAACTCCTGTCCACTAGGGATCACTACCGTCTTAACTATCTCCTGTGGACATGACTTCGGTACTTGGTACACTTTAATGTCGTCTAAAGTAAAGTCATTACCCCAACCATGTGGCGCCGCTCCATTAGATCGGAATTCTATAGTGAACTCTGTATTGTTACCAGCATTTAGTGTCCCTTGCATTAACTTCCAGTTATTCAAGCCTGCTCCACAAACAGAATTTGGTATTACACCAGTATCCGTTGTCGCTATTACTGTACCATCATTAGCAACTAATCGTACTCGTATATTAGGTAATAAAGCATTACCTAAAGTAGGGTGAGTTTTCCTATCCTCAC
>ERZ772967.1694-NODE-1694-length-14879-cov-3.350445_pt1 | contig 14879 bp, 13 predicted proteins | sample MGYA00511677_ERZ772967 | MGnify/ENA primary metagenome ERZ772967 (study PRJEB29015, sample SAMEA2737931) | human oral metagenome | biome: human oral; feature: human-associated habitat; material: dental | place: China | collected 2146 ...
TTTCGGCATCGCCCGGGCCGTGGCCGAGCACCGCAGGGAGGCGGGCATCCTGGGGCCGCTCTACATCGGGGCGGACACCCATGCCCTGTCGGAGCCCGCGCTGCGCACCTGCGTGGAGGTCCTGGCGGCGAACGGCGTGGACGTCGTGCTGCAGGAGGGGTTTGCCCCGACGCCGACGCCCGTCGTCTCGCGCGCCATCCTGGCGCACAACCGCGAGGTTGGGGCAGCCGTGGCGGACGGCCTGGTGATCACGCCGTCCCACAACCCTCCGGAGGACGGTGGCATCAAGTACGACCCGCCGAGCGGGGGCCCCGCGTCCCCGGAGATCACGTCGCGGATCCAGCGGCGCGCCAACGAATTGATCCGCGGGGGAGTCCGCTCCATCGAGAGGGTCCCCTTCGAGCGCGCGGTGAAGCTGGAGACGACGCACTTCGAGGACTACGTCATGCCCTACGTTCGGGCTCTCGCCTCCGTCCTGGACATGGAGGCCATCGCACGCTCCGGCCTGCACGTCGGCGTGGACCCCCTCGGCGGGGCGGGGATCGGGTACTGGGACCCCATCGTCGAGGTCTACGGCATCGAGAACCTGGAGGTCGTCAACCGGACGATCGACCCCACCTTTTCCTTCATGCCCCTGGACCACGACGGCAAGGTGCGCATGGACTGTTCCTCGCCCTGGGCGATGGCGAACCTGCTGAAGATGAAGGACCGATTCGACGTGGCCTTCGGCAACGACACGGACTACGACCGACACGGCATCGTGACGCCCGCGGGGCTGATGAACCCCAACGCCTACCTCGCCGTGGCGGTGCGCCACCTGTTTGGGACGCGCAAGGGCTGGCGGGCGGACGCCGCGGTGGGCAAGACGGTGGTGTCGAGTTCCATCATCGACCGGGTGGCGGAGGGGATGGGCCGCAGGCTCTGCGAGGTCCCCGTCGGGTTCAAGTGGTTCGTCGAGGGGCTCCTGGACGGCTCCATGGGGTTCGGCGGCGAGGAGAGCGCCGGGGCGTCCTTCCTCTGCCGCGACGGCTCGGTGTGGACGACGGACAAGGACGGCATCATCATGGACCTGCTGGCCGTCGAGATCGCGGCCGTGACGGGAAAGGACCCGGCGCAGCATTACAAGGAGATCACGGAGCGGTACGGGGAGTCCTGCTACGCCCGCATCGATGCGCCGGCCTCGCCGGAACGGAAGGCTGCGCTGGCGAAGCTCTCCCCCGAAGCGGTGCGGGCCGACTCGCTGGCGGGGGACCCCATCGTGGCGCGGCTCACGAAGGCGCCGGGCAACGACGCACCCATCGGCGGCCTCAAGGTCGTCGCGGAGGGCGGCTGGTTCGCCGCGCGTCCATCGGGGACGGAGGACCTCTGCAAGATCTACGCGGAGAGCTTTAAAGGGCCGGATCACCTGAAGCGCATCCAGCAGGAGGCTCAGGAGATCGTGGCGTCGGTCGCCTGAGGCGGGGTGGGCGATGCGAGTTGACAAGTTCCTGAAGATGGCCCGCCTGGTCAAGCGCCGCAGCGCGGCTCAGGAGATGGCGGAGCTGGGGGCGGTGCGCATCGACGGGCGGCCCTGCAAGCCCGCCTCCGAGGTGCGCGAGGGCAGCGTCCTGGAGGTGGCCTACATGAATCGGGTGCTGAAGGCGCGCGTGCTGTGCGCGGAGGAGGCGCTCCTGAAGCGGCCCGGGACCGTGAGCTGGGAACAGGTCGAGGAGCGTCCGGTCTCCCCGGACGAGAACCCCTGGGGGGAGTGAGCCCGCGGGCGTGCGCCTAAAGGGCCCTAAAAGTTGTAGAATAGTGCGGCGTTCTTGAAACGCGCGGACTTCGGGTCCGTGCGGTCGTCTTTATCTTAAATCATTCTGGAGGTATGTCTCATGAAGAAGATCATCAGTTGCGACAAGGCCCCTGCGGCGATAGGTCCCTACAGCCAGGCCATCCAGGCCGGAGAGTTCCTCTACGTGTCCGGACAGATCCCGGCCAACGCCAAAGGTGAGGTCGTCCAGGGCGGCGTCGAGGAGCAGGCGAAGCAGTCCCTGGAGAACGTCAAGGCCATCCTTGAGAGCGCCGGCTACGGCCTGAAGGACGTGGTGAAGACGACGGTCTTCGCGACGGACATGGCGAACTTCGCGGCCGTGAACGGCGTCTACGCCAAGTACTTTGACGCGGAGGCCCCGGCTCGGTCCTTCGTGGCCGTCAAGGCGCTTCCGAAGGAGGTCCTGGTGGAGATCGAGGTGGTGGCCTGGAAGAGGTAGCTCCAGGCCCTCCGCGCCCTCGAAATCTGTTATAATCAAACTTCGCGAGCCTCCTGAGGCTTGAGGTTCTGCCTCTCGGCGGAAGATCGTTGCCCGCCGGGAGGTGCTGTTTTAAAAATTCAGGGGAGGTATTTTCATGGCAGACACAGCAGCAGCGCCGGAGGCGGCGCAGCAGACGACGGCGGTTTCGCCCTGCGGGTCGCTCTTCGGGGGCGGCGCGTCGGCGCCGTCGGGAGAGGGAGGCGCCGCCCCCCAGCAGCAGGCCAGCCTGATGGGGATGCTCTTTCCGCTGGTCATCTTCGTGGTCATTTTCTACTTCTTCATCATCCGTCCCCAGAGGAAGCGTCAGAAGGAACACGAATCCCTGCTCTCCGGCATCGGGCGGGGGGATCAGATCGTCACGATCGGGGGCTTCCTGGGCACGGTGAAGGAGGTTCGGGACGACACCTTCCTCATCGAGATGGGAGAGGGCGTCCGCGTCCGCATCCTGAGGTCCGCGGTCCAGACGAAGCGGACGCCGGCCCAGGGGCAGCCCGCGACCGAGGAGAAGAAGGACTAGGAGAGCGTTGGCATGGGGCGGCCTCCCGGCCGTCCCCGGAACGCCGCGCGCCCCACGGGGCGACGCGGCGGCTGGCTTTTTTTGATGCAGGGGGATAAGCATGAATCGTAGGGATCGACTGCGGCTGTGGGTCGTGTTGATCGTGATCGTTGCCGCCCTGGCCTACTCGTGGCCGATAAAGGGGCGGATCAACCAGGGGCTTGACCTGAGGGGTGGGGCCCACATCGTCCTTCAGGCGAAGGACACGCCGGAGAACCCGGTGGGGCCGGACAGCATCGACCGTCTTCTGGCCGTGCTGCGCAACCGCGTGGACCAGTACGGCGTGGCGGAGCCCATCATCCAGAAGAGCGGCGAGGACAGGATCATCATCGACCTGCCGGGGATCCAGGACCCCAAGGCGGCCCTTGAGCTGATCGGCAAGACGGCGCAGATGGACTTCCGGGAGGTGCTGGACGTCACCGCCTCGACCCTTTCCGCGCCTGAGCGGAAGAACTATGACAGCGACCTTCAGTTCAGCCAGGCCCAGGAGCGCTGGCGCGCCGCGGTGGAGGCTCAGAGCAACTCCAGCGCGGACCTCGCCGCGCGGGCCAAGGGCATCGAGGGCGCCATCGTGGCTCCGAGCGAGGAGGAGGAGGGGGAGGCGGCCCGCTTCTACCTGTTGGGGAAGAGCCTTCTGTCGGGAAAGGACCTGGAGACGGCCTCCGTCAATCCGGACAGGCTGGGACGCATGGGCGTGTCGCTCTCCTTCAGCCCCGAGGGGGCGAAGCTCTTTGAGGAGGCCACGGCCCGCCTCGTGGGGAAACAGATCGCCATCGTGCTGGACAACGTCGTGATCTCGGCCCCCGTGGTCCAGGACCGCATTTCGGGCGGAGAGGCCCAGATCACGGGACGCTTCACGGCCGAAGAGGCCTCGCGGCTGGCCATCATGCTGAAGGCCGGTGCGCTGCCCGTGGCGGTGGAGATCGCGGAGAACCGCTCCGTCGGGCCCAGCCTGGGGGCGGACTCGGTGCGGCAGGGGATGCAGGCCGGCCTCTTTGGCGCGGCCATGGTGCTGGTGTTCATGCTCATCTACTACAGGTTCCGGGGGCTGGCCGCCGACGTGGCGCTGGTGGTGACGATCCTCCTGATCTTCACCGGGCTGATCGCGTTCCACGCCACGCTGACCCTCCCCGGCATCGCGGGCATCATCCTGACGCTGGGCATGGCCGTGGACGGCAACGTCCTGATCTACGAGCGCATCCGCGAGGAGGTCCGCTCGGGCAAGACGCCCATCGCAGCCCTGGACGCCGGCTTCCGCAAGGCGCTGGTGACGATCCTGGACTCGAATATCACGACGCTCATCGCGGCGCTGGTCCTGTTCCACTTTGGCTCGGGGTCCGTCCGCGGCTTCGGCGTGACGCTCTCCATCGGCCTCGTGGCCAGCGTGTTCGCCAACGTCGTCGTGACCCGGGCCCTGCTGCAGCTCTTCGTCAGCCGCCGGCAGAACGCGCTGAAGCGCAGCTAAGGAGTGGATTGGGATGAACAGAAACTACAACTTTATGGCGCTTCGCAGGCCCGCTCTGTCGCTGAGCGCCGTCCTGGTCCTGGCAAGCCTGGCCTTCCTCTTTACCCGGGGCTTGAACCTCGGCATCGACTTCACGGGGGGCAACGTGATCCAGCTGGAGTTCGATAACCTACCCGAGGTGGCGGAGGTCCGTAAGGTCGTCTCGGGCGTCGTGGCGCAGGAGGCCATGATCCAGAAGTTCGGCGAGAAGGGCGTCATCATCCGCACGAACGAGGACACCGAGGAGAGCCGCGAGCAGGTGATCTCCGTCCTTCAGAAGGCCTTCCCCGACATGAAGGTCTCGGGCTACGAAAAAGTGGGGCCCGTCGTGGGAGGTGAGCTCCGCCGCCAGGCGGTCATTGGCGTCTCCATCGCGCTGGTCGCCATCCTGATCTACATCACGGTACGCTTCCGCTTCCGCTTCGCGGTGGTGAGCGTGGTGCCCCTGGTGCACGACGTCCTCATCGCCCTGGGCTTCTTCAGCCTCACGCAGATGGAGGTCTCCTCCTCCTTCATCGCGGCCATCCTGACGATCGTCGGCTACTCCCTGAACAACACGATCATCATCCTGGACCGCATCCGCGAGAACTGGCGCGACCTGGGCCGCGACGGCATCGAAAAGCTGGTGAATGACTCCGTCAACCAGACCCTGGCGCGCACGATCAACACGACGCTGACGACGCTCTTCCCGGTCATCGCCCTGTGTGTGTGGGGTGGACCCGTGCTCCAGGCCTTCAGCTACGCCATGCTCGTGGGGATCATCGCGGGCACCTACAGCTCCATGTTCGTGGCGACGGGCGCCCTCATCGAGTGGTACAAAGCCCGCCCCGAGTCGCGGTAGGGGCGCGTTGACGAAAGATTTCGGGACCCGCGTCGGCGGGCCCCGATTTTTTTGAGAGGAGATCTTTTGTAATGAAGACGATGAAAATTTTCCTTGAACTTCTCTGCGCCGCCGCGGCGGTGTGCTTTCCGCTGCTCCTTCCCCGCGCGGCCTGCGCGGCGGAGGGAGAAACGCCCCGCCGCCCCGTGGTGGTGTTCAACACCAACATGGGGCAGTTTCAGGCGGAGCTCTACACGGACCTGGCGCCCGTCACCGCCGGTAACTTCATCGACCTGGCCCGGCGCGGCTTCTACAACGGCGTGATCTTCCACCGCGTGATCGACCGCTTCATGATTCAGGGCGGCGACCCCACGGGCACGGGCACGGGCGGCCCCGGGTACAAGATCGAGGACGAGTTCGGACCGGGCCTTGCCCACGATGCCCCCGGCGTCCTCTCCATGGCCAACGCGGGCCCCAACACGGGGGGATCGCAGTTCTTCATCACGCTGGTCCCCACGCCGTGGCTGGACGGCAAGCACGCGATCTTCGGCCGGATCGTCGAGGGGATGGAGGTCGTCGAGGCCATCGGGCACGTGGAGACCGCCCAGGGAGATCGCCCCGTGAAGGACGTCGTGATGCAGTCCGTCGTCGTCGAGGAGCCGAAGGAGTAGCGCCTGAGAGGCGCTTTTAGGAGGGATTTCGATGTCGAAGGTTTACGTCACGCGCATGCTGCCGCGCCCCGTGATGGAGGAGCTGGGCAGGGTGTGCGAGTACGCGGCGAACGAGGAGGACCGTCCGGCCTCGCGCGAGGAGCTTCTGAGCGGGGTGAAGGGGTGCGACGGCGTCATCAGTATGCTGAACGACGTCATCGACGCCGAGGTCATGCGGGCGGCGGGGCCGCAGTGCCGCATCCTCGCCAACTACGCCGTCGGGTACAACAACATCGACCTGGCGGAGGCCCGGAGGCTGGGGATCGCCGTCACCAACACGCCTGGCGTCCTGACGGACGCCACGGCCGACCTGACGTGGGCGCTGCTCTTTGCGGCGGCTCGGCGCGTTCCGGAGGGGGACCGCCTCGTGCGCCACGGGAGCTTCAACTGGGCGCCGGAGTTCATGCTGGGGGCCGACATCACGGGCCGCACCCTGGGGGTGATCGGCGCGGGGCGCATCGGGCTGAACTTCGCCCGGAAGGCCCGCGGCTTTGACATGAAGGTGATCTACGCGGGGCGCCACCGCTCCTCCGAGTTCGAGGCGGAGACGGGAGGAACCTTCGTCACGAAGGAGGAGCTCCTGCGGACGGCGGACTTCGTCTCGCTGCACGTGACGCTGACGCCCGAGACGCGCCACCTGATCGGGGAGCCGGAGCTTGGGATGATGAAGCCGACGGCCATCCTCATCAACGCCTCGCGCGGTCCCGTGGTGGACGAGAAGGCGCTGGTGCGCGCGCTTCGTGAGCGCAGGATCCTGGCGGCGGGGCTGGACGTCTACGAGAACGAGCCGGAGGTGGAGCCGGGGCTCAAGGAGCTGGACAACGTGGTCCTGACGCCCCACGTCGGCACCGCGACGGTGGGCACCCGGACGGAGATGGGTTTCATGGTGGTGCGCAACGTGGCCGCCGCCCTGGCCGGGCAGGAGCCGCCGAACCTCGTGAGGGCGTAGATCGAGAGGGGACGGGCTGCGCCCGTCCCCGTGTATGGACTCAGGTCAGCGGTCGCCTGCGCGGACCGATGAGGGGGCCTGCCGGCACCTCACGCCAGGAAGCCGTTGATGATCTCCTCTTCCGCCTGCTGTTCGGTCAGCCCCAGCGTCATCAGCTTGATCAGCTGTTCGCCCGCGATCTTTCCTATCGCCGCCTCGTGGACCAGCGAGGCGTCCACGTGATGCGCCTCGAGGGAGGGCACGGCGAGGATCGTCCCCTCGTCCATGATGATGGAGTCGCACTCCGTATGGCCCTTGCACGGGGCGTTCCCGACGATGCAGGCGTCAAATCTCTGATAGGATCGGTCCCTGGCGATGGAACGAGAGACGACGTCGGCGCTGCCGCCCTCCTCCTGGAGGGTCACCTTGTAGGTGCTGACCGCGTGCTGCTCTCCGTGGGTCATCAGGCGCTCGCGCACGACCAGCCGCGCGTCCTTCTTCAGCTCGGCAAGGGTGGTTCGGTTGGTGGAATCGACGCCCTTGATCTGCGCCATTTCCATCTCCACGGAACTGCCCTCCTCCATGTACACCTCCGTGACCGGGTTCAGGATGCGCTTGCCCGTGCCGTCCCCGGAGCCGTAGTGCTTTTCCACGTACTTGACCTTCGAATTTTTGCCGACATAAAACCGGTGAACGCCATCGTGTTCCGAATCCTGCACGCCGCAGTTGTCGATGCCGCACCCCGCGACGATGGTGACGTCGCTGCCCTCGCCGACAAAAAAGTCGTTGTACACCGTCTCCTTCAGCCCGCTCTGGGAGAGGACCACCGGGATGTGGACGCTCTCGCGCCGGGTCCCGGGCTTGATGTGGATGTCGATCCCGCTGCCGTCCTCTTTTGAGACGATGTCGATGTTCGCCGTGTTGTTCCTGCCGGCGAGCCCTCCGTTGGCGCGAACGTTGTAGGCTCCCATTGGGACATCGTGGAGGTCCGCCACCTCTCGAAGCAGGCGCTTCTGCACCTCCGTCAGTTTTTCCATCACACGCCCCTCCTCAATCTGCTGCACGGGCCCTGCGCGGCTTCCGTCCCCACCAGGTCCGGAAAGACCTCCGCTTTCGTGCCGTGCCGTTCTATCGTCCCGTCGGTGAGGACCGCGATCTCGTCCGCGATGTTCAGGATGCGCTCCTGATGAGAGATGATGATGATGGAGCTGTCCCTGATCCCCCTGCGCATGGACTCGAAGATGCGAATGAGGTTTTGGAAGCTCCACAGGTCTATTCCCGCCTCGGGCTCGTCGAACACCGTCAGCCGGGAGTGCTTGGCGAGGACGGTGGCGATCTCGATGCGCTTGAGTTCCCCTCCGGACAGGGATGCGTTGACCTCCCTGTGGATGTAGTCCTGGGCACACAGCCCGACCTCCGAGAGGTAGTCGCAGGCGTCCGAAACCGAGAGGTCCTTGCCGGAAGCCAGCCGCAGCAGCGCGTGAACCGTGATGCCCTTGAAGCGCACGGGCTGCTGGAAGGCAAAGCCCATCCCCTTCCTTGCGCGCTCCGTTATCCCCATGTCCGTGATGTCGAGGCCGTCCAGGAGGATTTGACCTTTGGTCGGCTTTTCGATCCCGACGATCAGTTTGGCGAGCGTGGACTTCCCGCTTCCGTTTGGACCGGTGATCGCGACAAATTTGTTGTCGTCCACGATAAGGTTCAGGTCGTGGACGATCTCTTTCCTGACCCCGTCGTTGTCGACGGAGAAGGACAGGTTTCGCAGTTCCAACATGACCTCGCCCCCCGCGATAGTCTTTGGGTGATAATTATTTTACCGGTTCATTCCAGGACCAACAGCAGGGCCATCTTGAACCGGCCGTCCGCCTTGACGTAGTGCCGTCCGTCCTTCTCGAAACGAAAGTTCTCCCCGGCGCGAAGGGGGTATTCCTTCCCCTCGTACCCGATGATCGCCTTGCCGTCCAGGGCAAAGACCAGCGCCGTGCCGGGCGCGGAGTGCTCGGACAGGCCGGTGCCCTCGTCAAAGCTCATCACCACGAACTTCATTTTCGGGGAGCTCAGGAGGTCCAGGTTGACGATCCTGCCATCCTGGTAGGGGATCAGGTCCTTCAACTCGAAGACTTCCCTGTCTTTCAAAATGGGGTTCATCACGGTCTCCTTTCTCAACGACACCTCGACGTACACGCTGTCCGCGTCGGCCTTGATCCCTACGGGCGCCTCGACGGGCGTCACGTAGCCCTGTCCGGCGCCGAGGGGGATTTCCCTTTCCGCCACGACGCGCATGCTCCCGTGGAGGGCCAGCCAGACCTTGTGGTTCGGGTAGCTCTCGGGACTGATGTCCGTCCCCTCCGCCATGGAGAAGACGAACGTGTCCTGGATGACCTTGCCGGACAGGGTGCAGCCGGGGACGGCAGGGTTCTCCGCTGCAAGGCTGAAGGGGCCAGTCTTCATACGAACGCCTCCCTTTTGTGATTCTTGACTTTTCCAGTATAATACAAAGGGAGTAAGGTTTCCATATCTCGAGATACGGATTCAGTATAGGGAAAAAGGCTGACCTACAGTGCAGTGCGACGCCCGCGTTTTTCGTGGCGGGCTGTAGGGCGTCCTTCGCCGCTCAAGCCCGTCGTTTTGGAGGCCTCTAATACAGGCGCATCATGTCGACCGGCACCCCGTAGGCGATCGAGGTGATCCTGCCGCCTTTGCACTCGATGAGGAAGGCGGAGTTTTGCTCCAGGTAGCCGATGGAGGCAGTTCCGGAGGGGGGCAGCTCGTTCTCGTACTCCAGATATTCCGAGTCGAAGTCCTCGGGGTAGTCGGAGCGGTTCAGGCAGCCTTTGAAGTAGCTTCCCAAAACCTCGGTGCCGGCTCCCACGCGGATCCCGCCGGGGAAGACGATGTCGGGATCTCTTATTTCAATCCCATAGGGGTGGTACTTCCCGCCCTTCTGTTGAGAGGCCCCCGAGACGGTCGTCCCGTTCTTCTTCCACTCCAGGAACCACAGGTCGTCGATGTCCTTCTCCTCCAGGGGGCAGTACCGGGATGGCTCTGCGGAGGGCTTGTCGTCCCGAATCGTCCTCTCCGCCAGGGAGATGGCCTGTTTCTCCAGGGCCAGGCATCGATTGAAAAACACTTCCGTCCAGTGCTCCGCGGCAACCCCGCGGGACGCGGAGAGGACCAGGCAGGACAGGGCCGCCATCGACAGCAGGCACTTTTGCAGCAGCGAACTCCTCATGACATAACGCCTCCTGAACTCAAAGTCTGTGTTGCCGGCAAAGGGCCGTCACGGCTTAAACTTAACGGCACAGCGCCACTTTGTCAAGATCGCGCTCGCCCTTTCGGGCAAGGCTGAGCGCCACGACACAGCGTTTGGTGGCCGGAGCGGTTGTGTTTTCGGCCCTCCAAAATGGAATTTGCGGTAAGATATATGCAATAGTACGGAGAGGTGCGATCCCACGAAGTCCTGAGGGCGTCGTGCTGAGGTTTAAAATCAGTGCAAAAAGGAAGTGCGCGCATGAAATTCTTTCACCTGTCGGATCTGCACATCGGCCTGAAGCTCATCAACCGGGACCTTCGGGAGGATCAGGAGTACGTCCTTGACCAGATCGTGAGGGCTGCCGGGGAGGTGAGCCCTGACGCCGTCGTCGTCGCCGGAGACATCTATGATAAGGCGATCCCCTCCGTCGAATCGGTGGAGCTCTTCGACCGCTTCGTCTCGAAGCTTGCGGGAGCGGTCCCCACGGCGGAGATCATGATGATCAGCGGCAACCACGACAGCGGCCCGCGGGTCAACCTCTTTCGAAGCGTGCTGCAGCGGCGGGGAATCCACATGGTGGGTCTCCCGCCCCGGACCCCGGAGGATTTCATCGAGAAGGTGGTGCTTTGGGACGAGTTTGGCCCCGTGAACTTCTACCTGCTCCCCTTCGTGAAGCCCTCCATGGTGAGGCTCGTCCTGGATGCGGACGCGGACGCATCGGGCGGCGGGGATGAGGCCGCGGACGCAACGCCGCGGGGCCTTTCCTACGACGAGGCGCTGCACCGGCTGATCGATCGGGAGACGATCGACCCGGAGCAGCGGAACGTCCTGGTGAGCCACCAGTTCTACCTGCCCTCCGGGGCCGTCCCGTCGGGAGTGGAGCGCATGGACTCCGAGGTGCGCACCGTCGGCGACATCGACGGGGTGAGGTCGGACGTCCTGGAGCGCTTTGACTACGCGGCGCTGGGGCACATGCATAAGCCGATGGAGGTCGGCAACGAGCGCTGCCGCTACTGTGGAACACCTCTGGCCTGTTCCGTAAGCGAGGCGGGGCAGCAAAAGGGCATCATCGTGGTGGAGTTGGGGGAAAAGGGCTCTGTGAAGACCTCCGTCCTGCCCCTGACCCCGCTCCGCGAGGTCCGCGTCATAACCGGCGCCTTTTCCGAGGTCCTGGGCCAGGGGTGCGAGGACTACGTGACGGTGGTCCTGACGGACAAGGAGGACCTGGACGTCCTCGACATGCAGGATCGCCTTCGCGCCTGTTTCCCGAACCTCCTCGAAATCCGGCGGGAGCTCCCGCAACGGGCGGGCGACCGTGCCGGGCGGGGGGCGGCGGAGGCGGAGATGAGCCCCTTTGAGCTTTGTGGCTCCTTTCTGAAAGAACAGTGGGGCGGCAGGGAGCTGGACGAGGAGGAGCGCTCGCTCCTTCAGGATGTGATCAACAGCGTTCAGGAGGCGCACTGAGATGAGACCGCTGACACTCACCATGAGGGCGTTTGGCTCCTACAACAAGGAGACGACGGTGGACTTCACCCGGCCGAACCAAAAACTCTTCCTCATCACCGGGGACACCGGCGCGGGCAAGACCACGATCTTTGACGCCATCGTCTTCGCCCTCTACGGGGAAACGAGCGCAAGCGGCAGGAGCGGGGGCAGGCGGCAGGGCGAGGACCTGCAGAGTCAGTTCGCGGACCTGGATACCGAGCCCTTCGTGAAGCTGACCTTCTCGGAGGTCCACGGCGGAGAGAAGAGGCACTACACCGTGACCCGCACCCCTCGCTGCCACCAGTCGCTGAAGCAGAAGGCCGGCTCCAGGCCCAAGGGAGAGACCGTCTCCCTCTCGATGCCGGACGGCCTGGTGTACACCGGGAATCTGCGGGAGACGAACCAGAAGATCGGAGAGATCGTCGGGCTAACGAAGGAGCAGTTCATGCAGGTGGCCATGATCGCCCAGGGGGAGTTCATGGAGCTGCTCTGCGCTGGAGCGGACAAGAAGAAGGACATCTTTCGGAAGCTCTTCCGCACCCGGCTCTATCAGGACGTCGTGGATGAGTTGAAACGCCGGTTGGACGATGCGGCCAAACGGGTGACGGAGATCCGCAGCGCCTTTCAGGCCGAGGCGGGACACGTCGTGATCCCGGAGGAGCTCGATGGCATGGAGCGGCTGAAGGAGATACGCTCTCGCCTCCTGACCTCCGAGGGAGGGACGGTCATGGACATGGAGGCCCTTCTGGCGGAGCTCAGCGCCCTCTGCAGCAGGCTCAAGGAAGGAGCTGCCCTCGCTGCGTCGGAGCGGTACGAGGCGGGCAGGCGGCGGGACGAGGCGCGCGACGCCTACACCGGGGCTCAGGACCTCGCACGGGCCTTTGAGGAGCTGGAGAGGTCGGAGAGGGCGCTTGCCGAATGTGAGGCCGAGGAGGGGCGAATTCAGGAGGCAGGCCGCTTGATGATCCAGATCAACGCTGCCTGCGAGATTCAGCCCCTGCATCAGAGGATGGGCGACGCGGAGAAGGACGCGGCGGAGACGGAGAGAAAGCTGGCGGATTTGAAGGGGTCCCTTCCGGACCTCAACCTGGACCGCCAGCGGGCGGAGGCCTCCGAGGCAGAGGCCCGGTCCGTCCAGGCGGCGGGGATCGAGGAGTTCACGCGGGTGTCCGAGCGCGTGAGCAGGGCGCTTCAAGTGCTGGAGCGGATCCGCGCCACAACGGAGAGGTTCGAGGAGTGGCGCGCTGCGCTCAGCGCGGCGGAGATGACCTCGCTCCAGGCCAAAGACGCTCTGATGAATTTCGAGGCCAGGGAAGCGGCGTGGCGGGCGCGGGAGAAGGAGCTGGAGGGTGCGGACCTGCGCCTGGCGCACTGGGAGGTCCGACGAAGGGAGGCGGAGGACCTCATGGTGGAGGTGTCCCTGGCGGAGGACGCCGGACGGGACGCCCAACGGCAGAGGGCGGAGACGGAGCGGCTGCAGGGGGAGTATGCCTCCGTCAGGGAGGAGTACAACCGCAAGAGGGACGAGTACGTCCGAAGACAGGAGGAGTTCCTGGACGCCCAGGCCGGGTTCATCGCCTGGGAAAAGCTGAGGCCGGGCGAGCCCTGTCCCGTGTGCGGCTCCCTGGATCACCCGCGCCCCTGCCTGCTGCCGGAGGGCAGCCGGGATTTGACCCGGGAGGTCGTCGATGCGCTGGCCGAGGAGGTCGCGAGCCTGCAGCAGGACCTGACGAAGCGCTCCACGGCGTCGGGCTCCGCCCTGAGCCTCCTGGAGGAGAAGGAAAGGACCTTGAAGGGGGCCTTGGCACGCCTGCAGGAGCGCCTGGCAAGGAGCGTTCCGGAGGCGTCGGAAGCGCCGAGCCTGGATCAGGTGCGGGCGCTGTTGGAAAGCTGGAGGGCCGGGATCCGGGCGGAAGGGGTTGCGCTTCAGGAGGGCGCGCAGGCTTTGAGCCGCATCAAGGAGTCCCTGAAGAGCGTGGACGAACAGCGGCAGGCACTGACGATCGCCGTCGATCAGGCGGTTCGGACGGCTCATCAGGCGGAGAGCGCCCTCGCCGCCGCCGAGGCGGAGCTCAGGGGCCTCGAAGGGCAGCGGGACTACGCGACCGTGGCGGACGCGCAGTCGGCCCTCGACGAGGCCAGGGTCGCGAAGCGGAAGGCGGACTCGACCTTCGAGGCCGCTCGCGAGGCGGCGCAGGCGGCGCGGAGCTCGCTGGAGAACGCGGAGGCTGCGATCGCCCGGTTCGCGGAGGAACTGCCCCTTCAGAGGGAGGAGGCGGAGCGGCGCAGACAGGCCTACGAGGCGCTCATGGACGAGAAGAAGCTATCCGAGGCGGATTGGATGGAAACCGTTCGCCGGCACGGCCGGGAGGACGTGGGGGCGCTGCTGGATGAGGTGGAGGCGCACCGCAAGAAAAAGGCGGCTGCGGAGGGCGCGCGTGACGCGGCCCTGAAGGCCGTGAACGGACGTGAGAAGCCCGTCATGGAAGACCTGGAAAGAGCCAGGGACAAGGCGGAAGAGGAACTGGAAAAGGCCCGGGCCGCCTGGGCGCGACTCGACAGGGCCTTTGAGGCGGACGACGCCGCCCTCTGCGCCCTGTCGCCGAGGATGGAGGAGCGGAAGCAGGTTGCGCGGGAGCACGCCCGGCTCAACGGGCTGCACCGGGGGTTGGGGGGCAGGGAGTCGGGCGCCCGCATGGACATTGAGACCTTCGTGCAGCGGCACTACCTGCAGCGAATCCTGCACGCGGCGAACACCCGCTTTCAGGACATGACCGCGGGGCAGTTCGAGCTCCGTCTGGTGCAGGAGGACCAGGCGGGGGAGGGGAGGAATCAGGGGCTGGACCTCGTGGTCTATTCCTCCGTCACCGGCAGGGAACGGAGGGTCTGGACGCTCTCCGGCGGCGAGTCCTTCGTGGCGGCCCTCTCGCTGGCTCTGGGGATGGCAGACCTGATTCAGGAGAGCGCCTCGTCGATCAGCCTGGATATGATCTTCATCGACGAGGGCTTCGGCTCCCTGGACGACCGAACGCGAAATCAGGCGGTCAGGGTGCTGCAGCGGATAGCGGGCAGCCGCCTCATCGGCATCATCTCCCACGTGACGGAGCTGAAGCAGGAGATCGAGGACCAGCTGATCGTCAGCAAGGACTCGGAGGGCAGTCGGGTCCGTTGGCAGATCAGCTGACGGGCTGCTGGTGGAGAGGAGGCTTCAGCCTGGCGTGCGCGTCGGGGGCCGTCGCTGCGCGGGGCCGGGGCGGCCGGCCGGCGTGGACGGACCCCTGACGCAGGGCCTATGCTCCCCGAAGACAGCGTCGGATCGCGAGGGCGACGCC
>ERZ772967.1695-NODE-1695-length-14869-cov-2.588497_pt1 | contig 14869 bp, 8 predicted proteins | sample MGYA00511677_ERZ772967 | MGnify/ENA primary metagenome ERZ772967 (study PRJEB29015, sample SAMEA2737931) | human oral metagenome | biome: human oral; feature: human-associated habitat; material: dental | place: China | collected 2146 ...
GATCGCAGGCGGCCTGACCTACGCACTGATGAAGCTCTTCGCTCTCGTCAAGTAGCGCCGCCCCATACGTTCATACCAGAAGCTTGCGCATCGCCTTGGCATTTTCCCTGGCGGTGCGCTTTTTGTCATAGGCCGCGACAGCCTTCTCCTGCTCCGCCTCGTCCCTTGCCAGCACGAGCTCCACCCGTTCGCCGAGGATCCGCTTGGCCTGGCGCAGGACGAGCGCCATCGTCTCGTCAGCCGAGACAAGCACATACGTCCGCGCGAGATCGCTGTGCGCCGCGTGCAGGAGATCCGCCACGGAAGGGCAAGCCGTGCGGCTGCCCGGCACGATGACATTCGCGCCCAGCTCCGTCAGGCGAAGCCCGCGTTCCTGGCTGGACGCGACAGCCAGCAGCGCGACCGGCATCAGCGACTCGTAAACCGCCGTCAGGGAATGCGCCTCCGACATATTGATGAGGCGGAAGGCATGCAGCCTGCCCCAGCCAATGGCCTGCTCGACGACAGATCCCGGATGATCCGTATGGACATGGACGTGCAGGGCACCCTCGCCTGGCTCGACGACAACGAAACGGCATGATTCCTGCAGACGGTGCTCGACCTCGCGCACCCGCGCCTTGCTTCCCACGATGCTGAAGGAAACGCAGTACGGCCGCACGAGATCCTTGCGCGGATCAGGAATCGCGAGCTTGTCCGCCCCCATGCCGAGAGAAAGGCTTACCGCCGGAGAAACGAAATGGCCGTCCAGCCCCTTCATGCACCCCTGCAAAAACAGCTGCATGACCCGCGCTCCGGGTTCTTCGCGCTTTTCCTCGGCCAGCGCCCTCGTCCCCTCCGCGATTGCCGCCTGGAGGATCTCCGAAATCGGCAGATTGGCGCGCACGGCATGGTGCGCCCCCTTCGCCACCGCCTTGGCCGCGGAAACGATCACAGCCTCCGTGCCGGGCGGCAGCACGCGCTGCGCATAGAGGATCCCGTACTGGAAGGCCTTGCCGAACTCGGACGACGTTGCATCCGACTTGCCCGAAAGACCTTTCGCCAGACCTCGGAGGAGCTGTCCGAGCACGACTCCCGTCGTCCCCCTTGCGCCGAGTACCGCCGCGCTCGCGACGCGGCGCGCCAGCCCCCCGATGCTCTCGTCCTTCACATCGACCAGCGGCATCACGGCCGCCCCCATCGTGCGCAGCACATGCGTGCCCGGCAGCGCCGAACGCTCCCCCAGCTTCTGCCGCGAAAGCTCGTCTATACTCTCGTATTCCAGCAGGAGTTCACCATAAGCGCCGCTGAGCATCCTCTTGAAATCGCTGCCGGTGATGATTTCCCTATTGCCTGTCATACTGATCCCTTCTTCCCTGTCGTCTCTTCCTCCGTCCGGCAAGTCTGCCCTGAAAGTTTACAAAGTTTACAGAAATTCTCCTGCAAAAACAGGATTCTTCTATAGTATTCGCGAAATAAAAGAATTAACCTTCTATCTCCTTGTTCCCGCAATTTTAATTTCTCATGAAATCGGAACAGCCTTACGGGATAGGGCATGACAAAAGCAGGAAAACCCTCTGCGCCATGCAGGAGCGACAAAAAGCAAAGGAGCCTTTCGATGCCCAGAATAAAAAAGACTGCGTCAGAAAATGAAACAACCGCCGCCGAGCAGCTCACCGCCCAGGCGGCTGAGATGAGCGCCTCCCCCGCCGCGCAGGAACCGCCTGCAGACACGGCAAAAAAAGCCAAGCCGGCAGCAAAAACCGGCGCGAAAAAAACAGCCGCCAAGACGACAACAGCAAAAAAAACGCCGGCAAAAAAAGCGCCGGCAGCCGTGCGAAATAAAAGCGCTCCCGCAGTTCCGGCAACGCCGATCGAAACGATCCCTTCTCCGAAACCGGAAGCGCCTGTCGAAACACCCGAGCAAACCGAAGCGCCGGAAGAACCGTCCGACGAAACGGCCGAAGCGGTCGATGAAAGCTCGTCTGCGGATGCGGGCGAAAGTGCGGCAAGCGATGCGGCGAATACGGGCGGCACAGTCGATTCGTTTTCTCATACGCAGGGCGCGAAGGCGGCGGCAACGTATAAATCTTACGTGCTCGGACGCATCGCGTCGAAAAAGGCATACCCCTATGCCGCCCGTTCAAACGGCTTGGAAGGGAAAGTGCGCGCGCGGATCGTCATCAATCCGGACGGAACGCTTGCCGAAGCCGTCATCCTCGAGCCGTCGGAGTACGAAGTTTTGAACAATGCCTGTCTTGCCGCGATTAAAAAATCGGCTCCGTTCAGAAAAATGATGAGCGGGGCGAGCGCGATGACGCTCTCATTCGTTATGGATTTTTCACTGCACTGATAAAACAGACCGGCGAAGCGGATGCATTTTCGTAATCGCGCAAAAAGATGTTTTATTGATATTTTTTCTCAATAAGACGGGGTTTTCTTGCGTAAAGTAAAAAAATCCTTTAAATATTTTGTTAGCAATATCTAACTAAAATCGGGGTATATTTTTGAAACGGTGTATTTTTTTCTGCATCATACTCTTTTCGGTACAGCTTTTGTTTTCGCAGGAAGCGGAAGACGATGTCATCGTCGTCGATGCGGACAAGATCGAACAGAAAATCGATGAGTCGGTCGAACAAAAAAAGACAATCACCGGAGAAGACATACGAAAGTCCGGATCGAAGACCGTCGGCGAAGCTTTAAAAACGCTTCCCGATGTTGCAGTGAGCACCGCTACGGCCGGAAACGCCAACGAATCCGTCACGATGCAGGGACTCGGAAACGGCTACGTAAAGATCATGATAGACGGCGTGAGCGTTTCGACCGATATATCCGGTTCCACGCCGATCTTTCAGATTCCCGTCGAAAATATCGAACGTATCGAAGTCATCAAGGGCGCGGATTCCGTTTTGTACGGAAGCGATGCGATGGGCGGCGCCATCAACATCATAACGAAGCGGGGAAAGGCGGATTCCGAAAAGGAAGACGCGCAGGGTACGGAAAAAGCGAAACTTAAAATCGGCGGCGGTATTACCGAAGAAGTCGGTTTTATGCCGCTCATACTCGGTTGGAAAAACTATGCGGCGGGAAACCTTACCGTTTCGGGAAAGCATATTTCGAATACGCTGATCGGCAGTTTCGATTTTAATCCGGGCAAGGAAAGGATGACCGAAGACGCCCTCGCCGGAAAAATCAAGTATTACGAAAATACAAAAAAAATACTCGGCTTTGTGCGGGATACGTTTGCGTGGAACGATGCGTGGGGGTCGGTCGGCGCATACGGAGTATACAGCGGCACGCAGGTTAATCGCTCAAATCGCAGATTTGTTTGAGGGTAACGATTTCGCATCAAATAAGCAATTATACGAAAACGGGGCTCGATAAAGGCGCGGATATGACGTATACCGCTCACCGAGGGGAGTTCGGTTTTACGGGAAAATATATCTGCAGCGAAAAGTTCTACGTCGACGGCTTCCTTGCGGGAAAACTGTATTTTATGGATACCGTTTACAACGTAAAGGCCGGGCTGCACTCTTCTTCAACCGGAACGCATTCGAATTCTTTCGACGTGGAAAGCGATACGAGGGCGCATTGGAAGCCGAACAAAATTAACGACATCACGTTCGGGGCGAACGTCGATCTCGAATCGATGAGCGGTACGTCGTTCGAAAAGCGAAAATACGCTTTGGAAACCGCGTTCTTCGCGCAGGACAGCATTGCACTTTTCGACGCGAAGCTGACGTTCGTTCCCGGCGTCCGCTTCGACGTTTCACCGAGCGTTCAAGGAAGCCGCGCGCTTTTTATGGCGACGCCGAAGTTCGGCATAAAATACAATCCGACCGAAAAGACGGCGCTTAGGCTCAGTTACGGCATGGGGTATAAAATTCCTACGCTGAAAGAAAAGTATTGGATTTTCAGACACAGCTATGCGCCCGGCGTCGGAAACTTTATCCTCTACGGAAATCCGAATCTCGTTCCGGAAAAATCGCACAGTTTCAATATCGGCGTCGAGCAAAACGTAAAAAATCTTTTTAAAGTTTCCGCCGGCGGCTATTTCAACTACATACTCGACCTCATCGACAGCGTCGTCACCGATGCCTCTTCGTCTCCGCAGAAACGCGAATATCGAAACGTGGATAAGGCGATGACTTACGGAGGCGATATTTCAATAAGCTCGGATATGGACAGGCTCAACGTAAAAGTCGGCTACGCATACACTGGAGCGAAATTTTTTGATAAAGACACCGCCGGATGGGAAAACCTCGCGCTGCGCGTTCCGCACCGCCTCACCGCACACGTCGCCTACCGCATTCCCGTCATCGAAACGACGGCCGCTTTGAGCGTGCAGTGGAATTCGCCGCAGCTTTTGACGGCGAAAAGCGGTTACTACACGCCCGATTATTTTATGGTCGGCTTTGACGTTTCGAAAAAGTTTTTGGATGAAAAACTCGAAGTATATGTCGGCGTGGACAATATGCTGAACAATATTCACTTTGTAAAAGGGACGAACGGAGAAACGCAAAAAAAATATTACGGGCTTGCCGACGGTATCGGTGTGCGTATCGGCGGTAAATATAATTTCGGGAAGTGAGGTAAGCGTCGCTTGTCGATTTCCTGCAAAAGTTTTTATAGGAGGTTTTATGAAAAAAACATTGTTCGCTTTTATGCTGCTTGCAGCGGGAATGTGTGTGTATGCACTGGGTTCGAACGATTCGAAGGCGGCGGAAAACGCAGGTCCTCGTCCCGCATGGGCAAAGAGCGCCGACGAAGTTACCGGTGTCGTAACAATCTATACGACCTTTGAAGAAACGCAGCAGCAGATCATTCTCGATCTCTGGAACAAACTCTATCCGAAATGCAAAGTCGAAATCGTAGCCGATTCCGTCGGTACGCTTGTAACGAAGATACGCGCGGATGCGTCGAGCAAGGCGGACTGCATCGTCGGCGGTATGTTCGCCGCGGACGGTACGAAGTATCACGATGTGCTTCAGCCCTATACATCGACCGTCGAAAACGAACAACTTTTTCACGACAAGTCCGGCTACTATACGTATTGGGATGTTCAGCTCATGTGTCTCGTCGTGAATCCGAAGATCTTAAAAAATTTGGGTGTTACGGTAAAAGGTTATCAGGATTGTCTCAATCCGAAGCTTAAGGGTAAAATCATCCTTGCAGACCCCGCGGCGGCTTCATCCGGCTGGCGGCAGCTTCAGACCATGCTCGCGTGCATGGGAGATACTTTTGACGATGCGAAAGGCTGGGCCTATGTCGAAAAAATTATGGGGCAAAGCTTTAAAACCAATTCTTCAAAGGACGTGTTCAATCTTGTAAACGAAGGCGAATATGCGGTAGGGCTTTCGTACGAATCGACTCCGGCAGGTATCATTTCTCTCGGCGGCGCGGTTATGGAAATCGTCTATCCCGTCGAAGGAAATACGGCGATGGCGTCCGGCGGTGCGTTATGCAAAAACTCGCCGAACGTTACGGCCGGAAAAGCGATGCTCGATCTGTGCGCATCGAAAGAATTCCAGGATGAACGCGCAAAAATTTTCGGCCGTCCGACCAACAGCCGGTGCAAGCCGACGAATATGCCTCCGACGGACAGCTTTAAGCTTATCGAACTCGATCACGATTATTTGAGTAAAAACAAAGATAAGATGATTGAGCACTGGAACGATTTGTGGGCAAAGGTAAAAGGCCGTTAATTACATACTGCCGTCTCCGATAGTCCGATCGGTTTTCGGAGACGGTATGCCGATCAAGGAAACCGAGTTTTCTTTTGAAAACTCGCATATCAACGGGTGCGCCGATCGAAACTGCGCGCTGACGCACTTGTCACGAGATATGCGCACGACTAAAAACTCTTTCGGAAGTCACAGTTTGCTTGAAGCTTAGCTGCAAGCATCCGTAAAAGTTCTTTTATGGAGGAAAATATGAAGCGATTATGGATTGCGCCGGCACTCGTACTGCTGTGTGCGCTGTTTATTACGGGCTGTCCGCAGTCTGCAGAACCGAGCGGTCCCGACCCGAATTTGAAGATCGAAAACGGCGTGCTTAAAGGCTATAACGGAACACCCTCGGGCACCCTCGTCATACCGGCGGACGTTACGGAAATAGCGCCTTACGCCTTTTTAAGCCATACGAGTTTGACAGGGGTGGATTTTTCTTCCTGTACCGATCTAAAAACAATCGGCGACGGTGCATTCCTCGGTTGTGCGGGAATAAAGGGTACGGTAGTTTTGCCGGCAAATCTTGAGACAATCGGCGCTTCTGCTTTTTATATGTGCGGGGATGTCGACTTTGATTTTTCAAAGTGTACCAAACTTATCTCAATCGGCAGTTGGGCGTTTGGAAGGTGTACGAAAATAAAGAAGGTACACTTACCCGCAAGCCTTATAAGTATTGCAGGCGACGCCTTTGACGACTGTCCGGAGCTTGCAATTCTTACGGTGCATTCCGATAACAAAATCTTTAAGTCTAAAGATAATATTATCTACGACTACAACGAAACAAAGGCAGTGTGCAGTGCGCGGGCGATAAAATCGATTAACTTTCCTAAAACTCTTGTGGAAATAACGAGCGGTGCTTTTAAGGGGTGTATGGGCTTAACCGCATTAGACTTACCCGCCAGTATTGAAACCTTGGGTTTTCAGGCATTTTACGGATGTAAGGGAATAGAAGGAACGGTGAAGTTGCCGGAAAACCTTAAGACAATCGGTATCGGTGCTTTTGACGGGTGCAACAACGTTGCCGGTTTTGATTTGTCAAAATGTAGGGAGCTTACCTCGATCGGCAGTCGTGCGTTTGCAAACTGTATGAAAATAAAGGAAGTACACTTACCCGAAAAACTTGAAGAAATCGTCGGCAATGCCTTTTCGGGCTGTACGGAACTCGCAACGATTACAGTGGATTCTGCAAATGCATCCTTTACGGTTAAAGATAATACAGTTTACGATAAAGGCGGGAAAAAACTGTTGTGCAGTGCGCGGGCGATAACATCGTTTAACTTTCCGGCGGATATTACGGAAATAGGGAGAGGAGCCTTTTCGGGTTGTGAGAAGTTAACGGCGGCAGATCTTTCTTCCTGTACCGCTCTTAAAACAATCGCTGCCGATGCGTTTTTCTACTGTACGAGCTTAAAGCAGTTGATTTTACCTGCAAGCCTTGAAACGTTGGAAGAGGAGGTTTTTTTCGCCTGTAGGGAAATGAGTGGAACGGTGGTTTTGCCGGCAAATCTTAAGAAAATCGGTGAGGACGCTTTTTTCCAGTGCGGTAAGGTTACCGTCTTTGATTTTTCAAAGTGTACTGACCTTATTTCAATCGCTAGAGGTGCGTTTACTGAATGTAACGCGGCTGCGTTTAAGGTAAAAAAAGGCAGCGCAATAAAAGCAATGCTTATAGCATGCGGCGTTGCCGAAAGTCAAATATCCGAAGTTGATTGAGCGGTAAAAATGCGCGCATAGTATATTAAGGAAACTGTCCAAAAACTGAAGTTTTTGGACAGCCCCCTAGCGAAAGATTTTAATATACCTAAGCAAAGCGCGTGTTCCGTGCGCTTGTTTACACCACTTGTCAGCGCACCGTAATGATAAAGTCTTTATTTGCTTTTTTAAAATCGTATGCGTATGTTTTTCCGCTGCGCGAAACGACGGCGAAATAAGCGTACGACGGAAGCGAATCTTCGAGCGGAGAATCGACCGTATCCGTATCGCCGAAGCCTTTTAAAACGGCGACGCCTGCTTTTTGCCACGTACCGTTTTTATCGTTGAACGCATACAGTGTGAACGAAATATTTTCATCGCGCGTTTCGCTCACGAATTTGACGTTGTCTTTAAAGACACCGGGAACGCTCCGTATGTCGGCTATCACCGCGTCTTTTTTATAGCTTTCGTCGGTCGATCCGTCAGGCGAATAGACTTTGATGCGCAAGTCGTTGTGCTTTTTTTCGGCTTCGTATCTGTATACACCGTTTCCGTCGGGAACGACGGCGACGTATTCCACTTTGCGTATTTTGCCTTCAAAATCCGAATCGATAGTATCGCCGTCGTAAAATTCTTTAAGCAGCGCTTTGCCGTATAAATTCCACGACGCTTTTTTTGAATCGTAGATGTACACGCAAAACGAAATATTTTCGTCGTCCGACAGATTGATAAGTTTGATGTTGTCTTTCATTTTGCCCGGAACTGCGGCGGACGAAACGGCGATGACGGATGCTTTCGGATCGTCGAAGGCCGGAGCATTTTGCTGTGCGAACGCTCCGCATGCGATCGCCGCTGCAAGCCCCGCGATTATTAATTTTTTCATAAAAACCTCCTTATGGTAATTTATAGCGCGTGACAGGGCACCTGAATCATGCCGTATCTATAAAATGCTTTATGTGCTATACTGGTTACAGCAATATTATTATGAAACGTATTGAACTTGAACCGGCGCGCATCGCGGATGTGCTGAAAGAAAATCTCAAACATAAAGATACGATCTTTGTCTTTTCGACCGATGTCGCCCTCGTTTCGTGGGCGGAATGGTGCGTAAAAAATCCGCAAGCGTCGGGCGTAAAGGCGGTCGCACTCGAGCGCTTTATCGCCTGGGATACTTTTAAAGAAAAATACGCCGTCGCAAAAGAGAGCGGCCGTCATGCCGTGCCTGCCGTGCTCCGAAAAGTATTCGTTCGAAATCTCATCGAAGAAAATGCCGCCGCCGTCCGAAGCGGTAAACCTCTTTTTAAGAGCATCGTACATCCGCAGTTTGCCGGAGAAGCCGATTCTTTTGCCGATTGGATCGCAAAAAATCTTCCGCTTTTGAAAACGTGGTATGAAAAATTTTCCCGCTATGCAAGCGATCATCCCGAAGCGGCAGACGATGAAGATGAAGACTACCTCACGCTCTACCGGCGCTATGTCGATTTTTTGGGAGAGTCGATGTTCGAGCCTGCATGGCTCATGCCTGATTTTACGGAAGAGCGTAAAAAATTTATTATTTTTTATCCGGAACAGCTTGAAGATTTCGATGAATACGAAGCGGTCTTTGCCGCAGTTGAAAACATAACTTCTTACGTGCTTCCCGAAAAAGAAGTGCATACGGGCGAAGTATTCGTTTATCCCGATGCGAGGACGGAGCTTCGAAGAACGGCGCTCTGCATTCGGAACATCGTCGGAAAAAGCGTCGGAGAGCTTTCGTATGAAGATATCGCGCTGCACGTTCCCGAACTCGAAACTTACCGGCCGTATATCGAACGGGAACTTGCGAACTACCGCATTCCCTTCGTCGTTCGAAGCGGCGAGCGCTTTACGGTCGGCAGCGCCGGAAGCATTTTTGAAGATATCGACGAATGCCGCAAAAATAATTATTCGTACGACAGTGTGCGCCGCCTCGTGCTCGACGGGCGCGTGCCGTGGAAAAACAAAGCGCTCAACGAAAGCCTCGTGCGCGAAGGAAACCGGCTGCACTGCATCTGCAATTACGGTGAAAAAGACGTGTGGATCGAAGCGCTCGGCAAATCGGGGAAAAGCGAGCGCGAGCTTGAATTGTACAAGCGCTTGAAAAAATCGATCGAAGCCGTTACGGGGGCGAAGGCCTTCGAAGGCTTGCGGACGGCGTGGCTTATATTTAAAAACGAATTCCTTTCCGACGACGAGTTCAGCATCGAAGCGAACAATATCCTCGGACGCTGTATTGCAGAGCTTGAAACGCTTGTCGCTATCGAAAAAGATTATATCGAGCCGCTCGGTTTAAAACTGCGCTCGCCGTTTTCTTTTTTTATCAACGAGCTGCGAAGTAAAACCTATCGTCCGCAGGATGCGCTTTCGGGACTTTCCGTCTTCGATTATAAAGTCGCCGCATGCGCCGCCTATCCTGTCAACATCGTCATAAACTGTACGCAGGACGCGCTCACCGTCGTCCGTAAGCCGCTCGGTTTTCTCAATACGCAAAAACGCCGCGCGCTCGGCATACGCGATTCCGATGCGGCGTCTACCGCCTTTATCAGACTGTACGGAAAATTTAATAATACGGTCGGGACACGGAGTATCTTTTCGTGCAGCGAACGGACTTTTTCAGGCTTTGCGATACCGCATACGTATTTCAATGTCGCTCCCGTCGAAAAAAAACATACGCCCTTCGACGAACTCGACGCAAACGATTTTATCCTCAATGAAAAAAAATGGTTTTTATCGGAATCGGATGCACCCCGCGCTTTAAGCGACCTGCAAAAAGCGCAGTATGAGCGTTGGAAAGCGTCTTCGGATTTTTCCGTAAACGCTCCCCGCCCGCAATCCGTAGACGCCGGCGTCAAAAAAACAATCGACTATGTTTTGAAAGAGCGCCGCACACCGAACGGCTCTTCAAGCGAAGACGCTTTTGCGGTAAAGATCAGCCAAAGCGATATGCGAGATTTTTTCCCGTGTCCCCGGAAATGGCTGTTCAAATCAGTCGTCAAACTCCGCGAAGATTCCCTCGACGCGTCCTTGTTCGAAAAATACGATCAGGGAAACATCAATCATAAAATTCTCGAACTGCTTTTTAAAACCTTTGACACGCTGCCGGTCACAGGTGAAGACGGAACTTTCGGAGAGCGTGAAAGCGACATACGAAAATTAATAAAAGAAAAAACCTATGACGCGATCTGCGACAAGTCGTTCGGTTTTTATCAAAGCCCGATCGCGCTCCGCGTACTCGAAGCGCAAAGCGGTAAATTCGAAAAGATCATCATCGATTTTTTGCACGAGTTTTGCAAACAGGGGAAAGGATTCGGCGGCTGCCGCGTCGTTTCGACGGAAGCGTCATGTGAAGCGTGGGAGAGCGGAAAGCGCTATAAGTATTTCGGAAAAATCGACTGCGTGCTTTCCGATGACGCGGGCAGGATTATCATCGTCGATTATAAAAATACCGTTCCCCCGTCGATCGCTTCGTGCCGCGCGGATGAAACGACGGGTACGCTTAAAAATTTTCAATGCGCGATGTATGTAACCTTGTGGAATCTTGCCGATCCCGTTAAAGTCGATAAAATGGTCTTCTGTTCGATAAAAAATGCGGGCGACAATACCGTCGTCATCGACTACGGCGACGATAAAAAACTGCCGGAGTCCTATGCGCCGACGCTTTCGGTATTCGACCGCTATGCTTCCCTCTTTTACGAAACGGTCGAAAACGGAAATCCGGAACCGCTTCGAGGAGTGCGGCACGGAGACGACGCGCTTATCGTACCCGACGTGTATTCGGACTGTATGGCATGCGATTTTAAAACGATCTGCCGCACGGCATATACGGTCGCATCTCACAAACTGTAACTCGGGAGCCTGCGATGAAAAACGATTATGCATACCTTGACCTTTTGGAACATCCGCTCGACGATCAGCAAAAAAAAGTGTGCTGCTCCGTAAAAAATGCCGTCGTCGCTGCGGGAGCGGGTTCGGGTAAAACGCAAGTGCTCGCGACGCGCTTTGCGTGGCTCGTTATGGAATTCGACGATATCAGAGCGCCGGCTGTTTTGACGCTGACGTTTACGAAAAAAGCCGCTGCCGAAATGTACGCGCGCATTTACAAAACGCTCGTCTTTTTTTCAAAAAACGAACGGGTACCCGAACGCCAAAGAAAAAACGCCGCACGGGCGGTAAACGAATTTGCCGACGCCCGCATCCAAACGCTCGATTCGTACTGCGGCGCCGTCGTGCGTCAAGCTGCGAACCGTTACGGCATTCGCCCGGATTTTACGACGGGGAGTACGGACAGCGAACAAAATATTAAAAAGATTGCGCTCCCCTTTGTGTTGAAAAATCTTTCGCGCCCGTGCATCCGTCATTTTGCCGAAGCGGGCAAAGTGCAGGAGTTTTCCGATTCCCTTGTCGCAAAGATTATCGGCGACTACACTTCTCTTGCAACCGAAAGCGGCCGGTTTACGCGCTCTCTCGAAACGCAAAAATCGATAATTTCCGATGCGTGGAAAAAAATCGTAAACGATAAAGGGGAGGGCTCCCTCATCGATATCGCTTCAAGCGCGCTTGCGCTGTGCAATGAGGCAAAAAGCGATGCGTCATGCAAGTGGCAAAAAAACGCCGCCGCCGTAAAACTTTTTTCCTTTCTCGAAACAGAGCCGCTTCCCGATTTCGCTTCGACGGTGTTTTCACCCGAAGACGTGGAGGCGAGCGAAGCGTTGTACGAAAAAATTTTTCCCCTTGCGAATTGGGTCGCAGTTTTATCCGCCTTTAAGCCCGGAAACGCATCTGCCCCGCTCAAAGCGATACGAGCGTGTACCGGCGGCTTGCAGCAGTATGCCGACGAACTTGCGTCGCTTGCCGTGTATGTCAAAGAGTTTCCGTATATCAAAGATATGTGCAGTCTCTTCGATGAACTGCTCGAACTTGTAAACCGGCAAAAGCGGACGTCGGGTGCGCTGACGTTTAAAGACGTAAGCGATATGGCGTTGAAAATATTGATCGAACAAAAAGATATCCGCAATCAGGAAAAGGCCGCATTCAATAAAATCATGATCGACGAATTTCAGGACAACAACGGCCGAAATCGCGATCTCCTCTTTCTCCTCGCCGAACGCCTCGACGAATATACTGAAGTCTCCACAGATGATCCGGCTGCGATCCGAAAAGCGCTCGTGCCGAATATTGCCGGCGATACATTATTTTTTGTCGGCGATGAAAAACAGTCGATATATAAATTCCGCGGAGCCGATGTGTCGGTATTCAATGAATTGAAGCGCGACCTTGCCCGCGGCGAAGACGAAGCGGAACTCCGCATGGTGTACAATTACCGATCGTTTCCGGAACTGCTTACGAGCTTTAATCAGATTTTCGGCGGCTTTTATAAAGCAGGCGATGACTACGCGCACAAAGACGGCACACCTTCTCTCTTTCCGCAAACGCCGGGCGCATCTTATGAAGCGCTGTACACGGAAGATACCGTCGCCCGCCATGTCGATAAAAGCACTCACGAACGCAAAGCTCCGATTGCGCTCGATAAATCGAATATCCGATCTCACTTCGCGCTTTTGCCGTACAATAAAAACGATTACGCTCTCGAAAAGGAATCGGGTCTCGTGCCCGACGTGCAGGAACAGCTCGCGTATTACATCGCGGAAAAAATTGCTAAAATGCACGAAGCGGGGGAGCCTTACGCGTCGTTTGTCGTACTCGACAGGTCGCGCACGCACAGAAATTATTTGAAGCGCCGGCTCGAACAGTTCCGCATCCCGTACGTACTCGACCGACAAAGCGATCTTTTTTCCGATGCGCCCGCAAACGATATATACGCCTTCCTCAGACTCTGCGTCTATCCGTCGGACATGAATGCCTTTGCGGCATTTTTGTGTTCGCCCTTCGCAGGCCTTACCGAAAACGATGTGAAAATCATTTTGGCAACCGCGACGGATTATCGCAGTAAAGATTTCGTGTTCACCCCGTTTTCGGATGATGAAAAAATCATCGATATATTTGCCGTCGGTTCGGTCGAACGAGAGCGCTATATCCGCGCAGCTGATTTTTTTAAAACGCATAAGGAGCGCGTGCTCGCCGAACCGCTCACGAAAACGCTCAATACGCTGTGGTATGACATGGGCTATCGCTATGAAACGATGCTGAACCGTGCGGTGAGCCTCTTTGCCGAACAGTACGATCTGCTGTTCGAAGCGGCGCGGCAGGCGGATGCGGACGGAAAAGATGCGGCGTATTTTGTCGATAAGCTCGCATCTCAAAAAGAAGCGGATAGAGGCTTCGGCAACGACGATACGGGAATAGGCGACATATCCTATCCGCTCGAAAAAATCGACGCCGTGCAGATAATGACCGTTCACAAAAGCAAGGGCTTGCAGTTCGATCACGTGTTCGTACTCGGCGCTTTCGACAACGTAAAAAACGACAGCGAAGAAAAATATTTTTTCAGCGAAGAAGCGGGCGTTTCGCTGAAGCCCGCCGAAGGCGAGCGGAATTATTTTTTTATCAAACAGCGCGACGAAAACCGTGCGAAAGACATCGCCGAATTCCGCCGCCTGATCTACGTCGCTGCAACCCGCGCGATCAAAGATTATTATTTTGTCGGAACGTATTCGTACGACAAAGATCACAAACACCGCGTAAGCGATGCGTCCGTTTTCGATCCTGTCATCGCATATTATTATCCCGATTTTCTCGACTCGGACGCTGCGGTGCAATATTCAAGCGGCGCGCCCTTCGACCTCGAGCGTATCGAAAAAAAATCGAAGCGGGAAATATACGCGGGATCCCGCATGAGCGAACCGATCGATGCGGTACGGCATCGTAAAATACGGGATGCCGACGCGGTCTTTTCGTCTCCCGATATCGATTTTATTAAAATGCCGGAAGTGCCTTCGAAACGCATTACGCCGAGTTCGTTGGAAAATCTTTATGACGCAGAGACCGGCCGCACGGGAGAACCTGCGCGACCCGAGCTCTATCCCGAAATCGACGAACTGCTTGAAAAACTTGCAAAAGAAAACGTGCGCTTCGGCTTCGACGAATTCGGCACGCTCGTTCACGCCTGCCTTGAAAACGCTATGAACGGTTTCGATCCCGCCGAGATAAAACTCGCTTCCGAAAAATATATGCGAAAATTGTCCGAATCGCAGCGAAACAAACTGAGCGCCGTGTGTGAAAAAATCTGTGCGCGCTTTGCAGCGTCCGAATACGGCGCGCGTGCCCTAAAAGCGCGGGAAGAAGGCGCGTGGTTAAAAACCGAATACGCCTTTAAAATGTGCATCGACGGTTACATCGTCACGGGTTCGATCGATTTGGTTTTCGAAGACGGAGAGGGCACGTATACGATCGTCGATTACAAAACCGATCACGAAATCGATCCTGCGCGCTATTACCGTCAGCAAGCGTGCTACAGAAAAGCGGTCGCAACTCTCCTCAATGTGCCGGAAGAAAAC
>ERZ772967.1696-NODE-1696-length-14865-cov-2.637542_pt1 | contig 14865 bp, 10 predicted proteins | sample MGYA00511677_ERZ772967 | MGnify/ENA primary metagenome ERZ772967 (study PRJEB29015, sample SAMEA2737931) | human oral metagenome | biome: human oral; feature: human-associated habitat; material: dental | place: China | collected 2146 ...
AGCCGAGACGAAGGAGAGGGTTCGTGGGTACAGAGAGTTCGGCGATGATCAGGACGCCCCCTGTACGCAGGACGCGATGTAGCTCGGCGGCAGCGGCAGGGATGTCGGAAAAGTTACGAATACCAAAGGCAATGGTCGCCGCATCAAAGCTATCGGCCTCGAAGGTCATAGCTGTGCAGTCCTGACGCTCAAAGCTGATCTTCGTATCGAGCCCAGCTTGGTGCACCTTCTCTTGACCTACACGCATCATTTCCTCAGAGATGTCGACACCGACGACCTCCTTGGCGCTGGAGATCGTCTGGATGATCTCGATGGCTAGGTCGCCTGTCCCCGTGGCTACATCTAGGACTCGGTGGGGAGCGTAAGGGGCAAGGAGGTGTAAGGCTCGCTTTCTCCACGAGCGATCTAGACCGAGGGAGATGATACGGTTGAGCTGGTCGTACTTCGGGGCAATGCGATTGAACATCCGACGTATTTGGTCGACCTTGGGCTCTTGGTCATTATAGGGTGTAAGCATAAGGGTAAAGGGAGAGAGATTAGCGGTGAACGAAGGTGATGCTGATCCGTTGGCTACGGTCAGGCTTCGCTGTCGTCGAGGGAGCGATCGTGGCGATGTACTGTCCGGCAGGCAGTCGCAGGCGAAGAGAGCTATGTCCCGAGACACTCTGGGGGAAGGTATCCTCGAGGTGGCGCTGTCCCGTGAGGTCGTAAACCCGTAGACTGAAGGAGTTCTGGAAGAGCTGATCGCCTGCTAGGTGAAGCTCTCCAGCGTGATAGTAGGCGGTGAGGGATTCAGGAAGCAGTCCTCCTGCGTTCTCTAGAGGGGTGATCGGGCTAGGGGTGTCTACGAGTAGGTCGACCCAATAGGCACCTTGGGGGAGGTCATCGCTTCGCTTCCAGCCCGAGGCGACTTCATGTACCCAGCCCGTCCAGCCTTGTGCACGGCGAGCAGTCCCTTCGTATCCGACGAGAGGGAGAGGAAGGGATCGTCCATTGGTTGTCTGGCAGCTGAGGAGATATTGCCCCTCTTCCAGGTCAAGGACGGTGTTAGCAGGAGCGGGGAAGAAGAGCTCGATCGTGTCCGATCGGAGTGTGCGGTCGGCTAGCTCTTTGGAACCAGTAGATCCGAAGCGGGAGAACTGACCTAAGGTAGAGGAAGAGAAGTCTAAGATAGCCGTCCCCGCCTCTTCTCGCTGGGCAAAGCGCTGTAGACGTACACGAAGCTGGGGGATATCCTTGGCTTGAAGATTCCCGTCAGACTTAAATACAATATACGCTCCTAGTACCTTGACCCCACGAAGAGCAGGTAGACCGAGGCGGTTGCCTACGCCGTCCGAAGAGCTTAGTGGTGTCGCGATACGGTTAGGCTTTATAGCTTCGGAGGGGAGGACGTTCGGGTCGGGGTAGATGGGGCTTAGACGCTGGATCGTGCGCCCTGCATAGGGGTCGAGACCGGGACACGTCTCTGCTCCCGTCTTCGTAGGATCAAGCCATGGGCTAAGGTAGGTGAGACTACCGAGACCTGTACGCTCGGGGCTCCACGCACCCTTGAGAGACCAGTAGTGATCATCGTAGGGCGCGGCGCAGGAGGAGGCTCCTCCCGTCAAGGCACCTATGATGAACCCATCCTTATCGAATAGGGGAGAGCCTGAGGATCCTGCAGCGGTTATCCCGGTTTCCCATGTCTGAATCTCCCAATGCTTATTCCGCCAAGCGATGGTAGCTGTTTGTCCAGCAGCATTGATGTAGTTGAGGAGATAGTCATCGGTCTTGGTGGAGGTGTCCTCAGAGCGATTGTATCGCTTGGTAGAGCCCCCTGGATGGTGGATGCCGACGAAAGGTCCTATGGGGGAAGTCCTGCGATTCCATCCTGCGAAATAGGGCTGGTAGGCCGTAGGGATAGCTCGCTTCCCCGAGGCATCCGTGGGAAGCCCCTCGATACGTAGTAGACACATCTCTGAGTCCTCACTGTAGCCGATGAGTGAGGCTCCACTGAGCGATTGCTCTTCCGTAGCTCGGATATTCCCTTCCTTGAGGGGACTCTGGAAACCGAAGAAGAAAACCGTCGTGGCGGCATTCCTACGCACTGCGGGAAGGTTGCCTAAGTTGAGGAAGAGGTTGTTGAGGCAGTGTGCCGAGGTGAGGACATAGGGGGTGCCATCCTGTCGGGTATTATTGATCAGAGCACCAGAGCTTGCGCTCGTCCCTCCGACGATGAGGAGGACGACACTGCGGGCTTGCTTCCAAGACTCGGGATGTGCGACGACGTTAGGTGCACAGCTAAGGGCTTCGAGGCTAGCCCGGGGATGATCATAGAAGGGCTCTCCAGGTTGAGCAAAGGCAGGAGATTGGCGAGCACCGCTTAGCTCTCGGAAGCCATAGAATGTAGCTTCCAGCGTGAAGGGTAGTGTCAGCGAGGAGCGAGCTGTGCCGATGGGGAACTCATACAGTAGCTCCACCTCTTCGCTAGCTATGGGTGCGATCTGGAGGAGGCTATCGGGAGTATTATGCGCCGCTGTTAGTGCTCCCGTAGCAGGAGTGCCTAAGGGCTGGATAAAGAGTGCTGCACCTTCGGGGAGGGCATACTTGCCGAGACGAAGGCCAATACTCTTGGCTCGAGGAGCACGAAGTATGGCTCGCCAAACATAGTTCCCCTCGTCATCTTGGGCAAATTCTCCGAGGGAAGAGGTCGCCTGCTTGACTGGACGCTCTACGGCGAAGATATAGGTGCGTAATCCCTTCTCTGAGTGCTGGATAGATCGAAGCTCCTCCGCTGTCGGGGGAGCGATGGTCAGGACGGATGGGCTACGGAGAGCCTCTCGCTTAGTACGAGCAGTGGTAAGGGATAGCGATCGGAATGTGCTGACCTCAGCTCTTGGGCTCTGAGGGATGCGAAACTGGGCTTGTCCGCCTTCCCAGGCGGAGAGAACGAGGGAGATCCCCAGCAGATAGCGAACTGTTTGATGCAGGAGTCTAGTCATCAAGATCAAGCGATAGCAGAAGAGTCTTCGGGGCTAGGCTCAGCGAAGCCTAGTTGAGTTAAGGGGGCTACTTCATCTGCCTTAGCATGGTAGACGTGGAAGGCAGAGGCTTCTCGAGGGAACGTGTAGCTACGGCGCAGGTACTCGAAGTCCTCGGGATGCTGACGTAGGGCATCTGAGGTCGGACGAAGATCGGAAGTATGGAGTAAAGCACGTAGGAGACGCTCTCCCTCGGGGAAGGCATCGAGGTCAATGCTTGGTCTCTCGGGTGTGGGTAGGACGGAGGTGTCCCAAGTGCCTTGGGGGAGGGGTAGACCAAGCTCCTGACAAGTATAGGTCAGTGCCATCATGGAGCCACGCCACTTGCCATCACTGCTCCAGCCTGCGATATGAGGTGTCGCTAGGAAGGCTCGCTGTGCTAGCTCTCGACTAATCTGTGGCTCTCCCTCCCAGCAGTCGATGATGACGTCTGAGAGGAGGTCGGAGTCCAAGGCACGGAGTACGTCCTGTGTACACGTCACGGCTCCTCGGCAGGCGTTGATCAGTAGAGGCCGTCGCTGGCACAGTGCCAAAGTCTCATCGTTGACCATGCCGTAGGTTGGGTATTTGCCCTCGCTACTTAGAGGGACATGGAGGGAGATGATGTCGCTCTCTCTGAGGATGGTCTCGAAGGAGACAAAGTCCTCCAGCCCCTCCTGCTCTACACGTAGCGGATCACAGCATAGGATGTTTAGCCCTAGGGCGCTGGCTCGCTTAGCAAGTCGTCCGCCTACTTGTCCTACCCCGACGATGCCGAGGGTTAGCCCCTGCAGGGAGCGCTTCCGATCAAGTGACCAATGGGCTAGTGCCGAGAGGATATATTGGACGACCCCCTCTGCATTGCACCCTGGGGAGTTGCTCCAGTGGATGCCTTGCGCCTCGCAGTAGTTCGTGTCGATATGGTCAAAGCCTGCTGTCGCTGTGGCGACGACACGGACACGGCTTCCTGCTAGGAGGTGCTGGTCTACCTGCACGACCGACCGAATGATGAGGGCATCGGCCTCACGCACCGCCTCGGGAGTGAAATCCCTGCTGGCGAGACGCTTGACTCGGGCGACCTGCTCTACTAACCCTTCGAGATAGGGGAGGGAGCTGTCGAGGAGGATGAGGGGCTGGGACATCGGCTAGGTGAGGGTAAAAGGGAGCTATCCCGAGTGCTATGGGCTAGGGCTCTAGCGTGTAGCATTCAGGATAGCTAGGAGGGAGTTTATACTCGTACAGCATCGGTGCACGAGGAGATTAAGCAGGATTAGTTAGCTCCAGTGTCCTGAGCTGCGTTTTCGGGGAGGACGATCTCGCCGAACTCCTGTTCGAAGCCACGGACATGCTGCTCGAGGAGGCGGAGGAGGCGCTTGGTGTTGTCTGGGGTGAGGATCTGACGGCTGTGTACCTTCGCAGACTGCTGTCCTGGGAGGAGGCGTACGAAGTCGAGGACGAATTCGCTCTGGGTATGAAGGACGACAGCGAGGTTAGCGTACTGACCTTGGCTTACTTCCTCGGGGAGTTCGATGTTGAACTGTGGGGCTTCCTGTTGTTCTTCCATTGTTTTGTTTCTGTTATAGTTCTTATTGAAGATGGCTTGCGGGCTAGTCCTCCTGGCGAGGGCTAGCCCGCAAGTGCTAGTCAAAGATAGTGAAAAGCGGGGAAAAGACTTCTAGTCCAGCCCGAGCCAAGCACGTAGCTCTTCGGGACTAATACGTAGAAGTTCGGCTTCTCGTCGGATGCTGGGGATGGTCTCTTCGTGGAAGAGCTTCCGGCGCTCGTCGCAGATGCTATCGAGAGCTCCTGGAGAGATGAAGTAGCCTACACCTCGCTGGGTGTAGATGATCTCCTTCTTAGCGAGCTTCTCGTAGGCGTGGACGACCGTATTGGGGGCGACCTGCATCAGTACGGCCATATCCCGTACAGAGGGGATGCGTCCCTCTTCTACGAAGCGCCCCGTGAGGACGCCCTCGCAGATATAGTCGATGATGTGGGTAAATCCCACGTTCGCTAGATAAGCCATAGGCGGATATTATTTCAGCTGGAGGGTCTTGATACGCCAGTGGATGATGCAGATCATAGCGACATCCAGTAGGAGGAAGAGTATGGTCATGATGTAGCTAGCCACTTGCTCTCCGAGGTCACTGATCTGACGGATGAGGTCGGGCTCATCAGACAGCTCGGAGAGTCCTACATAGACGGAGTTCATGAGGAGGAGGAAGAAGATGGCTGCTACAAACATGCCGACGACGGGCTTCTTGAACTGAATCATGCAGAAGGCCACGACGAGGAAGGGGAAGAAGGTAAAGAGGGAGAGGAAGCCTAGCCAGCGGGCGGGCACCTCCGATAGTAGCCCGAAGAGGATCCGCCATTCTCCTCCTAAATGAAGTGTGTGGCCTAGCGAGAAGAGCAGGGTCAGAAGTGAGGAGATAATGATCGAGAGGGCGAGGTAGCCGAGCATCAGGAGACCGATACTCCCGAGCTTCTCCCCTGCGGTCGTAGGGAGCTGGGTGTAGGCTCCGGGGGTGGAGAGGTGGACGAGCTTATTCAGCCAGCCCAGTAGGTAGAAGCAGGTCGTGAGGATGAAGAGCGAGCTGAGCCCTCCATAGCGATAGCTCGACATGACACGCTCTATCGCCTCTAGGGGATTCCCTGTGTCAATGAGGTAGGTGAGGAAGGGGAAGCCTAGGAAGGCGATGGCGATAGCTCCATAGAAGAGCAAGACATTGCGCAGGGTGCTGAAAAAGCCGATCTTGCTCAGGAGCCAAATACGTCCCCAGGAGCTTTGGTGGAGGGAGGTAGAAGAATTCATCATTGCCGTGTATTAGAGGGTCGAGGACGCGTCAGTGGTAGGGGTGGTATGGAGAATACGAAGCAGGGACTCTCGCTGGCCACTGATGAAGGCGTTGAAGAAGAGCTCCATGCTGAAGGCACTTTCGCTGGTAGCCTCCTCCAGGGGGAGGATGCCGACAGAGCCGATGATCGAGGTCTCACGATAGAGCGCTTGGGACTCTTGGGCGGGTGTTAGTGCTCCGAAGTAGAGACGCTCACTGATGAGGGAGACTTCTTCATTGCACTGGATGCGTCCACCTTCGAGGATGACGACGCGGTCGATGAGTTGCTCAAGGTCTCGTACCTGGTGCGTGCTGATGAGGATCGTCTGTTCCTCCGAGGTGTAGCGAGCGATGGCTCGGCGGAATTCGCCCTTGGCAGGGATGTCGAGCCCATTGGTAGGCTCATCGAGGAGGAGTAGAGGGACTTGGATAGCGATAGCGAAGGCGATCATCGCCTTCTTCTTCTGTCCCTGAGAGACGCTCTTGAAGTTCATCTTCCAGTCGAGCTGGAAGTCCTGGAAGATCGCTTGGGCGATCTCCTCGCTATAGTTCGGGTAGAGTGGGGCGAAGAGGTCGAAGTAGCGACGGAAGGTCATCTCGGGGATCTGGATCTCCTCGGCGAGCAGATATACCTGCTGGAGGAAGGGGACATGTCGCTGGCGAGGAAGGAAGCCGAGGACTTCGATCGTGCCCGAGGTGGGGAAGAGTTGGCCGTAGAGATTCTTCAGCAGGGTCGTCTTCCCTTCCCCATTACGACCAAGGAGGCCGACGATGGTTCCCTTGGGGAGGTCTAGGGCTAGGGAGCGAAGCACCTGCTGGCTCTTCTTATAGCCGAATGTGAGGTCTTCTAAGTGGATCATATCTAGGTGAAATTAGGTGTTTCAGATTATCGATACACTGCAAAGGTAAGGAACTTTTTGATAATGCAAAATGGGGGCTATCAATAGTAACACCAAAGGGGCAACAGTAGTGCCACCGAAGAGGCAACAGTAGTGCCTCCCGAGGGGCATCAGTAGTGCCTACTAGTTGGATGTGATGGATCCCTCCTATCCACTGCCTTGGAGGGGGTGCTAGGTGTTTATTGGTGGTGGTTGTAACTTGTTATTAGATAGAGGATTGCTTGTGCAATTTATCCTTAAATATTTTATTATATCTGCTAGCCATGGAGGTCCTCTTGTTGGGGTGTGGAATTATCTATCTTTGCTTAGCTAACATACTAATTAGTACATCTATGAAACAGCTATTCTCATTTCTCCTGTGTCTCCTCGTGAGCACAGTGACAGCCCTGGGGCAGGGAAAGAGCCTCAGCGGAGTCGTCACTGACGCTAAGAGCCAGGAGCCGATCTACGGCGCTGCCGTGGTCATCAAGGGAGTCTCGGGCAGTGGTGCCATGACCGATGCCCAAGGGAAGTTTACCTTGAAGAACGTACGATCAGGAGCTACCCTCGTGGTCTCCTACATCGGCTACAAGAAGAAAGAAGTCCCTACCGGAGGACAATCTCACCTGGCCATCACCCTCGAGCCCGAGGATAAGCAGCTAGAGACTGTCGTAGTCACTGCCCTTGGGATCAAGAGAAGCCAAAAAGCCCTAGGCTATGCCCTCCAAGAAGTCAAGGGGGATGCTCTGACGACTGTCCGTGAGCAGAATATCACCAATGCACTCTCGGGGAAGGTCTCGGGGATTCAGATCATCAAGGGATCTAGTGGCCCTGGATCTTCGTCCAAGATCGTCCTGCGTGGTAGTAGCTCACTCTCTGGCTCGAACCAACCTCTGATCGTCATCGATGGTGTCCCTATGGACAATACGACGGGCTCCTCGAATAATGACTTCTGGCACCCAGGTACCGACATGGGGAATGGCCTGTCAGACATCAACCCCGAAGACATCGAGAGCCTCACCGTCCTCAAGGGGGCTTCAGCAGCCGCTCTCTATGGCTCTCGTGCTGGTAACGGGGTGATCCAGATCACGACTAAGAGCGGACGTAAGAATCAGGGGCTAGGAGTCACGGTCTCTTCTTCTATTGGTGTCGAATCGCTATTCACCTCTCCTGAGCTACAGAATTCCTTCGGGCAAGGGGAGAAGGGAGCCTTCAAGGATAACGTCTCCTCTAGCTGGGGGCCTAAGATCACCGGACAGGAGTACACCAAGTGGGATGGCACGAAGGCGACGATGCAGGCCTACGATAATGTGAAGAACTACTTCCGTAGTGGTCTAGACTTGACAGAGAACGTAGCCTTCTCACAGATGTACGACAAGAGCACGATCTATACCTCGCTCACTCGTACAGACAATAAGAGCCATATCCCAGGTGCCTCCCTCGGACGTACGAACATGATGGTGCGTGCTACGACGAAGTTTGGCCCCGATAGCCGCTGGAGTACTGATACCAAGGTACAGTACATCCGCACCTTCGTGCAGAACCGCCCACTCAACGGCTCCAATTCTTCGAATGCTTTCCAGGCTATCTACTCTCTGCCTCGTAGCATGGATATTCGTGACTTCTCTGCTGCTCGTACAGCCAAGGGCGATATGCTTTGGTATGGCGCAGGGAATCAGGTGAACCCCTACTGGGCAAGTCGCTATAATCTGAACCAAGATACCCGTGACCGCTTCCTCCTGAATGCTGCCCTAAAGTATCAGATCACCGACTGGCTGAATGCAGAGATCCGCTTCGGGTCTGACCAGTACTCTACCCGTATCGAGAATAAGACCTACTCCGGATCGCCTATTATCGGCGGTGGCGGGAACTATGCCACGGAGCAGATCCGGTTCTTTGAGAATAACTACAGCTTCCTCCTCTCAGCACATAAGGATAATCTGATCGATAAGCTCGGACTGTCAGGCTCGCTAGGGGGGAACTTGATGGAGCGTAAGCACAATGGCCTCCGCGTGGAGTCTGGACAGCTCATCGTCCCTAACCTCTTCTCGGTCAATAACGGAGCTGAGCGTCCTAAGACCGCGGAGACCTTTAGCCATAAGAAGATCAACTCGCTCTATGGTACAGCCCAGCTCAACTGGGATGGCTACTTCTTCCTCGATGGGACGCTCCGTAATGACTGGTCTTCCTCGCTAGCCAAGGCACACCGCTCCTTTCTCTATCCTTCGTTGAGTGCGTCGCTCGTCGTTACCGATATGCTCCGCAAGCTGGATGTGACCGTCCCTCACTGGATCTCCTTCGCCAAGCTCCGTGCTTCGATGGCGCAGGTAGGGAATGACCTGGAGCCCTATCAGCTCTACAGCTCTTATTCCATTAAGAAGGATCCCCTCGGGCATACGATAGCGAATGTTGATAATACGCTCTACAGCGATCAGGTACGTAGCGAGCTGATCAAGTCTGCCGAATTGGGACTAGAGCTTCGACTCTTCGACGGTCGTTTGGGCTTCGACTTTGCTTGGTATCGCTCCAATGCGACGAACCAGCTCATCCGTCTGCCTCTTGACCCAGGTTCAGGATATGAAGGCAAGATGATCAATGCTGGGAATATCCAGAACGGAGGGGTGGAACTGATGATCAACGCCGACCTCATTCGCTCGAAGGACTTCCGCTGGTCTACACAGCTGAACCTCTCACACAATGAGAACCGGATCATCAAGCTCTACGATGGTGGCGGTGTCGACTCTCCTGTCACGGAGTATACCCTCGGCTCCTATGAGAACCTCAAGATCCTCGCTCGTGAAGGAGGGAAGTATGGTGAGCTGTGGGGGACGAGCTATCAGCGAGTCACCGATCCTACTAGCCCTCTCTATGGGAAGATCCTTGTAGATGAGAATGGACTACCTCTAGCCGGAGAAGCGAAGAAGCTAGGCGATCAGCAGCCTGACCTGCTCGTAGGGCTAACGAATACCTTGCACTTCCGTGGCTTCGACTTGAGCTTCCTCTTCGATGCACGTCTAGGCGGTAAGATGTTCTCTGGTACGAATCATTACCTGCAGGAAGCTGGGGTCGCTGCTGCTACTGCGACGGGTGGCCGTCAGAAGTTCGTCGTCGATGGAGCTATCGCTTCTCAGCAGGGAGGTAAGACAGTCTACAGAGAGAATAAGAAGGAAGTCTCTCCTGAAGACTACTGGGGGACGATCACCAAGCGTGGTGGTAACCTCGGGATCACCGAGGAGAATGTCTACGATGCCTCTAGCATTCGCCTTCGTAACATCGCTCTGAGCTATAGCCTGCCGACGACTCTTCTGAAGAAGACGCCCTTCCAGCGTGTCAAGCTCGGTGTCTCCTGTAATAATGTCTGGCTTATCTCGAGCTATCTCCGTGGTATAGACCCTGAGTCGGTCTTCGCTACGGGTACGAATGCTACGGGGTACGAGTTCGTCTCCTCACCTTCGACTCGCTCCTTCCTCTTCAATGTCACCTTGGGCTTCTAGGCCTTGACGACCTTTTATATGTGATTTGACTATGAATAAGATCACCCTGCTCCTCTCAGGACTAACCCTCTGCGGAGCCCTCGCTCTACCTTCCTGCCGAGACTTCGATGAGGTCAATACGAATCCTCAGGCAGCCTCTCAGGATCAAGTCTTGAGCGAGTATCTCATCAATAAGGCTATCATCAATGCACAGCAGGATCCTCATATCGCTGAGCGTGCCTTCGTCCTCTACTGGAAGACCGCAGGCCATCAGCACCGTAGTGGAGGTCTCAGCACGGGCTCATTCAATGATGGCTGGAGCTCTGACTACTATGCTCGTAATGCGACAGAAGGGTTAAAGCCCATTTACGCCGCCATAGCTCTCTCAGAGAAGAAGATCAAGGAGGGCTCGGCTAAGGACTACGAGACGACCCTCCTAGCTGTGGCGCGTGTCTGGCGTGTCTATCTACTTAGCGAGCTCTGTGATAACTTCGGTGTCGTCGCTCTAGATGGCTACACAGGTACTAATCCTACCTACGTAGGAGCTAAGGAAGCCTACGCTTTCTTCCTCAAAGAGCTGAAGGAGGCGAGTGCTATCCTGAAGACTGCTCCCTCCGTCAAGGATAAAGCTGTCAAGGATCTCGACCAGGCCTATAGCTTCGATGCGAAGAAATGGCGTGCCTATGCTAACTCCCTATGGATGCGTCTCTCGATGCGTCTCTCGGAGGTCGATCCAGCGACAGCTAAGGCGAACTTCGAGGGAGCTGCAGCGGCAGGAGGTATCCTAGATGCTGCTGGTCGCTTCCAGGTCACGGAAATGGAAGGCTGGCACGAGCTGACGGGTGTCATGAGCCGTGAGTGGAATGCCCAGTTCGTATCTCCTACCTACAGCAATCTCGTCCTTGGCTTGGGTGGTATCTCGTCTAAGCTTCAGGTGACGGATAAGGAGCTCCTGGCGAAGGTCAAGGATGACGACTACATCGGCGTACGCTACGACAAGCACTTCCCGCTCAAGACGACCGATCCATCTCGTGGATTCTACCTCGATGGTCTACCTGGGACGATAGACCCACGTGCCTATAAGACCTTCATCATCGCTGGTCACACCGCTGACCCAGAGTTCTGCTTCTATCCAAGCTGGAATAAGCTGGCGACAACGGTTAAGTATGACCTCAAGACCCTTGAGGATAAGACCAAGACCCTCGACTCGCTGGATGCTACAGGTACATGGAATGTCTGGGCAGCGGGTGAGTGGGGTGACCTGAGCGCTATCAATACGATGGTGCAGATCGGCACGATGCCTCGACTAGCCAATAAGTATCGAAACAGTAAGAGCACGCGTATCTTCTTCGCCGAATGGGAGACGTACTTCCTACTAGCTGAGGCTAGTGTCCGAGGCTGGAGCGTTGGTATCGACGGCAAGGATGCTTACGAGAAGGGAATACGTGCCAATCTCGCCTACCACGGTGTGGAAAAGTTCGCCGATGACTACCTGGCTTCGACGGCATATAACCGCGTCGGGACGTCGGTGGCTTGGAATCACACAACCGAGCCTGGGCCAACCCGTACGATGAAGTGTATCAACGGCTACACGAAGCAGAGTACGAGCTACACCTTCCACTATCCTCCTATGCAGAGTCGCCTATACACGCAGGCGATGAACGACCGCCTGACGAAGATCATCACCCAGAAGTTCATTGCGAATACGCCTTGGCTACCTCTGGAGACGTGGAGTGACTTCCGTCGCCTAGGTCTACCTTTCTTCGAAACGCCTGCGGTCGAAAACCAGCTGGATAATATGCCTCAGCTCACGGCTTCGACCTACCAGCAGGTGAAGGTGAACTTCTTCCCTCAGCGCTTACCTTTACCATCGAAGATCGAGAATGGTAACTTGGCTGGGCATGCCGCAGCCCTCAAGGCACTGGGAGGCGAAGATAAGGTCTTCACCGTGCTCTACTGGGCTAAGCATTAGGCAGAGCTTTCCCGCTAGCTAAGTAGCTTCACCGGCTACGTCAGACAGAGCTCTGGCGTAGCCGGTTTGCTTTTCTGCGAGAGGGACGAGAGGGCGCTTCGGAGGTAGCCCCCTACCTTCGCTGGGAGATAGGTAGAGGTTTGTCCTGCGAGAGGTAAAGCTCTCTCGGGGACAAGGTAGACCTTCGCCGAGATGGAGCTTAGGGGGTGGACGAAGGAGCATCTGTCGGATGGACTGCTGGCCTAAGGAAATGCTAGTCAATCCGAACGAAGTATCTTTGTAGAAGCTAATCATGTAGATCGGCTACTACAAGTAGAAGTTATGGGACAGCATCACGACCATCACCACGACCACGGGCATTGTCACGGCGGAGGGCATCACCATCACCATCATCACCATAATGCTGAGGGAAACATCTTCTTTGCTTTCCTCGTGAATCTCTTCTTCTCTATCGTCGAGCTCATCGGGGGTATCTATACGGGGAGCGTAGCGATCCTCTCGGATTCCTTGCACGACTTCGGCGATGCCTGCTCTCTTGGAGGCGCTTGGTATCTAGAGCGCCTGTCGAAGAAGGGTAGGGATAAGACCTTTAGCTACGGCTATAAGCGCTTCTCGCTCCTAGGGTCGCTCCTGATCTCGGTGATCCTCGTCGTCGGATCCATCTTCGTGGTGCAGGAGTCTATCGAGCGTCTCCTGCATCCGGCCAATACCCATGCTGGGGGGATGCTCCTCCTGGCGATCCTCGGCCTTGTCGTCAATGGCTACGCTGCCTGGCGTATGAGTGGAGGGACGTCGCTCAATGAGCGGTCGATGCGCCTGCATTTGATGGAGGATGTCTTGGGTTGGGTAGCGGTACTCATCGTGAGTGTCGTAATGTACTTCTTCCCTACGTGGCACTTCCTAGACCCTTTGCTCTCGCTGGGTATATCGGCTTGGATCCTATATCATGTGTTCTTCACGCTGAGGGATAACTTCCGTATCTTCCTCCAGGGCGTCCCCGAGGACGTAGACCAAGAGTCCTTCGTGCAGGCCGTGACCGAGCTCCCCGAAGTGGTCTCTATGCACGATCTGCACATCTGGACGCTCAATGGGGAGCAGCATGTGGCCTCGCTCCATATCGTCTACGACTGCGAGCGCGTTCATACTGCAGGGGCGCTCTCCGAGCTGAAGTCTGCTATCCGCACCCTAGCCAAAGACTACCGCTTAGATCACTTGACCATCGAGCTAGACCCCAAGGGCTGTAGCTGTGGTATGGAGTCTTGCTAGTCGATACACTCTGTCTTTACTCTATGATATATACATCTCGCATGAGAGCCCGTCTCGTGGCTCTTCTTGCCTTGGCCTGCTATGCGGGTCAGAGCGCTGAGGGGCAGGACGTCCGTCGTCGCTCTTCCACCTATGATCCCTACCAGGTACGTGAGGTAGAGACGATCCCCGATGAGATCAAGATGGTACGTGGGGATAAGCTCAAGGCCTTCCGTATCGTCCCCGAGGTAGGGCGTGTCGAGCGGGTACAGATGCCCGATACGCTGACGCACTATACCTTCGAGTACCAGAGCCCCGAGTTCCGCTCGCTGGGAGTCGCCTATCAGGGGAACATATCCCATCCTTGGCAGGCGAAGCTCTTCTTCGATCGTCCTCGTAGGATGCAGGATTTCTTCTACCAAGACGGCTATTATCGCCTCTTCTATACGCCCGATCAGGTGCGATTCTATGACACGAAGACCCCCTTCACCTACGTCACCTACCTGAAAAACTTCAATAACAACGAGAACGAGGACGTCGTCGCTGCTGATCTCGGTGTCAATCTCGGTAGGAGGTTCAATGTTGGGCTCAACTTTGACTATCGTAATTCGGGGGGATTCTATACCCAGCAGCGGAGCAAGGACGCCCGCTATCGGGTATTCACCTCCTATCGGGGTGACCGCTACGAGCTCTACGCCTACGTAGCGAATGACTATTATAAGCAGGAGGAGAATGGTGGGATCACCAATGCCGACTATATCTACAACCCAGAGCGGTATACCAACAGCCGTACGCGTATCAGCGCCCGAGATGTCCCGGTGCTGATTTCCTCCGGAGGGCTGACGAACTTCGAGCGATCAGGGCACGCTTTCTTGGCACAGTCCTTCCGTCTCGGTAGCTATCGTACGCTTCAGAGGAAGCAGTTGCCTAAGGATCTGGATCCTTCGGTCAAGGGAGCTCTAGACTCTGTCGTGTTTGTTCCCGTAGGAGCCATCTCGTTGACGAGCTATTGGAACAAGCAGAGTCGTCAGTTCGTAGCTCTTGGCGGGGAGGATGATCTGTGGAAGACGGCTCTAGGCAAGCCCGCTGTCACCAAGGAGCGTAAGGCAAGTGACGGCTCAGTCACGACCTACGTCTTGCCTCATGATACCGCTCAGCTCGTGACGCTTAAGAATACGCTGGCCTTATCCCTGCTGGAGGGCTTCCGTCCCTGGGTGAAGTTCGGTCTCTCGGCGTACCTTCGTCAGGAGAATCGCTGGGTGAAGAACCCCGATCTAGCGCTCTCTGCCTATGCACCGACGCATCATTTCTCCTCGACCTTCGTAGGTGGGCTGATCGAGCGTGCTGAGGGTACGGGGCTAAACTTCTCTGCTCGTGCTGAGCTAGGCGTGCTCGGTGCAGACCTGGGGGCACTGAAGCTCGAGGGAGACCTGCGTACTTCCTTCCGCTTATTTAGGAAGA
>ERZ772967.1699-NODE-1699-length-14850-cov-9.880906_pt1 | contig 14850 bp, 13 predicted proteins | sample MGYA00511677_ERZ772967 | MGnify/ENA primary metagenome ERZ772967 (study PRJEB29015, sample SAMEA2737931) | human oral metagenome | biome: human oral; feature: human-associated habitat; material: dental | place: China | collected 2146 ...
TGTTTATCGAGGGTAGCCAGGTGCGCGAAGGCAAGGCCTATAGTATTTCCTCGCGCCCGAGTGAAGATTTGATGTCGATTACCGTTAAGGATGTCGGCGGCGAATTTTCGAGTTATTTGTGTTCGCGTCAAGTTGGCGATAGGCTGCAGATTAGCCGGGCGTACGGTGATTTCAATCCGCAGACTGAGCGGCCGCTGGTTGGCATCGCGGCGGGGTGCGGGCTGAGCCCGATTTGGAGTATTTTGGCGGACGCCCAGCAGTCGACTTTTCTCTATTTGAGTCAAAAATCGCCGGAATATATGGTATTCTCGGAAGAGTTAGCAGCGTCGAATATTACGGTAAACAAGTTTAGCACCCGCCAGCGGGTTGAGGAACGAGACGGCTGGCATAACGGGCGGTTTGAGGTGGCGAAGATTGTCGCTGAAACGCCGGATGACGCGCACTTTCTGGTCTGCGGCAGTTTGCCGTTCGTGCGTGACGTTTGGCAAAAATTAACCGCTGCTGGCGTCGATGAATCGCGGATTTCAACGGAGACCTTTTTTGAACGATGAATGAGGTGGTGGCGTCACCGGTTTTGGAGGAACCGCCGATAATAGGCGAGGCTGGCGGAGGGTTTAATGTATTTGCGTCGTCGATAGGCGGTTCAGCAAATGAGAATTTTTCAACGAGGATTGATAGTGAGGCAACTACCGCTGGCGCGGACGATTTTGATTTGGTGGCGGTGGCAAATGGCGAAGAAACGCTTGATACCACGATAAACAATAGTGATAATTCAAAAGAAACATCGAATTCAGTCGATCCGGCAATGTGTCGAAATTTCGGAACGATTGCCTGTGTTGGCTGCATTTTCGCGCAAGATTGCCAAAGACGTCAAGCAGAAATGATGGCATCAAACAACAAAGATCAACCTGAGCAGCTCAGTACACTAGAGAAATTACTCCAAGAAGACGAAGATGAAGAGCCAGGCAGGATTGTCTGGGCACAGCCGACGCCTGATGACACTAGTAGAGAACAGCCGCCAGCTGCTGAAGAAGACAGCTCAAGTACGCCTGAACCTGAGTCAGAACCAGAACCTAGGCCTGAATTTAAACCCGAAGAGCAACCGCTAGCAGATACTCAATCACCTCTCTGGCCGTCTGACAAACAAAGGGAGCCATCTGAAGCGGCGCTATCTCAGGCTGCAGAGTCAAGAAGCTCAAAATCTTTGAATCACGAAGTAGACAGAAAACATAGCAAAGACGAAGAAAAATCGACTACAGCTCCTATAGCTAATGTAGTGAAAAAAACAACGAGCAGCGATGATGGCAGTACTAACCTTGAAGCTAATTCTAATTTGGCTGCTAAAGCATCGAAAGAGCCTCTTGTACAAATCGACAGCGATAATACCAATGAGCGCATCAAGCAAGATGAATTACCGCGAGCAGCAGACCGTGCAGCGGATGACTCGGATAAGCTTATTAATCAGCGAACAGCAACAGTACGTCGTGCTACCCAAACAGCTCAGCGTTCAAACAAACATGCCGACCAGGAGGTGCCGTCAGCTGTTAATACAACTGAACGAATCTCGTCAGTTAACACTCATCAGGCAATTAAAATTTCTGATCCAGAGAGTAATGACAGCACTGTTGCGACAACTCGCTCTCAGAAAGAGCCAGCGATAGAAAAAGTATCAAGCACGCTAATTGATGCTAATGATACTTTAGCCGACAGCGGGATTTCTACTGCGGTCGACAGAGTAGGCAATAGGCAAGAGCCACCAGCTCTAAAACCAAAACCTATTAGAATAAAGAATAATCTACTTAAAAAAACTACTCCCAAAAATATTATAACTAAGCCTAAAATTGATTCATCAACAAATTTTGAAGTCTCAGCTGAGACGTCGTTGGAGTCTAAGAAAAATCCGTCGATAGATAAGCAAAACCCGCTAGCTGACCATAAAAAGGATAATATTAGCTCTCCTCCCGCGGTTGAATCTATTGATTATTTCAAAAAAACTCTGCCAGAAACTCGACCGGTAAACGCTGTACAAAATACATCAGATGGAGAGGATTCAGCCGCAGAGCTTGCCGAGAAGGAAAGTGCGCCGTCAAAAAAAGCAGTTGTTAAAAAGCCTAGTATACATTACAGCGATAGTGCGTTTAATCAGACAGAGCAGGTAGAAACGGTCGCGAATACTCCTGCTGTAAAATTGCCTGCAGAAACTGCTAGTTGGGCTAGCGAAAATGAAATCTTTGTAGTTGACCGGAAAGAAAGTTTTGCTAATAACCATAGAGACGAGTTTATGCAACGCGAGATAGTGCTAATAGATGGCGATAACGACTTGCCGACTTTACCACAGAACGAACTAACGCCAAAAGTTAATGTTAAGCAAGATCCAGAGCCGAAAAATACTACTGAGATAAATATTCAATTGCGTTCTGATCGGTCCTCTGAGCGATGGCCAAAATTGGATGAGATGGTAAATTCAGTGTTGCCACAGAGCAGGTCTTTAAATTCTGAATTATTAGCTAAACTGGATGAGACATCAAACAGCCCGCAAGAACATGAACAGATACAAACCTCTGAACTATGGCCTAAGCCGGATGAGGCGTCAAATCGATTGATTGATCAAGCGGACTTTGAAGACGGCAAGACAGTACGTCAAAAAGCTCAGCAAACAAGAACTACACAACCAAACGAAAACGACACAATATACGTTGATTTGAGGAATGAGCATGTTAGCAGCGAGGTAGACAGTCTGCACGGCGAACCAACCGCGGATTATACGAATCAAATAGAAATGAATAATGACAATGACAATGACAATGACCTGGATTGCCAGCTAAATGATAATAGCGGCAACCAGGCGGAAAAACTACACGAGGTTGCTTTTGCTCATCCCTTAGCGGCGTTATGTACCGATGACAGCCGGCTAAATCCAGAAAATAATAAAATCTCAAAGGGTAGCAGTACCATTGTTACTTCGTGGCTGACAAAATTGGTTGGTGCAGTAGCAGTTTATGTGGCTTGCAGTAGGCGAGAAAGTACGCTTGGCGCTTCTAATTAGACATTGTAAAAACCTTAAGTTATAATAAATGTATGTCCTGTGATGGTACGCCACCAGTGAATACGCCAACTATTTTGAATTTTTAGCGCCCCTTTGGGCGCTTTTTAATTGCTAGGAGGTATAGTATGAGTAGCAATAAAAAGGTTAACCTCAAAAAAGTGATATTATCTGCAGCTATTATCCTGCTGACTTTAGCAGGATGGTCTTGGTTGGACTAGTAGCTTGTTTGGTATTGTGGCGAGGTAGTACGAAAGATATCGAGGCGGTGGCGGATAGTTTTAAGCCGTTAGATGGTTGGCAAAAGAATGACTCTAGAATAGTTCCGCCGAGATTTTTATGTTTTTCAGGAGCTTGTCCAGAGGTGTCTAAATCTTGGACTGTGAACAGTAAAATTACACAAAATGACGTGAAGAAGTTTATTGGAAGTTTTTCGCAGGTCAATAAAAGTCACAGTCAATGTGTAGATTATGATGATGGTAGGTTATTAGACTCATGCGAGTACGTCGGAGAGAGAGGAGGATATCAGTTTGATGTGATGGTTGATTATAAAAAATCAACCAATAATACAGAAATATATTTATTTATAAGGAGAAAGGGCCAAATTTATGATTAAGCAAAAATTATTAATCTATATGGTATCTGCAGTAACTGTAATTGCTAGTGTACTTGTCTTTGAGACTGGTGTTATGGCGAAGAAAGTCGATGATAAATGTATGTTAGCTACAGCTATATTTGCTCGTGGTTCTGGGCAAGGGCTTAATGCTAAAGAAGCTCAGACTTTTCGTAGGCAACTCCAAAATAGGGTTGGTAAAGATAAATTAAACTTCTACGAACTTGGTAGTGAAAGCTATGGCGGCAATCAATATCCAGCGGTTGATGTCAGTAATGTCTGGAATGGCAATGCTATTGGCGCCAAGCTTAGTGGTGGTATGGGAAACACTTACGGCAAAAGCGTGAAAGAAGGTGTCGCAGAATTGCGCGCTTATCTAGATGCTCGCCATCGAAAATGTCCTAACGAATTTTTCATTCTGGGTGGTGTTTCACAAGGTGCGCAGGTGGTTGGCCAAGCATTGCCAAATATCTCGTCCGGTGTCAAGAATAAAATAGTCTTTAATATGTTATTCGGTGATCCTAAATTATATTTACCAGAGGGCGAAGGGATATTTCCGCCAGCTTGTCGCAATGAGAACTTATCAGCTTATCGGCGCGAAATTGCTAATTGCCACGTTGACAACGGCGCACTTGGTGCCCGAAAACCGTTTTTGCCGAGCGAAGATAACTCAAAAACTGGGTTATGGTGTCTAGCTAACGATTACGTTTGCGGTAGTTCAAAATTTGTGTGGGATGTCGAGGGTCATGGTAAGTACGCCAATTCCAATGGACCGATTGACGACGGTGTTCGCGAGGCGGCTAATAGGCTAAAAAATGCCGCCAAACTTGCTTCTCAAAATGACCCAGGAATTAACGATAAACCGCTAAATAACAATATGGGAACGACTGGAACTGACGTGGTATTTGTCTTGGACACCACTGGGTCAATGTCGCTATATATTGATCAGATGAAAACATTCATCAGGAATTATAGCTCAAAGATCAAAGAAATGAACGGACGAGTTGGGCTGGTGGTGTATCGTGATGCTGGTGATGAGTATACCGCTAAGAAAGTATCAGACTTACAATCAGATACCACTGACCTGCTTAATCAGCTCGATCGTGTAACTGTTGATGGCGGCGGTGATGATCCAGAGGCGGCGTTGCATGCTAGTATGGTGGCCATGAACGAGATGAAGTGGCAGAAGGGAGCAACAAAAGCAATCATTCTATTGACTGATGCCGGCTATCATGAGCCAGATAAGGTTGATGGTTCGACGCTGGCGGCTGTGGCTAAGCGTTCGTTGGAGATAGATCCAGTCAATATTTATCCAGTTGTAGAAAAACACCTGGAAGGTTCGTATGAGGATATGGCCAGCCAGACCACTGGCCAAGTAATTGTTAGCGGTGGTGAAAATGACACCATTGCTGCGCTAAGTAAAGCCTTAACTAAAATTAAGAATCGTCCGAACGCCAAACTGAAAATTGGCGAATATTATGCGGAGGTTGGGCAGAAGATTACCTTTGATGCCAGTGATTCGTACGTCGTTGATGGCAAGATCACGAAGTACGAATGGGATTTTGATGGTGATGGTAAGATTGACCAAACGACAACAAGTCCTGTCACCAGCCATGTCTATAACGAAAAATTTGATGGCATCATGCAAGTGCGAATGAGCGCTAGCAACGACACAGTGTCAAATATATCGGCACCTGTTAAAGTTGGCACAAAACCCAATTTACCTGTTGGTCCTGGAGCACCTCAGGTTTCGGCAAAAATTATTGAGCGAAACGGTAATAAGGCGACAATTCGGCTAAATTGGCAGCCAGTTGATGAGCTGTCTTCGCGCTGGTTAGTTAGCCTAGATGATACTAACCTTGGTTACACGGTTGGCGAACAACGGCAGCTTGATATTACCGATGTAGACGTATCGACGAGCAGAAAAGTCACGGTGACAGGCGTCAAAGCTGACGGTTACGCTGGCAAGTCTGCGACCGTACAAGTTGATAACGAGATGCCTGCGCCTAACCCTGAAGGGCCAACTTCTCGGCCATGTCCTTATAAAATTAAAGTAGGTTTATTTACGATAGCCTGCCGTTACCAAAAGGTAACGTTTGGCGGCTGGTCATTTTATTGGATGGTTTGGTATATTGTTAGAAGTTAAGTGTGTGTAGAGCAGTAATAATTTCATTAACATAGTATAATTTTATATATGAAGCTGTCTGATCGTCATCCCAACGACCGTCCTCGCGAGAAACTAGCGCGTTACGGTACGGCGCGGCTGAGCGATTTGGAGCTGTTGATGGCGATTATTGGCAGCGGCAATAAACAGGCGGATGTTGGCAAGATTGCACGCGAGGTGCTGAAAATTTTGCGTCAAAAAGGCGGTGATGTTTTGTATGATGATCTGCGCGGCGTGGTCGGCTTGGGTGAAGCGAAAATCCCGGTGATTGTGGCGAGTTTGGAGCTGGCACGGCGGTACTTGCTGGATAGCGACCAGCCAATCATCGACAGCCCAGAAAAGGCCGTCGAGCTGCTGGCCGACATTCGCGACAAAAAGCAGGAATATTTTGTCTGTCTTACGCTGGATGGTGCGAATCGTTTGATCGCCAAGCGGGTGGTGACCATCGGCACGCTAACTGCCAGCCTAGTGCACCCGCGCGAGGTTTTCGCCGACGCCATCGCCGACCGCGCCGCCAGTATCATCGTGGCGCATAATCATCCGAGCGGGAGCTTGGAGGCCAGTCAGGCTGATAAAGATGTTACGAATAGGTTGGCAGAAGCGGGGAAACTGCTTGGTATTACGCTTAATGATCATATTATTATTACGAAAACTAGCTACAAGAGTCTGATACACTCAGAGTAAACAATTCCCGAGTCTGATATAATTACACGTATGAACATGAGGGATCTTGAAAGGCAGTTATGGGCTGCGGCAGATAAATTACGGGGTAATATCAGCTCGTCGGATTATAAATATGTCGTGTTGGGGCTGATTTTTCTGAAATATGTTTCAGATGCGTTTTCGGCGCGGTATCAGGCGGCGGTCGATGAGAATTATAATCCAGAAGATCGGGATTGGTATCTGGCGGAGAATATTTTTTGGATTCCCAAAGAGGCTCGTTGGGAGCACCTCGTCGCAACTGCCAAACAGCCAGAAATTGGCGTGTTAGTTGATAGCGCCATGGAGGCAATTGAACGCGACAACCCAAGTTTGAAAGGTGTTTTGCCGAAAAATTATGCTCGTGAAGCTCTGGATAAACGTCGCTTGGGTGAGCTTATTGATTTGTTTACAAATATCAAATTTGACACTGCGAGTTCCAAAGATTTACTTGGTCAAGTCTACGAATATTTTATGGGTATGTTTGCCGACAGCGAAGGTAAGCACGGCGGCGAATTCTACACGCCGCGCTCCATCGTGAAGCTGCTGGTAGAAATGCTTGAGCCGTACAGTGGGCGCGTGTATGACCCGTGTTGCGGTAGCGGCGGTATGTTCGTCTGGAGTGAGAAGTTTGTCGAGGAGCATGCTGGGCGTGTCAGCGACATTGCGGTGTATGGTCAGGAACTCAACGAAACCACTTGGCGACTCGCTAAAATGAACATGGCGATTCGGGGAATTGATGCGAATATCAAACGCGGCGACACCTTGATGGATGACCAGCTTCCTGACCTGAAAGCTGATTATATCTTGGCCAATCCACCGTTTAATATTAGAGATTGGGGTCAAGAACATCTGCAGGCTGACCCGCGCTGGAAGTATGGCCTGCCGCCAAAGGGTAATGCTAACTTTGCCTGGATTCAACATATGATCCGCCATTTGAGCCAGCGAGGTACGGCAGGTTTTGTGTTAGCAAACGGGAGCATGAGCAGTCAAACTGGCGGCGAAGGTGATATCCGTAAGCAGTTAGTGCTCAATGATATGGTTGACGCTATCGTCACGCTGCCGAGCCAACTGTTTTTCAACGTAGCCATACCGTGCTGTCTGTGGTTTGTGTCGCGCGATCGTGCTAATCGTCACGGCAAAGTGCTGTTCGTCGATGGGCGTAATTTGGGTAAAATGGTAACCCGCCGCAACCGCGAGCTGACTGAAGAAGATATTGCCCGAGTAGCAAAGACGTATCATGACTACAAAACCGCCAGTGCGGATTACACTGATCAGCCGGGTTTCTGTAAGGTCGCTGATCTAGAAGAAATCAAGCAGCATGATTATGTACTGACGCCTGGTCGTTATGTCGGTGTTGAAGAGGCGGAAGAGGACGATGAGCCATTTGCCGAGAAATTTGCCCGGTTGACGGCTGAGCTTGAGGGGCAGTTTGCGAAGAGTCGTGAGCTGGAGATAAAAATAAAAGAGAACCTTGCCAAAATAGAGAAAGAAATCAAATGATGAATAGCGATAGCCCGAACGGCGAGATGGTGGTGTATGTTGGCGATGATGGTAAGCCGCAGATTCAAGCTAGACTACAGGATGAAAATATGTGGCTCACTCAAGTGCAGTTGGCCCAGGTATTTCAGACTACAAGACAAAATATAGGTCAGCATATTAAGAATATCTACGAAGAGAAAGAACTCGACCCTTCGGCAACTATAAAGAAATTCTTTATAGTTCAAACTGAAGGTGATCGTGAGGTCTCGGAAAAGATAGAACAGCGGTGCCTTGAGGGGCAAAGGTTGTGTAGAAGAAGGTTGGGGTAAAAATGAGTGAAGATATTCAACACGCTCTCGAATCATCTATCGTCGGTCCGCTAGTTGAAGACGGTTTGATGGATGTAGCGGAATATTCAATTGATGAAGTCTTTAATAATGAGATTATTAAACAAATCCCGATTGTTAAAGCCGTAATTGGTGCAATACAAACTGGGATTAATATTCACGATCGCTTGTTTTTGAAGAAAATTGTAGCATTTCTTGTCGGCATCAATCATATATCAGAAAAACAGCGTAAAAAAGTAATTGACAAAATCAACTCCTCAAAGAAGTACCGAATGAAGGTTGGTGAGAAATTACTGTACATTATTGATAAGTGCGATGACTATACAAATGCTGAAAATATAGCAAAGCTCTTCTCGGCAATGGTGAAAGGCGATATTAGCTACGAGCAATATTTAGAAGCGTCCCGTATAATATCAAGGATTTCTACGGATGAACTTGATTTGTTTATACAGTCCCATGGTTCATCATTTGATGATGGAGTGTTTGATTTTTTATATACGGGATTGGTGACTGCTGAATACGAAAAACCAGATGTTGAAGTTGTAAAACACGAACAGTGTGATTGGAAAGATCCGCCTGATTATTATGACGCCGAAGTTCATGGCGGAGAAATTAAATTTTACCCAACCGAAATTGGTGACGTAGTCATTAAAGTGTTTGGTAGCGAAGATAAGAGGAAGAGATGAATAGAGTCTTATTGGGTGATGTAGTGCAAATTAACCCTTCAACGAAAATTAGTAAAGGACAGCCCGTAAAATTTATCTCAATGGATAAGCTAGGCCCATTTACAAAAATACCCAATGGATATGAGAAAAGGAAGTTCTCTTCTGGTACAAAATTTACAAACGGAGACACGCTACTTGCTCGAATTACGCCTTGTCTAGAAAATGGCAAAACTGCTTTCGTAGACTTTCTTGATGAATTAGAGGTTGCGGCGGGTTCGACTGAATTTGTTATTTTGCGCAACATTGAAGGATTAACCGACCCTGACTATATTTATTATTTATCAATAAGCCCAGCATTTCGGGACTATGCTATAAAGTCTATGGTCGGCACATCTGGTAGACAGCGTGTGCAAAATGATGTTTTGGCAAAGATGGAGCTTAGCTTACCGCCACTCGATCAGCAAAAGAAAATTGCCAATATCCTCGGCAGTCTTGATGAAAAAATTGAACTCAATCGCCGCATGAACGAAACCCTCGAGCAGCTCGGCCAAACCCTCTTTCGCCATTATTTTGCTGATAATCCTGAGACTGTAGGCTGGAAGAGCGGAACACTTGGTGATATTATTGTAAACTTTGACTCAAAACGTAAACCTCTGTCTTCTAGACAAAGGGCTAAAATGCAAGGAGATTATAGATATTTTGGTGCAACATCAGTCATGGATCACGTTAACGATTACTTGTTTGACGGAACTTACTTATTACTTGCTGAGGACGGTAGTGTCATGCGCAGTGATGGCACACCATATCTTCAGTATGTTTGGGGTAGATTCTGGATTAATAATCACGCACATATAATACAGGCAAAATATCCTTTTACAGTTGAATATCTTTACCTATTATTGGCAAAAACGAATGTTCAATCTTTGGTAAGTGGGGCTGTCCAGCTTAAGATTAATCAAAGGGCAATGAATAGCCTGGTAATTTCTATACCACCAGATGATCTTGTAATTAAATTTTGCAACCTGGTTAATTCACTGTTCGCCCAGTATCGTGAGAATGAGGAGCAAATTGAATTACTCGTTAATCTCAGAGAATCGCTTTTACCAAAACTAATTTCTGGAGGGATTGAAACATGAATGATATAGAAATGATTAGAGAATATGTGAAAACTAAAATATTGACCCTAGATTCTAGGGGATATGTTAAATCACGTGAATCGACAAAGTTAGACTTCAAAGAATCTTTTAATTGGCAAAATAATGCGGAATACATCAGAACAATGGCTGCATTTGCTAACAATCAAGGCGGGTTTCTGGTTTTTGGTATAAAAGATTCGCCTCGAGAAGTTATTGGATTGAAAGGCCAAGCATTTGAAAATCTCACCTCAGAAAAAATTTCTGAGTTTGCAAAATCCACTCTATCTCATACTCTTAGTTATGAGTTTGAAACTTTGGAAGTAGATAATAAAAAGATCGGTTGGATATATACAAGGCAATCTCAGATAAAACCTGTAATATGTACCAAAACTATTGGTAATGACTTGAAAGACGGTGTCATATACTTCCGGAATGGCGCTAGGTCTGAGCCCATTAGGTCTACCGAGCTACAAAAAATTATTGATGATCAAAGAGATGCGGAGGCTAAGCGTTGGATAAATCTCGTGAAGCAGGCAGGTACAGTTGGCATCGATAATGCAGCTGTATTGAATTTGACGGATGGGATAGTTAGTGCTCCTGGCGGTCGAGTTATTATAGATGAATCAATAATGAAAGACTTGAGGTATATAAAAGAAGGAGAATTCAATGAGAAGGTTGGTGCTCCAACATTGAAGATTATCGGTGCGGTTGAGGCTAGCTCGGCTCGTGTGATAGAGCAAAATATTGACCCTGAAATTAAGTATCAATTAACCACAAAACAACTAGGGGAAGAGTTGGGATTTCCAAGTAAATCAGCCATGGCGAATGCTTTAGCATTAGTAAAATATTTTAATCTCCAAAGTGATGAATACATGTATTCATTCAAGGCTGGACAAGTGACTTATAAAAAATACTCTCGCGAGGTTCTGAATATCTTGAGAGAAAAAGCTAACAATGATGAATTTGAAATAGATAAAGATTCTGATAGCATGAAATCTATTAGAAAAAAGGCAAGAAGACTATGAAAAAATTAGGTGATCTAAAAACGAGCCCAAAAGTAAGGGCTCGTTTTATACTTGGAGCTATCTACTGCGTAGCCAATCCGTCACACTCTTTGGTAGATTGTAAGATGCCCATCCAGATTCTGTATCCCATTCGGCAACAAATATCTTATCATTGCTGTCTATGTGACGCTTGGCTCCGTCTCGTATTTTAGTAACAGTCTTGTTTGTATCAACGAACCATACGGAATATAGTGGTTTGGCCCATGATCCCAAACTTTTTATATATCTAATCAAATCCTCGTAATCTTCGAATTTCTCAGGAGAGCCTAAATCGTATGATATTATCTTTACACTCATACTATTATCCTTTTGGTGGATGCGGGTCGTTGCCGTAGCTATTCCGCGCTCCGATTTTGCCGTTTTTATTATGAATAATATGTTCAGCCTTTTGACTGATGGCAGTTTTACGTCCCGCTGCCTGAGCTGCTGCCTTGTTTGGGTAGAGCTTGGCGATCCTTGATGCGCCAGAGCTTTTATTTCCCCAACCGCCCGGACGAGGGACGGTGTGGATTTGCTTTGATTTTGAGTATGCCATTGCAGACCTCCTAACTTGCGCATAGAGCGCATTAATGGTACGCTAGGAGATACACGAAACCGTCAAATTTTGTGTATCAACCGTCAGTTATTCTGGCGGTTTTCTAGATTTGTACCGTTATTGTTTTACTGGATTCTCCCTCCAGCCCCCGATTCTTCACACATTTTTATGTTTCGTTCAAATCGGATGCTCGTAGTATAGCACGGTTTTTAGAATAGTGCAATTGCAAAATTTATTAGCAAATGTTATCATAAACATTATGAACAGATAAGAAATAAAAAATATGTAAAATAAATTAATTAATTAATACAATAAATAATAAAAATGTTTACAAAAGTAGTAAAATTTGCTACAATTATAATATAAAGGTAGGAGAAATAGTCTATGAGCGATAAAAGTGGGATCAAAAGACTACGTGAGAGTCGTGGTCTTAGTCAACAATATATGGCTGATGTGCTAGGTATGAGCCGGCCTTCCTATGACAAGGTGGAGATGGGGACAAAGGACCTAACGGTCGTTGAGGCACAAAAGTTGTCTGAGGAGTTGGGTACTAGTTTTGATACTATTTTCATGAACAGTGAATCGAGCATTGACTACGATAAAAATCGCTACAAAGAGATGATTCGTCGATTCATTAAGTATGCCGGTGCGGATGGTGACGGTAGAATCCCTAAAACGAAATTAGCTAAGTTGCTTTATCTTCTTGATTTTTCATGGTATTACGACAATTTAGATTCCGTGAGCGGGTTGCAGTATCGTAGAATTGCGCAAGGTCCAGTGCCGGACGAGTTTTTTCGTGTCATTGATGAAATGTACGACACAGAAGAGATAGATATTAAAGTTCGAGGCAGAGCAATGATGATCAGTCTTAACGAGGAGCTTGATCCAATAAATAATGGTTTCCTCTCAGAAGAGCAGGATAAGCGACTTAGAGAAATTGCAGCTCAGTGGAAGACAGCTAACACGCAGACGATAGTCGACTACACTCACAGCCAGTTGCCATGGCGCTACTGTGAGCCAAGTGAATTAATTCCATACGATGCTATAATTCAAGAGGATCCTGACCATGTATACCAGCGGCCGATACCTAGTACAATTTGATCCCTATACAAGGAGGCATTACATTAAAAACATAGCCAAGCGGTACAGCGATAGACAGTGGCAGGCTACGCAAAAGGCTATAGAATTTGTGCTTGAAAATATAGAACAGCATATTCTCACTGATAAGGCAGAAACAATTCACGCGTCAGATGCGGGTCGGATTATTAAATTATATTTCAGGGTTGCTGGAACGAAGGATTCTGCAAAGGGATCGGGCAATAGAGCCGTTGTTTTCCTGGAAGATAAACTATGTGTTGCAAGAGTGCTCTTGGTTTATTCTAAGGAAGAGATTTGTGAACCAAATGAAACTGCAAAATGGCAGAAGCTTGTTGATGATCAATTTCCAGAAATTATGAGAAAATTTTCTAGTTGCTAAATGGCTCAGAGCAATAGTTTAGTATTAGCCAGTATTCTACTTAGTTTCAATTTGCTAAAATACCTATAGTATGACCGAATCTCAAATCGAACAATACGCGCTTGATATCCTGGCTAATCTCGGTTGGCAGATTCTGCATGGACCGGACATTGGTCCTGATGGTGTTGCGGCTGAGCGTGAGCTGCGGCAGGTGGTATTGCCTGGGCGTCTATATAGTGCTTTGGCACGGCTCAATCCGCACATCCCAGAGCCGGCCTTGAATGAAGCGACGCGGCGTTTGATGCAGATTAGTAAACCAAGCTTGATCGAGAATAATCATAATTTTCATCAACTGCTGGTGGCTGGCGTCCCAGTGCAGTATCGCATGCCAAGTGGCGAAGTGAAACACGATATCGTGCGGGTGGTTGATTTTACCTCAACGCACAATAATGATTTTGCGGCGGTCAATCAGCTGACGGTTCTGCAGGGCGATTATAATCGCCGGCCGGACATTGTACTGTTTGTAAATGGGCTGCCGCTGGTGGTGATTGAGCTGAAAAATGTGGCTGATGCGAAGGCGGATTTGGTAGCGGCGTATCAGCAAATCCAGACGTACAAGCGCGAGATTAGCGACTTGTTTCGGTTCAATGAGCTTTGTGTGACCAGTGATGGACTAGAGGCGGAGATGGGCACAATCACCAGCCCGCTGGAGCGAATGATGCCGTGGAAAACGATTGACGGTGAGAAGGAAGTTGGTAACGTGCCGATGTTGGAGGTATTGCTGCGCGGTGCGTGTACGCCTGAACGCTTGCTGGATGTGGTACAGAATTTTATCGTATTTGAGCGAGGTGATGGCGATAAATTGATCAAAAAAGTTGCCGCCTATCATCAATATTGGGTGGTGAATAAGGCGCTTGATCGGACGCTGGCGGCCAGTAGTGAACGCGGCGACCAGCGGGCTGGCGTGGTTTGGCATACGCAAGGGTCGGGAAAGAGCTTGAGTATGGTGTTTTATACTGGCAAGCTGATGAAGTCGCGCGATTTGCATAACCCAACCATCGTAGTGGTGACTGACCGCAATGATCTTGATGGTCAATTATTCGGTACGTTTAGCGCCTGTCGCGAGCTCCTGGGGGAGGACCCAAAGCAAGCTAATTCACGGAGTGAGCTCAGGAAACTGTTGCAGCGCCAAGCGGGTGGAATTATCTTCACAACAATCCAAAAATTCTCGCCTGAGGATGACGAGGATAAGTTACCAGTTTTGACTGATCGACGCAATGTCATCGTGATGGCAGATGAGGCCCATCGCAGTCAATATGGTTTGAAGGCGCATGTCCGAGCCAGTGATGCTCAGCTGGTGTATGGCTATGCTAAGTATATGCGCGATGCCCTGCCGGGTGCGAGCTACATTGGCTTTACGGGTACGCCGATTGAAACGGATGATAAGTCAACGCCAGCAGTGTTTGGCGACTATATCGATATTTATGATGTCGAGCAGGCGGTAAAAGATGGCGCAACAGTGCCAATTTATTATGAGAGTCGGCTGGTTGATTTGAATATGGACGAGGCGACGCGACAGTGGCTGGATAAAGAAGTTGATGATTTGCTGGAGGGCGAAGAACTGAGTCGTCAGGATGCGTTGAAGG
>ERZ772967.1706-NODE-1706-length-14803-cov-7.840860_pt1 | contig 14803 bp, 13 predicted proteins | sample MGYA00511677_ERZ772967 | MGnify/ENA primary metagenome ERZ772967 (study PRJEB29015, sample SAMEA2737931) | human oral metagenome | biome: human oral; feature: human-associated habitat; material: dental | place: China | collected 2146 ...
ACGCGATCTCCACCCAGCGCTGCTCATTGATCCGGGACGCGAGAACCAGGGCGACCACGACGTAGAGCGCCCCCGTGAGGGTCCAAAGAACTGGGCCATCGCTGGCTCCCACGATCCGAGCGATCGTTGTCGCGAGGTGAAAGCCTCCATGGATACCTATCCCCGCCCAGACGCTGCGCATGATGAGACAGAGGCACGTGGCTGCCAAAGCGAATCCGAACGGGATGGCGAGGTAGATGACCCGCTCCAGGACGTTCTGCTGACCGCCCTGGGAGATCATGTGTGGGATGGTGAAAGTGATCACCGAGACCCAGACGGCGCGTTTGGGACGATCGGAGAAGCTCTGCAGGAGGTAGCCGCGCATGATGGCTTCCTCCCCAATGCCTTGGAACACGTAGGATCGTGCGAGAACCACGAGAACGGATACGACGATGAACCACCACGGCACTTGGAGGTCCATCGGCGGCGAAGGAACAACCAGGCCGAGAACATGGGAAACGGCGGTGACGCAGCAGACGACGACCATCGAGATCCCGGTGCCGACCAGCAGCGCTTTCGCCGCACGGCGGTTGAAGACCAGCCCTGCGGCGCGCACGGGCCGGTGATCCATGTAACGTGTGAGCATGAGGGCGAACAGAAGGTAGGCGATGCAGGAAACCGTCCACATCACCACCAGCGTCCCGGTTTTGAGTATGGGGTCATCTGATACGACCCAGGCTTGGAACGAGCCAATGCCGCCGAACAGCAGCGAGGAAAACGCGGCCGCCTCGAAGGCGACGAGAGCCAGGAGAATGCGTGCCCAACCGGGTGCACGCGGAGGAGTTCGCAGGAACCGGGCCTGTGGGGATGCTTCGATACGTTGAGCTGTCATGTTTCGACGCTAGGACGCGATCATGGTTGTTTCGCGTGACCGGAGACCGGATTTCTGCCCCGTACCCATGACCGCGGTCACGGGACGTCGGATCATGGTCCGGTCTACAGTGAAGGAATGAAAACCAAACGGCGCGGCAGCAGGCAGGCGGAGGGTTCCTTACCCACCGGCGCCAATCTCTTGCCAGTGCTACAGGTTCTCTCGCTCATGTGCCTGGCCATTTCCGGGCTGCACATCCTGCGCGGTGGTAACCAGCTTAGCAACGCCGCAGCGTGCTACATCCTGGGCGTGACCTGCTTGGTGGGTGTCTTCTGGGTGGCGCGAAGCCACGCAGTGACCGGTCGAGGGCGCGCCACCTGTTCCGTGGTCGTGCTGCTTCTTCTGATCGGGCCGGAGTTGCTGGGCAATTTCTCCTTCGCAGTGCCGATACTCATCGTGGCAACCGCTCTGCTGGTGATCGACGTCGGCATGTACACGAGCCTGGCCGGGGGCGGCCTGACATCCATTGTTCTCCTGGTCCTGGGGTTGGCCCTGGGGCGGGGGCCGGTGGAGTCCTTGTCCATCGCCGTCTCCTCCATGGTCCTCATGTCCGTGGGGACGACGCTGGGTCTGGTCCTGTCCAGGTATGACGCCGCCCTGACACAGATCCGCCGGAAAACTGCGCTGGAGAAGGAGTTCATGTTGGCGCAGGAACGCGCGCGGGCCGCACATGAGCTGCACGACGGCTTGGGGCACCGGTTGACCCAGATCGGCATGAGCCTGGAGTTTGCGGGCCGCGTACGTGAAACGGATCCCGACGCGGCGTGGGACGAGGTGGCGGTGGCGGAGCGGACAAGCCGCGATGCGGTGAATGAGATGCGCACCTGGGTCAGGGCCTTGAGTCCGGCGCGCAGCGAAAACGACCGCGGCGGTGTGGACCTGGAAGCCATCGCGGCGTCATTCCGCGGAACGGATGTGGACGTGAGGGTTCGTGAGGAGTTGGATCTGCACGTACTCACCGATGCGGCCGAACTGCTCGTGTACCGCACGGTACAGGAGGGGTTGACCAACGCTCTCAGGCATTCCCGGGCACGCGTTGTGGAAATCCTTGCGACCAGAACCGGTGACGAGGTCCTGGTGTCGGTGACCAATGAAATTCCCGCCGCACAGGTCCGGAAGATTCCGAAGGCGCCGGTTGGGGACCCGGACGGCGCATCCGCGGGATTCGGCATCAACGGGTTGTCCGAGCGCGCCGTCGACCTCGGGGGCACGGTCACAGCCGGCCGGAACGGCAACTCGTTCCGGTTGGCCTTGACGCTTCCCGTCCGGGAGGCCGTCTCGACTGGCCGGGATGTGTCATGAGCGCTGCTCTCCGGGTTCTCGTTGTCGATGACCAGCAGCTCCTCCGCCGGGGATTGATCATGCTCTTCGGAACGGTCGAAGGTGTTGATGTCGCGGCTCAGGCAGCCCACGGGGACGAGGCCCTGGCGGTGCTGCGCGCCAGAAGGATCGACGTGGTTCTGACGGACGCGAAAATGCCGGTCATGGACGGCATTGAGCTCGTACGGCGGTGTGCACGATCGCATCCGGGGATACCAGTCCTGGTCCTGACCACCTTCGATGAACCTGACATCGTCCGAGGGGCGATTGCCGCTGGGGCTGCAGGATTCCTTCTGAAGGACACCTCCATCGAGTCCCTGGCCGAGGCGGTCCGAGCCGTGGCTGATGGCGGGCTGGTGATCGACCCCCGCGTGGCACGTCTCGCTTTCACCACCGACGGTTCACGGACGGCAGGGGACGAGTCCCCGGTGCTTGCAGTCCTGACCCCAACCGAACGCAAAGTGGCCTCCCTGGTGGCCGAGGGCCTGACCAACCAAGCGATAGCCGCACGCATGGTCCTGGCGGAAGGCACTGTGAAGAACCATGTCTCCACCCTGTTGCACAAGTTGCAGGCTCCCGATCGCACCGCACTCGCGTTGACGCTGTACAAGGCTTTCCAGTCCTGAAATCGCTCCCGGCAGGATGATTCTGGCTCCTCCGCAACCGGCCTTGTTCCCTCCACCCTCTGAGCCACGAAGGTCTCAAGTTACGGCTAGACTCCGCCGAAGAGGTTCTACCGGAGGAGGCAGGAAGGTGAACAACGGGGTCATCTCGAAGGTTCTGATCGCCAACCGCGGGGAGATCGCCGTCAGGGTGATCCGGGCCGCGCGCGACGCGGGCATCACCTCGGTAGCCGTGTACGCCGACTCCGATGCGGACTCCCTGTTCGTGACGCTCGCGGACGAGGCCTTCGCCCTGGGCGGAGCGACCCCCGCGGACACCTACCTGAGTGTGGAGAAACTCCTCGACGTGGCGCGCCGCTCCGGAGCCGACGCCGTGCACCCGGGCTACGGTTTCCTGGCCGAGAACGCCGGTTTCGCCCGCGCCGTCATGGACGCGGGCCTGAGATGGATCGGCCCACCCCCCGAGGCCATTGAGAGCCTGGGCGACAAGGTCAGGGCGCGTCACATCGCGCAGAAGGTGGGTGCCCCGCAGGTGCCGGGCACCCCCGATCCCGTCGCTGACGCCGCGGAAGTGGTGCGTTTCGCGGAGCAGCACGGCCTGCCCGTGGCCATCAAGGCCGCCTTCGGGGGTGGCGGTCGCGGCCTCAAGGTGGCCCGCACCCTCGAGGAGATCCCCGAGCTGTTCGCCTCCGCAACCCGGGAGGCCATCACCGCCTTCGGGCGCGGCGAGTGTTTCGTGGAACGCTATCTGGACAAACCCCGGCACGTGGAGACCCAGTGCCTGGCCGATGAACACGGCAACGTGGTGGTGGTCTCCACCCGCGACTGCTCGCTGCAGCGCCGCCACCAGAAGCTCGTCGAGGAGGCGCCGGCCCCGTTCCTCGGCCCGGAGCAGGAAGAGCTCCTGCGCAGTTCGTCGAAGGCCATCCTGAAGGAGGCCGGGTACGTCGGGGCGGGGACCTGCGAGTTCCTCGTCGGCCTCGACGGAACCATCTCCTTCCTTGAGGTCAACACCCGCCTCCAGGTGGAGCATCCGGTTTCCGAGGAGGTCACGGGGCTGGACCTGGTGCGGGAGATGTTCCGCATCGCCGAGGGTGAGGAGCTGGGCTACGACGATCCCGAGATCCACGGTCACTCCATCGAGTTCCGCATCAACGCCGAGGACGCCGGGCGTGGTTTCATGCCCGCCCCCGGCACCCTGGTGAAGTGGCACGCTCCCACCGGTCCCGGGATCCGTGTCGACGAGGGCTATCACGCGGGCATGACCGTGCCGGGAGCCTTCGACTCGCTCGTGGCGAAGCTCATCGTCACCGGCGCGAACCGCGCCCAGGCCCTGGCCCGGGCGCGCCGCGCCCTGGGTGAGCTGCAGGTCGAGGGGATGCCGACGGTCGTCCCGTTCCACCAGGTTCTGCTGGAGGAACCCGATTTCGTGGCCGCCGACGGCGGCTTCGGTGTTCACACCCGCTGGATCGAGACCGAGTTCACCAACGAGATTCCCGCCTACACGGGGGTGCTGGGTGAGCCCGAGGACCTGGGCGAACCGGAGGTGATCGCGGTGGAGGTCAACGGGCGTCGCATGGAGGTGAAGCTGCCAGCCGGTTTCGGGACCCGCCCCGAGGCCCGCAGCAAGGCCCCGAAACGCCCCACCCGCCGCGACCGGGGGGGTGCCAGGGTCTCCGCCCCGAGCGGCAACGGCCTGATCTGCCCCATGCAGGGCACCGTGGTGAAACTCTCCGTCCAGGAGGGCGAGGTCATCGAGGAGGGCCAGGTGGTGGCGGTCATCGAGGCCATGAAGATGGAACAACCGCTGCACGCCCACCGGCCCGGCCAGGTGGTGAGGATAGCCATTTCCCCGGGGCAGCCCGTCAATGCGGGCGACGTGATCTGCGAGATCATCGACCCGGAGTAGTTCTGATCGCTACTGCGCCGATGGCAGGAACTGGTCCATGTCGAGGGCGGGCAGGGCTGCGCTGGGCACGCTGACGACTTTCGCGGGGATTCCCGCGACCGTGGTGTGCGGGGGGACATCCTTCAGCACCACGGAACCCGCGCCTATCTTCGCGCCCTCCCCGATCCGGATGTTGCCGAGCACCTTGGCTCCTGCCCCGATCATGACGCCGCGCCCGATCTTGGGGTGGCGATCGCCACCTTCCTTGCCGGAACCGCCGAGGGTGACCTCGTGGAGCATGGAGAAGTCGTCCTCCACCACCGCGGTCTCGCCGATCACCACGCTGGTGGCGTGGTCGAACATGATGCCCTTGCCGATCCGTGCGGCCGGGTGAATGTCGACGGCGAACACCTCCGAGATCCGTGACTGCAGGTACAGGGCCAGTGCATGCCGATCGCGTTCCCAGTAGGAATGCGCCACCCGGTAGGCCTGGATGGAGTGGAAGCCCTTGAAGTAGAGCAGTGGGTTGGCGTACCCGGCGGCGGCGGGGTCGCGGTGGACCACGGCCTGCAGGTCGGCGCGGATGGAGTTCTGGATGCACTTCTCGTCGCGCAGCACGTCGAGGATGATGTCGCGGAGGCTGAGGGCCGGGAGGGTGGCGTTGTCGAGTTTCGCGGCGAGGATGTAGGCCAGTGCGGTTTCCAGGTCGGGCTGGCTGAGCACCACGTGCGACAGGAACCCGGCCAGCAGGGGCTCGTTGGCGGCGGCTTCGGCGCACTCGGCGCGGATGGATTCCCAGATCAGGTGGTCGGCGACGATACGTGCAGGATCCATTGCTTCTCCAAGTCTGTCGAGTGGCTGTCACCCTAGTAGAAGCCTACGTCGCCCACGGGATGCACATACCTTGACCATCATTCGCAGGGCATGCGCCACGCTGCGTATCAACTGCCAAGAACAAACTCAAAGCAGTTTCTTATTTATACAGTGACAGATCCAGCAACTGCATACCCTGCGAGCTGTAGGAGATCGAGACGCGCAGATTGTCCTTGATGAATTCAGCCTGTTCCATGTTGGGAATCTTGTAGGAGGAGGTCTTCTCCTGCCAACCGGGAAGCTGCCGGTACTGCTCGACCAGCTTTGTATACGACTCCTGGCTCTTCACGCTCCATTTGAGGGATATGAGGTTTGACATGTCATTGACGATAATGAGTGTTTCATTCTCTGGAAGCGGCAACTCTGAGGGCCAGGTTGCGGGCACTTCCTTGCCCTTGGCCAGTTCCGAGGCCAAGGGATCGTTCGGGCCGCTGGCGTCCCCGGTCGCAGATGACTCTGCGGCGTTTGGCGTCGCCTGGGAGGTTGCGGCGCTTGCCTCGGGGGAAGGCGCAGTCTGCGTCTGCCCCCCGCTGCAGGAGCTCAACCCCAACACGGCAGAACTGACAAATAAAAGCCCGGCAAACCAGAGTTTTCGTCCTGTATCCATCACGGCTCCCATGAACTTCGATGTTCCTACCTTGAGTATCCGCCAAGCATACCTACTACAACCCCCGGGTAAGCTCGGTTGCATGACCGCAGAGTTGCGTAACGCCCAGCGCGACGAGTTCTGTCGCGTGTTGTCCATGGTCGCCCCGGATGCCCCGACGCTGTGCTCGGGTTGGACCACGTTCGATCTCGCCGCGCACATCTGGATCCTGAACCACGGGCCCCTCGCTTGGGCTGGGATGCTGCTGCCGCCGTTCGCGTGGCTCACGGACCGGGAGATCCGGCGGACGAAGGAGCGGTTCTCCTACGCCGGGCTGGTCGAGGAGATCCGCACCGGCCCCGCGTCCTTCGCGTGCATGCCGACCGATCCCCGGGAGGATCACCGGCACTCCCTCGGCGAGTACTTCATCCACACCGAGGACGTGCGCCGCCCGAACCGGCTGCCCAAACAGGAGATCTCCCCCGACCTGGCCGAGGCCCTGTGGCGGCGTCTCAGGACGGCCTCCTGGCAGCTGCACCCGTTCGCATCCTGGGAGTTCCGCACCCCGCAGGGTGGGCACGGGAGGATCGGGTGCGGCCCCGTCACCAAGCAGATCACGGGCGAACCCGGTGAGCTGCTGATGTGGGTGTACGGGCGTACCGAGGCCGCCCGGGTGGAGATCGTGAAGTTCTGAGGTTCACAGGAAACGCACTGGCTTCTCAGGGGAAACCCATCGTTGCGGTCCCAAGGATTCTTCCCAAGGGACGAAACCGAAAGGCGGGACAGCAATGGGATTCAGGAAGATCACGGCCAGGTTCGCGGGGCTCGCCGCAGCGACCCTGCTGGCGGCCGGGACCCTCGTCGGATGCGTGAACGCGAGCGACGTGAGGGCGGAGGAACCCGCCTCGGTGAGCAGCGCAGCGCCGGCCACGAAAGCCTCGACCACATCCGCGGGAACCACGACCGGCTCCAGCGCCGGGGCCACCTCGGCGGCAAGTACCGCAGCCGGCACGAACACCGAGCTGACCTCCGGCCAGGTGGGCGTGACCTTGGACGGCAAGTCCACGACCCTGTCCGGGGCCTACGTCGTCGACGGCATCGACGCGGTGATCGACGGCGGAACCTACTCCTCCGCCACAGCCGACCAGGCCGTCTTCCTGGTGGTCAACGGCGGCAGCCTGACCATCAGGAACGCCGGGATCACCAAATCCGGGGACACCTCCAACGAGGAGCAGTCGAACTTCTACGGATTCAATTCCGCGGTGCTGGTGGCCGGTGAGGGATCCAGCGTGACGGTGGAGAACACGACCATCACCACCCAGTCGTCCGGTTCGAACGGTGTCGTGGCCACCGGTGGCGCCACCACCACGGTGCGGCAGACCACCGTCGAGACCCACGCGAACTCCTCGCGTGGCCTGCACGCCACCTACCAGGGAGCCATCACCGGCGAGAACGTGGCCATCCACACGCGCGGAGCGCACTCCGCCACCCTGGCCACCGACCGCGGCAACGGCACCGTCACGGTCACCGGGACCAACGACCTGAACACCGAGGGCGACGGCTCTCCCCTGCTGTACTCCACCGGCCAGATCTCGGCCAGCGGGGTCACGGGGGAGGCGAAGGACTCCGAGGTGGTCGTGGTGGAGGGCAAGAACTCCGCCACTCTGACCGATTCCACGGTCACCTCCAACGGCAAGAAGGCCGTGATGCTCTACCAGTCCTTCAGCGGTGACGCGCACGACAAGGACGCCACCGCCACCCGGTCCACGTTCACGATGACCAACACGAAACTCACCGCAAACGGCGCGGACACGGTGCTCTACGCCACCAACACCACCACCTCCGCGACCCTCACGAACGTGGAGATCACCTCCAGCGCCTCGGTCGGCGTCAAAGCCGACGAGGACCGCTGGGGCAAGTCCGGAAGCAACGGAGCCACGCTGCACCTGGTCCTGGACGGCACCACCATCACCGGCGGTGCGACGGCGGGAAGCAGCTCGGCGATCACCATCGCTTCCACCAACGGTGGCAAGGTGGAGGGGGAGGTGAGCGGTTCGGTCACCAATTCCTGACATGGCTACAACGGGCGACCGGGGCTCCCCTCCCCCGGTCGCCCGTCCATGCCGTCAGCCGCGATCGGCGCAGGGCGGTTAGCCACATGGTTTCGACACGACCGGCTCGCTGACGCTCGCTGATCGGCTCAACCGACTTCGGAGAGTTACAGGCCGCCTCGCTGATGCTCGTGGATCAGCTCGACCAATTCCGGAAAGAACAGGTCGGCTCGCTGATGCTCGCGGATCGACTCAGCCAGCTCCGGAAAGGGAAACCCCACCGGCTCGCGGGGCTCGGCTCAATCAGCGCCGGGAGGGAAACCCTCCCGGGTTGTCGTCATTCGCCGGGGGCGCGCACCCCGATGGTGAGCAACAGGTTGGCGTAGAGCCGCTGGTCGGCCGAGACGATGACGACGGTGATGTCCTCGGCCTTCGCGGCGTCGTAGAAGTCCCAGCGGGGAATCTCGTCGAAGGCCACGCCGGGCAGGGCGGCACGGTACCCGTCGTGGGCGGGGATCACGTCCGGGGCCTCGATGCCCGCCGCGTCCGCGGCGGGCACCATCAACCCGGCCCTTTCGATGGGGACGGTGCGTTTCAGCACCTCGAGGATCCGGGTGACGTCGAGCAGCCCGGGGTGGGTCATGGGTCCGTACAGCATGTCAGTGTCCATTCGTGGATTCTCGGATGATCAGTTCGGGGGCGAGGAGTGTGTGTCTCGCCGACCCCCCGGCGATCAACTCGGCCAGGTGCCCCACCGCGCAGGCCCCCACCTCCTGGTGCGGTTGCCGGATGGTGGTCAGGGGCGGCAGGAAGCTGTCCGCCCCGTCGACGTCGTCGACGCCGACCACCGCCACGTCCCCGGGCACGGCCCGGTCGTGTTCCGCCAGCCAGCGCAGCGCCCCGAGCGCCAGGTGATCGTTGCTGGCGAACAGTCCGTCAATATCGCTGGGGAAGTGTTCCCCGAGCGCGTAGCCGCTGCGGGCCTCCCATGAATCGGACGAGACCGTGACCGGTTCGATCCCGGCTTCCCGGCATGCCGCGTTGAAACCGTCGCGGCGTTCGTGGGTGTCGAACCAGTCGGAGGGACCACAGATGTGCAGCAGCCGCCGGCGTCCCAGCTCCACCAGGTGGTTCGTCGCCTTCCGGGCCGCCGCGTCCTGGTCGATGGCAACGCTGGCGACGTCATCCGGGAGATCGAACCGTTGCCCGACGAACACCGCCGGTATCCGGCCGTGCACCACCGAGACGAGATCCGCCGACTGGGCGTGACCGCCCAGCACCACGATCCCGTCCACTCCGAGCGGCACCAGCTGGTCCAGGGTGGGGTTCTGATCCTTGGGGCTGCCCGCCACCGAGGTCTGATAGCCGAGCCGCCCGAGCTCCGAGACGATCGACAGGAAAGTGCGCGCGTGTCCGCCGAACAACGGGGTGGCGTTGACGACGTGGATGACACCGGTGCGGCGGTTCGACAGCGACCGGGCCGCCAGGTTGGGGCGGTAACCGAGCTCCTCGACGGCGGCCAGCACCCGTTCCCGGGTTTCCGGCGCCACGACGCTGGCGCCGCGCACCACCCGGGAAACGGTCTGGCTGGAGACCCCGGCGAGTTTCGCGACGTCGGAGAGCCGGGCCCGGCGGGAACTGAACCTCATGGCCGGTGGATCCTGGTCTCGGCGGTGGCGGCGATGACCTCGTTCCTGCGGGCCGGGTCGAGTGCCCCGGTGATTTCGAACTGCCCCAGCAACGACCCGAGGGTGGAGGCCTCCGCGGGCCCCGCGAGCACGGGAACACCGAGGGAGCGCGCGGTCAGGTCGCACAGCAGGGTGTTGCGGGATCCGCCGCCGACGAGGTTCAGCTGCGTCGGGGCCTGGCCGGTGAGTGCTGCCAGGTCCCTCACTCCTCGGGCGTAGCGTTCTGCGAAGGACTCGCACAATGCCCTGACGAGCTGCCCCTGGCTGATATCCGTCGGGGCTCCCCCAGCGTGGAGAGCCTCGGTGACACGTTCCACCATGGACCCGGGGTGCGCGTACCGAGAATCGTCCGGGTCAATCACCGCCCCCAGAGAATCGGCCCGGTGGGCGGCCTCGACCAAGGCGACAATGTCGTGGACCTGCCCCGCCCTCTGCCAGTCGCGCTGACACTCCTGGAGGATCCACAACCCAGTGATATTGAACAGGGGGCGCACGCCCCCGTCGGCGCGGGCCTCGTTGGTCAGTCCCAGGGCACGGGCCTTTTCGCCGAGCAACGGCTCGTCACGCAACACACCCAGCACCGACCACGACCCTGCTGAGAGGAAACATGTGACGCCCTTGTCGCGTTGCAAGGCTGCGACCGCGCAGGCGGAGTCGTGGGCGCCGGCCCGCACCACAGTCAGCTGCTCCAGTCCGGGAATGACACAAGGACCCGCGATGCTGTACTCAGGAGTCAGCTCCCCCACCCAGGATCGGGGGATCCCGAGGGCATCAAAGACCTCGCCCGCCCAGTCATTCACGCCCGGGGCACACAGTCCGGATGTGGATGCGATGGAACGCGACCAACCACGGATGCCCGTCAGCAGGTAGGTGAACCAGTCGGGCAGGAACAGGATCTGCTCGGTGCGCGCCGCCGATTCGGGTTCTTCGCTGAGGTAGGCGAACAGCTGGTTCGCGGAGTTGATGGTGGCCGGTGCCGTCCCGGTCAGTTCCCATGCCTTCTCGTCGGGCAGTCTCTCCCGGAAGGCGGCGAGGGTGCGGCTGGTGCGTTCGTCGCGGTAGCAGCGTCCCGGGGTGAGGGGTTCACCGTCCGCGCCGAGAGCAACCCAGTCGACACCCCAAGTGTCGATGCTCACGCTGGCCGCGTCGGGGAACCGTTCGACGGCCAATTGCAGCCCCTTGATCATCTCCTGCCGGATCAGGTCGAGGTCCCAACACAGATAGCCGTCGCGCATCGCGGCGGTGTGCGGGAAACGGTGCACCTCGGTCTCGGTGATGCGGTCGTCGTCCAGTACCCCCGCGATCACCAGCCCGGAGGAGGAACCAAGGTCTACGGCTAAGGCTGTGGCGGTCACGGGACTCTCCTGAAAAGCTGGCTCTGGAAAAACGTTAGCGTTGACAACACAACTTTGGCCGCTGTGTGGGCATCCTCGCACGGGAATCGCCGCACCCCCGGGTTCTCGCGGCGATTCCCGCACTGGAAAGGCACGACTCAGCCGTACAGCGGGCCGAACTGGACGCAGGCGCGGTAGTCCGCGCCCTCCGGGTCGGCGGTGCCGAAACCGAGCCAGTTCTTCGGCCGGAAGACCTGTGCGGTGGGAACGTTGTACATGTCGACGGGGATGCGCGTCATGGAGGCCGGCGTGATGAGGCGGGCCCCGATGCGGCCGTAGCTGATCGCACCGTGATTGGCCCCAGGCGTTCATCGCGTCGTAGACGGAGGTGAACGGGCCCTCGCCGGTCAGGTTCGGCACGAACCAGGTGCGGTCGGTGCGGTTCTCGATGGCGGTGGCGACCTCGTCGGGCAGCTCCACGGTCCAGCCCTCGGCGATCTGGATGACGGGACCGAGTCCGTCCACCAGGTTGATGCGGCACATCGTGACGGGCACGTCGCCGGCGGAACGGAAGCTGTCGACGAAGACTGCGGCCAGAACGATGACACCCATGACCACGAATTGCCAGGATTGGTTGACCTGCATCATCTGCAGGCCCGTCAGAAGGGTTTTCATCAGCAGCGCACCGACAAAAGTGCCGAAAACGTTGGCACGTCCGCCGGCCAGAGAGGTACCACCGATCACCACGGCCGCGATGACGTCGAGCTCCATTCCGAGGCCCTCGGCAGGCTGCGCCACACCAGTGCGCGCCGAGAAGATGATGGCACCGGCAGCCATGAAGATGCCCGCCGTCATGTAGATCAGGATCTTCCGCATCTTGACGTTGGCCCCAGAGAGCCGGGTGGCCTCTTCATTGGATCCGATGGCCAGTGCGTAACGACCGAGCAGGGTTTTGTTGAGCAAAATTGCCGCGATGATGGTGAAGGCCACGAAGACCAAGGCTGCATTCGGAATGCTAGGAGGCTTATTCACAGACGACGTGTCGGCCAGCAAAGCCCCTAGCCAGGGCGCACTTGAGGAAGGCTGTGAATAAGGCTCTAGGGATCAGCTCCGCGGTGGAGAAGAATTTGAAATCAGGATTCTCTATCTGCATCGGTTTGGTGTCAGAAATGACCAGGGCCAGCCCGCGCGCCACGAGCATCATGCCGAGCGTGGCGATGAATGGAGGCAACCCGAGAATTGAGATGTTGAAACCGTTCACCGCTCCGTCCAGTGCCCCGAAAGCGACCGCCAGCAGCAGCCCCAGCGCCAATGGTAGGTTCAGGAATTTACCTCCCAGGAAGAACGCCGTCATCACGGCGGCCAGGCTGAGTCCGGTCCCGGCTGACAGGTCGATGCCTCCGGTTGCGATGACGAAAGTGGCGCCCAGCGCCATGATGCCGATGGATGCGGAGCGCAACAGAATGTCGGGCAGGGTGCTCGGAGCAGCGAACCCGGGAGCGTTGAAGACGAAGAAGGCGTAGACCACGATCAGTGCGGCAGCGACCAGCATCTGTTGCAGCGATGATTTGATGATCCGGACGAAACCATCCTGTCTGGCGGCAGGGGCGTTGGTGGTGCTCACGCTGCGTTTCCTTTCAGCTGCGCCTTGCCGACGATGGCAAGTTCCATGATGTTCTCCCGGATGGCTTCCTCGTCGTCGAGGAAACCGGTGATGCGGCCGTGCGCCACCACCGCGATCCGGTGGCTCATCCGCAGCGCCTCGGGAAGTTCCGAGGAGATCATCAGGATGGCCTTGCCCTGACCGCAGAGCTGTTCCAGCAGCTCGTAGGTCTCTTCTTTCGCGCCGACGTCGATGCCGCGGGTGAGCTCGTCGAAAATGCGGATCCTGCCGTCGAGGGTGACCCCCCCCCGATGTCGAGGTCCTTCATCGCCGCCATCGCGGCGTTTTGTCTGATGTTCTGTTCCAGGAGCAGGCCGAACTGTTTACGGTCCTCGGACAGGTAGCCGATGCCGTTGCGCACGGCGTCGGCGGCGGTATTGATCGCCGCTTTCTTACCACGGATCCAGATCGCCCGCGGTGCGCGGATCAGCACCGAAGATGCAGCAGGCCACCTCCGCGCGCCCGGCCCCATGAGTCCGGCGAACCCGAGGAACTCGCCCTCGCGGATCTCGAAGCTGATGTCCCGCAACAATTTCCTGGTGGCCAACCCCTCGACCTTCAGCACCACCTCGTCGGAGGTCACCTCGGTGCGCGGCCGGACATCGGAGGAGACCTCGCGGCCGACCATCAAGGAGATGGCCTCGCACATCTCGACTTCCTTGGTGGTCACGGTGCCGAGGTACTGGCCGTCGCGCAGCACCGAGACGCGGTCGGTGATCTCCTCGAGCTCCGGCATCCGGTGGGAGATGCAGATCAGCCCGGTGTCGGGGGTGATGAAGTCGTGGATCATCCCGAACAGCGTCTCGGTCTCACCGACGGTCAGGGCCGCCGCGGGTTCGTCCATCACGAGGATGCGGGAGTTGTAGGACAGCGCCCGCGCGATCTCGACCATCTGCTGGCGGGCCACGGAGAGGTTCCCGATCCGGACGGTCGGGTCGAGGTTCATCCCGAGGCGCTCGAAGAGTTCGGCGGCATCGCGGCTCAGTTTGGCGTCGTTCATCCAGCCCGCCCCGTGACTGCCCTGACGGCCGAGGTACAGGTTCTTCGCCACGGTCAGGTCGGGGACCATGTTCAGCTCTTGGTGGATGATGGACAGGCCCAGTTCCCGGGCGTGGTTCACGCCACCCACCACGACGCGGCTGCCCTCGAGCCAGATCTCACCCCCGGGGTCGGCGATGCCGGTGAGGATCTTCATCAGCGTCGACTTTCCCGCACCGTTCTCGCCACAGGCCGAGCACCTCTCCTGCCTTGAGATCGAGGTTGACGTTTTGCAGTGCCTTGACCCCGGGGAAGGTCTTGCTGATGTTCTTCAGCTCAAGCAGCTTCGTCACTTGCACTCCCCCGTGTCCTCATCCGCCGAGGTCCGCGAAGGTGTCCGCCTCGGCGAACGTTAACGCTAGCATCACTTCCGCGGGATACGTCGAGCGCATTGCGAAACGGTTATCCAGTTTTCATGAAACCCCTAGTCAGAACGATATGGTAACGTTGCCATGATTGCCCTGCCTCACCGGTCTCCACTGCGATGGTCCTCTCTTCCTCTCCGCGGCGCCGCCGGGCATGAAAGACCGGGTGGCCGCCCCTTGGGGGACGACCACCCGGCCCGGTGTCGTTGTGGATCAGGCGTGGGTGCCGGCGGAACGCAGGTACTCGCAGGCCTCGACGACCCGCTTGGCCATGCCCGCCTCGGCGGCCTTGCCCCAGGCGCGCGGATCGTACTGCTTCTTGTTGCCGACCTCGCCGTCAACCTTCAGCACGCCGTCGTAGTTGCGGAGCATGTGATCCGCAACGGGGCGGGTGAAGGCGTACTGGGTGTCGGTGTCGATGTTCATCTTCACCACGCCGAAGTCGACGGCGTCCGAGATCTCCT
>ERZ772967.1707-NODE-1707-length-14798-cov-15.605304_pt1 | contig 14798 bp, 10 predicted proteins | sample MGYA00511677_ERZ772967 | MGnify/ENA primary metagenome ERZ772967 (study PRJEB29015, sample SAMEA2737931) | human oral metagenome | biome: human oral; feature: human-associated habitat; material: dental | place: China | collected 2146 ...
TGCGGTTGGAGTAGCGGGAGATGCGCGCCAGGCCCGGGTCGATGACGTAGCGGATTCCCGGCACGGTCAGGGACGTCTCGGCGACGTTGGTGGCCAGCACGATGCGGCGGGTGGAGTGCGCCTCGAAGACACGATGCTGTTCGGCGGCGCTCAGGCGCGAGTACAGCGGCACGACCTCGACGGCGCCCGGAGCGCGGCTGCGCCCGTCCGGGGTGTAGCGCGGCCCCAGGTGGTCGATGAGGGCGGCCTCGGTGTCGCGGATGTCCCGCTCCCCGGCGAGGAAGACGAGGATGTCGCCGTCGCCCGCGGCCATGAGCTCATCGACGGCGTCCAGGATGCCGGTGACCTGGTCGCGGTCCTCCTGCGGGGCGGACGACGGAGCCGGGCCGGGGGCGGGGCGCGCATCAGGGCTGTTGGGGCCGTCTGAGTCGTCGCCGGGGACGTGCCCGCCGGCGCCGTGCGGGGTGTGCCCGGGGCCGACGTCGAGGCCGTCGTCGGCCAGCAGCGGGCGGTAGCGGATCTCGACGGGGTAGGTGCGGCCCGAGACCTCGATGACGGGGGCAGGTTCAGCGGGCTCAGCGGAGGACTCGCCGCGGTCGCCGGCCTCGCGGCGCTCGGCCTCGCGGCGCCCGAAGTGCTCGGCGAAGCGGGCCGAATCGATGGTGGCGGAGGTGATGATGACCTTCAGATCCGGACGGCGGGGGAGGAGCCGGGCGAGGTACCCCAGGATGAAGTCGATGGTGAGGCTGCGCTCGTGGGCCTCGTCCACGATGATCGTGTCGTAGCGCGAGAGCATCGGATCGGACTGGATCTCAGCCAGGAGGATGCCGTCGGTCATGAGTTTGACGAGCGTGCTCGGGCCGGTCTCCTCGGTGAAGCGCACCTGGTAGCCGATGATGCCCTCGCGCCCGATCCGGGTGCCGAGCTCGTGGGCGATGCGTTCGGCGACGGACCTGGCGGCGATGCGGCGCGGCTGGGTGTGGCCGATCATGCCGGTGACGCCCCGTCCCAGCTCCAGGCAGATCTTGGGCAGCTGTGTGGTCTTGCCCGATCCGGTCTCGCCGGCGACGATGACGACCTGGTTGTCGCGGATGGCCTCGGCGATCTCGTCGCGGCGCGCGCTGACCGGCAGCTCCTCGGGGTAGATCAGGGCGGGGACCGACGCGGCTCGGGCGGCGAGCTGATCGGGGGAGTAGCCGTGCCAGGTGCTGCGGCGCCTGTCGGGGCGGCTGCCGCGGTGTCGATTCCGGCGGCTGCGCTCTCCGCGCGATCTGTGCTCCCTGTGCTCTCCGTGTTTATTGTGTTGATTGCGATCGCTGTGGCGCGAGTGGCCGGGATGCTCGCCGGGACGGCCGCGATCGGAGCGGGGAGGTGCAGGCGCGTCCGCGCTGGTGTCTGTGGCGTCGTTGGCGTCGTCGAGGTCGCCCGCGACGGCGGGCAGCGGCATGTCCTCGGGGTTCTCGGCGGTGTCCATAAGCCGCTCAAGAGTATACCGGCGTTTTATTCATGGACGAGCAGTGGGGTTCCCGTCGTCTTCCGTGGATGGTCCGCTGATGGTCCGCTGATGGTCCGGGCGGCCGGTGCCGGAGCTGCCCGCGCCTCGTCTTGGACGGCCGAGCCATTCGGGAAAGGGCGGCTCTCCGTCGCGCGGCTCGTCGGTGCGACCGGTGCCGGCCGGCATGAATTCAGCATGAATGTGGCGGGACCGGGGCCGTCGTGGACACGAGAGGCCTCGGCGGGCATACTGGTGGGGAGTCACCCGGCTGTCACCGGATGGCTCCCCGGGTAGGCGGCTCAGTCGAGCCACTTACCGAGGGCATCCACAAGGACACCGATGGCCCGGATCAGGTGAGCGAGACTGGTTAAGATGTCGCTCACCTTCCGGGCCGTCTTCTTGCCCTTGCGGACTTTGGCATGTCGGCCTTTCGGCTTGGACACGGCCCCCACCTCCTCCCTGGCTCCTCGACTTCCCCGGCAAGGACACTGGGTGTTCCGGGAGGAGGTGCCGGAGAAGGCCCGAATAGCATGCCACGCCAGAGCCAGATCAGGGAGGCGCCCTGACCTACTACACGCAGACTGAGCCGGCGTGGAAGTTATCCGCCTTGTCAAAGACATCGGCGGGGCGGTGGAGTGGTCCTTGGTGCTGCTGGGTATGCCCTTGCTCTCCTGCTCGTCAGCCGGCCAGGGCGGTGGGGATGGCCTCGTCCAGGTACCAGCTCCAGAACGGCCGGCGCGCAGGCGCATCCGTCTTCTCGATCGGCATCCAGTTCAACGCACCGGCAGCAGCGCTCGCGCAGCAGTAGCTTGTATCGAGGGAGTCCGGTAGCAACTCATCATCAGCTGTTTCACCTTCTGCAGTATTGTAGTCGGGATTTCGATAACAGGCTGAAATTGTCATGTGTGCCGCTCTCTCGGCGATAAGAATGGCGGACTGCGTGGGTGCGGTGATATTTTCTACTTCACCGGATACATCGACAGGAAAGTCCTCTGCGCGATTCTCGGCCTGCTTTGGGTCTATCTGCTGGTTGACGAGCTTTTGGGCGAGGGCGAGCATCTCCTCAATGCGGTTGTCGCCAGGGAAGACGCGATTCCAGAGGTGCTGCACGCGCCGTACGCACATCCCGTCCAGTTCAATTCGGTGGCGGTAGGAGGCCTCGTCGTTCTGGGGGTCGATCATAGCCCTCCAGATCCGTCTACGAGTTCCGAGAGACAGGATCGCCTTGCTGCTGGCGGCCAGCTCCACCCGCCCAGTCTCAATGTCTCTGCTCACGGCATCCATATCGATCATGGGCCTGCTCGCCCCTTTTTCTTCGTTGCTCTTCGGGGTTATCGCCCAGGATCGTGCGGGGCATGTCCCTGCGCAAGGTCTCTTGTGTGCGGGGCGTTGGCTTAGTAATGCGGGCGGCCCGTGCGAGCCCCGTCTACGATGGGTCGCATGTCGAAGGAGCAGAGTCGCCGCACCCGTCTGCGCACCTGGGAGCGCGCATCCGAGTGGCCGCTGACCCTCGCCGCCCTCGTCTTCCTCGCCGTCTACGCGTGGGAGGTCATCGCCGATCCGCGCGGTGCGGCCCGGGCCGGCGCCGAGCTGACGATGAACATCGTGTGGGCGGTCATCGTCATCGACTACCTCGTGCGCCTGATGCTCGCCGCCGACCGCGGACGCTGGTTCCTCCGGCACCTGCTCGACCTCATGATCGTCGTCCTGCCCGTGCTCAGGCCGCTGCGGCTGCTGCGACTCATCGCCCTGCTCGGAGTGCTCCAGCGCAGTGCCGGGACGGCCCTGCGCGGGCGGATCACGGCCTACACCGCCGGCGGCGTGAGTCTGCTCGTCCTCCTGTCCTCCCTGGCGGTGCTCGACGCCGAGCGGGGCGAGCCCGGGACGCCGATCACCACCTTCGGGCAGGCGGTCTGGTGGTCGCTGGTGACCATCACGACCATCGGCTACGGCGACCTGGCGCCCGTCACCGCGGTGGGCCGGTGCGCCGCAGTGCTGCTCATGATCGGCGGCGTCGCGCTCGCCGGCGTCGTGACCGCCACGCTCGCCTCCTGGATCGTCTCGCTCGTGGCCGAGGAGAATGCCGAACAGGAGGCGGCCACGCGCGCCCAGGTCGACGCCCTCCAGCAGCAGGTGGCCGCGCTGTCCGAGCGCGTCGAGCTGCTGGTGGAGGCGGCGGAGGCAAGGGGGACGACGACGGCCCCCGGCCCCTCCGACCCTTCTGGCTCTTCCCACTCCCGGGCGGCTCGGGTGCCCGGGCCCGACGACGGCGCCGCGCCGCGGAGCGCGTCCTCCCGGCAGCCGCCGGTCGCAGAGGAGACAGAGAAGGCAGGGGATGCAGAGGATGCAGAGAAGGCGGAGGGGCGCGCATCGTAAGAAGGCGAGTCGGCCGTTCTCCGGGGCGCGCTCCGCGTCGCGGGCCTGCGGCGGAGCCCCGGTGCGGGGCTGCTGACACCCCTACTACCCGTACTACCGCTGCTACTGCCTGCTGCGGCGCCAGAAGGCGACCGCCGTCACCGTGAGGATGAGCGCCAGCGCGGCGGCTGCGGCCCACCACGCCACATCGAGGCGGCGCACCATGATGCACAGGACGACCTGGACGGCGGCGCCGAGGACCGCGGCGATTGCCACCGGAACGGCAGTCGGATGGGCGCGACGGTAGGCCGCCATGACGGCGGCGCGCTGCTCACCGAGTCCTCGGAGCGTCCGCATCGCGCGCCGGCAGAGGAACCCGCCGCATACCAGCCATATGAACTCCAGCACCGGAATGAGGAAGTAGTTGTTGGAGGCGATCAGCTCGGGTGCCGTGCTGTGGTTCGGCCGTACCGCCGGCCACGTGAACACGAGGATGAGCATGTCCATGCATGCGATGCCCCACGTCAGCGGATCGTAGAACTTGTGGCCGAGTTCGTGGACACCGGAAGCGAGCCGGCTGTCGGTCGGGTCGACGGCGAGGGCCGAGCTGAGGGCCGTGCGCGCCTCACGGATCTGCTTCGTGCTGCTGGCCAGCTTGGCCTGCAGCGCCAGGGCGCCGGCGTGATCGGGACTCAGCGACAGCGCCTCGCTCACCCGGGCCCGTGCCCGTCTGACGTTGTCCAGGCTTAGCTCCAGCTCGGCGACGGCCACGTACACGGACGGGTTGTAGGGCTCCGCGTCGAGAGCCCTCTCGGCCAGCTTTCGGCATCGTCGGCGTCCGGCGCCGCAATGGCGCTCGAGCAGGGCGAGCCGGGCCAGGGCCACGCCGCTGTCTGGATCGAGCTCCACGACCCGGCGCATGAGACTCCGACGCTTGAACAAGGAGAAGGAGGGCGTCAGCTCGGCGGACAAGAACGTCGCCCAGGCGTTGCCGGGGTCGAGGGCCAGCGCCTCATGAGCCTCGCGGCGCGCCTCGTCAACGCGTTCGGCCTCGAGCAGGACGAGCGCGAGCTCGAGGTGCGCCTGCGGCGAGTCGGGGAAGTCGACGCACAGACGGCCGGCCTCCTCCACGGCGCGGTCGAGCTGCCCCATCGTGCGCAGCAGAGCGGCCCGCTGCAGGCGTCCCGCGCAGTCGGCGTCACTGGGCTGGTCCGCACCGTCGTCGGGATACTCCGGCACGCCGCCGGGAGTGGAGCCCGTCATAGGAGCTTGCGCGCGGCCATGTAGCGGCGCAGGTCGTCGTACTCGCCGTCGTTATTCGCATAGGCGACGACGTTGCGGGCGCTGGAGAACCATGCGCCGCAGCTGGGCCGGGTCCGGCGGAGAACCCTCTGCAGGTCGCGCATGGTGATCATCCGGACCCGCTCGGTGCGCATCGACTCCGCCAGGGCGGCCTCGGTGGCCTGTTCGCAGACCCCGGCGATATCGGCGCCCGTGAGCCCGTCGGAGTGCTGCGCCAGCCAAGCGAGGTCGATCCCGGATACGGGGCGGTTCTTGAGATGGTGCCAGAAGATCGCGTACCGGGCCTCCTCGTCCGGGGGCAGGACCAGGACGGAGCGGTCGAACCGGCCGGGACGGCGCAGCGCCGTATCGAGGTCCCACGGCCGGTTGGTGGCGGCCAGCACGTACACGCCCTCGTTGTCGGAGTCGACCCCGTCCAGCTCGGCGAGGAGCTGGACGGTGGTGTTCCGCGTCGCCTGACTGCCCCTGTCGGCGTGGCGCCGCATGCCGATCGCATCGAGCTCGTCGAAGAACAGGACGATCGGAGCCCGACGCCGCGCCATGAGGAAGAGCTCGTGCATGTTGCTCTCGGAGACTCCGACGTACATGTCGAGGACGTCGGCGACGGTGACGTTGAGGAAGGCGGCCCCCATCTCCCCGGCGATGGCGCGGGCGATGAAGGACTTGCCGCACCCGGGCGGCCCGTACATGAGCAGGCCGCCGCCCAGGGGCTTGCCGAACGCCTGTCGCAGCTCCGGATGGCGCAGGGGGCCGAAGAACTGCAGCTCGATGGCGCGCTTGGCCTCGGTCATCCCGCCGACGTCGTTGAGCGTGAGCGGGCTCGCCTCGACGTCCCAGACCTCCTCGGGCGGCGCGGGCACGTCCCTGATGGTCGTGAACGCGGGGGCCTGGCCATTGAGATCCGCTTCCGCGCGCTGCCAGTCGAAAGTCCCCGACGCCGATCCTCCCGGTCCCGGGGTGGGGGCCGCGGGGGCGTCCGGCGGTGCCGAGCCTGCCGGGTCGCTGGCCCGCGTCAGCAGCGAGAGCGCGCCGGCATGCGTGGGCTTATCGGCCAGGACCAGCGCGCAGTGCTGCACGGCCTCACCGGTGTGCCCCGCCTTGAAGAGCAGGTCGGCGAGGTGGAGCCGCAGGGCGGCATCATCGGGGCTCATCGACACGGCGCGCCGGAGCGCATCGATCACCGCGTCATCCATCCGCCACCTCCTCGACTGGAGTCCCTCAAATCGTAGCGGGCAATACGCCGGTGTCTCGGACCGATCTCGGCGCGGATTACGACCGATCTCGGCGGGCCCTGCCCGCACCTTTCGTCGTGCGGGCGTGTGTGGCAGGCTCGAGCGCATGGCAGGTCCTGATCAGTCCCGACCGGTCCCTTACGGCGGCGTGCCCGATCCGAATCAGCCAGGCCAGGCGGTGTCGTATCCGGCCGGGCAGTACCCGCCCGCTGCCGGGCAGCAGGCGGCCGCTCCCAATTCTTCTCCCGCCTATGGCTATTCCTCCGCCTATGTGAGCTCGAGGCCTCCGAGGCGAAGACACACAGGCATTATCGCTTTAGTGGTCGTCTTGGTGGCGGTGCGCGTTCTGGTTGTTATTACCGTTGTTGGAATCCTCAAGTGGTTTTGGGCGAAAAGTGACCGTCATGAAGTCGGTGCCAGTGCTAGTGCCGGAACTAATGTCGCGGATTCCGGCGATCGCTGGTCGAGCGACTGGTTGAATGGAGTCGAGGAGGCGTGGACTCTGGACGCACCGGCCGGCCTCGGCGGAGACGCGTCCATAACGATCATGGGCGACAAGCTCATTCGCATGCTGAGCGGGCCCGATGCCGCGACCGTGACGGTGTACAGGCTGGGGGATGGGGCGCCCGAGCAACTCTGGGAGGAGGAGGTCAGCGGCTCGGCCTCCTGGATAACCGTGTGGAAGAACTGGATCGTCTATGCGGGCCGACAGTCGCATGCCGTCAACCTGTACGAGGCCGACGGCTCCACCAGGGAGACCTTCGAATCCGGGGTCGATGAGCAATTCACCACGTATCCCTGGACTCCCGTCCCCTTCACCCTTGACCAGGCGCGTCTGTGGCTCAAAGACGGAGATGTTTCCTGGGCTCCGAGCACATACTCCGTTTCGCAGGCAGATGCATCATGTAATTCGATCACCGTCGGGGACAACGACATCGATCTCGGAAAGGAGAATGCCCTGACCAAGGGCAAATCGGGCAGCTGCTACGGGACCTCGCCGATTCAGGCTGTCTACCATTCGGGAGACGGTCAGATAGCCACATTCTACGAACATAACGATAGCAATGAGGAATTCCTCCACCTCGTTGACATGACCACGGGGCAGTCGCCGGATCCGATAGCTCTCGGAGACAGGTCGAGCTTCAGCGTTCAGGGAGATCTGCTGATCGCCTACGACAGGGCCGGAAATGCGACGGCGTATCGCCCGGCGTGATATTTGCGCCGCAGCATCGGGAGATCGAGTAGGAGAGTGAACGCACCCGACTCGCCACCGCCTGCCGCCCGTCCCGTCGGCCTGTTCTGCGGGCTCGCCGTCGTTGATGTGATCCAGCTCGTCGAGGCGCCGCCCGCTCCCGACGACAAGATCGTGGCCCTCGACCAGATCATCGCCGCCGGCGGCCCGGCCACCAACGCCGCCGTCGCCTTCGCGGCCCTCGGCGGCCGCGCGATTCTCGCCGCACCCGTGGGCGCCGGCCCTCTGGCCGATTTCGTGCGCGCCGACCTGGCGGCGTGCGGCGTCGAGCTCATTGATTGCTCTGAGTGCTCTGAGAGCACCGCTCGCCCCGACTGTCCTGACCGCCCTGACTGCCTTGAACCCGCGTTGACGGCGGATGCAGTGGATTCAGCGGGCGCAGCGGATGCAGTGGAAGGCCTGAATGGCGTGAACGCCGTGAGCGCTATGAGCGCTGTCAGCTCCGCCGCCCCGATGGCCTCGGGCCTGTCGATCTCCTCGTGCACCGTCACCGTCGCCACCGGCCAGCGCTCCGTGGTGTCCACCAATGCCCGCGCCGGTGCTGATCCCGCCCCGCTTGAGCGATACGCCTCGCAGGTGGCCGCCGGGCGGAAGTCCCCGCCTGGAATCGTCCTGATCGACGGGCATAATCCCGTTCTGGCCGCTGTCGGCCTGGACCTGGCGGCGCGAGTGGGTGTTCTCAGCGTCATGGATGCCGGGTCGTGGAAGGACGACGCTGCGAATCTGCCCGGACGCTGCGATGTGGTGGCGGCGTCGGCGCGCTTCTACCCGCCCGGGCCTTCCGGTCTCATGGCGGCACCGGAGGATGTGGCGCACTGGCTGCTCGACGCGGGAGCCCACGGGGCCGTCATCACCCGCGGTGCGGATCCCGCCCTGTGGTGGTGCGCGGGCGCCCGCGGCGCTGTTGCTCCGCCGCGAGTCGAAGCGGTCGACACCCTTGGCGCCGGCGACATCTTTCACGGGGCGCTCGCCCATGGTCTGGTCGGGGCCCGGCGCGGAGACATTGCCGGGCCCGTCCTGGGCGCCGCCGTGGAGCGCGCCTGCGCGGTTGCCGCCGCCTCGACCGAGGTCTTCGGGACGCGCGCCTGGCGCCAGCGAGTGCGGGGATGAGAAAGCCGGACGGCGTCGGCTGCCGGCGTCTTTGCACACTCGGTGGCGGTGCACGTTGCGACGATCCCTGTGATTCTGCGGAAGAATGACATCGTCGAAGAAGGGTGATGTTCTCCCATGTGCGGTGACCCCCTCCTGTGCACATGGGAGACTGGCAACCGTTGTTGACGAATCTCGCGGAACCCCATGATTCCGGGAGAAACTGGCTTTGCCGCCTTGATGCTGCGCTTCTCCTATGTGCAACGTGCGCGGCGGGACCGGTCTGCGGGGCGCCGATCGCCTGCGTCCTCAGCCCAGCCGGTGCGTGATCCACTCTATCGCCAGCTGCGCGACCTCTTCCTGCGCCGTCTCGGCGTCATCGCAGCGCACCTGCTGGAGCCGACTGCCGTCGCGCAGCAGGGGGAAGCCCTCGGTGGCGGCCTCGGCGGCGTCCGGGAATTCGTCTGTCAGGGCGCCGTGCAGCATGAGGATCGGCCAGGGCAAATCCGCCATCGTCTTGTCGGGGGACTGCAGCGAGACGTCGGCCAGAGTCTCCTTGCTCAGCACGTCCCAGTGGCGCGAGTTGGGGTTGTCATCGGGAAGGCGGGTCAGGCCGTGGCGGTCGAGCTCGTCGAGCTGCGCGGAGGAGAAGACGTTCTCCCACAGGATGGACTGCGGGCCGACCACTGCGCCGACCGCCACGACGGTGCGCACCTGCTCTGGTCGGGCCAGCAGGGTGGCGGTCGCGCCGAGGCCGTTGGCGTGGATCGCCTGCCTGGCGAAGCCCCGATCCGCCAGCCAGCCGCAGACGGCCTGAATGTCCTCGATCTCCCCGGCGAGCGTGATGACGTCGTCATCGGACTCGCCCAGCCCGGAGAAGTCGAACTGCAAGGTGGTCAGCCCCGCCTTCCGGTAGCGTGCGGCGAGTTCGTCGAGGCGGTGCGCCAGCCCATGCCGGTCGGTGAGGAAATTGTGCGCGAGGATGACGGCGCCCTCGTGGCGGGCGGGGGCGGTCCGGCCCGCCTCCAGGGCGGTGCTCAGTTCGGGGAGATCCAGCGGATCGGCGGTATCCGGCACGCACAGAGTCGCGGCCAGAGTGATGCCGCGGGCCGTGTCGATGCTGATCTCCGTCATGCGGCAAACCTAGAGCAGGCGTCAACGGTGGTCACGGCATCAGCATGGGGAGCACTTGGATTGCGCTGGCAGCGTGAAGCGTTTGCGCGGCGCGACCGGCCCGTTTATTGTTCGACTGGTTGTTTTCCCGATCGGCGGACACTGCCGCCTGGTCTGTACGGAGGCGCTACACTTACCGCCGTTCCATCCAGAGCGGCCGAGAGACCCGGCTTGATGACGCCGCAGCAACCCCCTCGTGGTGGGTGCTTCTGCCGGGACCGATGGAGACCGAATGACGATGTCCCCCGATCAGCCGAGCAACGCCGGTGCTTTTCTGCGCGCGGTGCGCCCTTCTGCTCCTGGCGCCGTGCCCGCCCCGGCTGTGTCTGGCGCCGTGCCCGCCCCGGCTGTGTCTGGCGCCGTGCCCGCCCCAGCCGCGCCTACGGCGCGTCCTTCCCTATCCCTCGAGCTCTTTCCGCCGCGGCCCGGGCGTCATGTCACGCAGACCTGGGGTGCGCTCGACCGGCTGCTGGGCACCCGCCCCGACTTCGCCTCCGTCACCTACCGGCCCTCCTTCGTGACCAGCGGCACCAGCGACCTCGGCAGTCCCGGCCGACCCGACGGGCCCGGCGGCTCTCGTAGCGCCAATACCCCTGAGAGCACCGGCAACGCGACCGGCACGAGGATGCACGTCCACGTCCGGCGCGAGCGCAACCCCGCCGAGGACGTCGTCTCCCACGTGCTGTCCCGATCAGAGGTGCCGCTCATGGCGCACCTGACCTGCATCGGCTACCGTAAGGACAGCGTCGTCGAGATCGTCCGTCACTTCCTCGACATGGGCGTGCGCCGCTTCCTGGCCCTGCGCGGCGACCCGCCGCGGGGCTTCGCCGCCGAGGACGTCGCCGGGGAGCTCCCTCACGCCGACGACCTGGTGCGCGTCATCCGCGAGGTCGAGGCCGACTACTTCGACGACGGCGCCCGCCACCTCCAGGTCGCCGTGGCCGCCTACCCGGCCGATATCGACCACGGCACCGGTATCGAGGTGCTGGCCGCCAAGCAGGCTGCCGGCGCGGACCTGGCGATCACCCAGGTCTTCTACGACCCCGAGGACTACCTGGCGCTGCGACGCGCCGCCCTCTACTCCGGGGTGACCATGCCGATCCTGCCCGGGATCATTCCACTGACCGACCTCAAACGTCTGACCCGCCTGGAGGCCCTGACCGGCGTCTGCGTCCCGGCCGACCTGGTGCGCACCCTGGAGCGCTCCGACGGGGTGGCCGCCGCTGCCGCGGGCATCGACGCCACCCTCACCCTGGCCTCCGCCGTCCTCGACGGCGGTGCCCCCGGCGTCCACCTCTACACCTTCAACCGGGTGCGTCCGGCACTCGATGTGATCTCCCATCTGCGTCTGGGCGGGATCCTCAACGGCTCCACCCCGGACACCGCCGTTCAGCGCGAAGTCCGACGCGACTACCTCAACGCCACCCCCGGCGGCGACCGGGGGCCGAGTGCTCGAATGCCCGGGGCGACGAGGCCCTGAGGCGGCGAGCCGCCGCGCTTCGTCGCCCTCCTGCGGGTCCGCCCTTCCTGTGAGCCTGACCGCCGTTCGCGCCGCGCCCGGGTCTGCTTCACCACCGGGCCCGCTCAGCCCTTACGCTGCTGATGCTCGGGCCGCGCCGCGGTCGCCTAACGCATCTCTGCATCTCCGCCGATCTCCGCCGACGAGAACCCCAAGGAAACTAAGGAAATAACGCATATGACGCTCCCCTCGACCCCATCGACCCCCAGTGCGCCCCTGCCCGCCGCCACGATTCTCGGCTACCCCCGCATCGGTCCGGACCGCGAGCTCAAACGCGACGTCGAGTCCTACTGGAAGGGCGCCCTGGACGTCTCCGGGCTGCGCGAGCGCGCCGCCGCCCTGCGGGCCGCCACCCGCGCTCGTCTGCGCGGGCTGGGGCTGACCGGTGCCTCCGCCGTCCCCGCGGATTTCACCTATTACGACCAGGTCCTTCAGGTCACCACCGCTTTCGGGGCTCTGCCGGAGCGCTTCGGCGACCTGCGCGGCAGTGCCGGCGATGCCGCTGATGCCGCCGATGCCGGCGGTGCCGGCGGTACAGACGCCGAGACCGGCGAGTTCCCGGGCACCTCCCTGCCGGGCTTCTTCACCGCAGCCCGCGGCGAGGGCGAGCGCGCCGCCCTGGAGATGACCAAGTGGCTCGACTCCAACTACCACTACCTCGTGCCCGAGCTCGACGCCGACACCCCCATCGGCTACATCCCCGGCTTCGGAGCGATCGACCCGACCGATGGTCCGGTCGCCCAGGTCCTGGAGGCGCTGAGGGCCGGTGAAGAGGCCCCGCGGCCCGTCGTCGTCGGCCCGGTGACCTACCTGCTCCTGGCCAAGGCGGCCGACGGCGCCGACGCCGGCTTCCGTCCGCTGGACCGCCTGCACGACGTGCTCAACGCCTACGGGCACCTTCTGGCCGACCTGTGGGCCGCCGGCGCCGAGTGGGTTCAGCTCGACGAGCCCGCGCTGGTCAGCGACGCCTGGGACGTGCCGCGCGACGAGGTGCTGGCCGCCGTCGCCGATGCCTACACCTGGATCGCCGCCATCGCCGAGCGTCCCCAGGTGCTCGTGGCCGGCAGCTACGGCTCCCTCGGCGACGCGCTGCCCGTCCTGGCCGGCACCGGAGTCGAGGGGATCGCCCTCGACCTCGTGGCCGGAGAGACCCCCTCGGCGGATGAGCTCGAGCCCCTGGCCGGCAAGACCGTCGTCGCCGGCGTCGTGTCGGGGCGCAATATCTGGCGCACCGACCTGGAGGCCGCCCTGAGCACTCTGGAGTCCCTGCGCGATGCGCTGCCGGCGGGCACGCCCGTCGTCGTGGGCACCTCAACCTCGTTGCAGCACGTCCCGCACGACGCCGCGCGCGAGACCTCCCTGCCCGCCGACATCCGCTCCTGGCTCGCCTTCGCCGACCAGAAGGTCGCCGAAGTCCGGATCCTGGCACGCGGATTGGCCGATGGGCGCGAGGCGGTCGCCGACGAGCTCGCCGAGGACACCCGTCTGCGTGCCGAGCGCGCCGCCCACCCCGGGGTGAACCGCGGGGAGGTGCGCGCCGCCGTCGTGGCCGTCACCCAGGCCGACCGCACCCGCGCCCCCTACGCCGAGCGCAAGGCGGCTCAGAAGGACCGCCTCGGCTTGCCCCTCCTGCCGACGACGACCATCGGCTCCTTCCCGCAGACCGCCGAGATCCGCAAGGCTCGCGCCGCTCATCGCCGCGGTGAGCTGGGCACGGAGGCCTACGAGGACGCCATGCGCGCCGAGATCAAGCGGGTGGTGCGCCTCCAGGAGGAGATCGGCTTGGATGTGCTGGTCCACGGCGAGGCCGAGCGCAACGACATGGTCCAGTACTTCGCCGAGCTGCTCGACGGCTTCGCCGCCACCGAGCACGGCTGGGTCCAGTCCTACGGCTCGCGCTGCACCCGCCCCTCCATCCTGTGGGGGGACGTGAGCCGGCCGGAGCCCATGACGGTGGCCTGGAGCGCCTACGCCCAGTCGCTGACCGACCGGCCCATGAAGGGCATGCTCACCGGGCCGGTGACGATCATGGCCTGGTCCTTCGTGCGCGACGACGTCCCGCGCGCCCAGGTCGCCGACCAGCTGGGCCTGGCCCTGCGCGCGGAGGTCGCCGACCTGGAGGCCGCCGGCATCCCGGTGGTGCAGGTCGACGAGCCCGCCATCCGCGAGACCCTGCCGCTGCGGCGCGCCGACCGGCCCGCCTACCTGGAGTGGTCGGTGGGGGCCTTCCGCCTGGCCACCGGCGGGGCGGCGCCCGCCACCCAGGTCCACACCCACCTGTGCTACTCGGAGTTCGACGTGGTCATCGACGCCGTCGACCACCTGGACGCGGACGTGACCTCCATCGAGGCCTCGCGCTCGCGCATGGACGTCCTGCCGGCCGTGGCCGCCCACGGCTTCGAGCGCCAGCTGGGCCCGGGCGTGTGGGACATCCACTCCCCGCGGGTGCCCAGCACGGACGAGTGCGCCGAGCTGCTCCGGCGGGCGGCGGCGGCCCTGGGGATCGAGAAGCTGTGGGCCAACCCCGACTGCGGCCTGAAGACCCGCGCCTACGCCGAGACGGTCGCCTCCCTGCGCCACCTGGTCGAGGCCGCCCACCGCGTGCGCGCCGGGGCCTGAGGGGCGGGCGCGCGGGCCCCGGCCGTCTGCGTGCCCGTCGCCGGGCCCTCCCCTCGCCGAGACCGGCGGAAACGACGTGCGATTCGATGTGTTCGCCCTGGGTCGCGCATCACGACCGCCCCGTCGGACGTCGACCCGCATCCGCGGGATGGTGCGGCGCCCCCCTTCGGTCCCGGTTCTGGCGCTCTGGGAGGATCGTTCGCATCCGCACATCGAACACGTCCGGCGTCATCCGCATGATTCCGCGGTTTAGTCGAGGAGGTCGCCGGGTGCGGGGCGGAACGATCCTCCCAGAGCGCCATTTCTCACGATCCGAGGGGGCCTCCGAGCCGATGGGCGTGAATCGGGCGCGGATCGGGGCGCGGCGGGCCCCGCCGGAGGGCCGCTCCCGGGTGGTGCGAGGTTCTTCTCGGGCCGTGCGGGGGTATTGCACATTGGAAGAGGAGGGGGCCGCGGGTCGATTGTGGGTTTTCCGCACGATTCCGGGGTTCTTACTAGAATGCCGGTTTTCAGTGGACGGGCTCCCATGTGCAGAGCGGGTCCCTCTGCACATGGGAGGATTTCAACAGTGTTGAGCGCCGGGGCGTTTCCGCATGATTCCGCCGATCCGCCGCCGGCCCGTTCCGGTTGAATGTGCAGCACCGCCCGGACCGCTCCAATGCCGCGCATTCGAGCCCGGCGCCCTGGCCCCGACACCGCGCGAACGGTCTCGCCCCGACCCCGCGGCCCCGCCCGCCGGGCCGACGGAGCCGGCCCGGGGCG
>ERZ772967.1708-NODE-1708-length-14797-cov-8.019061_pt1 | contig 14797 bp, 19 predicted proteins | sample MGYA00511677_ERZ772967 | MGnify/ENA primary metagenome ERZ772967 (study PRJEB29015, sample SAMEA2737931) | human oral metagenome | biome: human oral; feature: human-associated habitat; material: dental | place: China | collected 2146 ...
TCGCGAGGTAGAAGATGCCGGCGATGAGGAAGGGGGTCATGTCGAACTCGCGCTGGACGATCGTGCGCGCAACGCGCAGCAGGTCATTCATGGCGAGGATGTAGACGAGTGAGGTATCCTTGACGAGGTTGATGGTTTCGTTGCTGACGGGAGGGAGTGTGATGCGCAGCACCTGCGGCAGGATGATGCGCCGCATGGTGAGCGGCGCGCTCATGCCAAGCACGCGCGCGGCCTCGAACTGTCCGCGCGGCACCGCCTGGATGCCGGAGCGGAAGATCTCGGCGAAGTACGCCGCGTAGTTGAGGACGAAGGCGAGGAGAGCCGCCGCGATGTCGGGGAGCATGATGCCGATCATCGGCAGGGCAAAGTAAACAAAGAGCAGCTGCAGCATGAGCGGTGTACCGCGCATGATCCAGATGTAGACCTCGAGCAGACGGCTGAGTATGCGGAAACGCGAAAGCCTCCCGAGCGCGGCAAAGAGGCCGAGCGGGAGGGAGAGAGCGAGGGTCACGCAGAAAATTTCGAGGGTAACGGTCGACCCCTCGAGCATCAAAAGAGCGGTATCGAGTATCTTATCCATTCATTTCATCCCAGTCGTCAAAAAGAAGCTGCCGCACAAAACGGCAGCTTCTTTTGGTTTTGTTTATTTTGTGATGTCTTTGCCGAACCACTCGGTGGAGATCTTTGCTATGGTACCATCTGCTTTCATCTCGTCGATGACTTTCTGCACCTCGCTCTGCAGCGCCGTGTTATCCTTTGCGAATGCAATGCCGAACTCGCTCACAGGGCCAACGACAATCGGGAGTGCTTCCAGCTCATCCGGATGCTTGCTCATGTAGTAGCGGCCGACGATCTCATCGCCGATGACCGCATCAAGACGGCCGTTCTCGAGGTCCATGAATGCTGCGACATAGTCGGGGTACTTCTTGACCTCCTTGACCTCATTCTTGTAGAAGTTCGTTGTATCGGTGTACTCCTCGGCGGTGCTGGCGCTCTGAACGCCGATCGTCTTGCCTGCGAGGCTCTTCTCGTCCGAGACGGCGGTGCTGCCCTTCTTCACGAAGATGATCTGGCGGTTGTCCATGTAGGGATTTGAGAAAAGCATGTTCTCCTTGCGCTTCTCGGTGATGTCGAGCCCATTCCAGAGGATCTGTACGCGGCCGCTCTTAAGTTCGGCCTCCTTGCTCGACCAGTCGATCGCCTTGAACTCGACTTCACGGCCGAGACGCTTTGCTGCCTCCTTGGCAAGGTCAACGTCGAAGCCGACGATCTCGTTTTTCTCATTTTTAAAGCCCATCGGCGGGAAATTATCGTCGAGTCCGACGACGATCTTGCCCTTGTCTGCGCCTTTGTCCGGCGCGGCCGCCTTGTCTCCGCCGCAGCCGGTGAGCAGCGCCGCCGCGCAGGCAAAGACTGCCGTGCCCGTCAGGATTTTTTTCCAGTTCATTGCAGTATCTCTCCTTAAATTAATTGCCCCTTTAACAAGATAAAGTACTAACGTAGGCTATTATACGTTACAAATTAAAATAAAGTCAAGAATTATTTTCTGCAAGGCAGGTTTTTTTTAATAAAGGTCGAAATATCTATAAGTGCAATGATTTCGTACGTGATCAACAACGTAAACCGAGGGAGGGCTTACATTGCGTGCAATATCCGTGGATGATCTGGAAAATGGAATGATACTTGCGCGAACGATCGTCAACGCCAAGCGTGTGGTGGTCGTGTCTGAGAATACAGAGCTGACGCAGGCGCACATCACGCGTCTCAAATTTCTCAAGATTCCCGTTGTCTACATTAAGGATGAGACCGAGCTGAAGGAGGAACGCTCGCCCATCTTCTCGCGCAGCAACCTCTTTATCAAGCAGTATGAGAACGTCGTCGGGACGGCAAAGTCCATCTTTGAAGAGACAAAGCGGACAGGGAATGTGCCGGTCGAAGAAACCAACGAGATGGTGCAGGAAGAGCTGCTGCCGCTCTCGCGACGCAGCGGGACGATCGACTATCTGAACGAGATCAACCATCTGGCGAGCGACATCTACAACCACTCGCTCCGCGTTTCGATCCTTTCGGGCGTCTTCGCGAAGTGGATGCGCCTCGACCGTGAGACGGCAAAGGCCATCGTACTCGCGGGATTCCTGCATGATATCGGAAAGTCGAGATTCGACCAGCGTCTGCTCGAAAAGAATATTGAGACGCTTGAGGGAGAGGACTATGAGCGGTATATCCAGCATACAGTGGACGGTGCGCAGATCCTCAACCATGTTGCCGGGCTGACGGAGGGCGTTCGGCTCACCGCGCTGCAGCACCATGAACGGATGGATGGGAGCGGATTCCCCTTTAACATCCAGGGGGATGATATTCATCTTTATGCGCGCATTGTCGCGGTGGCAGATCTCTATGATAATATCACGATTGAGCGCGAGGGATATCCGCGCCGCACGCCGTTCGACGCGGTGACAGAGATCGCACGGCAGATGTATACTGCACTTGATCCGCGGGTCTGTATGCCGGTGCTGACGAATATCAAGAATGCGTTCCTCGGTTCGCGCGTGCTGCTGAGCAATCATCGCGAGGGGACGATCACGGCATATCCGCACGGTGTTGTGCCGCTCCCGATCATTACGATCTCGGAGGATGAGGTCATTGATCTCAACGAGAATAAAAATATTACAATCGTAGAATATAACCCGAAATAAAACAGCAAAGCATGCAAAGAGCCCATCGATTTTCCGATGGGCTCTTTGCTGTTGTGTCAGCGGACCGTCTGCAGTGTGTTATACCATTTGAGCACTTCGTCATAGCAGGGCTGCAAATGTTCGACCGGGATATTCTCGCGCCTGCAGCACGCGATCACCTTATCCCAATCGCCCTGCTCGTAGGCGATAACGAGATCGAGCACATGACGGAGGATATTGTCTTCGCCGAGCAGCGCCGCGTTGAGTTCGGATGAGAGTCCAACTTCTTTGAGCACCTCTTCCATCGGCTGGCTCAGCAGAACGTCCAGGAGCGAGAACATGCCGAGCAGGAAGCCGGTATCGGGCGTGAGATCGGGACGTTTGATCTCGTGGGCGATCAGCTCGCAGAACTTTGCGCGCAGAAGTGAGATCGTGAAGAGCTCGGGCGGTTTATCCTCAGAGAATGTCTGGAGGCTGATGAGGGTCACCCAGCGGCGCATGCCGCCGGATCCAAGGAGGACCGCCGCCTGCCGCAGGTTCGAGATGTGATAGGTGAGACCGATGCCGACGGAATTGATATACGTGAGCAGCTTGTGAACAAGGTTCGTATCCGAGGAGATTACATTGATGATCGCGGAGAAATCGAAGTCCTGACGGTTAACTTCCTTTAGGAGACGTATCTGCGAGAGCGCGTTGCTCGTGAGCTTCTTCTTATGCAGGACAACGGGCTTGCAGAAGAAATATCCCTGGAAGAGGACATAGCCGTATTCGAGGGCCTGGTGGAATTCCTCCTCGGTTTCGATCTTCTCGGCGAGCAGACGCACATGTCCCGGCAGAATCTCGCGCAGGCGTTTGCGTTCCTCCGGATCCTCCGTGATGCGAAAGTCCACCTTGATGATGTCCGCCATGTCGATAAGCGGCTCGTAGCCCGGCAGAAGGACGAAGTCGTCGAGGGCAATTTTGTATCCCTCGTCCTTGAGCTCCTGTACGGCCTCCAAAATCGCGGGCGTCGGCTGTACCGTCTCGAGAATCTCCACAACAATGCTGTCTGCCGGCAGAAGCTGCGGCGCACGGTTCAGCAGATTTTTTTCGGTAAAGTTGATGAACGCCTTCTTGTCCGAGACGAGTTTTTTCATGCCGAAGTCCAGCATGGTATTCACCATGACGCTCTGTGTCGCCACGTTTCCGTCGAGACTCGGATCGAAAGCATTCTTGAGACCGCTGCGAAAGAGAATCTCGTATGCGTATACGTTCTTTTTCTGATCCAATATGGCTTGCCGCCCGATAAATGCTTCTTCCATAAGAGAGCCTTTCTGTGTCATTACACCGAATTACTGCTGTATCCATTCGATATCTTAAATTATAGTAAGAGAATTATAGCATATATTATGCGAAAAAGAAATGAAAAAGACTTTCTTTAATGTTATAATGAAAGTCTTTTCAATCCCCCCTTTGCCGATATGGCATACAAGGTTTTTACGGGGGATTTGTCTACAACTTGTCTACAGAATCATTTGCCTACAACCTCCCCGAAGATGCGTGCCGTCTCTTTCTTCATCTCGTCCGTATCATGCGAATAGAGATTCTGTGTGATGGTCACATCGGAATGTCCGAGGCGGGCGGCTACATCGACGGGTTTTGCTCCTGCTTCAATCAGACGTGTTGCGTGGGTATGGCGGAAGCTGTGTGGGTTGAGGTGGAGATCCCGCAGCAGAGAAGCGATGCGCTCGTGCTTGTGCGGGATTCCGTTCGGCAGGATACAGATCAGATTGCGGCGGATATGATCTGCGGGTGGGGGCATCTTCTTTGGAAGAATTACGAGCCTGTGATCCTCTGCCGATTCATAGACGATTTGAAACGCTTCACCGAATCTCATTTCTTGCTTCGCCTGTGCCGCTTTGAGCGTGCGGAGGTAGGAAAGAAATGCGGCGTCCGCATAGAAAGAACGGGCGCTTGTGGCGGTTTTCGGCGATTCAAAAAAACCTGTCCGCTGCCTTTGGCGTACAATGATGATTTCTCCTGTTGTGAGGTCGATATCATCCCATGTAAGCCCGAGCGCCTCACTGAGACGCAGTCCTGTGTGATAGAGGATTTTGTATGTGTGGTAGTATTTTCCTTCTTCGGGGATGGCTGCAAACTGCTCCGGCGTGATGATGATACGCGGTGTGACCTTGCGCGGTGCGCTGCGTGGAATAGATATACCTGCGGCGGGGTTTGTCGTAATGAGTTCAGCGGGATAGACAGCATACTTCAAAGCAACAGAAAGAATCGCCTTTGTCTGCTGGATTGTCCCGTGGGACAGCCCCTTTTTTGCAAGTGTCTGAACCCAGCAATCAACATCACGCGGGCGGAGTTCTTGCACATACAGATCGCCCAGATATGGGAGGATGCGTGCCTTGACTGTATCACGATAGCTGATATTCGTCATCCGCTTCACGTTCGGGCGCACGACGTTCTCAAGCCACGAGGCAAGGTAGTCCCGCAGCGTCACTTTCTCCGACGTGACACCGATATTCCCGCTCTTCCAGTCGGCATAGGCTTTTACGCCTGCGTCAAATGCTTCATCTTCTGTGGCAAAACCTCCTTTTTCTTTCATTCGGCGCGGATTCTTCGAGATATCGAAGCTGTACGAAAAAGTTTTCCCGCGCTTTCTGATTCTGATTTTGTTGGACATAAATAAAACCTCCTTGATATAGGAGGCGAATCATGGTAGAATTTAGGTGAATTGGGGCATGATTCGCTCATGTTCTGCCGCTCGCTGTGTTGGTAGCACGGCGGGCGGTTTTTATTGGGAAGAAACCGCAATATTTTCCTAATGTGAAAGTAGATGAATGCAATGTGAAGAATCCTCACGTTGCATTTTTCGTTAAATGTAAATTGCTAACATCCGCAAGTGGGGCTAAAAGTTCCGTCGCAGCATTTTGTCCGTCCGTTTTCGCATCCACAGACACCTTTATGGTGACTGCAACAGCCACGCTTTAGGTATATCATACGGTGATTGTATGTGCCGACAATGGAGCCGATCTCCGGCGGGGGAACCTCAACATTGAGTGTAAAATTTGCAATAGATCCTTCTTCTGCCTGTGGCGTTTCGGCAAACGCCGTGGTGGATAGTAGTGATACAACTACTGCCGTGAGTAAAGTGATGCGTTTCATTGATCTTTCTCTCCCTTCATATCTACCATCGGCAGCCGTCCTTTTTCAATGTGCTTTGCGGCGTCTTTTAATACCTTGACGTTTGTAAAGCCATTCTGAAATAGAATCTGCGCTGCACGAATAGAATAACCATCATCGGGGCATGAACAATAAATCATGTAAGCCTTTGACTTATCTTGCTGGGCAATAAAATCATCAAGAGGTTTCTTTTTGTAGGGGTTAATCCATATTTCCCCGGGAACCTCTTTTTTGCTCCTCTCCCTACTTTGTTCTGATCGAACATCAATCACCTGTACGGCTTCTGGAGCTTTTAAGTATTCCTTTATCGTTATGAACGAATACTCGACTTGCTCCTTTTGTTGTGACTGCTCTGCTGATATAACACTGGTGTTCAGCAAAACGAGCAATAACATAATGGAGATGCGTAATAGTTTCATTTTCTTCCTCCCTATGATCCTGTGTCAGTATCTAAAAGCATTAATACAATGTTGGTGAAATGATGGATAACGGAGGTTTGCTTCTTCTAATGCGTTGTTTGTCGTTACTGCACATCCTTCCTTTACATGATGGTCTCCTACCGTTAAAACTCCCCATGTAAGGGCTAAAGCGAGATCCACTCCGAGATATATAGAGACTGGAGCGAGTTGCATATATGGAGAATAGATGTCGTATATGAATATGATGTTCGGAATAACATATAGGAACGCAGCTGCTTTTAGGTTCGGTGCTATACGTCCAAAGACGAAAAACACCCCTACGGCGAATATGATACTAACACTTAAATCGATGAGGTCGGTAAAAGTGAGTGAATCCTCCATAGTGATACCTCCTTTTGGCTTGTGTTTTTATATCCTATTTTTGACGCCTATATTATGGGCGAAGCCATGTGTTTACTGTTGAGAATATCGACAGAATAATCAACGTTAAAAATACAAAAAGTGCTGTTTTTATGTAGTTGCGTTCTCTCCACGCTCTACATATAGCAGGGATGCACTTCTCAAATAGAATCCAACCGAAAATAGCAAAACATATTATCCACGTTATCATATGATTCCCTCCGCTCTATGAATGAGACCATGCCTCGATCTCGTTTGCTGATTCTGGGCGGTAGAGGTCATTCCCTAAAATATGAGCAACCTCGTGTCGATATGTCTCCAGATTTGTCTCCCTGCTGTGGCGTGCGTTCAGTACGACGGTCGGATCGCCGTTCTCGTCCGTCACGACGAAGCCTCTTATATCGACGGGTAAGTCCTGCAATATGGTTCTTACCTCAGGCATCATAATCTCCGCGCTCCTTCGCTTTTTGATACTCGACAAACCGCCGCACTTCCTCGATTGATTCCTTGCTCAATCCGCGCGACGCATCAAAGAGAACTTTGATATCGGGGTTCTCTTTCATTTCGTTTGCTATAGCTGCTACATCTGGATCATCGTAATAAGAGGTAGGAAAATCTTCTTCTAAGAAGTAGCTTTTCCCTAAATTAAAATGATCAGCTATTTTTTGTATCACTCCCATACGTGGAAGAGATATTTGCAACAACCATTTACCTACGGTGGATTCGCTTACATTAAGTATTTTGCTTAGCTCTGCCTGATTAATGTCACGCTCTTCCATGACGCGCTGTAATCGCATACTAAAAAGTTTTTTGAGTTCTTCTATGTCTGGCACATATAACACCACCTTTCACGGAAATTATAGAATATTATTCTATACATGTCAAATAAAATACAAGCATACTAGAAAAAAATTCTTGACACTAGAAATAAAATCTAGTATTATTACCGTGGAATGAGAAAGAAAGGAGGCTCCCGATGTTCCAGATATCGTTAAAAGCAGCTCGTGTAAATGCAGGACTTACAGTCGTGGAAGCGGCAAAAGCTCTTGGTATATGCAAAGAACGGGTAATGAAATATGAACGAACTCCCGGAATCGTGAATCCTATATACCAAAAGAAGATTTCGGAGGTATATAAATGCCCGATAGACTGTATTAAATTTATCTAAAAACTAGAATTTAATTCTAGTTTTGAAACAAAAACGCCCCTCAATGAGAGGCGAAGAGGAGGTGAACCTATGGAGGGCTCACGGGTGATATGTCCACATTGCGGACGTTTGGTAATCCGAGGAAATTTCTGCACACGATGCGGCGCTAAGCTGGTCGAGGTTTGCGATTGCTGGGTGAAGAAGAGCTCTTACGACTGTGGGAGAGATGAGTGCCCCGGAGCTCATCTGACGGTGTGCGAGTTGGAGGATATGTGCGGGACGCGTATTTTGACGCAGGAGGATGTTTTGCGCAAGAAGTTTTTCTCTCCGGCTGCGGAGGAAAAGGCTAAGCGGGAGGGGCAAGATTTACGGGCAATCCGCTATATGCTCACAGCGTATAGGGCGGAGCAGAAGAGTAACGATGAGTTCCTGCGGCGGACAATTTACACGATGCAAGCGAATCGGCGTTTGGATTGGAAGGTGTTACTTCTCGTTTGCAGCGCAGGGGGATTTGTCGGAACGGCTGCCTGTATTCTGCTCGCATATCTTTTCGGAGTGATCTTGATGGAAGTTCATGTGTAGAGGAGGTGAGGAGATGAAGCGACTGCTTAAACGTTTGGATGATTTCGCTTTTCGTAATCCGGGAGCGATGCTTGTGTTTAATGTTTCTTGCATAATGATTGCCATTGTATGCACGTTGATCAACATACTGCGCTGATGATGGCAGGTCACGTCCCGCCCTATTACGAGGCGAATCATGGTAGATAGTCCAATGAGAGGCGGGGCGTGGATGCCGATAGGAGGTGAAGTATGTGCGGGGTGTCATAGACTGGGACTTCATTATAACGATCGCCTGCCTGACAGCGCCGGTTATGCTGTTCTCCATACTGGCGGTCTATTTCTGGAGGTGAGGATATGCCAAGGAAAGCGGCTGACGCAGTAGCCGTGGACATCGTGAAGGTGCTCACGGATGCAGTCGAGCGCATCGCCGCTGAGAAGGTAGCGGCGCAGTCGGAGGCGGTAACGCAGAGCATCATAGAGAATTTGCCGGAGGTGATTGCTCTGCCGCCCCCGCCTGCGGAGGTGCCGCTCGAACGTCTGCTGAGTGTCAAGCAGGTTGCTGATCTGCTCGGCTGTTCGACTGGGACGGTAACAAAGCGGTTCGAGAGCGGCGATTTGCCGTTCGTGCTTGAGCGAGGCTCGGAGAATCGCAAGGTCCCGTATTCGTGGGTTGTGGAGTATATCCACTCTCTTCCGCGCTATACGGGCAAGTTGAAAGAGAGAAAGGAGGTCAAGGCTCATGCGTGAGCTTTGGAAGAACGTTCTGATTGGTGGCGCATTTGTGACCGCCGCGGCCCTTTGTTCGGGGGCGTGTAACCCTTGGGACGACGGCAAGAACGCCGTCCTCGTCGAGGAGACCTACACGGTGCGCCCGGGCGACACGCTCTGGGATATCGCGGAGGAGTACGTCGCGAAGAACACGGGTACAAAACGCTACATCCTCGAGTACAAGTCGGGGATGGAGGAGCTTAACCCTTGGCTCCTCGAACGCAAGGGGATGATCTACCCGGGAGATCAGTTGACACTGACGTACTGGGTGAAGGAGGAGAAGAAATGAAAGAGTGGATACCGGGATATCAAATAAAGGGCAAAGTAAAAGAGGCTATACAGGGAACAAAAAGCCTAGAACTGTTGACTGAAGGGAAAATAAGGGGGAACCTGCGGTCGTATTGGTGGGGAGGTGGAACAAAGGTGGCGGTCGAAGAGGGCGCAATGGGAATGGTCTTTGAAGAAGAGACGGTGACGTTCCCAACCGCAGAAGAAGCGCGTGAGTATGTGATCGAAAAAGCAGAAATTTTACGTGGTCTTTGGGATAGTTTTTCGCTCCGGGTTGATATCCCGGAACAAGTGAAGGTAGATCGAGCGCGGGCGCTTGAAAAGGAGGAGAAGAAATGAGGATATCGACATATCATGCAGATGGGTATTGTTGGAATTGCGGAAAGCAATGCAACAAACGCATCGAGTTGTATCTCGGTGTTCCGAGTGCATTGTTCCATTTCTGCCGCCCCTGTGCAAGAAAAATGATGAAGGGGTTTTTGCGCGAACTCAACAAAAAGGAGAAGGAATGAAAATGAAAAAAGAAGATCTGGAAAAGATCATAGAAAGCCATGCTCGGTGGATTGTAGGTAAAAATGATGGGGAATGTGCCGACCTGAGTGGTGCAAATCTGCGTGATGCTGATCTGTACGATGCCGATCTGCGCTGGGCCAATCTGCGCGGTGCCAATCTGAGCGATGCCGATCTGCGCTGGGCCAATCTGCGCGGGGCCAATCTGAGCGATGCCGACCTGCGCGGTGCCAATCTGCGCAGTTCCAATCTGAGCGCTGCCGACCTGCGCGGTGCCAATCTGAGCAGTGCCAATCTGCGCAGTGCCAACCTAAGCGATGCCAACCTGTGCAATGCCAAGCTAAGCGGTGCAAAACTCCCAAAAACAATATTGCAAGCTGGCCCAATCGGAAGTAGGAAGGACTACACAGCATATAACGTGACGGATGACATTGTGCAGTGCGGATGCTGGAACGCCCACAAGGGCGGGACATTGGAGGAGTTCAAGGAACGCATAAATGAAATTTACCCGGAGGAAAAGGAGAGCACGTTGAAATATCGCCGGGAGTATTTGGCGGTGATTGCATATTTCGAGACGGTGCGGGCGCTTGAAAAGGAGGAGCAGGAATGACAAGGGAAGATTTTGAAAAGGCTGTCGGGGCCTTCGATGCGTGCGAGTTATATATTTGTGTAGCAGATTTGGATGATTCTTGTGGGATTGCTATGCGAGGTTGTGTAGATGACATCATTCCTACGGCGATTAACATCATCACCGAACGGGCAAAACATACAGATGATGCAAAGTTAGAAGTTGCCCGCCTTATGACTGCTTCGGCAGTTTTGGATGGAATTGCACGTCAGGTGATGTGCGACAAAGAAGTCCCACAAGAAGGAATAGAAAAGGTGTTCATGGAGCTGGAAAAGATTTTGAGTAAAGAAAAAGCGCCCGGAGCGGCTGGCACCACTCTGAACGCAGAAGGAAAAGATGTTGCGCGTTAATTGTAACACGCGCAAAAGGAAAATGCAAAGGTAGGATTGCGATGAAGAGGGGATATCGGGACTTCCTCGCGTCAAAAATGGTGATTGCCAAAAAAAGCGGCGTTGCCATTGATGCGGAAGAGATCAGCGCCGTACTGAAACCGCATCAGCGGGATGCGGTCATGTGGGCAGTACAGGGCGGCCGCAGGGCAATATTCGCGGCATTCGGGCTTGGCAAGACGATAATGCAGCTCGAATGGTGCCGCATCATCCACGCACATAAGGGCGGGAAGATGTTGATAGTGTGCCCGCTGGGCGTCAAACAGGAGTTTATTCGCGACGCCGAAAACCTCCTGCACATGGCTCCGCCGACATATGTCCGCAACATGGAGGAGGTAGACGCGGCGGCAGGATGGCTCATGATCACCAACTATGAGCGTGTCCGCGACGGCGACATTCGTCCGGATGCATTCTCCGGCACGTCGCTTGACGAGGCGGCGGTTTTGCGTTCCTTCGGGAGCAAGACCTATCAAACATTCCTGAACAAATTTCGCGGTGTGCCGTATAAACTCGTCTCTACGGCAACACCGTCCCCGAACAAATACAAGGAACTCATTCATTATGCGGGCTACCTTGAGATCATGGACACGGGGCAGGCGCTCACCAGATTTTTCAAGCGGGATAGCACGAAGGCAAACAACCTGACACTCTACCCGCACAAGGAAAAAGAGTTCTGGCTATGGCTATCGACGTGGGCGCTCTTTATCCAAAAACCATCCAACCTCGGCTATGAAGATACCGGCTATGACTTGCCGGAACTCGAGGTGCGCTATCACAAGCTTGGACGGCCGCCCGAAATAAGCGAAGAAAAGGACGGGCAGATCAAAATGTTTCACGATGCGGCGCAGGGCCTCAAAGAGGCAGCCCGCGAGAAACGTGAAAGCATTGATGCGCGGATGGCGGAGGCAAAACGCATCATCAATGCTGCACCGGAAGATCATTTTATCATCTGGCACGACCTCGAGGCAGAGCGTCACGCAATCAAAAAGGCGCTGCCGGAGGCGCGGGAAATATACGGCGCACAGGATATGGACGTGCGCGAGCGTAACACAATCGATTTCTCGGACGGGAAATTCCGACTGCTGGCAACGAAAAAGGAACTCTCCGGGAGCGGGTGCAACTTTCAGCGGCATTGTCACCGCATGATCTTCCTCGGCATTGACTATGAGTTCAACGATTTTATCCAGGCAATTCACCGCTGTCATCGCTTTCTGCAGCCGGAGAAGGTGATCGTAGACATCATCTACATGGACAGCGAGCAGGAGATCCTCAAAGTATTGCAGCACAAATGGACGCAGTACAATCACCTGACGCAAAAGATGGCGGATATCATCAAAGAGTATGGGCTTGGCGGTGCACAGGCGGCGGCTGAGATGGGACGAAGCATAGGAGTTGAGCGCGTGGAAGTAAAAGGAGATGGCTGGACGGCCATACACAACGACTGTATCGACGAAACGCGACGAATGGCGGAGAACTCCGTCGATGAGATTGTGACGTCAATCCCGTTCTCGAATCACTATGAGTACACGGCAAGCTATAACGATTTCGGGCACAACGAAGATACGGAGCGTTTTTTTGAGCAGATGGACTATTTGAGCCCCGAGCTGCTGCGCATCTTAAAGCCCGGGCGCGTGTTTGCCTGTCATGTCAAAGATCGTGTCCTCTTTGGCAATGCGACGGGGACGGGCATGCCGACCATCGAGCCGTTCCATGCGCTCTGCATTGAGCACTACATGCGGCACGGATTCCAGTATTTTGGCATGATCACGGTCGTGACCGACGTTGTGCGCGAGAATAACCAGACATACCGCCTCGGCTGGACGGAGCAGTGCAAGGACGGAAGCAAGATGGGCGTCGGGTGCCCTGAGTACATCCTGCTGTTCCGAAAACTGCCGTCGGACACCTCCAAAGCATATGCAGATACACCTGTCACAAAGACAAAAGAGGAGTATACCCGTGGACGGTGGCAGATCGATGCGCATGGATATTGGCGCAGCAGCGGAGACAGACCTCTCACAAAGGATGAGGTCATGCAGTTCCCTGTGACGGATCTCCAACGCGTCTATCGTAAGTATAGCCGCGAGAGTGTCTATAACTATGAGGAGCACGTCGCGATGGCGGAGAGCCTCGACAAAGACAAGAAACTGCCCGCGACGTTTATGGTCGTCGCGCCCGGCAGTTGGTCTGATGATGTGTGGGACGATATCAACCGCATGCGGACCATGAACACGCTGCAAGCGCAGAAGGGCAAGCAGCTCCATGTGTGCCCATTGCAATTTGATATCGTCGACCGGCTGATCGAGCGGTACAGCAACAAGGGCGATCTCATATTTGACCCGTTCGGCGGCCTAATGACCGTCCCGATCTGCGCGCTGAAACTTGGGAGGCATGGAATGGCGACGGAACTCAACGCGGACTATTTCCGCGACGGGGTCGGTTATCTCAAAGTGGAGGAAGCAAAGCGCAGCGCCCCAACGCTGTTTGATTTCATAGAGGACGGAAATACGGAAGAGGAGGAAGCGTCATGAAATGGTGCTATATCTCTCATCCCTATACGGGGGATGAGGAAAAGAACAAGGCAGAGGCAGCGGAGATACACCGGAAGCTGCAGGAGCTGCATCCGGATGTTTTGTTTCTCAATCCGCTTGCGGCGTTTGACCCGCTTGCGGATATGCCGTATGAGCAGGTGATGGAGTATTGCATCGAGATGCTGATCGCCTGCGATAGTGTCGTTATGAGCGGCAACTATAAGGAGAGCCGCGGATGTATGGCGGAGCTGAAAGCGGCGCAGGAGCAGGGAATGTTGGTGCGCTATTGTACGAGTGCGGGCGAGCTGTCGATCCTGCCGGAGTTCCGGCAGTCGCATGTGGTGAGCGGAACTTGGGAAGAATACGGAAAGGGCGGGAAATGATACAGATCTTTGATGCGTGCTGCAGCTCCTGCCGGACCATATCGTGTGCGTGCACGATATGGCTGCCGTGGGATATCCTGTTTTGAAGAAAAGAGGTTATATGGATCTCATCGTTGACAATTTCGCGGGCGGGGGTGGCGCGTCTACGGGCATTGAGCTTGCAACAGGGCGCAGCGTGGATATTGCAATCAACCATGACCCTGCAGCGATTGCGATGCACCGTGCGAACCATCCGAGCAGTGAGCATTACTGCGAAAATGTCTGGGATGTTGACCCCGTGGAGGCGTGCGCAGGTCGTCCCGTTGGTCTTGCATGGTTTTCGCCGGACTGCAAGCACTTTTCAAAGGCAAAAGGCGGAAAGCCCGTAGAGAAAGCGATTCGCGGGCTTGCGTGGGTGGCAATCCGATGGGCAAAGCTCGTGCGGCCGCGCGTTATCATCCTCGAAAACGTCGAAGAGTTTACGACGTGGGGACCGCTTCTTGACAATCGTCCTGACCCGGCGCGGAAGGGGCAGACGTTCCGAAGGTTCGTTCACGCTCTCAGGAGATACGGCTACCGCGTCGAGTGGAATGAGCTCCGAGCTTGCGATTACGGCGCACCGACCATACGTAAACGCTTTTTCCTGGTCGCGAGGTGTGACGGCTTTCCGATTGTATGGCCGGAGCCGACGCACGGGGATCCGTCAACGCTCTTTGTAGCAAGTGGTATGCTGCAGCCGTGGCGTACGGCGGCGGAGATCATTGACTGGTCTATCCTGTGTCCGAGTATCTTTGCCCGGAAGAAGCCGCTCTGCGAAAATACGATGCGGCGCATTGCGCGGGGGCTCAAGAAATTTGTCCTCGACAATCCGCATCCGTACATCGTGGATAAAAGACTTGCTCCGTTGCTCATCCAATATCACGGCGAACAGTCAGATAAGGATGTGCGC
>ERZ772967.1709-NODE-1709-length-14794-cov-3.183459_pt1 | contig 14794 bp, 11 predicted proteins | sample MGYA00511677_ERZ772967 | MGnify/ENA primary metagenome ERZ772967 (study PRJEB29015, sample SAMEA2737931) | human oral metagenome | biome: human oral; feature: human-associated habitat; material: dental | place: China | collected 2146 ...
GTTATCCTTTTTTGAACGCGACAACGGAAGCGACTTAACTCTTAATCCCCCTGGTCCGCACTCTCGTACATCCGAGCGGTCGTGCCGACTTCAGCCCCCAAGGACTTGCCGTCGACAAGGACCTTCACGTTCGCCTTCGTCGCCGCGTCGTACGAGCTGTCCGCGTTGGTGCGCCCGAGGATCGTCCCGGGGGTCACAGCTCCGTCGATCGTGCCGGACACGGAGCAGTTCGTGATCCTGAAGGCCGTTTCCTTGCCGTAATAGTAAAGGCCGGTCCCGACGAGGCCGCCAACGTGCGTCGCATCCTTCGCGTCGATGTCGATCGTCACGGAGCAGTTGTCGATGATCGCGGGGTAGTTGGTCACAGAGTGCTTCGCCTTGTCCGGGTGCGTTCCGGAATAGCCGCACAGGCCGCCGATGGCGTGCCCGCCGTTCGTCGTGACGATCTTTACGTCGGCCCTGCAGTTCGTGATCGAATCCATCATCTCGAGGCAGCCGCCGATGCCGCCCATGCCGACCGGCTCCCTCCCGGAGGCCTTCACCGTGCCGGAGGCGGTGCAGCCGCTGATCGTGCCGCCGAAACTGCCGCCGACGATGAGGCCGCCGCACTCGGCTATGTCGTCCTGGACGATGCGGTCGGGGAAGTTGTTGTCGCCTATCAGCTCGATCTCGACGCCCTGGGTCCGGCAGTTGCGGATCGTTCCGTGGCTATTGCCGCCGATGACCCCGCCGACGCAGTTGAGGCCGAGGATGGAGGAGCTGCCGGTCAGCGCGACGTTCTCCACGGCGCCCAGGTTGTAGCCGACGACTCCGCCGATCGCCACAGACTTTCTTTCCCCTGCGGGGAGATGGGTGACGTGAACGAACGCATTGACGACGTTGAGGTCCTTGATCGTGCCGCTGCTGACGCCGAAGAGTCCGGCTCCGACGGTGAAGACGTCCGTCTCGTAGCGCAGGTTGGACACCGTGCGGCCCGCCCCGTCGAAGGTGCCGCGGAAGAAGGTCGATCGTTTCTCGTGGTCGTTCATATTGCCGATCGGCGTCCACTGGATGCCCCTGAGGTCGATGTCGGCGCTCAGCTTGAAGTACCGCCCCGAATAGCCATCCCGTTTCCCGCCGTTGACGTTCGCGGCGAGGGACAGCAGGCTGTCCGCGTTCGCGATCAGGTAGGGGTCCCCCGCAGTGCCGGAGCCTCCGTCGAAAGCCACTTCCGCTTTGTCGGAAGAACCGCCGCAACCGCCGGCGACCACGACCGCCAACACGAGAAAAGCCCACCACATCATTGATCTCTTCATCGTCAATACGCCCCTCTCTGAAGTGATTTTAACGAACGCACTATTTGCCTTTACCAAATTTCAGTCATCGTTCGTTAAGTTAGCAAGAGCTAACCACTTCAGCGCGAGTATATTACCTATTCGGAGTGGTGTCAAGGCTGGACCGGCATCCACCTCACCGGTGCGCCCTGCACACGGCCTCCATGGCCTTGAAGGTCATGTAGCAGTCCAGCTTGGCCGCCACCTCAAAGGGCGCGTGCATGGAGAGCAGCGGGACGCCCGCGTCCAGCGTGTCGATGTTGCGGTTGGCCATGAAGAGCGCTACGGTGCCGCCGCCCCCCGCGTCCACCTTGCCCATCTCCGACATCTGCCAGGTCACGCCGGCGTCGTCGAACCACCGCCGCACGGCGGCCACCGTCTCGGCCGAGGCGTCGGAGGCGCCGCTCTTGCCCCGCGCCCCGGTGTACTTGTTCAGGGCGATGCCGCGGTTGAAGCGGGCGGCGTTGCGCTTGTCGAACACATCCGGGAAGTTGGGATCGAAGGCCGCCGTCACGTCCGCGGACAAGCAGAAGGAGCGTTCCAAACACGCCCGCAGCGGCACGTTCTGCGCCTGGCAGAGGTCCTCCATAAAGGTGTCGAAGGCGGCGGTGCGCATTCCACTCACGCCCACGGAGCCGATCTCCTCCTTGTCCGCCAGCACGCAGACGGCACTTCGCTCCGGGGCCGCGTCCAGGTCCAGGACGGCGCGCAGGGCGGCAAAGGCACAGACCCGGTCGTCGTGGCCGTAGGCCCCGATCATGCTGGCGTCCACCCCAACGTCCACGGCGTCAAAGGCGGGGACGGCCTCCAGCTCCGCCGAGATGAAGTCCTCCTCCGTGAAGCCATACTTCTCGTAGAGCAGCTTCATCACGTTCAGCTTGACGCGGTCCTTCGCCCCTTCCTCTCCCTCCTCGCCTCCGTTCCCGGAGAGCGGCTCGCTGCCGATCAGGAGGTTCAGCTGCTCGCCCTTGATGCCCTCGGACAGGGGCTTCTTGTTCTGCTCGGCGCCAAGGTGCGGCAAGAGGTCGCTGATGACGAGGCGGGGCTCTCCGCGCCCCCCTCCCAGGGTCACGGAGAGCGTGCGCCCATCCTTCATGGCCACGACGCCGTGCAGCTCGAGGGGGATCGTCACCCACTGGTACTTCCGGATGCCGCCGTAATAGTGGGTCTTGAGGTAGGCCAGCTCGCTGTCCTCGTAGAGCGGGTTGGGCTTCAGGTCCAGCCGCGGGCTGTCGATGTGGGCCGCGGCCATCTGGACCCCTTCCTCAAGACCAAGGCGGCCGACGACCGCCAGGATCAGCATCTTGCCGCGGTTGTTGAAGAACAGCCGGTCCCCGGCCTCGAGCGCCATGCCCCGGACGTAGGGGCGGAAGCCCGCCGCCTCGGCCAGCCGCACGCTCTCCTGCACGCACTCGCGCTCCGTCTTCCCCGCGTCGAGAAAGGCCTTGTACGCCGTGCAGTAGGCGTTCATCCGCTCCCGCTCCTCCGCGCTCAGGCGCTCGTAGCCATTCTTCGGCTCGACGCAGACCTTCTTCTTCCATTCTTTGGCGTTCATGAAAAAACCTCCTTAAGTCGGAATTTCAAAAGGTATCCGGCGGAAGGACGGCGACGCCCTCCCGCCGGCAACTACCGGCAAAACAGGTGGCACTGCACGAAGCGGCCCGGCTCCACCTCCCGCTCCGGCGGCAGCTCGGCGCTGCAGACGGGCATGGCGTAGTCGCAGCGCGTGTGGAAGCAGCAGCCGGACGGCAGGTTCATCGCGCTGGGGATCTCCCCCTGGATGCCCGCGAACCGGTTCATGTTGTGTCCGGAGAGCGTGGGGATCGACGAGAACAGCGCCTTCGTGTAGGGGTGCATGGGGTTGGAGAAGATCTGGTCCCTGCTCCCCTTCTCCACGATGCGCCCCAGGTACATCACCCCCACCTCGTCCGAGATGTGCTTCACCACGGACAGGTTGTGGGCGATGAAGAGGTAGGAGAGGCGAAACTCCTCCTTCAGATCCATGAGCAGGTTGAGGATCTGCGCCTGGATCGACACGTCGAGGGCCGACACGGGCTCGTCCGCGACGATGAACTCCGGGTTCACCGCCAGCGCCCGCGCGATGCCGATCCTCTGGCGCTGCCCGCCGGAGAACTGGTGCGGGTAGCGCGAGGCCTGCTCCGGTCGGATGCCGACGCGCTCCAGGAGGGCAAGCACGCGCTCCCGCGCCTCGCGGCGGCCCGCGACGACGCCGTGGAACAGCATGGGCTCCGACAGGATGTCGAAGACGCTCTGGCGCGGGTCGAGCGACGCATAGGGGTCCTGAAAGATCATCTGGAGCTTTCGGCGCAGCGGCAGCATCCGACGCTCCGGCACGTGGGTGATGTCCTGCCCGCGGTAGGTCACCGTGCCCCCCTTGGGCTCCAGCAGGCGGATGATGCTCCGCGCCGCCGTGGACTTCCCGCAGCCGGACTCCCCCACCAGGCTGAACACGCGCCCCTCCGGCACGTCAAAGCTGATGCCGTTCACGGCGTGCACGACGCGCTTGCGTCGCACCACGCGGCCGCGCTCAAAGCGAATCTGGCTCAGGAACGAACGGTCCAGGTCAAAGCGCTGTTCCAAGCCCCGGACGGAAAGGATGGGGGTCATGATCTCACCTCGCGATGGATTGGAAAGTGACAGGCGACGCAGTGGCCGGGCTCGATCTCCCGCAGCTCTGGCACGGAGGTTTGGCACAGGTCCTGCGCTCGCTCGCAGCGCGGGCTGAAGCGGCAGCCACGGGGCAGGTCGAACATGTTGGGAACGATGCCGGGGATGGTCTTGAAGCGCCCCTGTTCGCGGTTCAGGTCCGGGATGGAGTCGATGAGGCCCAGGGTGTAGGGGTGGAGGCTCCCGTCGATCACGGCGCGGGCCGGCCCGCTCTCCACGATCCTGCCGCAGTACATCACGTTGATACGGTCCGCGATCTCCGACACCACGGCCAGGTCGTGGGTGATGAGCATGAGGGAGCACCCCTCGGCGTGGATCAGGTCCGTCATGAGGCGCAGGATCTGGGCCTGCACCGTCACGTCCAGCGCCGTCGTGGGCTCGTCCGCGATGATGAGGCGCGGGCGCGCCGCAAGGGCGATGGCGATGACGACCCGCTGGCGCATACCGCCCGAAAACTGATGGGGGTAGCTCCCCAGCCGCCCCTCCGGGTTCGAGATGCCGACGGACCGCAGGAGCTCCACGCTGGCCCTGCGCCGGTCGGTCCGCCCCATGGAGGTGTGCAGCCGCAGGACCTCGTCGATCTGCTGGCCGATGGTGTACACGGGGTTGAGCGACGTCATGGCGTCCTGAAACACCATGGAGATGTCCTTGCCGCGCACGCGGTTCATCTCCCGCTCGGAGAGCTTCATCAGGTCGCGCCCCGCAAAGAGGACCTCTCCCGACTCGATCCTCCCCGGCTCGTCGATCAGGCGAATCACCGAGAAGCCCGTCACCGACTTGCCGCCTCCCGACTCCCCCACCACGGCCAGGACCTCCCCGACGCGGATGTCGAAGGACACGTCGTCCACGGCCTTGACGACGCCTTTGAAGGTGTGGAACCACGTTCTCAGGCCTTTCACCTGCAGAAGCAAACGGTCATCCATGGCGCGCGCCTCACTTCAGCTTGGGGTTCATCTCGTCGCGCAGGAAATCGCCGAGAAGGTTGATGCCGAACACGATGATCATGATGTAGAGCCCCGGCAGGATGGACACCCACCACAGGCCGCTGTAGAGCACGGTGAAGCCGTTGTTGCAGAGCATCCCCAGGGAAGGGCGCGAGATCGGCACCCCCAGGCCCAGGAAGCTCAGCGTCGCCTCCGTCAGGATGAAGCCCCCCACCTGCATCGTGGAGAGGACGACGATGGAGGCGAAAACGTTGGGCAGCACGTGCCGGAACAGGATGCGCCAGTTCGGCAGGCCGATGACGTGGGCCGCCTCGATGTACTCGTTGCGCTTGACCGAGAGCGTCTCCCCCCGCACGGTGCGCGCGTAACGCACCCAGCCCACCAGCATGAGGGACAGGAGGATGTTCGCCACGCTCCGCCCCAGGATCGACATGAGGAAGAGCGCGATGAGCATGGAGGGGAACGACAGCTGAACGTCCGCGATGCGCATGATGAGGGCGTCCACCTTTCCGCCGAAGTAGCCGGAGACCAGCCCCAGCACGATGCCGATGGCGCTGGCCATCAGGGTGCCCAGGAGGCCGATGACCAGGGACACTTGACTGCCGTAGACGATGGCGCTCACCATGTCGCGCCCCTGCTGGTCCGTCCCCAGCAGGAACTTCGGGTCCCCGCCCTCCATCCAGAACGGCGGCTTGTAGGCGTCGGCCAGTTGGAGCTCCGCCATGTTGTAGGGGTCCTGAACCGTAAAGTACGGGCCGATCAGGGCCACTAGCAGCACGAGGACCACGATCAGCGCGCCGGCGACGGCCGCCGGCGAACGGCGAAAGTTGTAGAAGAACTCCGACTGAAAAAAGGCGCGGAGCCGGCCTTTCCTTGTCTCTGACATGCCCTTCCTCCTATCGCAGGTCGATGCGCGGGTCGATGACCACGTAGAGCAGGTCCACGACGAAGTTGATGGCCACGAACATCACGGCGACGAAGAGGATGTACGCCGCGATGATGGGTCGGTCCGCGCTGGACACCGCGTCGATCAAGAGCTTTCCGATGCCCGGCCAGGCGTAGATGGTCTCCGTGATCGTCGTGAAGGCGATCAGGTTGCCCAGCTGCAGGCCGAACACGGTGACCACGGGGATCAGCGTGTTCTTCAGGGCGTGTCCGAAGAGCACCTTTCCGGTGGAAACCCCCTTGGCCCTCGCGAACTTGACGTAGTCCCGGCGCATGTTCTCCTGCATCCCGGCCCGCGTCAGGCGAATGATCGTCGCCACGTTGCCGAGGGCCAGCGTGATGGACGGCAGGACGACGTGGGCCCAGCCGTCCGCGGTGGCAAGGCTCGTGGACACGCCCAGAATCGTCCCCACCGCGCCGCGTCCGGACACGGGCAGCACGCCGAGGTAAAGCCCGAAGAAGTAGATCATCACCATGCCGATCCAGAAGGAGGGCATGGAGATCCCCGCGATGGAGGCGGCCATGACGCACCGGCTGAACCGGCTCTTCGGGTAGGCCCCCGCCCACACGCCGAGGGGGACGCCCATGACGATGGAGAGGATCATGGCCACCGCCACGATGTCGAGCGTGGCCGGAAGTCGTTCGGCGATCAGCGTGAGCGCCGGCAGGCGGTACATGTAGGACTGGCCGAAACGGCCGTGAAGCGCGTTGTTGAGGAATATCCCGTACTGCACGTAGAGGGGCTCGTCCAACCCGAGCTGGGCCGACACCGCCGCGATCTCCTCCGGCGTGGCGTTCTCGCGCACCATGAGGTACACCGGGTTGCCCAGCACGCTCGTCAGGACGAAGACGATGAGCGACACGGCGAACATCACCAGGACCAGCTGCACCAGCCTCCTGGCAAAAAACTGAAGCACAACGTCACCTCCAAAAATTTATGCGGGGAGCGCCGGAAAGTGCCTGAGGCGTCACAAACGGGCACGGTCCAGGGAAAGGACCGTGCCCATTGCCCATACCGGCGTTTTTACGAAAGGGGCCCGAAGCCCCAGGGAAGAAGTCCGAGGTCCGTCAATCCTTAAACGAGATGTCCCAGGCGTAGACGAACTTGTTGTACCTGGGCGCGTAGTCGATGCGGCTGCCGACGGCGTAGAGGTCCATCTGGAAGTGCAGGGGGATGTAGGCCGTATCGTCCGCGGCCAGCTTCCACGCCCGTTTCACCAGGTCGGAGCGCTTCTCCGCGTCCACCGTCTGCATGGCCTCCTCGATGAGCTTATCGACCTCCGGGTTCTGGTAGTAGCCGCGGTTCACGCCGCCCCAGCCCTGCTTCACGTACTCGCCGGGCTTCATGGAGTAGATGCAGTCCATCGCGATCAGGGCGCCCTCGCCCCCCGAGTCCGCCCAGCCGGTCTGGCAGAGGTGCGTGTTGTCGCCGCTCTTGTTGGTGGAGCCGATGTAGGAGAAGAAGACGTTGCGGGACATCAGGTTCAGGTTGACCTTGATCCCCACCTTCTCAAGGTAGCCGGCTATGGCTCCGGCGATCGCCGCGTCGTTGATGTAGCGGTCGTTCGACGCATCGAGCGTCACCGTGAAGCGCATGCCGTCGGCCTGGCGGGGGTACCCTGCCTCGTCCAGCAGCTTCTCCGCCAGGGCGGGGTCGTAGGGCAACCGCTTGACGTCCGGGTTGTAGCCGTTGTAGCCCTCAGGGCAGTAGGTGGCGGCGGGCACGGCGTAGCCGTTCATGACCTTGGAGATGATCTCGTCCTCGTTGATGGCGCGGTACATGGCCTCGCGCACCCGCTTGTCCACCATGGGGTTCTTTCCCGTCGGGGAGACGAGGGGGAACTTGGAGTCCTTGCTGGGCGACTCGACGCAGGACGGGTTCAGGTAGATGATGCGAAGGCTCGGCGCCTTCAGGATGGTGATGTCCTTCTGCTTCTCCAGCATGGACACGTCGCGCACCGGCACGTCCACGATCATGTCCACGGCGTTGGTCATCATGTTGGCCGTCCGCGTCCCCGCGTTCGTGATGGGCTTGTAGGTCACGTTCTCCGCCTGCGGCTTCTCGCCCCAGTAGCCCTCGTTGCGCTTAAAGACGATGCGGTCGCCCCGCACGTACTCCGCCAGCTCGTACTTGCCCGTCCCCATAGGGTTGTTGGCGTTGTAGTCCTCGTCGTGGGCCTCGCAGGTCTCCTTGTCCAGCATGTACACGTCCTTCAGGTGGCAGAGCAGGAGCGCGTTCGGCGCCTTGCAGGTCACCCTGACGGTGTGGTCGTCCACCTTCTCGTACTTCTCGACCGTGGCCAACGCATAGACGAAGGCGGACTTGCCCGCCAGCTGCGCCATGCCGAAGGAGTAGACGACGTCGTCCGCGTTGAAGTCGTTTCCGTTCGTGAACTTGACGCCCTTCCTGATGTGGAAGGTCCATACGGAGGCGTCCTCGTTCACGTCCCAGCTCTCGGCCAGGAGGGGCATGAACTTCAGGTCCCGGTCCAGGTCCACGAGCGGCTCAAAGACGTGCTGCATGATGGCGTTGTTGATCGTCTCGTTCAGCGTAAAGGGGTAGAAGGAGTGGGCGTCCGCCGTCAACCCGATGGTGACGTCGCGCGGGCCCGCCGCCCAGGCGCCGGAGGCCGAGAACACCAGCCCTGCCAACAACAAACACAGGATACTTCGCTTCATAATCGCTTCCTCCTCATGGGGTAGATCGCAGGAACATCCTGCTGCTGTGATAGAGTATACCTCAAAAGCTCAATCTTCGGGGGCGGGGAGCGCCGTCCGGACACGCCCCGCCCCAGCCGGGCTCAGGACGCCATGGGCGCCGTCAAATAGGCGATCAGAAGCCGCAGGGCGGCGTCAATGGAGTCTGCGTGGGTGCGCTCGTAGCTGTGGGTCGCCTCCGCCGCCGGGCCGAAGCACAGGGCCCGGACGTCCTTCCCCGCCTTCAGGCAGGCCGAGGCGTCGGAGCCGTAGTTCTGGTAGGCGTCGATGCGGTAGGGGATGCCGTTCGCCTCCGCCAGGGCCTTCAGCTGACGCACCATGCGGCGGTCGTAGGGCAGGGCTCCGTCGCGGGAGAGGATCGTGACCGCGTGCTCGCTGGACGCCGTCCCCTCCGCCACGACGCCGATGTCAAGCGCCGCTACCTCCTCCGCGCGCGGCGGGATGGCGGGCGTGCCGTGGCCGATCTCCTCGTAGTTGCTGAGGTAGAGGTGCGTCGTGTGAGGCAGCTCCACGCCCCGACGGCGAAGGTCCCGGACGGCCGTCAGCAGGATGGCCACGCTGAGCTTGTCGTCCAGGAAGCGGGACTTGATGAACCCCGTCTCCGTCACCACGCTCCGCGGCTCAAAGGAGACGATGTCCCCCGCGTGGATCCCCAGGGCCTCCGTGGACGCCTTCGAGTTCGTCTCCACGTCCAGGCGGACCTCGACGTTCTCCTCCTTGCGGGGCTCGTCGCGCTTGTCGATGGGCGTCGCGTGCCGCGCCGCCCGATCCGGCAGGAGCGTCCCGTCGTAGGCCGCCCCATCCAGGGTGTGTACAGTGCAGTTCTCGCCCTCAAAGCTGCGCCAGTCGTAGCCCCCGATGGGGTAGAGGCGCAGGCGGCCGTTGTCCTTGATCTCGTGCACCACCGCACCCAGCGTGTCCAGGTGAGCCGCCACCACGCGCTGGCGGTCGTCGTCCCGCCCCCGCAGGACCGCCAGCACGGCGTCCTTCGCCGTCCGGGTCGGGGCCAGCCCCGCGTCCCGCAGCTCGCGTTCCGCCACGCTCATGACCGCGGCGCAGTCCCCGGACACGGAGGGGATACTCAGCAGCTTCAAGGTCAGGTCCACCACGTCCTCAACCAGCAAATTCTTCTCGTAGCGCAAGGTTCAAACCTCCATCCGCTCGTCCGTCACTCGACCCTGGCAAGCCTCGCGGCCGTTCCGCTGCAGGCGGCCATCAACATGCCGCCGTTGGGTCCCAGCACCTCGTAATCGACCCGGACCGCGAGGACCGCATCGGCCCCCAGCGCGCGGGCCCGCTGCTGCATCTCCTCGAGGCTCCTCTCCCGCGCATCCTGCAACTCCTCCTCGTAGCCCGCGGAGCGGCCCCCGATGACGTTCCGGATGGCCGCCCCGAAGTCCTTGATGAAGTTGACGCCCAGGATCACCTCGCCCGACACGATGCCGAGGTAGTCAACGACCCGCCACCCCTCCAGGTCGTTCGTCGTGGTCACGATCATGCCGATCCCTCCTAAAAAAAATTTGACACGACGGCATTGTAGCACGCGAAGCGCCGAAAGGACACGCCAAGGCAAAAGACGGGGCCGCCGGCATGCCGGCAGCCCCGCGAAACGTCCAGTGCATCGCTCTTTTCTCCTTGCGCCCTCCGGGCGCAGGGATGCCTATCAGCGCTCCTTCTTCGGCCTGGCAACCCGGTCCTTCGTCCGCACCAGCCCAACCTGTCTCGATACCTCGTAGGGCTCGGAGAAGTCCATGAGCTTCTTACGCTCCTCCGTGACGGCAATGCCCGAACAGATCATGTCAACCCATCCCTCTCCCACCACCAAAAAGAGCGCATCGAGAGGGTAGGCGACGACGCTGAGCTCCATGTCGAGCTTCCTGGCGACGGCGGCGCAGACCTCGATGTCGATGCCCGTGAAGCCGCCCTCCTTCGTCATGTCGTAGGGCGAAAAATCCGGCCCCATCCCCACCGTCAGTTTTCCGCCGGCAGCGGCCCCGTTGAGGTCGATGTCCTCCGGCCTCGTGGAGTCCGGGTCCTCCCGGTACTTCTGCACGATGGCCTCAAGCGTCCCTTCGGCCTTGAGCTCCGCCAGGGCCCTGTTCACCTTCTCCAGCAGGGCCTGGTTCCCCTTCCGGAAGCCGATGGCATACCGTTCGGCGGACAGGAGCCCCGGCAGGATCGACAGGTCCCCCGACGAGACCTTGACGAAGTGCATGGCGGAGGCCTCATCCATGACGGCCGCCTGGACCTTGCCCAGCTTCAGCGCCTCCGCGACGTCCTCCCCCCGGTCGAAGGCCGTCAGCCGCTCCTTCGCCCGGTCGCCAAGGAGCGCTCTCGCGAGCCCCTCCGCACTCGTCCCGCGCTGAACGCCGAGCTTCGCCAGCCTCAGGTCCGCCGGCGTCGCGAACGTCAGAGACTTCTCGACCGGACAGGCTCCGACCGCCGATGCCGGGACCGCATGGGCAAGAGCCACCAGCGCAACACCCCCAAAAAGGACCGCAAACAAGAATCTTTTTATGGGAAAAACCTCCATTCATAATAGTGTCATATAGTGATGACATGTCCATTATTATACCAATTCGCGTTAAGAGAAATGCTTAATGCTCCTGGCCCCTCCTGCAAGGAGGCTGTCCCGCAGGGGTTGGGAGTGACGGCCCGTGAGCGAGGGCGAACGGCAGCCGGAAGGCTCCCCAAAGGAGGGAGGCAATCCGCATTGGACGCGATTGGGTATTATAACAACAAAGCATCGACGGGCGACACGCACTCCCGATCCAAAGTATCTCATGACAAAGTTGAGATAAAATAAAGACAGCAGCCTGTGAACCGAAGTTGACCAACGCATACCGACAGGGGAGAAAAAGCGCTCACAGGACGCACCGTCACGCCTTGCGCGACGACCGATGGAAACGCAGCCACGCATTGACCCACGCTCAGGCGACTTTAACAATGATGGGGGGATTTTTATGGTCAAACTTTACGATGAAGGCGTATACCTCGTCCATGGCGCGGAGGTCGTCCCGGAGTCAGAGGCGGCTAAAGTCCGGCAGCTGACCGGAAAGGACGCGGACAGGACGACGGCCTTGCGGGGGACCATCGCCTGGGGCATCCTCTCGGCCCACAACACATCGGGGTCCATGGAACGCCTGAAGATCAAGTTCGACGCCATGACCTCCCACGACATCACCTTCGTGGGCATCATCCAGACGGCACGGGCCTCCGGGATGGAGCGCTTCCCGCTCCCCTACGTCCTGACGAACTGCCACAACTCCCTCTGCGCCGTGGGGGGCACCATCAACGACGACGACCACCTCTTCGGCCTCAGCGCCGCAAAGAAATACGGCGGCATTTACGTCCCGCCTCACATCGCCGTCATCCATCAGTACATGCGGGAGAGCTTCGCCGGCTGCGGAAAGATGATCCTGGGCTCCGACTCCCACACCCGCTACGGCGCGCTGGGGACCCTGGCCGTTGGCGAAGGGGGCGGCGAGTTGGTGAAACAGCTCCTGGATGACACTTACGATATCGCCCGGCCCGGCGTCGTGGCCATTTACCTCAAGGGGAAGCCCGCGCCCTTCGTCGGCCCCCACGACGTGGCGCTCGCCATCGTCCGCGCCGTATACAAGAACGGATACGTCAAGAACAAGGTCATGGAGTTCGTGGGGTCTGGCGTCTCCTCGATGACGACGGACTATCGCAACGGCGTGGACGTCATGACGACGGAGACCACGTGCCTGTCCTCCATATGGCGGACGGACGGGGACACGAAAACGTTCCTGGAAAGGCACCACAGGGAGGGCGACTACAAGGAGCTGAACCCGGCGGAGATCGCCTACTACGACGGCTGCGTGGAGGTGGACCTGTCGGCGGTGAGGCCCATGATCGCGCTGCCCTTCCACCCGTCCAACGGCTATACGATCGACGAGCTCTACGGGAACCTGAAGGACATCCTCCAGGAAACCGAGGCCGCGGCGGAAAAGGTGGCCGAGGGCCGGGCGCGTTTCACGTTGCTGGATAAAATCACGCCGGACGGCAAACTTCTGGTGCAGCAGGGCGTCATCGGTGGCTGCGCGGGGGGAAATTACACGAACGTCGTCGAGGCCGCCCACTGTCTCAAGGAAAGGTCCTGCGGCGACGGTGAGTTCTGCCTCTCGATCTACCCGTCGTCCCAGCCGGTGTTCACGGACCTGGACAGGAAGGGCTTCCTTGCAGACCTGATGGACGCCGGGGCGGTGATCCGCACGGCCTTCTGCGGCCCCTGCTTCGGCGCCGGCGACACACCCGCCAACAACGCGCTGTCCATCCGACACACGACGCGAAACTTCCCCAACCGGGAGGGCTCCAAGCCCGGTCAGGGGCAGATGGCGGCGGTGGCCCTGATGGACGCCCGCTCCATCGCCGCCACGGCGGCCAACGAGGGAAAGCTGACGAGCGCCGAAAATTTCGAGTGCCAATGGGGCGACGTGCCGGAGCACGACTATGACGACAGGGCGTATCGAGCCAGGGTCTACCAGGGCTGGGGGAGGGCGGCGCCGGAGACGGAACTCCGTTCGGGGCCCAACATCAAGCCCTGGCCGGAGATGGAGCCTCTCGCGGAGAACATCCTGCTGCGGGTGGCGTCGAAGATCCTGGACGAGGTGACGACGACGGACGAGCTCATCCCCTCGGGGGAGACTTCCTCCTTCAGGAGCAACCCCCTGGGGCTTGCGGAGTTTACGCTGTCGCGACGGGACCCGGAGTACGTGGGGCGGGCCAAGGCGATCCAGGCGCTTGAGGAGGAGCGCCGCGCCGGTCACAAACCCGAAGGCGCCGGCCTGGAGGAGGTCTTTGCTCTCATTCAAAGGATACCCGGTCAGGAGAGCGTCGATCCAATGAAGGTGGAGATCGGCTCCGTCGTGTACGCCAACCGGCCCGGGGACGGCTCCGCCCGCGAACAGGCGGCCTCGTGTCAGCGGGTGCTGGGCGGTCTGGCCAACATCGTTCAGGAGTACGCCACAAAGCGCTACCGCAGCAACTGCATGAATTGGGGCATGATCCCCTTTCACCTCAAGGGCAGGCCGGACGCATTCGACGTGGACGACTACATCTACGTGCCGGATATCCGCAGGGCGCTGGACGACGACCTGAAGGACATTCCAGCGTATGTCCTGAAGGACGGCCGCGCATCGAAGGTTTGCCTTTACGTCCAGGACATGACGGCCGAGGAGCGGGAGATCATCAAGGCCGGGTGCCTCATCAACTTCAACAGAAATCGGCGAAAGCAGGGGAAGTGAACCGCAGGATTGAACCTCGAAGGCGGTCTTGGGCCTCCTTCTACGGAAGGCCCAAAGACCGCTCCCCGATCTTCCCTTAAAGCGAGGCCAGGTAGTCCAGGCAGGTGCGGACGCCGAAGGCGCTGGCCCCCCTCGCGTAGACGCCCCACGCCTTCTCCATGAAGTCCACGCCCGCGATGTCCAGGTGGGCCCAGGGGATCGCCCGATCCACGAAGTTCCCCAGGAAGAGGGCGGCGAAGGTCGCTCCGCCGTAGCGCTGGCCGGAGTTCACCAGGTCCGCAAAGGGGGACTTCAGCTTCTCCGCGATGCGGTCGTCCTCCGCGGGCAGCCGCCAGAAGCGCTCCCCGCGCCTGCGGGCCGAGGCCAGAAGCGCCTCCGACAGGCCATCGCTGCGCGAGAAGAGGCCTGCCCTCCAGTTGCCCAGGGCCACCGCGCAGGCCCCCGTCAGCGTCGCGATATCGACGATGGCGTCAGGGCGCATCTCGCTGGCCAGACAGAGGGCGTCCGCCAGGACCAGCCGGCCCTCCGCGTCCGTGTTGTTGATCTCGATCGTCTTGCCGTTGCGGGCGCGGACGATGTCGTCCGGCCTGAAGGAGGAGCCAGAGGGCATGTTCTCGGCCGAGGCCAGGATGCCGTGGACCTCCACGTCCAGCTTCATCTCCGCCGCACCGCGCAGGATGCCCATGACGCAGCAGGCCCCGGACTTGTCCCCCTTCATGGTGGTCATGGACGAGGCGGGTTTGATGTCGAGCCCGCCACTGTCGAAGGTGATACCCTTGCCCACGAACACGACCTTACCGCGGGCCTTCCCGCCCCTGGGGACGTAGGAGAGGCGGATCAGCCGCGGAGGCGTCGCGGAGCCGCTGCCCACCGCCAGGAGCGCCCCCATGCGCTCCTCCTTCAGCCGCGCCTCGTC
>ERZ772967.1710-NODE-1710-length-14782-cov-3.428601_pt1 | contig 14782 bp, 24 predicted proteins | sample MGYA00511677_ERZ772967 | MGnify/ENA primary metagenome ERZ772967 (study PRJEB29015, sample SAMEA2737931) | human oral metagenome | biome: human oral; feature: human-associated habitat; material: dental | place: China | collected 2146 ...
CTGTTACATGAATCGGTGGGGTAAACAGCCGCCACTTCATTTTGACGAAAAAGAGATGAAAACCGACTTAGGAAAAGGCAATTTTATCTTTGTCGGTTCTTCCTGCGATATGTTTGCTGATGGGGTAGATTATTTTTGGAAAGAACAGACATTAGACCATTGTTTGAAATATACAGAGAATAAATACTTATTACAAACGAAAAGCCCTGATAGGTTGTTTACCTTTCTTAACAAAATGAAAGATAATTTTTTTATTTGTACTACACTTGAAACAAATAGAATGTATAAAAGTATAATGAATAATTGTCGACCACCGAAAAATAGGTCATTATCATTATCTTTGATAAATCATATTAAAAAGTATATCACAATCGAGCCGATTATGGATTTTGACCTACCGGAATTTATCACAATGATAAAACGTTGCAATCCTATTCAAGTCAACATCGGAGCGGATTCAAGCCCGAAGCGTAACAAGCTGCCGGAACCGCCGAAAGAAAAAATCTTAGAGCTTATAGAAGAGCTTGAAAAATTTACAACCGTCGTGCAAAAGAAAAACTTGCGCAGGTTGTTGAAATAACAGAGGAAGGCAAAAGCGATGTATACCACTAAAAATGAAGAACAGGAATTTTCAAAATCTATTAAAGAGAAAATATCTCAATGGAAAAAGGAGAAACAAAAAGTAATAAAAGATGAACGAGGCCTTTACTTTTATGAAGGTATGAGCCCTTCTGAAAAAATAGAATGTATTCATTCTGAAATTGAGGAAATAAAAGAAAAAATTAAATTTCTACAAAAATTGAAGATAAAATATGAAAATAAAAGTGATACCGATTACTTATATGAATTTTATGCGGGAAAATATGGTCTTAAAAAGCCTTATATAAAAAAAAAAAATATTCAAAAACGGGCTGAAAAATATGTAAAAGATTGCAGACAAGCAGATAAAGATTTTGTAAAAAATCGTATAAAAGAAAATAAAGATGAAATTATGGAATACAAAGAAGATATAAAATTTTATAAAGCACAATTGATAGGGAGAACTAAATTAAAATGAATAACTTAAATTCATTGATTATTGAAGGAATAGTTGAAAGCAATCCTGTTATCACCATTTCTAAAAAAGGAACACCGATTTGTTCTTTTACACTTATTTCAAAGCGTATGTTTAAAGAAGATGGTGTCCTACAAGAAGATACTGTAACAGTTACCATTGAGACATGGGCGAGGTTGGCAGAACTATGCGGGGAACACTGTACAAAAGGGCGAAGCATTAGAATTGTCGGACGACTGAAACAGAATATGACAAATGGCAATGTCGGGGTAATTGCGGAGCATATTGGGTTTAAACCGATAGCAAAAAATCGAGGAGGTATAGCGATGGCGTTTACTTTTGAAGAATGGGAAAAAGGGTACTATGATGATAGACCTGTTGAGCCGTGTTGTGCAAGCGAGAACCCGGAGCTATGGGCTGAGATTGTTGATTATGCAGAAGATAAGTTGAAAGAAGCCTTTGATGTAGGTTATCAAAGCTGCTGTGAAGAATACAAGTGGCATTTCTTAAAAGATGGGGATTTTCCTCCTCAAGACGATAAAAAGTATCTGTTTTATTTTGATCCTGAACTTGTAGATTTGGATACATGGAGGCGTAAGAAGAATAATAAATACGTCGTTGCATGGGCAGAATTTCAAACGCCGAAGGGGTTTTAAAATAGGAAGAATAACGCAATGAAAACAGACGCAAGCGTAGAGATTGTCCGCTGGCAGGGCAACGAATTGACAGTCAGGCTGCCCGGCGAAATTGATAAAAAGCAGATGGATTTCTACATCCAGCATCGCAGAGAACTCTATAAGCGAAATATGAAAGAAAACAAACGCCCCTTTCATTATCCGCTCATTGACTTGCTGTTATCCGACAAATATAAAAAACGTACAACGGGGAAAAATTCACAAAATACTAAACTGCACGGTATGATCCGCACTATTGCCAACGATACGGGTAATGATTTTGAAATGGTAAAATATGTAATAAAGCAGAAAGCAATGAACGAACTCGGCTATCCTACAATGCGCGGACATGACGGGGAGCCGGTATGGAATGCATTATTGAATGAACCGTTCCCACAAAGTGAGGCAGATTGCACAACGGTTGAAGAAAGCCTGTTGATTGAAGCGGCGTATTTAATCGCTGCTGAAAACGGGATTGTATTAAACTGATTTGCGTTACGCACCCGTAATCATGACAATAGAAATATGAGGCGGTTTAGACATGAAAACTAAACTTATTTTTATAACCATTTTGGGACTTATTCTGTTTGGTGTGCTGTTTATGCAGTATGGACACGTTCCTTCTATTGACTGCATAGGGGCGGTGGCTATATTAGCCGGAGGGGGTGTTGCAGTCTATGACTGCATAAAACGTCAGAACAAAGCGGCATTAATACCTTTGGCAATAAGTATTGTAACATTCATTATAACGGGATTTATACAGTTTCAAGGCTCAATTTTAGTAGCCGTATTCGGTTTTATTGCATTGGGTTTATACATTTACCTAACAGTTATTTTAAACCGCCGAAAGAGCCAGACTGAAAAACACTAACATAATTTGCTGCCCCGTTGGGTTTCGTCTCTTTTTCCGGCTGGGCGTTTTTTTTAACGAGAGGTTGAACAGATGAATGCAGTGTCCCTTTTTGAAAATGAACAGTCGGCAGCGGAAAAGACAATGACAACGAAAGAACTTGCCAATGTACTTGGGGTTTCTTCGGATTCAATTCTTCTTGCTGTAAAGCATTTAAACCTTGCCGAAAATATTCGGCAAGTACCGATCAACGGTAAAATGGGCTATGTGTTTACGGCGGCGCAGTCAACAGCAATTAAAATTGAATTACAAAATCATTCAAAGGTTGCGCAGAATGGGTTTACAACATTAACAATATCCAATGATTTGGAAATGTTTATGGTGCAAAAACAGCTTGATGCTTACAAAGATAGACGAATCGCGGAACTTACAGCGCAAAATGAACAGCTAAAAATTGAGAACGCCGAAGCAAAGCCAAAAGCGGAGTATTACGATACGCTCATTGAACGGAGGAACTCCACAAACATCCGCAATACTGCGAAAGAATTAGGCTTGCCTGAAAAACAGTTTATTAAACAGTTACAGCTAGACCGGTTTTTATATCGTGATAAGCACAGTCAATTATGTCCTTATGCTGAATATGTACAGAAAGGCTATTTTGAAATGAAAGAATGGCAGCACGGGCAAAAAAGCGGCATACAAACACTGATCACGGTTACCGGTAAACAATATTTTATCGGAAAGTACAAAAAGGTAGCAATAGCCGTATGACCATTAAAGAAACGCGCCTCTATGTGTTTAATCGGGCCGGTTGGAGATGCGCCGTATGCGGCAAAAAAATAGACTGGAACACAGGGCAACTCGCGCACCGAATACCAAAGACAAAGAGCAATATTAAGCAATACGGATTATCCGTTATTGACCACCCGTTTAATGTACGGGCAACGTGTTCATTACGCTGTAACGCAGCGGTATTGATTGGTAATAGTTCGATAGAGAAGCAGCAGCTTATCGAAGCGATTAAAAGAGCTATTGAATAGAACTATGAAAACAGGACGTAAACAATCTGAAAAAATGAGACGGAAGATAAATGAATTTATACCTCTTTTACGTAAGCGTCCTGAGGGACTTACGCGGCAACAAATTATACGAAGTCTTGCTATTTCAGATGCTGTCTTTGAAAAAATCTTATATAACACAGCCGATTATCCTGTAGGATATGACGGACGGCTTGATGATAATTATTACTGGGTTGGAAGATAAAAATGTTTCGTAAACCGCACAAATACAATGTCGTAAGCAAAGAACGCCGGACAGCCGACGGCATCACGTTTGACAGTATGGCGGAGATGAGGCGATATCTTGAGTTGAAGCTACTTGAAAAATCCGGCACAATATCCGATCTGGAATTACAACCGAAATTCTTACTTATTCCAAAAACAGAAAAAGGCGGGCGGGCGGTTTACTACAAAGCTGACTTCAAATACACCAAAAACGGCAAAACCGTATACGAAGATGTAAAAGGCGTAAAGACTGAAGTATACAAACTCAAGAAAAAACTGCTATTCTACAAATATCCTGATATTTGCTTTTTTGAAAATAACGTGTGAAAGATACTTGACATAAACTTATTTAAAACTTATATTACAAGCAATGGCAAAGATTAGATGGAGCCTAAAAGCTTCAAAGCAACTTGATAAAATACAACACGCTGATAAAAAAACAATACTTAATGCGGTTGATGCATTATGTAATTTTCCGTATGTAACAAATATTAAGGCATTGACAAATCATAAATATGATTATCGTTTAAGAGTTGGAAGATATAGAGTTTTATTCAATCACTTTGAAAAAATACATATAATATCCATTGAGGAGGTGAAAAAAAGAGATGATAGCACCTATTGATGTACAGTTTATCGCAGGAAAAGACGGAGTGCCTGAATATGCAATTATTCCGTTTAAAGCGTTTCAAACTTTATGTAATCATAAAGTAAGAGAATTTAATGAGAAAGAAACAATACCGCATGAAGTGATAAAAAAAATACATTTAGACGATATGAGTTCTGTACAGGCGTGGCGTGAATACTTGAACCTTACGCAGGCGGGGGTTGCTAAAAGAATGGGCATAACACAGGCAGCTTATAGTCAAATGGAGACGGCAAAGAAGAATCGCAAGGCAACATTGCAAAAAATTGCCGAAGCATTGAATATCGATTATCTACAGCTGAAGATATAATTGTATTTTCATTGAGGATATGATATATTTCATTTAAGGACAATAAAAATGCAAGTAAAAGTATTAAGCGTAAAAAATCCTTTTGCCTATTTAATTCTGCAAGGCGGTAAAGATGTAGAAAATAGAACATGGACTACCGATTACCGCGGCAGACTTTATATTCATGTAAGCGGCGATACGTTACCATATCCTGATAGCGATAGTGCACCTCCAAAAATCTTAGAATGTAATGAAGATGATATATTTCGTTTATATGCTGATTATGTGAATACTCTCGATGATTATATTGATAATTTAAACGATCGGTATGTTGAAGTTGGCGTTCCTACTGGTACAAAAAGTGAAGAAGAATGGTGTGAAAGAATTAAAGAACGCGCTGAACTATGGCTTTTAAAAAGTCAATCGATAATCGGTTATGTTGATTTAGTTGATATTATACAAAATAGCTCAAGTCCGTGGTCTATAGACGGACAGTATCACTGGATATTAAAAAATCCTACACTTCTTGAAAATCCTATCCGGCAAGTTAAAGGCCGACTCGGATTATGGAATTATAATCTTCCTTAAAACAATTTTCTTTAAATCTTATCCTTATCCCATCTTATTTGTGTTACGCACTACCTTTAGTGTACAGTAAAAGCACATACTCATTTTTTTAGGAGGTGCTTTTATGTTGTCATATTGCGGTAGACCGGTTATGTGTTTTGATGCTTCCGGCGGAGGCGGCGGTAGTTTTGCGCGAAGAATAGGCGTAGGAACTAAAAATAGTTTTATCCTCAAAACAAAAGACGACAGGGGGCGTGTTCGTTACCGCTAACCTATGAAAAACCTGTATGCGTCAATACGGTACATGGCGGAGAATATCAGCTCCGCCATTGTGCTTTATTCACTTGGAAAAGACTCGACGGTAATGTTGGACTTATTCAATAAGTTTATGAAGGGGCGGTATACGCCCGTTTTTTTATATTACTGTGAAAACCTCGAAAGCAAAAATAAAGTCATCCGTTATTACGAAAAGCGATACAACATTCAGATTGAGCAGTATCCACATTATGAAACAACGTACCTGATTTCACGAGAGGGGAAAAATATAAAGCGGCTAACGATGGCCGATACCTTCGCCGCATTGCGAGCAAAATATAACATTGAATACATAGCATTAGGCTGGGAGGCTTGCGAAAGCTTAGCAAGAGCCTGTATGCTTAAAACCTTTGATAACGGCATTGATTGGAAATACAAAAAGCTCACACCCCTTCATATCTGGGCGAAAAAAGATATAGACAACTACATAAAACAAAACCGCCTCATCCTTGCGCCGGAAGTTTATTCCGGTTTTCGCAATATTGACATCTATAAAGGCGAATCCCTCGAATGGCTTAAAAATAACTTTCCTGATGATTATCAAAAATGGATAACAAAATACCCGATGGCGCAGGCTGATTTTATAAGGTGGCAGGAATATGGAAAATAACAAGTTCGAAGTCTATCAAATACAAACGGTACAGCGCAGCGGCATCCACGAAGCTCCGTATAATCCGAGAAAAATATCGAATGAAGCCCGTAAAAAACTCAAAAAGGGCTTAAAAACGTATGGACTGGTTCAGCCGATAGTCGTCAACCGCAAGACAATGAATGTTGTCGGCGGGCATCAAAAACTGTCGATAATGGACGAAGAATATAAATATCCTAAAAATGATTATTCTTTGCAAGTATCAATGATAAATGTTGACGAGGAAACAGAGGTAAAAATCAACATCTTTTTGAATAATCCCGCCGCTCAAGGCGAATGGGATAACGAGTTATTACAAGAAATAAAATTGTCCTATCCCGATATTGATTTTCAGAAAGACTTAGCCTTTGACATGTTGGATATGCAGTATATTTTTGCCGGTTCAAGCCTCTTTGATGATGAAAACGATTCCCTTTTTGATACTAAAACGGAACAGAAAGATATAGCTGATATGGTAGAAGAGGCGAAAAAAGCCGACCGTCTGAAAGCTGCGCGGCAGGCGGAACGGGATATGCGCAAAGCCGATAACCGAAGCGATAACGACTATCAAGCAAAGTACGATGACTACACCCTTACCCTTGTATTTGAAAACAATGCCGCAAAGCAGGATTTTTGCAAGAGGGCACACATCGAAACAAAAGAGAAGTTTGTAAAATCTTCAATACTTTATGACGTGGCGGATGGTAAAATCAACATGAGAGGGCAACCGTAATGGCTGAAAAATGGGAGCGGCAAGAAGGGGAAAGCGCGAAACAATACGCATACTTTAAAACGTTTCTTGACCTTGGCGCCTTGCGGACAATCCCAAAAGTGCAGGAAAAGTATAGTAAAAGTGCATCATATTTGTCGAAATTGTCTGTACAAAACAACTGGATAGCCCGTGCCGACGCTTACGACCGCTATATCGACGAAATTACCCGTAAGGAAAATATCGAGGCGATTAAGAAAGCTAACAAAGAAAACATACAACTTGCGCAGGCGATAAAGTTTGTTGCGGGGAAAAAAGCGAAATTACTCATCGAAAAAATCAAAGCTGCCGGAGACGATATGGAAAGTTTAAACGAAGTGATAAACGAAATATCGTGGAATGTCTTACCGCAGCTTGCGAATATGGCGGTTGAAATTGAGCGCAAAGCGTATGGTATGAATGAGGAAATCTTAAAAATATCGATTGGGGACAATTCCGGCATTGATGATATTGAAGTGAGTATATCGCTTAAAAAAGCGGCATTACGTGAAAAACTAATGCCGATTGAAGATAAGACTAGCCCGCAAGAGGATAACGCATGAGAGCCAAACCGATAACCACACCGGTACAGACCGGTTGGAAATGTATTGATGACAGGACGCTTACCGCTGATATGCTTAGAGGCGACAAGGAAGCGCAAGAAGCGTTTATCAATGCGCTTACCCCCGCAGAACTTGATGCGCTGCCGTTCGATTGGGGCTTTTGGGCAAGGGATGATCAGCTTCCGCCCGGAGACTGGATAACCGGAGAAAAATATATCTGGTGCCTCCGCTGCGGACGCGGCTGGGGTAAGACACGGACAGCAGGGCAAGCAATCATCGAAGCGGTAAGAACGGGCAAGTACAAACATCTTTCGTTATGCGGAGCAACGGCGGAAGAGGTTCGCGATATTATGATTAACGGAGAGTCGGGGCTTGCCCGCTATTGCCCGCCTGATCTCGGTATGGTGTATAAGCCGTCGATAAAAAAAGTCTTTTTCAGTAACGGTGCGGTGATCAGTATTTTCTACGGTTCAGAGCCGGAGAAATCCAGAGGGGCGCAGTCTGATTGGCTCTGGTGCGATGAAATACATAAATGGCAATATCCGGAAGAAACCTTTGATAACCTTCTTCTTGGTTTACGCTTAGGGAGTAATCCCTTATGCGTGGTAACGAGTACCCCGAAACCGACAGCATTTACGAAGCGTCTTGAAGGACTGACAAACAGCGAAGGGAAGCCCTGCGTACACGTAACGGTCGGCAGTACCTATGAGAATAAGTCAAACCTTTCTCCGGCATTTATCAGCACGATTGTCTCAAAGTACGAAGGTACCCGTTTAGGGCAGCAGGAACTCTATGCGCAAATCCTTGACGATAACCCGAACGCCCTCTTTAAAAAAGACTGGATAGAAAACAACAAGGTAGACGTTTTGCCGCTTGTTGCAAACCGATACCGTATTATTGTCAGCGTCGATCCTGCGGCAAGCCATACGGCAGATTCAAACCATACCGGTATTATCACGGTATTAGAGGGGGCTGCCCCTGAACGGCTTATCAGTACCGCTGCTATTCAGCACAAAAACGAAAGCCACTACTACGTGTTAGCCGATGCATCGCTTATCGGAACACCCCATCAGTGGGGCTTAACCGTAAAGGCTGCGGCCGAAACGCACAAAGCCGATACGGTTGTTATCGAAGATAATCAAGGCGGCGACATGGTAGAAAGTACGCTTATCAATGCAGGGGTAACGCAGCGTATTCACCGTGTGCGGGCAGTGCATTCAAAACTGGCGCGGGCGCTTAACTCATCTACCCTTTGCGAGCAGGGACGTATTCACTTCTATAGAAATCCTGCTACCTATAACGCGGAACACGGAACCGATCCGCTGGATATGCTTGAGGATGAATTATGTAACTGGCAGCCGGGCGACGATAGCCCCGATCGCATGGACGCATTCGTTCACGCAATCAATTATCTAAAACCCGATTTAAAAGACTTAGCGCAGGAAGATAAAGCAAAAAGAGCATTGTTTAATATAGCGGGAGGCGGACTGTAAAATGAAACTTGCAGATTTTTTTATGCGGAACCGGAGCATCTCCGGTTTATTCTTAGATAGCGGCATTACAAAACGGGATGCAGCTGAAGCATTTAGCAGCGTAAAAACGGACTATGTGCTATCCCGCTCCCTGTATTCGTCGGCACCGTCGAACAATAGCGGCTATCTTGACTATGCGCTTGGAAATTACTGTACCAAACTCTACATCGATACTTTCTGCTGGTTTATCGGCTTACCTGATATTCAAGCGGAAAGCGATACGTTTTCAAAAGCGATACAAGCGTTTTTAACGAGAAATAAGACGCTGCTATTCAATATTTACAAGCAAACAATGGTAGACGGTAAACATTATGTCTGGATAAGATTAGAGCAGACTACAACGGGAAGGAGTGAAATACGCATAAAGCAAATCCCCCTTGAGCTTGTTATTGAAGATGATTGTATCAAAGACCTTACCGGCGGCTATACGCGCTTCGTAACTGAAACAGTAGAAAAATGGAAAGAGAGAGGCGTAGACCGTAAAGCGGTTATCCGCATCACCCTTGAGGCTGGCAAGGAAACAATCGACATTGACGGCGACCTTCCTGCGGGGTATCGGCAGAAGCAAACGGTCAACCGTACTGCCTTCCCGTTTGTGCCGGTATTTTGCCTTTATAACAACAAGCAAACATTCTTAAAAGACGGAATCCCCGAAATTGCTCCGGCGGTTCCATTTATCCGCCGGTATGATGCGACCTTGCGGAAACTCGGACGGCATATCGACAATATTCTCGAGCCGCGCTTATTGGTAAAGGTGAAAAACGTTGCGCAATTTCTCAAATACTCATTCGGTCTTACGGACGAGAAAATCGGACATATCGCAGAAGGGAAAGAAGCGGTTGATATGACGCAATTTAAGGCGGCTATTATGGACGGTGAAGATGCGGCAAGTGATATACGGTATGTCGGGCAAGCCAATAATGTAGAAAGCGCTGTTTCGCTTCTTAAACTCTTACACTGGATTATCGTTGAGCTTACGATGCCTGAATACTTGTATGGAACGGCGATGCAGTCAACCAACGCGAGCGTTGCCGAGCAGTCTCCCGTATGGGCAAAGAAAGTAGAAGGGCGGCAAGGAGAATATAACGAGTTTTATTATTGGCTTACCGATGTGTTCAAAGCAGCCCGCATTGCGCTTGCCGGACGTGATGAATTTGCTGGGGACGGAGGAGCCGATGAGGTAATAGTCCGCTGGCAGGAGCTGACGGCAAAAGATGATGTTGCAATGATGAACGCCCTTAGCACCTTTGTCGGCGCAATGGATAAGGCGATGACGATGGGCTTAGTCTCCCCAAAAAGCGCCTTTAATACCCTTAAAACCTTTATGGCAATCCCCGCAGACTATGAAACGGAAAAGGAAGCCGCCGCAAAGTGGATAAAACTCAAAATCAACATTGAAGCCTTGCAAGACCGGATTAGAAGCGGGGACATTGATGCAGGGGACGCAATAGAACAAGTATTTAAGGATGTGTGATATGATTATTGATGTTGAATATGACGGAAAAGATATTCCGGTTTCCGTAGAAAAAGAATCAGCACTGAACATATTAAAACATATACATCATTGTCAAAGTGAGCTTTATAGTATTAATAAGGAGCGAGAAATTATGAATCGGCTTATAAAAGAGTATAACAACATTCATAGTTTAGGAGGCGTTTTTTCACAGAGGCTTGATACATTGCATGAGAAAAAAGAGAAATTTTTACTCTCTCTTTATTGGCTTTTATATGCCCTCGGTGTTGCTCAAGATTTCAATTTAAAAGAACTATATGAAAAATATCCTGATAAACTTCTTACTATGCTTGATACAAACCTACTAGTAGATGTGATGGGTGAGCAGACAGTAGCCTATTTTGTAGATAGACTGGTTACCGCTTTTTTAAAAGAGTTGCGGAAACAAAATACAGATAGCAAAACGGATGCCGCTTTATGACCTTTGATTTATCGGGTTTGCCGGAAGAGTTACAAGGCTTTATCCGCACTGCATTACAGGGCAGGCGTAAGGCATTACTGACTGCCGAAGCGGAGATAAAAGCGGCGTTGCAAGAAAGTATCAATCGCATACGGGAGCGGATCGGTAAGAGGGGCGTTTTTACTGGCATTACGCAAGAACTGGCAGGGCAAATAGCAGAGGAAAAAGTCTTTTTTGCTTCCGAGCTTGAGCGTATTACGCAGGAAGGATTAACCCGCGCAGCGTATGCGGGGCTTTTTGTCGGGGAGCAGACAAAGCAGTACTACAAAGCAAAAGGCTTACTCAAATTTCGGCTGATTGAAAAAGACGCGCTCCGTGAAGCAGAGATAATCGCAGAAAGCACTCTGCGCAAACAGCGGATATTCAAGAATAAAGAATTTGTCCTTTCCGATCGGATATGGGATATATCTGATAATAACTATGACAAGATACAAGAAATTATTTCAAGCGGTATCAACACCGACTGTGTTGAAGTTGCAAAGGCATTACAGCAGTATGTCAAAGAAGGCGCCAAAACATTTGCAGAAAACTATCCAAATATGTACGAACGCATGGGCGGGCGGGTTCCGAAGAACTTAAACTATGAAGCATTACGGCTTGCCCGCAATGAATTATCCGAAGTGTATTGGCAGGCAACGATTGAAGGCTTTAAAGAAAATCCTGCTGTAACAGCGGTAAAATGGCTTTTATCGAACAACCGGCTGCCCGGCTATCACGATATTTGCGACACGATGGCGTATGCCAATGCTCACGGACTGGGCGCGGGGATTTATCCCGTTGATGATGCCCCTGAAAAGCCGCATATCTGCTGCCTCTGCACACTAGCGCCGGTGATCGCTCAAGACATAAAACGAGGAGATGTTGCCAACACGCCGCCTGAAAACTGGGAAGAAATAAAAAAGCGGCTTCAAAACACCTCGGCCTTTATCAATCCGGAAGAATTAAGCGAAGAGCAAAAAAAGAAGCTCAAAGAACAGCGGCACGCGGCGTATATCGTAAGGCTTGAAAAGAAACTTGAAACGCTCCATAATGAACCTGCCAAATACCGAAAAGCATACGCTACATGCTATGGTACTACCGTCAATAAGCATAAACAGAACCGGCATATTTTCGGCTCTAAAACACTTAAAAAAGACGGCAGCTACTTCAAAAACGATATGGAAGCCTTGCAAACGATTATCGATGAAAAGGCGGGAAAAGGCGAAATACGACTTACAAAAAGAAACCTTACAGAAATTATACAAGATGATAGGCTCAAAGGATTCGATGTTAATCAAGACAGCGGTGAAGTAAAAGAAACAAATAAAGCTAAAATCCATTATAGTAAAACAGGCGTTCACTTAGTGCCGTTTAGTCTAGTACCAGAGGATGAAAAATGATATTTTACCCAAAAACGGAAACGGAGCTCTACAATATATGCAAAAAAGCGCATACTATTAAAGTTGTTCTCTATGATAAGACTGTTATAGAAGGAACCGTATACGGTTTTACATGGGCGGTCAACAACGAACCGGAAATAGCAGATATTGATATAAAGCTTGTAAATGGGCAATTAGCCGGAGCCTTTTTAGACGAAATAGAGAGCATCGAGGTTTTAGAAGGGTAAGAGGGAGGTGTAGGATGTCAGATAAGCTCTTAACAAAGAATTTCAATTTTATCGGTTTTGGCGTATTAAATGTTACGATGGTCGGCAGCGGTGCGGAGCTGGCATTACAGCCTTTTTTGGTGTCTAAAACAAAAAACGGTATGTATGAAGCGGTAGCGCTTAATTTCGGTACGGTTGCACTTGGTCTTACCGAAGATGATGCGATTAGAAATGTAAGCCTAAGCATTTTTACTTATGGCGTATCATTTGTACAGGCAAACGCGCCGCTTGAAACAATTTCAAGGACAAAATATATGGCAGATTTTTTTGCAGAATATGCACGTCTTTCAATGCGGCATAGTAAAGCAGTGCAAAAAATGCTTGCCTTTTCGCATCAAAACGAAACAACCGGTTCATATACAGCATCTGGGTATTACTATCAGGCGGCATAAATGGAGGGATTGTTGCTGTTTAAACCTATTATAAAGATATTGCAAAGCAAAAATATTATCAGTTCAGAAATTGCCTGCGGTTCTATAAAAGATAATAGGAGTACATTTTATTCTATTTCATATTATTCTGCACAATCGAATGGAATAGCTGTATTTAATGTAATAGTTATAGATGGTATACATTATATGAGTGCAAATGAACTAAGAATACAATCTCGCATATTCGGTTTTAAAATGGCAGATATACTCAAATTATACAAAATTGAACTGGAAAAACAAAAATGAAAATACGAAAAAATATGAACCGTTTCATATTCTGCAACAGTTCACGCACTATTTCCACTTGTTGTAAAATCCGCAACAACTGAAAAATCATATATAAGCCTTTTCCCGTTCTTCTATCTGTTTCGCAATTTTATCAAAATCAAGGTCTATATCTTTAACGACTTGAATAACGTCCCTAAGAATATCGACAGTTAGCGGCACATCAGCTTCAATATTGATAATACCAAGCGCTTCCATTTCCTTTTGTAGCGCTGCTCTATCTGTCTTATTCATATATTACAATCCTTACCCATCCCGCAAAGAACCTTCCAGAAAGACAGCACAGTCAAATTCGTAATCATCTTTTTCAGGGGAAATGCCAATGTCTCCGAGTATTTCTTGTACGCGCATACAGCGCCGGAGTACGTTACAGCGTTCACGGTAGTCGTGTATTCCTTCTTGTTCAAAAACTGCATCAATATCGTGCTGGGAAGTACAGGTGTTGAGCTTTTCAAGAATCCGGTTGTCAGCTTCACTTAATGGCTTTTTTACCAATCCTAACTTTTCATAGAAGGGAGTGAGCCGCCAATAGCCGGTGATAAAATGGCAGAGCGTAAATTCATACAACTGCTCATCTGTCGGAGGCGTTGAGGGGGTAAAAAAATAAGACGGCGCATACATCGCATAGGTCAAGTATCGCTGCTTTTCTTGTATATCAGTAATGCCGAAGTGAATAAACACAACGGCTATTTGTTCTGTGCTTTTGCATTCCCGTAATGCGCCGATGATGCGCTTGTCAAAAGTCATTCGCGTTATCCTTCATGGTGTTGAAAACGGTATGCCCTTACATCCAGAATAAGGAACTTTGATTTTTAAGGGTAAGGGCATATCGTTTGTACGTTGTAGTTCAAAGTCCTTATTGCATTATAAAACCGTACGACAACTGTAAAGTAATACTTGACAGTTGCGCTTTCATATTCAGCCTCTAGGGAGGGCGAAAAAGGCTGAATTTAAATTTTAAAAAGTATTTCATGCCTATTGTAAAAAGAAGTATTGTTAGTATTGCCGAAAGTATTATAACGGCAATCATCCTGCGGTGCAGTTTATCCTTTTGTTTATCAATTAGGGCTTGCTTTTCCGCTATTGTTTCGGACGTATCTTTCACGTATTTGTTGTAAGATTCCGTCAAAGATGTCAAGCTCTCCCGCTCCGTCTGTAATTGACTGTTTAAGGTGTTCGCTGTGCTCTCGGCCTGCTGTAATTTCTCGGTTAAGCTCTTCGCTTTTTTCTCTTGCGCTTTCAAGCGCTCCGTTAAGTCGCTCGCCTGTAACAGCAGATTCTGTCTGCTTATCTTTAAGC
>ERZ772967.1712-NODE-1712-length-14781-cov-61.481461_pt1 | contig 14781 bp, 8 predicted proteins | sample MGYA00511677_ERZ772967 | MGnify/ENA primary metagenome ERZ772967 (study PRJEB29015, sample SAMEA2737931) | human oral metagenome | biome: human oral; feature: human-associated habitat; material: dental | place: China | collected 2146 ...
CTGCTGGGCGGCCAGGCAGCGGGTCGCCGCCCAGGCGACCCAGGGGTCGGCGTCGTCTATCAGCTCGGGCCACTGCTCGTCACTCGCACGCAGGAAGCGCCTGACCCGGGAGAACTGCCCCTCGCCGTCGAAGGAGGCCGGCAACAGGGAACGGACCTGTGCGGGCACGTGGCTCAGGAGCCCGAAGAGGGTGACGCACATGGCCAGGACGCTCAGGCCGGCCTCGTTCCCACGCGGGTTCTGGGCCGGTTGGGCGGCGGGGCCGATGAGGCGCGAGCCGTAGTCCGCGATGCGCTCATAGCTCCAGGTCACGCTCCACAGGCGCATGAGCGCGGCGCCGACGAGGCAGATCGCGTCGCGCAGGTCCGCCGGCAGGGGGCCCGCGTCCTCGCCCTCGGCCTGCACCAGGAGCTGGTCGAGCTCCTGGAGGATGACGGCCTCGTTGTGGGCGACCTGCTGGAAGAGGCGGTTGTGACGGCGCGACTCAGGGTGGCCGGCGTCGCCGAAGTCGCCGGCATTGATGGGGAACCGGATCTGGGAGCACACCTCCACCACCCACTCGTGCAGGGCCGCCCGGGCCGCCGTCTCGTCACCGGAGGCGGTCAGTTGCTCGAGGGCGAAGTCGCGGACGGTGACGAGCATGTGGAAGCGGGGCAGGCCGTGGTCGCGCACTACGAGCAGGGAGTGGGAGACCAGGGCGTCGAGGAGGTCGGCGGCCTGCGCGCCGATGAGCGCCTCCGCGGCTGCGAGGGTGAAGCCGTCGGCGAGCAGGGCCAGACGCGCCATGGCGCGGCGCTCGGCGGCGTCGAGCAGGTTCCAGGACCACTCGATGACCGCTCTCAGGGTGCGCTGGCGGGCGGGGGCGTCGCGGGCCGCGGTGAGCAGCTCGGGCCTGCCGGGCAGACGCTCGGCGATCTGGCCGACCGACAGGCTGCGGGTGCGCGCGGCGGCCAGCTCGATGGCCAGGGGGATGCCCTCCAACCGGCTCAGAAGCTCGCCCAGGTCGTCATCGTCGATGACTTGACCGGGGCGGGCGTCCAGGGCGCGGATGCGGAAGAGGTCGGCCGCCGAGGCGGTGTCGAGCGGCTCGAGGCGGTGGACGTGCTCCGCACCCAGGTCGAGGGGGCGGCGCGAGGTCGCCAGGACGCGCAGGTCCGGGCAGGTGGCCAGCAGCGGCCCGATGAGGTCGGCGACCTGGTCGGCCAGGTGCTCGCAGTTGTCCAGGACGAGGACGGTCCCCGGCATGGCGAGGGCTGCGGCCAGGGACCTGCGCGGGTCGCCGTCGGCCGCCCCGGGGCTCCCGACGGCGTCGAGGAGGACTTTGGCCAGGTCGGCGCCGGGCGGGACCTCGGCGAGGGAGGCGACGTAGACGGCGGGGCGACGGCTGCGGGCCGCCACCACTCGGGCCAGGGTCGTCTTGCCGACTCCGCCCGGCCCGGTGAGTGTCACCAGCCTGCGGGTGCTCAGGGCCCTGAGCACGCCGGTCACGTCCGCCTCCCGTCCCAGGACGTGCTCGGGAACGGGCTCCAGACCACGACGCACAGGGTTCTCGGCGGCCAGAACGGCTTCGTGGGCGGCGCGCATGGCCGGTCCGGGAACGGCCCCCCGATCGCGCAGCCGGCGGCGGTGCTCCTCGTAGATCTCCAGGGCGGCGGCGGGCGAGCGGGTCCAGGACTCGGCGCGCATGAGAGCGGCGAGGACGGTCTCATCACCGGCGTCGCGCCCGGCGGCCTCGCGCAGCAGCACCGCGGCCCGCTCGTGCTCGCCGGTGGCCTCCAGGGCGAGGGCTCTGTCGCGGCGGGCGGCATCCGCGTGTCGGGCGGCCCGCGCCAGGAGCGGGGCGAGGGGCCCTGTTTCCCGGCCGTCCGGAGCCGACAGGGCCGTCGTCTCGGGCACTCGGGGCAGGTCGTCCGTCAGGGCCAGGACTCGATCCCAGTCGCCCGCAGCGGCGCAGGCCCGGGCTCGTGCCGCCCGGGCGGCCAGGTCGCGAGCATCGACGTCCGTCGCGGGGAGCGCCAGCCGATACCCGTCGCCGACGCGTTCGATCACTCCTTCGCCCACCAGGACGCGCGTCCTGGAGACGACGACGTGCAGGGCGCGCACCGGATGAGCCGGGGCGTCCCGGGGCCACAGGGCCCCGATGATCGCATCGGCGCTCGCATCGGCGCAGTCGGCCAGAACGGCGAGCAGGTCGAGGGATCTGCCGCTCAGGACGGCGCCGCGCCAGGTGGGCGCCGGGTCCAGCAGGGTCAGGGGGTAGCGGGACGACGCCCGGGTGCGCTGCTGTCCTCGACGGGCCTCGGGGGCGGCCCCGGGACGCGAAAGGGTCACAGGGACAGCTTGTCCTTGACGACGACGGCCAGGCTGTTCGCGATCCGGTCGGCGGTCTCCTGAGAGGAGGCCTCGACCATGATGCGCACGAGCGGCTCGGTGCCGGACGGGCGCAGGAGGACTCGTCCGGTCTCGCCGAGCTCGGCCTCGGCCGCGGCGACGGCGTCCTGGACGGCCGGGTCGGTGCCGGCGGAGGCCTTGTCGACTCCCTTGACATTGACCAGGGTCTGGGGCAGCCGCGTCACGATGCTCGCCAGCTCGGCCAGGGTCCTGCCCGTGCGCTTGAGGCGGGCGGCCACTCGCAGGGATGTGAGCACGCCGTCTCCGGTGGTGGCGTGGATGGTGTCGATGACGTGACCGGACTGCTCGCCGCCCAGGGTGAAACCGCCCTGAAGCATCTTCTCCAGAACGTAGCGGTCGCCCACACCCGTCTGGACGATGCGGATGCCGTGCTCGCGCATCGCCAGGATGAGCCCGAGATTGCTCATGACGGTCACGACGAGCGTGTCGGAGCCGAGCGTGCCGTCGGCCTTCATGCCCACGGCGAGCAGTCCCATGATCTGGTCGCCGTCCACGAGGTCGCCCTCGGTGTCGACGGCGAGGCAGCGGTCGGCGTCCCCGTCGTAAGCCACACCCATGTCGGCACCGACGGAGCGCACGTAGTTCTGGAGCTGCTCGGGATGGGTGGAGCCGCAGTCGGCGTTGATGTTGAGGCCGTCCGGGGAGGCGTTGATCGCGATGACCTCGGCTCCGGCGGCGCGCAGGGCGGCCGGGCCGACGTTGCTGGCGGCGCCGTTGGAGGCGTCCACGACGATGCGCAGTCCCGACAGATCCGTGGCGACGGAGTCCACGAGGTGGTTGATGTAGTTCTGGTCGGCGACCGTCTCGCCCTTGATGACGCGCCCGACCCCGGCGCCGGTGGGCAGGTCCCCGACTTTGCCCAGCAGCGACTCGATCTCGTCCTCGACGGCGTCGTCGAGCTTGTAGCCGCCGCGGGCGAAGAACTTGATGCCGTTGTCCTGGAAGGGGTTGTGGGAGGCGGAGATCATGACGCCCAGGTCGATGTCCTGCGTGGCGGTCAGGTGGGCGATGGCCGGGGTGGGCAGGACGCCGACGCGGGTGACGTCGACGCCCGAGGAGGCCAGACCCGCGCTGATGGCGTGGTCGAGGAACTCCCCGCTGGCGCGCGTGTCACGACCGACGATGGCGTGCGGGCGCCCGGAGCGGGAGCGCTTGGAGGCCGGGGTTTCCCGGGTCAGGACGCGGGCGGCGGCCTCTCCGAGCTGGACCGCGAGGGCCGGGGTGAGCAGGTCGTTGGCCAGGCCCCGCACGCCGTCGGTGCCGAAGAGTCGTGTCATGAGCGGATTCCTCCTGTGCGGTAGGTGTCGCGAGTGCACCACACATCCTTCCACTCCTCCCGGGTGCACGAGAACGTCGAGAGACGGGACCCGCTCGGCGGGAGCGCGCGGCGCCTCCCGCCGCGGTGCGCCCGGATCGCCGGCGCCCGCCGTCGGCGGGCTCACTGATCGGGGTGGAGGATGTCGGCCGGCAGGGACTCGATGAGGCGCAGCCAGATCTCGCTGGCGGTCGGGTAGGCCGGCACGGCGTGGCGGAGCAATGGGAGCGGGATCTTGGCGGTGATGGCGATGGTGGCGGCGTGGATGAGCTCACCGGCCTCGGGGCCCACGAAGGTGGCGCCCACGATGGTGCGGGTGGCGCGGTCCACGACGAGGCCGGCCTCCCCGTCGGCGTCGTCGCGGAGCAGCGCGGCCCCGGCGGAGGAGATGTAGGCGACGCGCGCGGTGATGATGTTCATACCCGCATCGCGCGCCTGCGCCTGCGTGAGCCCGGTGGCGGCGGCCTGCGGGTCGGTGAAGACCACCTGGGGAACCGGGATGCCCGCGGGCACCGCCTCGGGCGCCCGTCCGGCGGCGTGCGCCGCGATCCTTTCGCCCACGATCCGGGCCTGGTACTTGCCCATATGGGTCAGGGCCGTCTGCCCGCTGGCGTCTCCCACCGCGTAGAGCCACTCCGGGCACCTGCCGCCGACGACGTCCTCGGCGGTCAGGCCCACCACGTCCAGGCCGACTCCCCCCAGGGAGGGCCGCCGTCCGGTGGACACGAGTATCTCGTCCGCCTCGAGGACGTCCTGGTCGCAGACGACGCGCACCGCGCCGCCATGGATCAGGCCCAGGCCGCGGTCGGAGGCTTCGGTCCGTTCGCAGGAGGTCACCCGGGCCCCGGTGAGGATTCTGACCCCCCTCTCGGTCAGGGAGTCGGCCACGATCTGCGAGGCGAAGGGCTCGAACCCGGACAGCGGACGCGATCCTCGCACCAGCATGGTCACCTTGCTGCCCAGGGCGGACATCCAGGTCGCCGCCTCGCAGGCCACCGCGCCGCCGCCGACGATGATGAGCCGGCCGGGCACCTCGTGCATCGCGGTGACGTCGCGCGACCCCCATGCGTGCACGCCCTGCAGCTCGAGGGGGACGACGGGCTGCGAGCCCGTTGCCAGGACGACGGCGTGCCGGGCCTCGAGCAGGCGGTTCCCCTCGGGAGTGCTCACCGCCACTCGGCGCTCGCCGTTCAGGCGCGCCCAGCCCCGTATCACATCGATGCCGGCGCTCGCCGCCCAGAAGACCTGCCCGGCGTCATCGTACTGGGAGACCCATTTGTCGCGGCGCCGGAGCAGCCCGGATACCGAGACCCTGGCGGGCTCCAGTCCCGTGAGGTGGGCGGTGGCGGCTGCCACCTCCAGCGGGCGGAGCAGCGCCTTGCTCGGCATGCAGGCGTAGTACGAGCACTCCCCGCCCACCAGGCCGCCCTCGACGAGCACGGCGCTTAGACCACTTCTCCGGATCGCGTACTGAGCGACGTTCTCCCCCGCCGGCCCGGCGCCGATGACGACGACGTCATAAACGTCATGAACATCATGAGAGTCCCGGGAGCCGGCGAGTCGGGACCCGGGAGCCGCGCTATTGCTGTTGATGTCGGCGGCGCTATTCATGACGCCGATAATGTCACATACTGATCGCATATCGGCGCTCACCGGCTCGGGGCGCGCCGTTGGCTGATCGATTCCAGGAAATTCCGAGATTCTCCCATGCGTTCGCCGTTGATGGCGTCGGGCTGCGATGATCGTCGATTCCGGGGGAATGTCGTGGTATTGCAGATGACTGGGCGCGGGAATCATGGGGTGCGGATCGGGGCGGGAATGATCCGCCGGCACCCGGTCGTATCCCGGTTGCGCTCTCTCAAAGACCGGTGGGAATCCGGCGAGAACTCAGGCCTTGCGCAGCAGGACCCGGCGCATGCGGTGCCGGGCGTCCTTGCGCAGTGCCAGGGTGGCCCGCTCACGAGTCGGGGCGATGCTCTCCCGCAGATTCACCAGATTCACGCCCTCCCGGACCTCGGCGGCGGTTACGGCGATCCCTTCCAGGACAACGGCATCAAGTTCTTCGCCCGCGGCGGCCACAAGCTCGAGGACTCCGTGGAGGATCGGATCGAGGGTCTCCCGGGCTGTATCTGTGACCTGCTCACCGGGGCCGGCGTGGGGAGGGTCGTCGAGGGTGAGATCGTCGCCGACCAGCGCTGCATCAGTCACCTCGTGGACTCCGGGGCCGCGGACGTGCCGGGACCGCGCATCGTCTGAAGGTGCCGGTGCCCGGCTTCGGGATACCGGTCCCTGGGGGGCGCAGAGGCGTTCGGGCCGGTGCTCGGGCGCCTGGGCGGGGCCGTTCGCAGCCCTCGCGGTCGTGCGATGCGCACCATAGTCATGTGGTGGCGGGGACCCGACGCGCGAGGGCGGTCCGCAGCAGCGCCTGCGGCCCCGCCCCGGGCGCCACCCCGACCGCCCCCATGCCTTTCGCAACGGGGCCTAGTCCAGGGCGCGGATGATGCCCTCGACGGTGTCCTTGGCGTCGCCGAAGAGCATGGACGTGTTGTCCTTGAAGAACAGCGGGTTCTGGACGCCGGCGTAGCCGGTGGCCATGGACCGCTTGAAGACCACGACGTGGCGGGACTCCCACACGCGCAGCACCGGCATGCCGGCGATGGGGCTCCCGGGCTCCTGGGCCGCCGGGTTGACCGTGTCGTTGGCGCCGATGACGAGCACGACGTCGACGTCGCCCAGGTCGTCGTTGACCTCGTCCATCTCCAGGACGATGTCATAGGGGACGTCGGCCTCGGCCAGCAGCACGTTCATGTGGCCCGGAAGGCGTCCGGCAACCGGGTGGATGCCGAAGGCGACGTCGATGCCCTCCTTGCGCAGCATCTCCGCCAGGGTGGCCACTGGGTACTGCGCCTGGGCCACCGCCATGCCGTAGCCGGGGGTGATGACGACGCGACGGGCGCCCTGGAGCAGGTTTGCGACGGCGGAGACATCGGTGGACTCGATGGTGCCCTCCTGGGCGCCCTCCGGAGGCGCCGAGGAGCCCTCGGTGCCGAATCCACCCAGCAGCACCGACATGAAGGAGCGGTTCATCGCCTGGCACATGAGATAGGACAGGTAGGCGCCCGAGGAGCCCACGAGGGTGCCGGTGATGATGAGAAGGTCGTTGTTGACCATGAAGCCGGTGAAGGTGGAGGCCCAGCCCGAGTAGGAGTTCATGATGGACACCACCACCGGCATGTCCCCGCCGCCGATGGCCGCCACCAGGTGCACGCCCAGGGCCAGGGCGATGACCGTCATGACCACCAGGCAGGTCCAGGCCGCCGGCGAGCCCTCGGGAAGGAGCGCGAAAGCCACCATGAGGCCCAGGGACACGAGCAGTGCGGCGAGATTGAGCAGGTTGCGCCCGGGCAGCGTGATGGGGCGCCCGGGGATCCTGCCCGCCAGCTTGAGGGCCGCCATGACTGATCCGGTGAAGGTCACCGCACCCACGAACACGCCGAGGAAGACCTCACCGAAGTGGAAGGCGCCCAGGGACTCCGACAGGGCGTCGGGGGCGATGTAGGAGTTGTAGCCCACGACGACGGCCGCCAGGCCCACCAGGCCGTTGAAGACGGCGATGAGCTGGGGCATGCCGGTCATGGCGACCCGGCTGGCGAAGACCATCCCCACGACGGCGCCGATGCTCAGGGCCAGGATGATGAGGATCGCCGTGGTCAGCACTCCTCGGCCGGGGTCCGAGGTCAGGGCCAGGCCGACGGCGGCGGCCACGGCCACCACCATGCCGCACGCTCCGGCGATGTTGCCGGCTACTGCGGTCTCGTGCTTGGACAGTCCGGTTGCGGCCATGATGAACAAGATCGCGGCCAGGATGTAGGCCAGCGCCACGGTGGGGGGCAGGGTCCCCGGGGCGACGGCGTCGGCGGCGGTGGGGACCGGCCCGGTGGGCAGGGACGCAACAGGTGCGCAGAGCATCGTCTCAGTCCTTCCTGAACATGGCGAGCATGCGGTGGGTGACCGCGAAGCCGCCGAAGACGTTGACGGTGGACAGCACGACGGCCACGAAGGCCACGGCGCTGATGAACGGGTTGGAGCTGCCCACCTGGGAGATCGCACCCAGCAGGATGATGCCGGAGATCGCGTTGGTAACGCTCATGAGCGGTGTGTGGAGTGCCGGCGTCACGTTGGAGATGACGTGGAAGCCGAGAATGACCGATAGCACGAGGACGATGTAGTGGCTTGTCACCGCCGCCGGGCTGACCAGGACCAGGGCGGCTCCCGCCAGCGTGGCCGCGGCCAGGCCGACCATGCGGTTGCGCCGCGAGCGAATCTGGGCGGCAGCGGCATCGGCCTCGATCCGGGCGAGCTCCTCGGTCGAGGGCTCGGCCTTGGCCGTCGGTGCCGCCGAGACGGTGACCGGTGGTGGCGGCCACATCAGCTCACCGCTGTGGCACACGGTGATCGTGCGGATGATCCGGTCCTCCAGGTCGAGTGAGAGCTCGCCGTCCCTCTCGGGTGTCATGAGGGTCAGGAGGTTGACGAGGTTCTGACCGTAGAGCTGGGAGGCCTGGGAGGGCAGACGGGCCGCGAGGTCCGTGCGACCCACGATCGTCACCCCGCCCTCGGTGACGACCACCTCGCCGGGAACCGTCAGCTCGGTGTTGCCGCCGTTGGCGGCGGCCATGTCCACGATGACCGAGCCGGGACGCATCGCCTCGATGGCGGCGCGGTTCAGCAGCACCGGTGCGCGCCGCCCGGGGATGTTGGCGGTCGTGATGACGAGGTCGGACCGGGCCGCCTGCTCGGCATAGAGGGCCGCTGCCAGGGCGGCCTGGTCGGCGGCCATCTCCTGAGCGTAGCCGTCGGAGGAGATCTCCTGGGAGGTGGGGACCGCGACGAACTCCGCGCCCATCGACCGCACCTGATCGGCGACCTCCGGCCGCACGTCGGTGCCCCGGACGATGGCGCCCAGGGAGTGCGCGGTTCCGATGGCCGCGAGCCCGGCGACGCCCGCGCCGATGACGTAGACGGTGGCGGGCGGGAACCTCCCGGCCGCGGTGACCTGACCGGTCAGGAGGCGGCCGAAGTGCGCGGCGGCCTCGATGACGGCGCGGTACCCGGCGAGGTTGGCCTGGGAGGACAGCACGTCCATGGCCTGTGCCCGGGAGATGCGGGGCACGGCGTCCAGCGCCAGGGCCGTGACGCCACGGGCGCGCAGGGACTCCACGAGCTCCGGCTGACGAGCCGGATCGAGCCTGGCGATGAGGGTCGCGCCGTCGCCCAGCCGGTCGAGGCGCTCGGCCTCGGGGGCGTCGACGCCCAGGACCAGCTCGCAGCCCCAGACCTCCGCGTCGTCGGTGAGTCGAGCGCCGGCCTCCTCGTAGGCGGAGTCGAGGAATCTCGCCGCGCGTCCGGCGCCGCGCTCGACGAGCACGTCGTATCCGAGGCGCACGAGTCTCTCGACGGTCTGCGGGGTGGCGGCGACCAGTGCCTGGTCGGGGCGCTCACATGGGACTCCAAGACGCACGACGACTCCTCAATCTCACGGTACGGCCGGGGCAGTGCCGCCTCCGGCCTCGGGCCGACGGCGGGTACTGGGGAGAAGCCTAGAAGAGTAATCGTCGATGCGGATATGTTTCCTGTCCGCGCAGTGGGACGGGTGCACCGAAGCCCGCGGGCCGGTACGCCTCGGGCCTTGCGCAGCGGAAGCCCGGGGCTCCTGCGCGAGACCGGTCCCGCGCGCTCAGACCTTGCGCAGCAGGACCCGGTGCATGCGGTGCTCCGCGTCCTTGCGCAGGACCAGCGTGGCTCGTCCCAGGGTGGGGGCGATGTTCTCCCGCAGATTCACCAGGTTCACGCTCTCCCAGACCTCTGCGGCGGCTGTCAGGGCGATGTCGTCGGGGATGGCGGCGAAGCGTTGGAAGAAGGAGTCGGGGTCGGTGAAGGCTGTGCGCTTGAGGGTCAGGAAGCGATCGAGGTACCAGCGGCGGATGTCGGCGGGGTCGGCGTCGACGTAGATCGAGAAGTCGATGAAGTCGCTGACCGCCAGCGCCGAGGATCCCTGGGACGCCTCGGGCCCGTGGCGTCGGCGAGGAGCCGGCTGGAGCACGTTGAGCCCCTCCAGGACCAGGACGTCGGGACGCTCCACGACGATCGAACGGTCGGGCACGATGTCGTAGACGGTGTGCGAGTACACCGGGGCCGAGACCCTCTCCGCCCCCGACTTGACCGCGGCGACGAAGTCGAGCAGGGCCCGGCGATCGTAGGACTCCGGGAAGCCCTTGCGGGCGGTGAGCCCGCGCTCCTCCAGCGCGGCGTTGGGCAGCAGGAAGCCGTCGGTGGTCACCAGCGACACTCGCGGGGTCTGGGGGAAGCGGGCCAGCAGGTGGGCGATGAGACGGGCCGTCGTCGATTTGCCCACCGCCACCGAGCCGGCCACCGCGATGACGAAGGGCGTCGGGCACGGGGCGACCCCCAGGAAGTCGGAGATGCGCCGGGCCCGTTCGCGGGCGGTGTCGATGTAGTCCTCCAGCAGCGCGGTCAGGGGTCGGTAGACGACATCGACCTCCGTCAGGTCGATCGGGTCGCCCAGGCCGCGCAGCTTCTCGACGTCCGCCTGGGTCAGCGGCAGAGGAGTGGTCGACGCCAGGGCGCGCCACTGGTCGCGGCCGAACTCGATGTAGGGCGACGGGGCAGAGCTCACCGGTCAAGTCTGACTCATCCGCGCGAACGCCGTACTCCCGACCTGCGTGCGCGGGCGCCGCGGCCCCGGGGATGCCGCAGGTCTCACGTGATGCGGGAGGTGACCCGTTGTCTTGAAGGAATGACCGTGATTCCATCATCCCCATGTGTGGAATTGTCGGCCACGTCGGCCCCCTGCCCCCGTCCGAGCGCTCGCTGACCGTCCTCATGGACGGGCTGGGCCGCCTGGAGTACCGCGGCTACGATTCCGCCGGCGTCGCCCTCGTGGGACCGGGCGGACTCGACGTCGTCAAGGCCGCGGGCAAGCTCGACAATCTGCGCGAGGCGCTGACGGCCGCTCCACCGCACCCCGCGGTCGCCGGCATCGGCCACACGCGCTGGGCGACTCACGGCGGTCCTACGACGGTCAACGCCCACCCGCACCGGGCGGGCAGCGTCGCCGTCGTCCACAACGGCATCATCGAGAACTTCCGCGCTCTGCGGGCCGAGGTGGAGGAGGCAGGCCGCGAGCTGCTCTCCGCCACGGACACCGAGGTCGTCGCCCAGCTGCTCGATCTCGACCTCTCCGCGCGCCTCGCCTCCGCCGGCGAGGACATCGACGGGGCCCGGGTCTCCGCGCTCCTGGTGGAGTCCATGCGCGCGGTCACCGCCCGCCTGGAGGGCGCCTTCGCGCTCCTGGCCGTGACGGAGCTGGCCCCCGGCGCGATCGTCGCCGCCCGTCGCTCCAGCCCCCTGGTCGTCGGTCTGGGCGAGGGGGAGAACTTCCTGGGCTCGGACGTGGCCGCCTTCGTCGCCTTCACCAGGCGCGCGGCCGAGGTCGATGACGACCAGGTCCTCCTGCTCACCGACGAGGCCGTCACCGTGTGGGACGCCGATGGCGCGGTCGTCCGGCCGGCCACCTGGGAGGTCTCGTGGGACGCCTCGGCCGCCGTCAAGGGCGGCTACAGGACCTTCATGGACAAGGAGATCCACGAGCAGCCCACCGCCGTGGCCGACACCCTGCGCGGGCGCGTGAACGAAGCGGGCGACCTGATCCTGGACGAGATGCGCATCGATGCCCCGGTGCTGCGCAGCGTCGACAAGATCATCGTCGTCGCCTGCGGCACCGCCGCCTACGCCGGGCACGTCGCCAAGTACGCCATCGAGCACTGGTGCCGCATCCCCGTCGAGATCGAGCTCGCCCACGAGTTCCGCTACCGCGACCCCATCGTGGGCGAGAAGACCCTCATCGTCGCCATCTCCCAGTCCGGCGAGACCATGGACACCATCCAGGCCGTGCGCCACGCCCGGGAGCAGGGCTCGCGCGTGCTGGCCATCGTCAACACCTACGGCTCCACCATCGCGCGCGAGGCCGACGCCGTCCTGTACACGCACGCCGGACCGGAGGTCGCGGTGGCCTCCACCAAGGCCTTCCTCGCCCAGATCACCGCCTGCTACCTGCTGGGCCTCTACCTGGCTCAGCTGCGCGGCAACAAGTGGCATGACGAGGTCGCCGACTACCTGGCCCAGCTCGGGCGGATGCCGGCCAAGATCCAGCGGCTCCTCGACGAGCAGCAGGAGGACGTCGAGGAGCTCGGCGCGGGACTGGCGGACCGGGCCTCCTTCCTCTTCCTGGGGCGGCACGTGGGCTTCCCCGTGGCTCTGGAGGGAGCGCTCAAGCTCAAGGAGCTCGCCTACGTCCACGCCGAGGGCTTCGCCGCCGGCGAGCTCAAGCACGGCCCCATCGCCCTGGTGGAGGACGGTCTGCCGGTCTTCGTCATCGTGCCCACCCCGCGTCGCCCCGTCCTCCACGACAAGGTGATCTCCAACATCCAGGAGGTCCGCGCCCGCGGCGCCCGCACCATCGTCATCGCAGAGGAGGGGGACGAGGCGGTCACCCCCTTCGCGGACCACGTCATCCGCGTTCCGGCGACCCCGACGCTCATGTGGCCGCTGCTCACGGTCGTCCCGTTGCAGATCTTCGCCGCCGCTCTGGCCGAGGCCAAGGGCTTGGACGTCGACCAGCCGCGCAACCTGGCCAAGTCCGTCACCGTGGAGTGATGCGGAGCGGGCGGGGCGGTGCGGCCTCCGGGGAGCCCGGATCCGGGGCCCGGCCTCCCCGCCGTGCCCGATCCGGCTGTCCGCCGGCCTCCCCGCCGACCCGGGCGAGGTCGGCGCCGAGATCACGAGATTGCGGCATCCCACAGCCGGGTCGGGCGCGTAGGGCCGCACGGAGGCGTCGCCCGGTGACACCATGGGGCCGTGACCACCGCGCCCACCCTCTGCCCGACCACCGCCTACCGCGCCGAGGCCGTCGCCCGGGCCGAGCGCGACCTGACCGCTCGCACGGACCGCTACATGCGCCGCGCCGCGCACGCCCTCGCGCTCGCGGCCGTGCGCGAGCTGCGCAGCGCCGCGGGCCGGGTGACCGGCCGCGGCGTGCTCCTCCTCGTCGGGGGAGGCCACAACGGCGGCGACGCCCTGCTGGCGGGCGCCCTCCTGGCACGACGCGGCTGCGTGGTCACCGCCGCGCTGGCCACCGATCATCCCCACGCGGATGCGCTGGAGGAGGCCCGGCGCGCCGGCGTGAGCCCGGCCCCGGAGCCCGTGGCGGCATGCGAGCGCGCCGTCTCGGACGGGACCACCCTGGTCATCGATGGCCTGACCGGTATCGGCGCGGCCGGGCCGCTGCGCCCCCGCGCCGCCTCCCTGGTGGCGCCCCTGGCGATCGCCGGGCGGCGGGAGCGGCGGCCCTTCCGAGTCATGGCGGTCGACCTTCCGTCGGGCGCCGGCGTGGATGACGGCACCATGGCCGGCCCCGTTCTGGCGGCCGACCTCAGTGTCACCTTCACCTGTCTCAAGGGGGCCCACCTGCTGCCGCCGGCGGCCGATGCCTGCGGACGCGTCGAGGTGGTCGATCTCGGCCTGCCCGTCCCCGGCGACGCCGCCGTCCTGGCCGTGCGCCCCGCTGAGGCCGACCTCGGGCGCCTCCTGCGCGTTCCCGGCAGCACCGACCACAAGTACACCCGTGGCGTCGTCGGCCTGTGGACCGGCAGCCGCGCCTACCCGGGGGCCGCCGTCCTGGCCGCCTCGGCGGCCGTTCGATCCGGTGCCGGAATGGTCCGCCTGAGCGCACCGCAGCGCGTCGAGGACCTGGTCCTGGCCCGACGTCCCGAGGTCGTTCTCGCGCCCGGCCGCTGCCAGGCGCGCGTCATCGGGCCCGGCATCGACCCGGCCGATGTCGTGCGCGGCGCCGAGCTCGACGCCGTTCTGGCGGAGGCGCTGGACGGGCGGGGCGACCCGGCCCCGACGGCGTCCCCCGCGTCCCCCGCGTCGCGGTCGCCCCAGCCCGCCGTGATCGACGCCGGGGCCCTTCCCATGCTCGCGGAGCGCCTGCGGACAGGAGCGCGCTGCTCGCCCGTGCACGTGCTGACGCCGCACGCGGGGGAGGCCGCCGCCCTTCTGGCGACCCTGGGCATGCCGATCGACCGCGCCGAGGTCGAGGCCGCGCCGGCCGCATGCGCCCGTGACCTGGCCCGGTTGACGGGCGGGACGGTCCTGCTCAAGGGCGCGCCGACGCTGATCGCGGTTCCCGCCTCAGCGGACGCTCCCGCCTCGGACGCCGCGCGCGCTGCGCCGCGTCTGCTGTCGGTGGAGGCCGGACCCGGATGGCTGGCCACCGCCGGCAGCGGTGATGTGCTGGCGGGGATCCTCGGCACCGTGCTGGCCGCCGCGCGAGTCGAGGCCGAGCGCGGCTGGTCCGCCGTCGACGCCGTGGACGCCGTCGATGCGCCGGCCCGCGCCGCACTGGCCGTGCGCCTCCACGCGGTCGCCGCCGAGCTCGCCTCGGGCGCCGGCGCCCGCCCGCCCGGGCATCCGCTGGCGGCCCTCGACCTGACGGACCATCTGCCTCGCGCCTGCGCGGCAGTGGGAGGGTGGGCGGCATGAACCGCTCCGTTCTCACCCCGTCCTCGCCCCCCACGACCTCGCGGGCCGTCATCGATCTCGACGCGCTCGCCCACAACGCTCGCGTACTGGCCGATGCCGCTGGCGTTCCCTGGATGGCCGTGGTCAAGGCCGACGCCTACGGGCACGGCCTGGGACCGGTGGCCCTGACCTGCCTGCGCTCCGGCGCCACCTGGCTCGGCGTCGCCCAGCTCGCCGAGGCGCTGCACCTGCGCGAGCTGCTCGACGGCGCCGGCGTCGCTCGCCCGGTGCCGGGGGAGGAGCCCGTTCCCGAGCGCCCGCGCCTGCTGTGCTGGCTCGCCCCGGTGCTCCCGCCCGAACGGGCCGCGGCCCCGGCCTCGCCGCTGCGCACCGCCCTGGACGCCGACCTCGATCTGTCGGTGTCCACCACGGCGCAGCTCCGCGCGGTCGCC
>ERZ772967.1715-NODE-1715-length-14762-cov-12.279459_pt1 | contig 14762 bp, 8 predicted proteins | sample MGYA00511677_ERZ772967 | MGnify/ENA primary metagenome ERZ772967 (study PRJEB29015, sample SAMEA2737931) | human oral metagenome | biome: human oral; feature: human-associated habitat; material: dental | place: China | collected 2146 ...
TGGACGAGGCCCTCACCCGCGTCACCGGCGAGCAGCTCACCCAGCTCATGTTCCCCCAGTTCGCCGCCACGACCAGCCGCGACCTGCTGACCCGCGCCATGCCGGCCTCTCCGGGTGCGGCCGTTGGCTACATCGCCTTCGACAACGACGAGGCCGTCGAGCGCTCGGAGGCGGGCGAGTCCGTCATCCTCGTGCGTCGCGAGACCAATCCGGACGACCTGCCCGGCATGGTGGCCGCAACCGGCGTGCTCACCGCCCGCGGCGGCAAGACCAGCCACGCCGCCGTCGTCGCCCGTGGCATGGGCAAGACCTGCGTGTGCGGCGCCGACACCCTCGAGATCGACGCCGCCGCCAAGACCGTGCGCGTGGCCGGCCGCGACGAGGTGCTCACCTCGTCCTCGATCATCGCCATCGACGGGCAGTCGGGTGAGGTCTTCCTCGGCGAAGTCCCCGTCGTCGACTCTCCCGTCATGACCTACCTGCGTCGTGGTCTGGAGACCGCTCTGGACACCGCCGGCGACGTCGATACCCGCGAGCTCGTCACGAGCGTTGACCGCATCATGCGCCACTCGGACGCGGTCGGTCGCCTGCAGGTGCGCGCCAACGCCGACACCCCCGACGACGCCCGCCACGCCATCCACCGCGGCGCCCAGGGCGTGGGCCTGTGCCGCACCGAGCACATGTTCCTCGGCGAGCGCAAGCAGTTCGTCCAGAACCTCATTCTGGCCGAGTCCGATGACGAGCGCGAGAAGGCTCTGGCGGCCCTGCTGCCCTTGCAGAAGGGCGACTTCGTGCAGATGTTCGAGACGATGAACGGCAAGCCCATGACGGTGCGCCTCATCGACCCCCCGCTGCACGAGTTCCTTCCGGATCTGACCGAGCTGAGCGTCAAGGTGGCTGTGGACAGCGAGCGCGGTGAGCTCGATCCCGCCGACGAGGAGCTCCTGGCCGTGGTGCGCAAGAGCCACGAGTCCAACCCGATGCTGGGTCTGCGCGGTGTGCGCCTCCTGCTGACCATGCCGGGCCTGATCGAGCTGCAGGTGCGCGCCATCGCGGAGGCCGCCGTCGAGCGGCTGCGCTCCGGGGGCGACCCGCATCCGGAGATCATGATTCCGCTGATCGGATCGGTCCGTGAGCTGCAGATCGCCCGCGATCGCGCTGAGAAGGTGCTCGCCACGGTGTCGGCCGAGTCCGGCTACGAGCTGAACTTCCCGATCGGCTGCATGATCGAGCTGCCCCGCGCCGCAGTCACGGCCGCCCACGTGGCCGAGGAGGCGGACTTCTTCTCCTTCGGCACCAACGACCTGACCCAGACCACGTGGGGCTTCTCCCGGGACGACGTCGAGTCCTCCTTCGTGGGGCGCTACATCACCCAGGGCATCTTCGGCACCTCGCCGTTCGAGTCCATCGACATCGATGGCGTGGGCGGCATGGTGCGTCTTGGTGTTGAGGGCGGGCGCGAGACCAAGCCTGGCATGAAGATGGGCGTGTGCGGGGAGCATGGCGGCGACCCGGAGTCCATCCTCTTCTTCCACAAGGCGGGGCTGGACTACGTGTCTTGTTCGCCGTTCCGCGTTCCGGTCGCCCGGCTGGAGGCCGGTCGTGCGGCGGTGCTCTCGCCGGTTGAGTGAGAGTGAGCTTGAGTGAGCCGGTGGCCGGCAGGCGTCGGTAGGCGACTGAGCAACTGACCAACCGACCAGAGGCCCGGGCGGGTGCTGTTGAAGCTCCGCCCGGGCCTCACGTCGTCGAGATCGGTCTGAGGAACCGATCTCGGTGCGGAACTGGACCGATCTCGGCACGGAGTACGACCGATCTCGCGGCGGAAACGGACCGATCTCGGCGCGGAGTGCGACCGATTTCGATGCGGAAGTGGACCGATCTCGCGGCGGAAGTGGACCGATCTCGACGAGAAGGGGAGGGCGGCCGTGCGGCAGGATGTGCTCATGAGTCCCGCCTCCTTCGGGCCCGACGCCCTGCGCGCGCTCGTCGACACCTTGCGCTCGCGCATCGAGACCGTGGTCGTCGGCAAGCCGAAAGCGGTTAACGCCACCATCGCCACCTTCCTCGCCGGCGGGCACCTCCTCATCGAGGACGTGCCCGGAGTCGGCAAGACGACTCTCGCGCTGAGCCTGGCCCGCTGCCTGGACCTGTCCGCCTCCCGCATCCAGTTCACCGCGGACCTCATGCCCACCGACGTCACCGGACTGTCCATCTACGACCAGTCCACCCGGGAGTTCCAGTTCCATCCGGGTCCGGTCTTCGCCGGAATCGTCATCGCCGACGAGATCAACCGCGCCACCCCGCGCACCCAGTCCGCACTCCTGGAGGCCATGGGGGAGGGCCGAGTCAGCGTGGAGGGGCGCACCCTCGATCTGCCCGACCCCTTCATGGTGGTCGCCACCCAGAATCCCCTCGACATGGAGGGCACCTTTCGCCTGCCCGAGGCCCAGCGCGACCGCTTCATGACCCGTCTGTCCATCGGCTACCCCGATTCGAAGGCGGAGTCCGCCATGCTCCTGGCTCGCTCGGGCGCTGATCCGGTCGATTCGCTTGTGCCGGTTGCCGTTGCCGACGACGTCATCCGCGCGCGCAGAACCGTGGCCGGCCTGTATGTCGATCCCGCCGTCGCCGCCTATGTCGTCGCCCTCGTCTCAGCCACGCGCACCGACCCGAATCTGGCCCTGGGGGCGAGCCCGCGCGCCGGACTGCATCTGCTCGCCATGGCCCGGGCCCGTGCGGCTATGGCGGGCCGCGCCTACGTCTCTCCCGACGACGTCGCCCGGGCCGCTCCGAGAGCCCTGACCCATCGACTCGTGCCCGCGGGTCGTCAAGCCTCGGACGCCTCCGCCTCCAAGGCCGCAGCGCGCGCCCTGGCCCGTCACATCAAGTCCATCCCGGTGCCCGGAAGTTAGCCGGCGTGAGAACCACGACGACAACGGCTCCTCGCGGACTCCCGGAGGCTCGTCGCGTCCCGTTCCGGAGCGGGGCGATGCGGAGGTTCCGCTTGCCGTGGATCGCCCCGACCGCGCACGGGGGATGGCTCCTCGTCATCGTCGCGGCGCTGATCGCGGGCGGCCGCTATCTGGGCCTTCACCTCGTGCGCGATGCCGGACTCCTGCTGGCCTGCGTATCGGCGGCGGCCCTGGCGGCGGCCCTCCTCAAGGTGGCGATCCGCATCGCGACGTTCGTTCGCAGCCGCCCGCGGCTGGTCGGCCCCACACGGGTCCGGGTCGGTGAGACCGCCCGTTGGATCCTCGCCGCCGGCCGTACGGGCCGCTACTATCCCGCCTGGGTTCTGTGGCGCACTCCGGAGAGTCGTGAACTGCAGATCCTCGTCGAAGGGCGCAGCGATCTGCTGTTCGCGCCGTCGCAGCGCGGCCCGTGTCGTCTGAGGGCGGGCAGTCTCCTGTTCACCGACCCGCTCGGCCTGTGGCGGGCGCACGTACCGCTGAGAGCGGAGCTGGAGGCGCTCGCCCTTCCGCGACCCGTGATGGTGGGCGATCTGCCGATGGGCGGCGCGGTCTCCGCGGACCGCCTGCGCGCCGACCGCGGTGACGATCTCGCAGGATTGCGAGACTACCGGCGCGGTGACCACCTCTCTTCGGTGCACTGGCGTCAGTCCGCCCGCCTCGACCGCCTCGTCGTCGTCGATGCCGAGCGACCCGCCCGCGTACGGCGCACCGTCCTGCTCGATACCCGTGCGGGCTCGTACGACACGGCCCCGGCGGCCCCGGGGACACCGGGGGCACAGCCCGTGCGGCGGTCGGGGCGGGCGGAGGCCGGCGCCTTCGAGACGGCCGTCAGTCTCGCCGCCGGTGTGCTGGGGGCGTGGGAGTCCACCGGTGCGGATCTGCGCCTGGTGATGGGCCGACGGGTGCTTGAGGCGGACGCCGGAGGGCACGAGGGGATCATGCCCCTGCTGGAGGCCCTGGCGCTGGTGGGCCTGACGGCGGAGTTCGAGAGGGCCGGATCCGAGGAGCCCGGATCGCCGGACGGCGATCCGCCCGATGTGGTGATCACCGGAGCCGCTGCGCTGGCCGGACTCGGACGGGAACTGGCCGCGCCGCGGGCGACGGGCGATCTGCTCGTTGTCGGGTCGGCTGCGGATGCGCGGGCCGGCGCTGCGCTCGGAGCGTGGGGGATGCGCACCGTCCCCGTGGGCGCCGAGCGCTTCGGGGACGCCGCTGCCGTCCGGGGTGATGCGGCGTGACCAATCCCGCGCCCACGGGCCTCGACCCCCTCGACCCTCCCGGATGGATGGGCGCGCGCATGTCGCCGCCGTCCGATCCCGTCCGCTGGCAGCCGCTCCTGGCCGCCGTCCTCATCGTCGTCCTCTGGGCGAACGGCCTGGGCGCTCTTGGAGCGGTCCTGGTCCCCGGCGCCTGGATCGTCCAGAGCACGCTGATCGCAGCCCTGACCCTGGTGCCTGCCGGGGCGATGCGCACCATCTGGCCCCATCGCCTTGTGAGCGCCGTCGTCGTGGGGCTGGTCGTCGGCTTCATCCCCACCGTGCTGGTGCTCCGCTCCACGACGGGACTGGCGCCCTGGTACACGGCCCCCGTCACGCAGTTCGGGGAGGCGGCCGCCGCCGTCCGCCAGGGCGTCGCGCCGCTGGAGGTCACGCCGGCGATGGCCGCCGTAGTGGCGCTGACCGGCCTCCTGCTCGCCTGGGCCTGCGTTCTCATGAGCGCGGGAAGCGGGGACGTGACCGGGTCCAGCGGGTTCGTACCGGCCGGCGCTCTCCTGATCCCCGGCCTCGTGTCGGGACAGTCCCCGCCCGCGAGGTCGGTTCTCGTGGCGGCGGTGTGCCTGGTCCTGCTCGTGGGCTCCACCGCGCCCGCCGTGGGCCAGTACGCGGTTCTGCCGCGCAGAACCCGCCTGTGCCGGGCCGTTGCGCGCGCCGGCGCTCGTGCCTGCGTACTCGCCACCGCGTTGTGCCTGGCGGCGAGCGCGCTGTGGCTCGCCCCGACCCTTCCCGACCGCTTGCGCCAGCCGCCGGGACGGCCCGCCGCCGATACCCCCGACACCAGCCTCGCTCTGAATCGGGATCTCGTGCGCGGTTCGGTGGCCACCGCCTTCGACTACGACGACACCGGCTTTCCGGAGAATACGAGTCTGCGCTTCACCCTCGCCGTCGTCCGCGATCTCGATGGATCGGACTGGGAGCCCCTGGCGACGACCGAGGGCGTCACCGCGCTCTCGGATCCGCCGACGTCGTCCGGTCCGAATGCCCTGACCGCGGGCGGAGCCGTGAAGGCGGCGGCCGGCGTCGATGCCGATGCCCCTGATAGTGCTGATAGTGCTGCCTCCCACGAGTCGCTTCCCCGGGTGCGTGTGCATGTTCGCGCCCTGTCCAGTCGTCGGCTGCCCCTGCTGCAGGCGACCGCCCGGGTGGAGTCCGCGGCGGAGAGCGCCGGTGATGGGGCGTCAGAGTCTGCCACCGCCGTCGAGCAGCCGCTGAGCCCGACGGACTGGCAATGGGTCGTCGGGACGAGTACGGCGATCTCCTCCGGCGCCGAGACTCGGCCCGGCACCTCCTTCACCGCCTACGGCTGGTCCGCCGTCGCCGATGCGACCGGTCGCCCGCAGCTGGCCCCGCCGGTGGCTCCGGCCACTCCCTCCGCCGAGCTGCTCGCCCCCTATGTCGCGGTGCCCGAGCAGGACCGGGCTGTTCAGGACGCCGCGACCGAGGCGATCGAGACGGCGGGCGCGGCCGGCGCCGACGACGCCACTCGGGCCGCCGCCCTGGCCGCATGGTTCCATGGCAACGGCTTCGTCTACGACGAGTCCGCTCCGGGGAGCTTCGACGGGGCCGATGGCGGTAACGGCGCGTCGAGCGCTGCCGCGTCCGAGGGCCCGACGGCGACGGTGAGCGCCTTCCTGACCGAGCGCCGCGGCTACTGCATCCACTACGCCGCCGCCTTCACGCTCATGGCCCGCAGTCTCGGCATCCCCACGCGCATCGCCATCGGCTACGCCTCGCAGGCGGCGGGGGGCGACGCCGATGCTGATGCAACGGACGCGGCCGCGAGGACCTTCGTGTCTGGCCAGGATCTGCACGCCTGGCCCGAGGTCTGGATCGACGACGTCGGCTGGGTGGCCTTCGAGCCGACGCCCGGGGGAGCCGGAGCGCGCGCGGACGCGGCCCCCGCCCCGTCGGACTCCTCGTCTTCCGCCTCCCCGACGGCTCCCACCGGGAGCCGGACGGATGCCGCCCCCTCGGCCCCGGCGTCGTCGGGAGCGCCGGGAGCACCGGGAGTCCCGAATGGGCAGGCCGGTTCCGCCGAGGAGTCCGGGCTGCGCCCGGTGCCGCTGCTCCTCGCCCTGATCGCGGCGGGCGCGCTCGTCCTGGCCCTGCCCGGCGCACTGCGATGGCGGCACCGCCGTCGTCGCCGCCGGCTGGTGGCCGTCGGGGGTGCGCCGGCCGGCGCCGCCTGGGAGGAGGTCATGGCCACCGCCGTGGATCTGGGTCTGCTGGGGCGCCCAGGCGGGTCGCCGCCGATCGACGAGGCGGAAGAAGGGCCGACCGGTTCCCTCGGCATGCGGCCCCGGGCGCGGACGCCGGAGGCGATCGCCGAGTACCTGTGCGGCTTCATCGCCGACAGCGGAGCAGGCGGAGTCGGTGAGGCCGGCGCGGTTGATGGAGCCGGCGCGGCCGGTGAGGCCGGTGGAGCCGTTCCGCAGACGCAGGAGAGCGGCGGCAGCGGGCGGCAGTCGCATCGTTCGCCGGAGGCGGTCGGGGCACTGGGGACCCTCGCAGCACAGGTTGTCGCCGAACGCTTCTCGCTCAGCGCGGAACTCCCGGGACAGGTGGGGAGAGAGTGTCGCATGGGGCATGTGAATCCTAGTTCTCCCAACGAACGCGTCCATGACCTCGACCTGATTCGGGTGGCGCTCATCACATCTGCGTCTCGTCGTCGGCGCCTTATAGCACTCCTCGCGCCGAAGTCCGTGATGCCGCACCGGTGGCGGTCGTGAGAGGATGACAAGCGGACGGCGCCACCTCTTCGTGAGTCGCCGTGAGGACCGAGATGATCCAGAAAGGCACGTCATGGCGCTGTTCGAGCTCTCCGGTACCCGACTTGAGGCCGCGGTCTTGGGTGAGCCCGCCGAGGCCCCTCAACGCCAGACGGTGCTGGGGGCCGTGCGCAGTCAGCTCGTCGATGTCCTGCGGCGTCCCGTCTTCCCCGTCGCGTGGGAGCGCGAGGGCGAGACCGATGTGCTCACCGCCCTGGACGCCTCCAGTCAGGTCATGTGCATCGAGCTGCTCGACAGCCTCGACGCCGATGCGCTCGTCGCGGCAATGGCGCGCACCGCAGTGGCGGCGCAGAGCGGGTGGTCGGAGCTCGCCTCGCGCTATCCGGGCGGGAGCGCGGCCTTCCGGGACGACTGGGACGAGTTTCGCGAGGCGGTTCCGATCAACGCCGGGCAGGGCCCGCGGCTGACGCTCATCGCCCTGGGCGTGCACGAGGAGGTTCGGGCCGCCCTCGCCATGCTGCTGTGCTCCGGCATTGAGGTTCAGGAGGCGCAGGTTCGCACTGCCCCCGACGGGCGCCTCCTGGTCGGGCTGGAGCCGGTGCGTCATGACGTTCTGGGAGGCTCCAGTGCGGTCCTCGTGGCCAGGGCGTCGCGCGCGGCTCTCGGCGGGTCGGACGAGGGCCGGGATGGTGGCAACAGCCAGGACGGCGGGGACGGTCAGGGCGGTCAGGACGATCAGGGCGGCCGGGACGGTGAGGAGGAGAACAAGCCCGCTCCCACCATTCCGGTGCCGAACGTCAGGCGGGGGAATCGGGCCTCTCGGGCGGTGAAGAAGGAGCACGCGGCCGTGCCGCCGGGCGGGCGCGTCGAGGCGACCGGGCATGTCGAGGCGGCCCGCGTGCGCGCTGCGGGAGTACGCGCCGGACGGTCGCGGGCCCCCCGGGGCGTTCCCGCCGGCCCTGCCGCCGTCGTCTCCGCCGCCACGGCGATCGTCGAGCCGGGCCCCGTTGAGACGGTTGCGACGGCAGCAGTGCCCAACGACACGGCCGCGCCCACGGTGCGGATGATGGAGTCGCCGGAGCTCGTGGGCACGGACACCGCTGGAATCGACCGCAATCACCGGGCCGCGGGTCCTGTCCTCGGAGCGCAGCCGACGGTGCCCTCCGGCGGGAAGTCGGCGGCCGCGCTCGCCTCCGTCGCCTCTCGGATCAACACCCCGGCGACGCTCGTGTGGCAGCGCGTGCGCCGCGGCATTCATCATGAGGCGGTTCTCAACGCCGACGGCATCATCACTCTGTCCAATGGCATGCGGTTCCGCGATCCTTCGGCCGCCGCCAATGCCGCGCAGCACACGCAGGACATCGATGGGTGGCGCGTGTGGCGCATCGGCGCGCAGGGACCGGCTCTGCGCGACTTCATCGACGACCAGGGCTGATCCGCGGGTCCTCCGGGCTCTCTGATCTCTCCGGCTCTCCGACTCTCCGCCGCGAGATCGGTCGTACTCCGCGTCGAGATCGGTCCGGTTCCGCCTCGAGATCGGTCCGATTCCGTACCGATCTCGGCGACAAGAGGGGCGGGGCGAGCCGGTCGTCGTCCGGCGCGCATCCTTCCTCACAACCAGGGGCGCGGTCCGCTCCTCCGCTAGGCGGAGGCTGTCCCCGGGCCGATCCGCAATGATGTGTCCATGTCGACCCAGGACGCCTCCCACTCCGCCCGATACACAATGCGTTTATCGCCGCGCATGGCCGCCAGTGCCCGCACCACCCTCACCTGGTTGCGCAGCGGACGCGTCTCCTCCGCACTCGCGGCTCTCCTCATGCTCAGCACGGCAGTACTGGCCGCTATCGGCCACGCCTCGCCTCTGCATGTCCTGAGCAACCCTTTTGCGGCCGACCTCTCCCATCCGCTGCGCCTGTGGAGTCTGCTGACCGCCTGGGCGGGCGCGACCCGCCTCAGCCCCCTGATAGGGGCCCTCACCCTGCTCACCGCCGGCATCGCCCTCGAGCGGTTCATCGGTCGCCGACGCCTCGTCCTGGCAGCCTTCCTTCCGCATGCGATCGGCGTCGGCATCGCCCTTGTCGCCCACCCTCTCATCAGCGCCGTCGCACCCACATGGGGCCACGCCACGAACCACTACCAGATCTCGGGAGCGCCGCTCCTCCTCCTGGGCCCCCTGCTCGCCTCGACGGAGCTGATGAACCACACCTGGAGCCGCCGCACCCGCGTGGGCGTCCTCGTCTTCCTCGCCGTGGAGACCGCCGTCACCGGGACTCCGGGCGCCCTCGCCCGCCTCGCCACCGCCGTCGCGGGTCTGCTCCTGGGAATGGTCGCCTGGCGCAGGTCGGTCTCCGCGGTGCGGTTGGCGCGCACGCGCAGATCGTCCCGGAATCTCCTGTCGCTGCTCGTCGCCTGCTGGACGCTCACACTGACGCTGGCCACCGTCACGCACACGGACTTCGGTCCGCTGGCCAGCGTCCGCTACGGCGTCGTCCCGGGGCCCGAGGGCCCGCAGCCGGCCACCGGAGCCGTCATCCTCAGCCTCATGCCGCTCCTCCTCCAGCTCGCCCTGGCCGACGGTCTGCGCCGAGGGCGTCGCGCAGCCGCCCTGGGCACGATCCTCCTTCAGAGCTTCCTGGCACTGTGCTCGATCATGTCGGTCAACGCCCTGGCGGTCAGCGATGGCGACACCGCTGCCGACAACACATCCGGTCCGGTGGTCATCGCCACCTCATCCGGCTCCTGGGGCGAGCCCTACCACATCGCCGTGCCGGTCATGCTCAATCTCGGCATCGTGCTGCTGGTCGTGTGGAACCGCGAACACCTGGGGCTGCACACCCGTGCCGGGGTCGTGCGCAAGGCGGTCGGGACCTGGGCGGTCGGCGCCCTCATCTGCGCGGTGGCCAGCGTGGGCCTGGGCATGGCCGTCGCGGCGGACTTCATGCCCGCGGCGACTCCTCTGGATCTGATCATCGACTTCCTCATACGACTCCTGCCGACCGCCGCCGAGGGCCTGCTCATCCCACCGCTGACACCGACGGGACCGCTGGCGAGCCTGTCGGCCTGGTTCTTCCCGATCCTCGCCTGGAGTATCGCCGTCGTGTGCACCTGGGCGGCCCTGACCAAGCCCGCGATCATCCCCAGCGTCAACCACGAGGACCTCGTCGCACTGGTGCGGGCGCATGGCGCCGGCACGCTGGGCTGGATGCTCAGCTGGCCCGGCAACGAGGCGTGGATCTCCAGCGACAGGCGCACCGGTTTCGCCTATCGCGCCGGATCCGGGGTCGCCCTGACGCTGGGGGACCCCGTCGCCTCCGGACCCGAGGGGGCCAAGGCCGCGGTCGAAGGCTTCACCGCCTTCGCCACCGATGCCGGACTGGTGCCCGCCCTGTACTCCGTGCACGAGCCCACCATGCTCGCTGCCCGCGAGCAGGGGTGGACGGTTCTGCAGGTCGCCGAGGAGGCCGTCATCGACCTGCCCGATCTCGCTTTCAAGGGCAAGGCGTTCCAGGACGTGCGCACCGCCCTCAACCACTCGCGCCGCGAGGGCATCACCGCGGAGTGGACCACGTGGCGCACCGCCCCGGAGGGGCGCCGCGACCAGATCCGCGCGATCTCGCAGGGCTGGGTCGGGGAGAAGGCCCTGCCCGAGATGGGCTTCACGCTCGGCGGCCTGACCGAGATCGACGATGACGATACGCGCCTGCTGCTCGCCGTCGACGAGAGCGGCACCATCCACGCGGTGACCTCCTGGATGCCCGTGCACCGCAACGGCAAGGTGGTCGGCCTGACCCTGGATGTCATGCGGCGCCGCGAGGGCGGATGGCGCCCGGCCATCGAGTTCCTCATCGCCCGCGCCGCGCAGGACGCCCAGGCCGAGGGGCTTGAGGTGCTGTCGCTGTCAGGAGCCCCGCTGGCCCGCTCCGGAACCTCCGGGGACCTGACCGGGGACGGGACCGACGACGTCGGCGCCTCTCGATTCGATCCGCTGCTGGACCTGCTGGCCTCGCTGCTCGAGCCCGCCTACGGCTTCGGATCGCTGCACGCCTTCAAGCGGAAGTTCAAGCCGCGCAAGGTTCCCATGTACTTGGCCGTGCCCGACGTCGTGGACCTGGCCGCCGTCGGCGTCGCGATCGGGCGCGCGTATGTGCCCGACCTGACGCCGGCCCAGACGGCGCGTTTCGCTCAGGTGCTCGTGGCGCATGATTGAGGCTCTCGCCGGGGTGCTCGGCGCGGTTCATCTGCGCCAGCCGTGGCTGGGCGGTGCGTGCCTGGCCTTCATCGCCGTCCTCGCCCTCGTCCTGTGGGCGGCGTGGACCCGTCACCTGCCCTGGCGCCGTCAGCTGGCGGCGCCGGCGGCGGGGCTGGGGGTCGCCCTGATCAGCTGGGGCGCGGTGGATCTGGTGTGGCGGCCGGTGGCCGATGGCGTGAAGACGGTGGTGTGGCTCTGGGTGGGCCTGTCCGTCACCGTGATCGTCCAGGTGCTGCTGGGCGGCAGCGCCCAGGCGGACCGTGATCGCGTGCATCAGTGGAAGCGGCGGCTGGTGCGCGTGGTCGGATCGGGCACGAGCATCGCGGCGACGGTGGCGACGGCCTTCCTGGCCATCAATGCGTTCTTCGCGGCCTTCCCCACGCTGGCGGCGGTGTTCGGCATGGGCGTGGCGACGACGCCCTTGGCCGCGCTGCCCGCAGCGGCGGGTCATCCCCGGGCCCCGCAGCGGGGCGAGGGGCCGCTGGCGGCTTCGTGGAGCGCCCCCGGCGACATGCCCGCGCACGGCGAGGTGGTCACGGCGGAGATTCCCGCGGGCGACCAGTCCGGTACGCGGGGTTTCAAGCCCCGGGACGCCGTGATCTACCTTCCGCCGGCCTATCTGACGGAGCAGCGGCCGGCCCTGCCGGTGGTCGTTGCGCTCACGGGGCAGCCCGGAAGCCCCTCGGACTGGTACGAGCTGGGCGCCCTCAAGGACACGCTCGACGCCTACGCGGAGGCGCACGACGGCCTGGCGCCGGTGGTCGTGGTCGCCGACCTGCTCGGCAGTCCCTACCGCAACCCCCTGTGCTCCGACACCGTGCGCGGCGGGAGGGTGGCGACCTATCTTGAGCGCGACGTTCCGGCCTGGATACGCGACAACCTGCAGGTGGACCCCGATCCCGCGCACTGGGCGGTCGCGGGGCTGTCCAACGGCGGGACCTGCGCGCTGCAGGTGGTCAGCCGGTCTCCGCAGGTGTACCCGACTTTCTTGGCGATGAGCGCGGAGGAGCATCCGAGCCTGGGCTCCGAGGAGCGGACGGTGGAGGTGGGCTTCGACGGCGATCGGGCGGCCTATGAGGCCAACGACCCGCTCTCGATCATGGCGGCAGCACCGGCGGGCCGGTACGCCGGCGTGGAGGGGATCGTGTCCGTCGGGCGCGACGACGAGGAGTACGCGCCCGTGGCGCCCGTGCTGGCGGACGCCGCGACGCAGGCGGGCATGAGCGTCTCGCAGCGCGACTACGCCGGCAGGCACACCTGGGCAACGTGGTCGGTGGCGATGGCGGACCAGATGGAGTGGCTCGGTCGTCGCCTGGGGATTACGTAGGCCGCCTGACACCCGCGCCGAGATCGGTCGAGTTCCGCGTCGAGATCGGTCGTACTCCGCGTCGAGATCGGTCCGGTTCCGGCTCGAGATCGGTCCGCTTCCGGCTCGAGATCGGTCCATCTCCGCGTCGAGATCGGTCCTGTTCCGGCTCGAGATCGGTCCATCTCCGCGTCGAGATCGGTCGTACTCCGCGGGTCTGCTGCTCGTCGACGGTTCCGAGGTGCGTGGCATGTGGCCTTCGCCCTCGAGCTCGTCGTGCGCGCCTCGACGTCGAGTTGGTCGAGCTGAATCGGACCGATCTCGGCGCGGGGCGTGGTAGGTGATATCTGGTGGGTGTGTTTGTCATCGGTGTTGCACATGGGAGACCAGGGCCTCTGTGGGGCGGGGGCTGGTTTTTGTTGGAATGACAGGATTTTCTGATAAGCGTCGTATGCGGTGGTCGGGCTCCCATGTGCGGTGAGGGGGGTCTGCGCACATGGGAGCGGGACCGTGCCCGCTACTGACATTGCTGTTCCGCATGATTCCGCGGTTTCCGTCGACGCGGAGTGCGCGCGAGTGTGCAATATCGACCGTCCCCGGCCCACGCGGGCATCGGTGAGGCCGGCTCGCAGCGGTGCGGTCCGACTCATACGACCTCCAGCCCCGGAGACCACCACACCCGAAACACGCACCCTGTCTCAGATGTCCTGACACACCACAGGTTAGTCGGGCTGAATCGGACCGATCTCGGTACGGAAGTGGACCGATTTCGGTGCGGAGTACGACCGATCTCGGTACGGGTTACGACCGATCTCGACGCGGAACCGGACCGATCTCGACGCGGGTTGCGACCGATCTCGGCAAAAATGAGCGGCTCAGCGCAGGACGTAGCCGCCGAGCCACCGCCGCATGGCAGAGAAGACCTGCTCTCGCACGGACGGAGCCGACAGCACCAGGTCGTGCACCCCGCCGTCGAAGCGGGCCACCGTCACGAGCTTGCCCAATCCGATGGCACGGCGGGCTGTCCCGTCGGCATCGACGATCGTGTCGGTCCGCCGCGAGTCCTCGGTCCACGTCACTCCCAGGTGGCTGCGCGCCGATCCCATCGACAGGACGGGGCAGCGGATGTCGAGCCCGGCGGCCACGCGCGCCTGCCCGGCCAGAATGGCCAGCAGCCAGCCGGGTCGGATCGGGGCCGAGGGGAGGAACGACCACCCGGGCTCGATATGCCAGCCGGTGACGTAGGGATCCTCCGCCCAGGCGGGATCCGGCAGTTCGCCGTCGCGCTCCTTCCAACCGTCGGTGATGCAGAAGAGGGTCTCGGGCGCATAGGTGGGCGTGGGGATCGACATGCGCGGGTCTCGCCGCGCCAGCGTCCTGAGCACCGGCTCGCCGACCATGCGCACCAGCTCGGATCCCTGGAGCTCCAGCCACGCCGAGTTCAGCATGAGCGCCGTCAGGGCCCCGGGGTGCCGGTCGGCCCACAGGCAGGCGGTGAGTCCGCCGGCGGAGTGCCCGCACATGACGACGTCGGTCTCCCAACCGCGCTCGGAGCGGATGGCCGCCAAGGCCAGGCTGATCTCCTCGTCATAGTCGGTCAGCGAGGTGATCCACCCCGGCATCTGCCCCTCGCGCAGGGAACGCCCGTAGCGGCGCAGGTCCAGGGCGTAGAAGGCTCCGCCCAGGCGCGAGATCTGGCGCGCCAGCTCGGTCTGGAAGAAGTAGTCGTTCCAGCCGTGGAGGTAGAGCAGGGCGAAGGTCGGCGTCGTCGGGGTGCCCGGCAGGGCGGCGGGGTCCGAGACCGGCACGTGCCGCACCAGCGTGGCGACGGCGCCGTCGTCCTCCTCGTCGGGCAGGAGCTCGAGCGTGCGCGCCTCGAAGCCGGGGCCGAGCACGTCGGGGCCCCAGGCGTCGGTCGGTGCAGGGGCCGGAGCGGGCTCGCTCATGCCTCGGCTTCCGATTCGGCCAGGAAACGGCGCAGGACGGCCTCCATCTGGCCGGTCTCGATGAGGAAGCCGTCGTGCCCGTGCAACGAGTGCACGGTTTCGCGATGGGCTCCCGGGATGCCGTCTGCGAGCTCCTCCGCCTGGGCCGGCTGGAAGAGGCGGTCGGAATCGACGTCGACCACGAGGGTGCGGGCGGTGACGGTGCTCAGCGCGGCCTGGATGCCTCCCCGCCCGGTGCCGACGTCGTGGACCATCATCGAGTGGGTGACGATGAGGTAGGTGT
>ERZ772967.1717-NODE-1717-length-14755-cov-3.803197_pt1 | contig 14755 bp, 10 predicted proteins | sample MGYA00511677_ERZ772967 | MGnify/ENA primary metagenome ERZ772967 (study PRJEB29015, sample SAMEA2737931) | human oral metagenome | biome: human oral; feature: human-associated habitat; material: dental | place: China | collected 2146 ...
GCCGGTGGGCGGCGCGGTGGGCCGCCCACATGCCCGCCGCGCACGTGACGTTGACCATCCCGCTCTCGTCCTCCAATGTGAGGAAGACGGTCCCCGCCGCAGTCGGGGGCCTCTGCCGGTGGGTGATGAGGCCCGCGACGGACACGATGGCGCCGTCGTCGCAGCCGTGGAGGGCGGAGACGGGGAGGGCGCCGGGGTCCAGGTTCGCCCGGACGAGGGCGAATGGGTGGTCCCCGGTGGTCAGGCCGGTGGACTCGGTGTCGGCGCGCAGCTCCTCGACGGCGTCCATGGCGGGCAGGTCCGGCGCCGGGGCGGGGTCGATCCCCGGCAGGGCGGGCTGCCATCCCCCGTCCGCCCCCACGGGCCCCCGGGGTGCTCCCAGTGCCCCGGCCGACCACATGCCCTCCCGCCGGGAGGCGCCCAGGGAGGCGAGCGCGCCCGCATGGGCGAGGCGCTCGAGGTCCTTCTCGCCCAGCCTGGCCCGGCGGGCCAGGTCGCCCACCGACGAGTAGGGGCCCTCCCCCCTGGCGGTGGCGGTGCGCTCGGCCGCCGCGCCCAGGCCCGCGATGGAGCCCAGGCCGATGCGCACGGCCAGGCGGGGGTCGACGTCGAGGGGGACGGCCTGCGGGACGGGCTCCGGCGCCCGCGGGACTCCCCCCTCCCCCTCGTCCGCCTCCTCCACGACCGCCCCCACGCGCGAGTGGTTGACGTCGGGCGGGGCCACGCGCACCCCGTGGCGGCGCGCGTCGTGCACCAGGGAGGAGGGCGAGTAGAAGCCCATGGGCTGGCAGGCCAGGAGGGCCGCGTAGAAGTGCTCGGGGGCGCGCAGCTTGAGCCACGCGGAGGCGTAGACGATGTGCGCGAAGGAGAAGGCGTGGGACTCGGGGAAGCCGAAGTCCGCGAAGCCCTTCAGCTGCTCGACGATGGCCGCGCCCGTCGCCGCGTCGATCCCGCGCCTCCCCATCCCCTCCATCAGGGCCGGGCGCAGCCCCTCCACGCGCTCGACGCCCCGTTTCGCCCCGAGGGCCCGGCGCAGGCGGTCCGCCTGCGCCGGGGTGAAGCCCGCGGCGTCGGCCGCGATCCGCATGAGCTGCTCCTGGAAGAGGGGAACGCCCAGGGTCTTGGCCAGCGCGGGCTCGAGCAGGGGGTGCAGGTAGGAGACCTCCTCCTCGCCGGCGCGCCTGCGCAGGAAGGGGGTGACGGATCCGCCCTGGATGGGCCCGGGGCGGATGAGCGCCACCTCCACAACGATGTCGTAGAAGCAGCGGGGCTTGAGCCTGGGGAGGGTGCTCATCTGCGCCCGCGACTCCACTTGGAAGACGCCGACCGTGTCCGCCGCGCACAGCAGGTCGTAGACCCCGGGATCCTCCTGGGGCAGGGTGTGCAGTCCGATGGGGAGCCCCCGCCTCCCCAGCAGGGGGCTGCTCCTGCGCCCCCACGGCTCCCCCTCCGGGGCGCCGGCGCCGGCCAGGCGGTCGAAGGCCAGGCGCAGGGCCGAGAGCATCCCCAGCCCCAGCAGGTCGAACTTCACCAGGCCCGCGTCCTCGCAGTCCTCCTTGTCCCACTGCAGCACGCTGCGGCCCGGCACGGACCCCCAGCTGATGGGGCAGACGCTGGAGACGGGCTGGTCGGTGAGCACCATGCCCCCCGGGTGGATGCCCATGTGGCGGGGCAGCCCCACCAGGGCCTCCGCCGCCCGGGCCACCAGGGGCGGCGCCGGCGCCTCGCCCCTCGACCACGCGGCCGCCTGCCCCTGGGAGTGGCCCAGCGCCCGCGCGGCGTCGCGGATCGCCGAGCGCCCCTTCGTGCGGGACAAGGTCGACGCCGCATCCGCCCGGGCCGGCCAGTTCGTGCGCAGGCAGGGCGAGGCCGTCACCGACAAGGTCGCCGACGCCCTCAAGGACCGCCTCTTCCGCAGCCCGGCCGTAGGCGTCGTACACGTGCTGGATGACCTCCTCGCGCCTGCCCGACTCGATGTCGATGTCGATGTCGGGCGGGCCGGACCTGGCCGACGAGAGGAAGCGCTCGAAGAGCAGCTGGTGGCGTACGGCGTCGACCGCGGTGATCCCCAGGCAGTAGCACACTGCGGAGTTCGCGGCCGACCCCCTTCCCTGGCAGAGGATCCCCCGCGCGGAGCAGAAGTCCACGATCTCCTTGACGATGAGGAAGTACCCGGCGAAGCCCAGTGAGGCGATGACCTCCAGCTCGTGGTCGATGGTCCGCCACGCCCCCGGCGACTCCCCGCGGTCCCCGTAGCGCTCGCGGGCGCCCTCGTGCGCCAGACGCGCCAGCCACGAGTCGGGGGTGTGTCCGCCCGGCACGCGCGTGCGCGGCAGGCGCGGCGCCACCAGGCGCAGGTCGAAGGCCGCCTCCCGCGCGATGTCGGCGCTGGCCGCCACCGCCCCGGGGTGGTCGGCGTGGATGAGGGCCATCTCCTCCGGGCCGCGCAGGAAGGACCGCGACGCCGCCAGGTGCCCCTCCGCCTCGTCGAGGCCCATGCCCAGCCGCGCCGCCGCCAGCACGTCCCCCAGGGCCTGCGAGGCGGGGCCCGCCATGCGCGCCCCCGTCGTCGCCACGAGGCGCAGGCCCCGTGTGCGCGCCAGGCCGGCCAGGGCGTCGGCCTCCTCGGGGCCGTCCCCGGCCCTGCGCTGCACCTCCACCACGACGGCGTCGCGCCCGAAGAGGTCCACGAGGGAGTCGAGGACGCGCCTGGCCCCGGCAGTGCCGTGGGAGCGCAGGGCGCGGCGCAGCGGGCCCCGGCCCGATCCGGTGAGGACCAGCCAGTCCCGGGCGCGCCCGGACAAGTCGTCCAGCCGATGGCTGCTGCCGCGCCGTCCGGGCCGTGACAGCGCGTGGTCGCTCATCGCCGAGACCAGGGCGGAGTACCCCTGCGGGGAGGCCGCCAGCACGGGCAGCCGCACCCCGGGGTCGTGGGCGCCGGGGCGCAGTCCCCAGCCCCGCCCGCCGGCGCCGGGCAGCGCCGGGCGCAGCGACGAGGCGTCGATGGTGAGCTCGGAGCCGTGGACGATGGGCAGGCCGGCCTCGCGCGCCGCCATGGTCGTGCGCACAGCGGAGTGCATGCCGTCCACGTCGAGCACCGCGAGGGCCTCGAGGCCGAGGCCCTGGGCGGCCCGCACCATCTCGGCGGGCTCGCACGTCCCGTCGAGGAAGGTGAAGGCGCTGTGCGCGTGCAGTTCCGCGTAACGGGGCCGGGTTCCACTCACCGCGCCAGGATATCGAACAGGTGTTCGATTCGCGAGGCGGGCCGCCCGCGGGCCGTGGCGTACCCTGTCCCCATGGCAACCATGCGCGCGGCCGCGCTCGGATCACCGGGCTCGCTGGCCCTGACGACACGGCCGGTCCCCGAACCCGGTCCCGGCGAGGTCCTCCTGGCTGTTGAGGCCACGACGATCTGCGGCACCGACTTGCGCATCGAATCGGGCGCGAAGACGCGCGGAGTGACTCCGGGCGTCGTCCTCGGCCACGAGGTCGCGGGCAGGGTCGCGGCCCTCGGCGGGGGTCTGGGAGCCGGCGCCCCCGCAGTCGGGGCCCAGGTGGGCCTCGCCCCCGAATGGGTGTGCGGGTCGTGCGGCCCCTGCGCCTGTGGGCGCGCCAACGTCTGCGAGAACATGCGCCTGTTCGGCACCACCGTCGACGGGGGCCTGGCCGACTACCTGCTGGTCCCCGCCCCTGCCGTCGCCCAGTGCGTCGTCGCGGTGGAACGGGAGACCGACCCGGCGCTGCTCGCCCTCGCAGAGCCGCTCTCGTGCTGCCTGCGCGCCCACGCCCGCCTCGGCATCGGAGCCGGGGACACCGTGGCCGTCCTGGGCACCGGGCCCATCGGGCTCATCCACTGCGCCCTCGCCGCCCGCGCGGGGGCCAGGGTCATCGCCTCGGGCAGGCCCGCCAGGCTCGAGCCGGCCCTGCGCTTCGGGGCCGCCCACGCGACCGCCGCCACCGGCGCGGAACTGGTCGCCGAGGCGCGCCGCCTCACCGGGGGCCGCGGGACCGACGCCGTCATCGTGGCCGTGGGCGCCCCGGAGCTTGCGGGGGTGTCGCTGGAGCTCGCCGCCGTCGGCGCCCGCGTGTCCTACTTCGCGGGGTTCAGCGCCGGGGCGTCGGCCACCATCGACCCCAACCTGGTCCACTACCGCGAACTCGCCGTCCTCGGCTCGGCGAACGCCACCCACGCCGATTACGCCGAGGCGGTGCGCCTGCTGTCGTCGGGGGCCCTGGACCTGGGAGGGCTCATCACCCACCGCTTCGCCCTGGGTGACGTCCACGCGGCCTTCGACGCGGTGCGCCGCAGGCGCGGCCTGAAGGCGGCCGTGCTGCCCGGCATGGGGTGAGGGCGGCGGCCGCTCCAGAGCGCCGCCGGGCCGACGGGCGCAGTGACGGGCGCGGTGCAGCCCGGCGGCGGCTACTCGGAGAGGAACGGCCGGGCCCCGTCCCGCGTCAGCTCCATCCTGAGCGCCCGCCTGGCTCCCTCGCGCGCGCCGCGCACCCTGAACCCCATTCTCCCGTACAGCGCCCTGGCGCCGGCGTTGTCCTCGTAGACCGACAGCGACACGGTGGAGACGCGCTCGTCGGCGAACACGATCCGGAGGAAGGCCTCCAGCGCCCTGCGGCCCAGGCCGCGCCCGGTCCTGGCCGGGTCGATGATGAAGCGCCCGATGTGGGCCTCTCCCCCGTCGGTGGACATCCACTGCACAACGCCGACGAACGCGCCCCCGCAGCGGATCGAGTGGAGGCCCTCCAGGGCGGCCACGCGCCCGCGGGTCAGTGGGAAGGACAGGGCCGGGCCCGCCCACTGCTCGAGGAAGGCCGCGCCGCGCGCGTTCACCCAACCGCACAGGGCCTCCGCGCCGTCGCCGTCCACGCCCTCCAGCACCTCGACATCGTCCACGCAGTCCTCCTCACGTCCTCCGCCGCCGCGCCCGGCGGACACCGCCACCCTACTCCAGCAGGGCGCGCAAGTCCTCGGCGCCCAGGGAAGCGCCCGCCGCCGCGCCATCGACCACCTTGGACACCAGGCGCCGCTTCCGGTCCTGCAGCTCCACCACCTTCGCCTCGATCGTGTCGTCGGCGACCAGGCGGTACACATTGACCTTCTTCGACTGGCCGATCCTGTGCGCCCGGTCCACCGCCTGCGCCTCGGCCGCGGGGTTCCACCACGGGTCCATGACGTACACGTAGTCCGCCTCGGTGAGCGTCAGCCCCGTCCCCCCGGCCTTGAGGGAGATGAGGAAGACCGAGGCTGCGCCGCTGCGGAAGCGCTCGATGACGCGGGCCCTGCCGCGCGTCGCCCCGTCCAGTTGCGCCACCGTGATGCCCCTGCGCTCCAGGGCGCGGCGTATGCGCGCCAGGAAGGACGTGAACTGGCTGAAGACCAGGGCCTGGTGCCCGCGGGGCACGATCTGGACGAGCTGGCCCACCAGGTACTCGGTCTTGGCCGAGCCCACGTGCGCGTAGGCGCCGTCCACCAGGGCCGGGTCCAGGGCCAGCTGCCGCAGCCGCGTGATCGACGCCAGGACGTCCATCCGGTTGCGGGGGAAGTCCTCCATGAGGGACAGGGCCCTCGCGCGCTCGCGGGTGAGGTGCTGCTCGTAGATGTGCCTGTGCTCCTCCCCCAGCTCCACGCGGGCGAGCGTCTCGACCTTGTCGGGCAGGTCGGGGGCGACCTCCTCCTTGGTCCGGCGCAGCACGAAGGGCGCGATCAGCCTGCGCAGCCGGTCGAGGGCTGCGGGGTCCCGCCCCGATTCGACAGGCTTGCGGATGCGCTCGTTGAACACCTCCCACCGGGGCAGCAGCCCGGGGCACGCCAGGGCGAGCACCGACCACAGGTCGGCGACCGAGTTCTCCACGGGCGTTCCCGTCACCGCGAAGCACCAGGGGGCCCGGACCGCTGCCAGGGCGGCGTGGACCGCGGTGCGCGGGTTCTTCACCGTCTGCGCCTCGTCGACGACCAGTCCCGAGAACTCCTGGGCCGCCCACTGCCCGGCCTCGAGGCGCGCGATCGTGTAGGAGGTGATGACCAGGTGGGCGCCCGCGCACTCCTCGGCGACGCTCGTGCCGCGCCTCCTGGCGGTGCCCGCGACGACGCGCGCGTCCAGGTCCGGGGCGAAGCGCCGCGCCTCGTCCTCCCAGGCGCCCAGCACGGAGGTGGGGGCGACGACGAGGACCGGCGGCGCCTCCGGATCGGCGTCGCGCAGGGAGTGGACCGCGCTCAGCAGTTGCACGGTCTTGCCCAGGCCCATGTCGTCGGCCAGCACGCCGCCCAGCCCGGCCCCGGCGCGCGCCGTCAGCCAGTCGTGCCCCGCCCGCTGGTAGGGGCGCAGCCGTGCGGTGAGGGCGGGCGAGACGGCCAGGCCCGCGCCGGAGGGGCCGTCGGCCCCGTCCAGGAGGAGGCCGACGGCCCGCCTCCACCGTTCGCTGGCGCGGACGTGGTCCGCGGACTCGGCGAGCGCCCCCCACAACCCGGCCTGGGCGGCGCTGATGCGCGGGGAGCCCGCATCGGAGTCCGTGAGCACCGCCGCCTCGGCCAGCAGCGCCCGCAGGCGCTCGACGCGCTCCCCGTCCAGGGCGACCCACGTCCCGTCGACCAGGACGTGGTCCTCGCCCCTGGCCAGGGCGGCCAGGACGTCCTCCATGGCGATGGCGGCCCCCGCGACCGTGACCTCCAGGCGCAGGCCGAACCAGTCCGTGCCGGAGTCGTCGACCACCGCGGTGACCCTCATGCCGTCGTCGTCCACTCTGATGCGGCGCACCTCGTCGGCGATGTCCCACACGACGCCGGCGTCGGCCAGGGCCCCCACGGCCGCGTCCAGGAAGGCGGGCGCCCTCCACGCGGGTATCCGCGCCGTGGAGGGCACCGGCCGCCACAGCCCGTCCTCACTGAGCGGGGCGCCCAGGGCGTCGATCCGCTCCGCGCGCGAGGCGAGGCCGGGGTCCGAGGCCATGGCCCCGGCCAGGGGGACGCGCGAGGGGGCGGCGCCGAAGTCGTACTCCGCCCACCACCGCACCGCCACGCGGTCCCCGCCCTCGAGGCGAACGGTGGCGACGATGGCCGCGCGGGCGTCCTCCACGTCGGCGAAGGTGGAGTCGAGGGAGACCACGTGGGCGCGCCTGCGCAGCCCGGGCAGCCACGAGGCGCGGAACTCCGCGAGGTCCGCCACGGGCACGTCCACGGCGCCGCCCTCGGGCAGGGCGTCCAGCAGGGACACGCCGTTGACCCTGGCCAGGGCCGTGCCGCCCTTCGAGACGAGCAGCCGGGGTTCGACCGCGATCCTGGGAAGGCGCTCGACGCGGTCGCCGTCGCGGGCCACAGCCCGCAGTGTCAGGGCATCCGGCCCCAGGGAGGCGTCCAGGTCGACGTCCCAGGTCGTGTGCTCGAGCTCGAGCGGCGTGAGGGGGTCCATTCCCGCCCATAGCGCCACTCCCGCCCGCTGGAGCCTGCGCAGCCAGTCGAAGGCGCCGTCCCCCAGGGACTCCAGGGACACCTCGCCGCGCGAGCGCCACGCGCCGCCCTCGCGGGAGCGCCGGTAGGCCTCGCGCATCAGGGACAGGTGCGTGGGGTTGATCCCCTCGGTCACGGACTCCCACCGCGTGTTGGTCAGGTCCGGCCAGCCCGCGCGCTTGTCCGTCCACGCCGTCCTGGCGCCACGGCGCAGCGGCTTGAGCCAGATCGGCGCCGAGGGGTCGTGGGCGTCGACGAGGAGCCCCAGGGGCTCGCCCCCGGAGGCCGCCGTTCCGATCATCGTGGCCAGGGCCCGCTTCCACGGCGCCTCTTCCGCCAGGGCCCTCCCGCGCAGGTCCTCGCGGCAGGCGATCACGGTGGCGACCCCGTGGGCGCAGTCGACTCCGATGGGACAGGCGCACGAGATGCCCGGCCTGGCGGGCTGGGGGACGATCCGCGTCTTGTAGGTGAGGGCCCCGTCGCGGACGCGGCCGACCAGGCGGTCCCCGTCCTCCCACTTGGTCTCCACGACCTTGCCCGCCCTGTAGGCGGCCAGGCCCCTCGCCCACACGGCGGCCCCGGTGCAGGCGATGATGTCGTCGTCGTCGAGGGAGGCGATGCTGCGCGCGAACGAGGAGGAGGGCATCCCTCCAGTCTACGCGCGGTCGCGCTCGGCCTGTGCCGTCGCGCGCGGGGAGCCTTTCCCCTGGCGGAGTTCTGTGCCGCGAAGCGGCCCGCTCGGGGCTGTGCGCCGACTGATCGGCCCGCTCGGGGCTGTGCCTGGCAGGAAGCGCCCTTCTCGCGGAGGCCTGTATTGAAAAATGGGCCGGTCCGGGGTCGAGCACCGTTCGTTTTGCAAGCGATGCCACGCATTTAAAGGGACGCCTCGCCCGTCGCTCCTGCGGGGGCTGTTCCACAAGGGAAGCGGAGTTCTCAAAGGGATACCGTCAGTTTGCAAGTGTTATAACGCTTGCAGAGCGTGGTATCACTGTGAAAGCGGAGGGATCGCTGTGAGAACGACCCACGGCGCACAAGTCCAGGTACTCGCCGACCGGGCGGTACCGCTGTGAGGACAGCGCGGAGCGCTCGGGTTCCGCTGCGCTGGTGCGGGTTGGCGCCTGTGCACGAGGGGCCCGAGATGGCCAGCGGCGGTGCGGTCGTGGGCCCGGTGAGCCGCATCGGGGCAGGAAACCACCGGGCGAGGGCGACGAGCCCATCGAACTCCGGGTCTGGCGAGTCACATTGGGGCAGGAAACCGCCTATTGGGGTAGGCAAATTGCCTACCCCAATGACCCGTTGCCTACCCCAATGCACACGGGCGCCTACCCCAATGACCCGTTGCCTACCCCAATGCGGGGGCGCGTCCGCCCACAACCGCGCAGCGGCCGCGGAAGGCACATGGCCACAGACGCCCCGGCCCGCGCGGAAGGGACCAGGCCGGCCAGTGGCGCGACGGCGAGACCCTGCAGACGCCCCGGCCCGTGCGGAAGGGACCGCCGGTCCTCAGCAGTAGGCCCCCTCGACCGCCCAGGCCCCCGCGCGGAACACGAGCAGCAGATCCTCCGCGCCGCCCTCCCCCTCCAGTGCGACGCGCAGGTAGGCGCGGGCGGAGCCCTCCGCGTCCCACCAGCGCCCGGCGACGGCCCACGGGCCCGCCAGTGGGCGGACGGGAACCGTCCTGGCCCGCCCCTGCGGGTCGAGGACCAGGAGGGCCGGTTCCGCGCTGAGCAGTCCGCGCGCGGTGACGCCGATGGGGGCGCGCCCCGGGGCCGCGCCCAGCAGGAGCACCGGACGCGGCTGGTCGTAGAGTGCCGCGGGCGGCTCCTCCACTCCCCCCTCCCAGTCCCCGCCCCCGGGGCGGGCGGCGCCAGGGGCGCCCCAGGGGACCAGGACGGCGCGCGAGCGCGGGTCGTACCCGCCGCGCAGCCGCGGCCGGGACACGGCGCCCTCCCCCGCCAGCCCTTGGAGTCTGGCGGCGAGGCGCTCGACGCCGCGCTGCTGGGCGTCGGCCCCCCACAGGGGCGTGAGGGCGGCGGCCGGGTAGGGTTCGACGGCCGTGAGGCGGAGGGAGCGGATGGGGCCCTCCGGCCGGGCGGCGCCCTCGGCCCAGCCCAGCAGGTTCCAGCGCACGCGCTCGGCGATCTCGTCGGGGCTCATGAGGTCGACCCCGCGCCACCTCCGGGTCAGCTCTCCTCCTCCCCCGGCGCTGGCCTCGACGAGGAGGGCGTCGGCGAGCAGGCCGCGGCGCGCGAGGAGGTCGGCGAGGTCGTGGGCGCAGCGCAGGGCGGGCGCCAGCACGGCGTCGACGTTCTCCCCTCCCTCGTCGATGTCCACCCCGGTCCCGATGTCGCCGAGGGGGCGCGGCGCCCCCGCCAGGACCAGCTCCCCGCCGCTGGCGGCCCGCCACAGGAACTCCCCCGCCGCCCCGAAGCGGCTGGAAACGGCCGTGGCGCCCATGCCCAGCAGGTCCGCGCACACGCGGATCCCCAGGCGGCGCAGCAGCGCGACCGCCTCCTCGACGCGGTCGCGCAGCCCCGGGGGCGCAAGGCCCGTCACCACCGGCCCCAGGGGAACGCCCGAGAGGAAGCGGGCCGTTCCCCCCGCGGGGACGATGCGCCCCTGCCTCGCCGCGCAGACGGCGCCCAGGGGGCCGTCCGCGATCCCGGCGAAGCACTCGACGCCGACGCGCTCCTCCACGGCCTCGACGAGGCCCCGCGCGGCCCCCTCCTCCCCGCCGGCCCAGCGGGCGGGCCCCGCGGCATTCGCCCAGGCCAGGCCGGGCCGCAGGCACTCGACGCCCGCGGCCACCTGGTCGAAGGCGCTCAGGACGGCCTCGAAGGCCCTCCCCTCCCTCTCCACGTCGCGCGGCAGGCACACGAGTTCCGGGCACAGGGAGGAGGCGTCCCTGGCCCTCATGCCCACTCGGACCCCCCGCGAGCGGGCGGCGGCGGTGGCGGCCTCGACGCGCCCCGAGGCCACCACCGCCCCGGGCTCCCCCGCCTCCAGGCCGGCGGCGAGGGAGTTGACGGGCCAGTCGGGGACCCACAGCGCGATGCGCCTCATCTCATACCGCCTCCCGCAGGCCCGTGGCGAGGGGGCGGGAGACGCCCGGCCAGGGGCGCTCGGTGATGATGCGGCGCCCCCGCGCGCGGGCGCGGGCGGCGAGGCGGCGCTGCTCCTCCGGGCTCAGCGCGGCCCGGCCCACGCACAGGACGTCGACGGTGTCGAGGCACAGCGAGCACACCAGTGCCGCGCTGACGTGCCCGGGGACCGCCACGACGAGGACGCGGTCGAGGTCGAGCCCCTCCTGGCGGGCCCACTCCCACCCGATGTCGGCCACTCCCACGAAGGCGGCCCACCCCCCGTCCGGGCAGGAGCCGAGGACCGCGCGCACGAGGCGGGACCGCGCGGCGGGGGCCTCGACCACCGCGGAGCCGACGACTTCCAGGCCCCCGGCCGGCCGCGCGGCGCCCGGGGACGGGCGGAGGGAGGACGGCGCCCTCACCAGCCCCGTGGCCCTCTCGGCCGCGGCCAGCGCGCTGCGGGCCGCCGCGAGCCTGTCGATGGCGGATGCCCCCACCTCCCCCTCCTTCCGTAGAACAGGTGTTCGATTCGGTCATTTTAGGGGAGGACGCCCGCACCTGCGTCCAGGGGCCTCCGGTGGCGCCCGGGCCGCGCCGGTCCGACAATGGAGGCCCCGCCCGATTCCCGGCAACCCGATGGAGGAACCATGGATCTGACGACGCGCCCGAGTGCCCGCGCCCCCTACGAGGGGATGGGCGTCCCCTCCTTCTCCCTCACAAGCGACACCCTGGCAGACGGGGGGACGATGCCCGCCAGCGCGACCGCGCAGGGCGGTTCGCGCTCCCCCCACCTCGCCTGGTCCGGCGCCCCGGACGGAACCCGCTCGTTCATGGTCACCTGCTTCGACCCGGACGCCCCCGTCCCGGCCGGGTGGTGGCACTGGGCCGTCCTCGACCTGCCCGCCTCGGCCTCGCGCCTGGAAGAAGGGGCCGGGCGCTCCGACCTGGAGCTCGACGGGCCCGCCTTCCACCTGCGCGGGGACACCGGCGACGCCTCCTACTTCGGCGCGGCCCCTCCCCCCGGCGACCGCCCCCACAGGTACGTGTTCTCCGTGCACGCCCTGGACGTGGACACCCTGGGGCTGGACGACGACGCGACGCCCACGATGGCGGCGTTCACGGCCCTGGGCCACACGTTGGCGCGGGCCGACCTGACCGTCACCTTCCAGGCCTGAGGCCCGATGCTCCACATCGTCTTCTGGGAGCCCGAGATCCCCGGGAACACGGGCGCGGCCATCCGCCTGTCGGCGTGCACCGGTTCGGTGCTCCACCTTGTGCGCCCGCTCGGCTTCGACATGGACGACGCGAAACTGCGGCGGGCGGGGCTGGACTACCACGACCTGGCGCACGTCCGCGTCCACGACTCCCTGGACGGGGCGCTGGCCGGGGTCCCGGGCCGCGTGTGGGCGCTGACGGGCCGCGCCGAGCGGGCGTACACGGACGTGGCCTACGGCGACGGCGACGGACTGCTGCTGGGGCGCGAGTCCGTGGGCCTGTCCGAGGAGGCCATGTCCCACCCGCGGGTCGCCGGCCGCGTGCGCATCACGATGGTGCCGGGGGTCCGCTCCTTGAACCTGGCGAACTCGGCCGCCATCGTCCTCTACGAGGCGTGGCGCCAGCTGGGCTTCCCCGGGGGCGCGTGAGGGGCGACGGCTCCCCCGCCCCCTCGGCGGGGCGCCTGACCGGAGGGGCGGCTGGAGGTGTCCAGCCCCGTCGGCCCCGGTCCCGGCGCGGGCGGCCCGTCAGCGCTGCCAGCGCGAGGGCCGCTCGATGGACTCGGCGATCTCGACGATGCGACGGGGGTTGGAGCGCCACATCCACACCAGGCCGATGAGGGAGACGGCCAGGGGCGCGTAGTAGAAGTCGGAGCCCAGTCCGGTCCACGCCGACCGGGGGCCGTTGAGCTCGGGGACCCCCAGGCCCGCGACCCACAGGACGAGGGGGGCGGCAATGGTGACGCCTATCGACGTCCACCCCACGATCCGCATGCGCCTGCCGTTGTGCGTCAGGGCGGTCGCCGCCGCCAGGTACACGGCCCCCGCCAGGACCGCCAGGATGGGCGGCCCCCAGGGCTCGTCGGCGTTGTGGTGGAACAGGTCCACCACCGCGACCACCAGGATCCACGCGCCGAGCAGCCAGAACAGGGCGATGACGATGCGCCCCAATCCGAACGACGGCGGGCGCTGGTCCCCGTGCGACCCGGGGCTGTCTGGTTGATCGGGCATGATCCCTCCTTGTAGGCGCCTTCCGATCATAACCGCCGCGCCCCCTGTTCGTCGTTGTCGTGCGGCCGAGGGGGCGCCTCCCGGTGTGGGCCGTTGCACCTGGCGACTTCCGCGGGCAGGCGGACAGCGCAGCGGCGCCGTGGGACAATGGGCCCAGAGGGGCAGTGAGTCCCGTCATGAAATCGGATCCACCGGGGCGGCGCCCGCCGCCTTCCCACAAGGAGTTCAAAGGAGTTTAGACGTGAGTGAGCCACAGTACGACATCGTCGTCCTCGGCGCGGGCTCGGGCGGTTACGCGACCGCGCTGCGGGCCGCCCAGCTCGGCATGAGGGTCGCCCTCATCGACGGGGACAAGGTCGGCGGCACGTGCCTGCACCGCGGCTGCATCCCCACGAAGGCCTACCTGCACGCCGCCGAGACCGCCGACGCGGTCCGGGAGTCGGCCAGGTTCGGCGTCCGCTCCACGTTCGGCGGAATCGACATGGCGCAGGTCGCCAAGTACCGCGATTCCGTCATCAGCGGCCTGTACAAGGGGCTGCAGGGCCTGCTCTCCTCCAGGGGCGTCGAGGTCGTCAAGGGGTGGGGGCGCCTGGTGTCGCCCGACACGGTCGAGGTGGGCGGGCGCGCCCTGGTGGGCAGGAACGTCGTCCTCGCGACCGGCTCCTACTCGCGCTCGCTCCCCGGCCTGGACATCGGCGGCCGCGTCATCACCTCCGACCAGGCGCTGCAGATGGACTGGGCGCCCCAGTCCGCGGTGGTCCTGGGCGGCGGCGTCATCGGACTGGAGTTCGCCTCCGTGTGGAGGAGCTTCGGCGCCGAGGTCACGATCATCGAGGCGCTGCCCCATTTGGCCAACAACGAGGACGAGGCGGTCTCCAAGCAGCTCGAGCGCGCCTACCGCAGGCGCGGCATCAAGTTCCACACGAACACGCGCTTCGCGGGCGCTGTGCAGGACGAGGGCGGGGTGCGCGTGGTCACGGAGGACGGCAAGTCCTTCGACGCCGACGTCCTGCTGGTGGCCGTGGGCCGCGGGCCCGTCACCGAGGGCCTGGGCTACGAGCAGGCGGGCATCCGGATGGACCGCGGCTTCGTCCTCACCGACGAGCGCCTGCGCACGGGCGCGGGCAGCGTCTACGCGGTCGGCGACATCGTCCCCGGCCCGCAGCTGGCGCACCGGGGGTTCCTGCAGGGGATCTTCGTCGCCGAGGAGATCGCGGGCCTGGGCCCCAGGATGCAGGCCGACGCGAACATCCCGCGGGTGACGTTCTGCGAGCCGGAGATCGCCTCGGTCGGCCTGACGGAGAAGCAGGCGCGCCAGGAGTACGGCGACGCCGTGCGCACGGTCGAGTACAACCTGGCGGGCAACGGCAAGTCCACGATCCTGGGGACCTCGGGCATGATCAAACTGGTCTCCGTCCAGGACGGGCCGATCGTCGGCTTCCACGGGATCGGATCGCGCATCGGCGAGCAGATCGGCGAGGGCGGGCTCATGGTCAACTGGGAGGCTTTCCCCTCGGACGTGGCCTCGATCATCCACGCCCACCCCAGCCAGAACGAGTCCATCGGGGAGGCTGCGATGGCCCTGGCCGGCAAGCCCCTCCACGTCCACAACTGAGCCCCAGATTTACTAGGAGATTACTTATGGCAACCGCAGTGACTATGCCGGCCCTGGGCGAGTCCGTCACGGAGGGCACGGTCACGACGTGGCTGAAGTCCGTGGGCGACCGCGTCGAGGTGGACGAGCCCATCGTCGAGGTGTCCACCGACAAGGTCGACTCCGAGGTCCCCTCCCCCGTCTCCGGCGTCCTGCTGGAGATCCTGGTGCCCGAGGACGAGACCGTCGAGGTGGGCGCCCGGATCGCCCTCATCGGCGACCCCTCCGAGGCGCCCGCCGCCTCCCCGGCGCCGGCCGCGGCGGCTCCCGCCCCCGCTTCCCCCCCTGCTCCCGTCGGCGCCCACGCCGCCCCGGTGGCGGGCACCGAGGTGACCAT
>ERZ772967.1718-NODE-1718-length-14738-cov-5.821494_pt1 | contig 14738 bp, 9 predicted proteins | sample MGYA00511677_ERZ772967 | MGnify/ENA primary metagenome ERZ772967 (study PRJEB29015, sample SAMEA2737931) | human oral metagenome | biome: human oral; feature: human-associated habitat; material: dental | place: China | collected 2146 ...
CTGACGCGAACCACCTCCCCTTTCAGGGGAGGCAATCCGTATTAAACGCGAATTGATATCATCCCCCGCCGCGGCAGGCAGGTCTTTCGGTGATACTTTCGGATATGGAGCAGTCGCTCCTCGGCGTGGGCATCCCTGACACTCTCCGCAAGAGCGGCATCGTACAGCCAGTCCGCTAAAACCTTTGCTATAATGACGTCAAGGCTGGACGGGGGCGATGAAGACGAGCGACAAAAGTGCGGCGCATAAGGCGCAATGCAATGAAATGAACGAAATCGGAGAGAGCTCAGCGCTCTTTTACTCACCCTCCCACAGGTCCAGGGAGCAGATCGATCTGGACGTGAGCCAGGGGCGGGTCTACCCACTGGCAGACGTCCTCTTCAAATTCCTCTTCGGCAGGCCGGAGAGAGCGGAGCTTTTCCTCGACCTGCTGAACGCCCTGATGTTCCCCAATGGGGAGCGGGCCTTTACCCAGGTCGCTTTCATCGACCGGGAGTTTTCGCCCGTTCGGGCTTCGGGGAGGGGGAGCCGCCTGGACCTCGCCGCCCGGCTTGACGGCGAGCTGGTCAACCTGGAGGTCCAAATCCGCCGCGAACCGGGCTACCTGAAACGGACCCTGTATTACTGGTCTCTGCTCTACGCGACATCCCTGGAGCGTCGGGGGAAGTACCTCGACACGGTGCGCACGATCTCCCTGAACCTGCTGGACTTCGAGCTGCTCCCGGAGGAGCGGGAGTGCCGCAACAGCTACTCCATCCGCAACGACGCGAGCGGACGGCTTCTCTACGACGACCTTCAGATCGTTTACTTTGAACTGCCGAAGGATCGCAGGGAACGGAAGGCGGGCCGACGCCCTCGGAACAGGCTGGAGCGCTGGCTGTGTTACCTGGACGGAATGCGAGGTGACGAGATGGAACGGATAGCGGCAATGGAGCCGGGAATCGGCGCGGCGCTAGATTTGGAACGCGAATTTTTTCAGAACCGGGATCAGCGCCTGGCGTACATTGTGAACCTGATGGAGTTCTGGGACGAGGAGGACATCTCGGGCCGACGCGAGGAGGCCGCGTTGGCCAGGGGCAGGGTCGAGGGCGAGGCCAAAGGTAGGGCCGAGGGCGAGGCTAAGGGCAGGGCTGACGCGGCACGAAACCTGCTGCGAATGGGGCTTGAGCTCTCCAAAATCTCGGAGGCAACCGGCCTGTCCCTGGACGAAATAGAGGCATTGAGGGAGCGGCTGAGTTAAGGAAGCGCTGACTTGGATTGTCAAGCTAAGCGCGATAACCCAAATCCACAGGTTGTGACGACTTGATCGAAGCTTAAGCCCGTCGTCGCACAGGCTAAGCCGATTCTGATCTTTCACCCGTCAGGTGCAGCAGAAAACGCATAAAACCAGTTCTGACGCACGTTAAAAACTTTGCCTGTGGATTTGGGGATAGGCAATTAAAAAAGCCGGAATATAGTCACCTCTGGATGAAGGACGGACGGGCGGCTGTTGCGAAGAACAAGCTATAATGTTATCTCCCGCGGAAGACGCTGAGAAATTTCCTGCTCGGAGCCGGCAGGGAGAGCGCGTCGGCCTCCGGCAGCGAAGCGAGGCGCCAGTCGTCAGGGCACGGAGACGGCTCATCGAGGTCGCACGCCACCACCCAGGCGCGGACGCGGTGGACGGTGAAGGAGAAGCTCACCGCCCCCAACTCCCGCACATCGCCCTTCAGGCTCCAAGCGTTCTCCCCCGTCCAGTCCCGAAAGTCCGCAGCGAAGCCCGCAGCGGTTCGGGGGAACCAGGGGACCTCCCACATGGAGGCCCACACCCCCCGGTCCGGGCGCCGGCGCAGCAGGAGGCGGTCCTGAAAGAGGGCGACCAGCCCCCAGGCCTCCTCCCGGACCACCGGGGGGCGGACGCGCGGCAGGGGACGCTCATTCACGACATCGTAACGGCGGGCGAGACACGACACCGCCAGCGGGCAGGCGCCGCAGTCCGCGCCTCGTGGGGTGCAGACCAGTGCGCCCAGGTCCATCAACGCCTGATTCAGGAGCCGTGGGCTGACGGTCCGCAGCATGTCGGACGCGAAAGCCGCGACGTGGCTGCGGAGCGGCGTACTCCCCGCAGGAGCCGCGATGTCGCAGAGGCGTGCGATGACGCGCTCCGCGTTGCCGTCGATGGCCGGCACGGGGAGGTCGTAGGCCACGCTGGCCACGGCTCCGGCCGTGTACTCCCCTATTCCGGGGTAGGTCCTGAGCTTCACTGCATCGGGGGGCGGCACCCGATAGCCCGCCTCCACCATGGACCGGGCCGCCTTCAGAAGGTTCCGACACCGGGAGTAATACCCCAGCCCCTCCCAGAGCTTCAGAACCTCGGACTCGTCCGCCCCAGCCAGAGCGGAGAGGTCCGGCCAGCGCTCCATCCAGCGCGTAAAGTAGGGGACCGCGGTGCTCATCTGGGTCTGCTGGAGCATGAACTCCGAGACGAGCACCCTGTAGGGGTCGTAACCCTCGCGCCAGGGCAGGGAGCGGGCGTGGTCCCTGAACCATGCGACGAGGGCCTTTGCGGAGAGCCCGGCGTTCACGGAGGGTTCGCCGGCAGCGGCGCAACAACTCCCCTCAGCTCGCGGGCTGGCCTCCGCGCAACCGGCAATCCCCGCCACCTCATCCCCTCCTTCGTTCAGACAGCTTGCAGAGCGGGCAAGCGCCAAAACAGCCCGCTTGAGTTTTTATTATACAGGACGGGGGCGCGCGCAGCGACCTTGCCCCTCGAAGGGAAGCGCATCCCCGCTGCGAGTCCCCCACAAATCTCTATGGACTTTATTTATGGCGGGGCGGCCGTTTTCAAGCTACACTTTTAAATGGGTTTGGTGTATAGTTAAGTCAAGGACCCGATGGTCCGCACCCTGTGACCTTGCACACTCGCCAGAAAAGACGACACGACCCGGAGGGGGATTTCTTTATAAATGAAGTGGCATAACACGAAGTTCATGCTGAGGCACATGAAGATCATCGTCGGGCTCATGACCATCCTGACCGCGGTCGCGCTCGGCTTCGTCCTCCACCTGGCCAGCGGGGTGTTCATCCCCCTGGTGATCGCGTGGTTTCTATTGCAGATATTCCGTCCGGTCCTCAAGCTGGGGGATCAGCTCAAGCTGCCCCCTTTCCTCAAGATCGCGCTGGTGTTCGTCCTGCTGTTCTGCATGACCCTCATAGGGGTGCGCTTCGTCGCGTCTCAGGCCGTGGAATTCGGCGAGGTCTATCAGCGGTTCTACCCCGACCTCGAACCCACCATCGAAAAGTTCACCAACACCCTGATGACCCTGGGCTTCCTCCCCAACTCGCGCTCCTCCGTCCGAAGCGAAGAACAGGAGGAGGAAGACGTGCCCAGGAACACGTTCATCCTGACGGCCGCCGCCTCCGCCCCCGCCGAACATTTGGCTGAAGATGTCGGAGAAGTCGAATCCTTGTGCACCGCCGAACCCGCCAAAACCGCCGAATCCGCCCGCGCCGCCGCCCATGCCCTGTTCGAACGCGGCATGACCGTATTGGTCGTACATGGCGCGTTTTTCTTTGTCGGACAAGGTGTCGTAGGCTTTTTGAACTTCTTTAAATTTTTCTTCCGCCTCTTTGTCGCCGGGATTGCGGTCGGGGTGGTATTTCATCGCCAGCTTGCGGTAGGCTTTTTTGATTTCGTCGTCGCTCGCACCGCGCGCCACGCCGAGTGTTGCATAAAAATCTTGGTTGCTCATGATAGTAATGGTTGTTGATATGTGTAAAAACTAGACCGGATATATGGGTGGGGTGGGGAAAACTCAAGTGTCTGAATGCGGGGTCGTCTGAAAAATACCGTTCTGTTTTCAGACGACCTTTGTCAAACCGACCTACCGACAACCTGCTATAATCCCTCCTTTATTTTTCTCAGGGCGGTCGGGCAATTCGAAACGGGCCGGATTTTGGCACAGAAATGCCGGATTCAAGGCGAAAAACGCAGCAAGATTGGACATCTTGCGCGTATTTTTAACGCAGAAGGCGGCAATTTATGGAACAAAATACCGCCGTTATCGAATCGTCAGCCCGCCCTCACATTTTCAAGCGAAAAACAGAATGACCATGCAAGAACATTACCAGCCCGCCGCCATCGAGCCTGCGGCGCAGAAAAAATGGGACGACGCCCGTATTTTCAACGTCTCCGAAGACGCTTCCAAACCCAAATACTACTGCCTCTCCATGTTCCCCTACCCCAGCGGCAAGCTGCACATGGGGCATGTGCGCAACTACACCATCGGCGACGTATTGAGCCGCTTCAAACTCTTAAACGGCTTCAACGTCATGCAGCCTATGGGTTGGGACGCGTTCGGCATGCCGGCGGAAAACGCGGCGATGAAAAACAACGTCGCCCCCGCCGCTTGGACGTACGACAACATCGAATACATGAAAACCCAGCTCAAAAGCCTGGGTTTTGCGATTGACTGGGAGCGCGAAGTCGCCACCTGCAAACCCGAATACTACCGCTGGGAACAATGGCTGTTTACCAAGCTGTTTGAAAAAGGCATCGTCTATCGCAAAAACGGCACGGTAAACTGGGACCCGGTCGACCAAACCGTCCTTGCCAACGAGCAAGTCATCGACGGGCGCGGCTGGCGTTCGGGCGCGTTGATCGAAAAACGCGAAATCCCGATGTATTACTTCAAAATCACCGATTACGCCGAAGAGCTGCTCAACGACTTGGACAAGCTGGAACACTGGCCGGAACAAGTCAAAACCATGCAGCGCAACTGGATCGGCAAATCACGCGGCATGACCGTGCGCTTCGCCGTTTCAGACGACAGCAAACAAGGTTTGGAAGGCGATTACGCGAAATTCCTGCAAGTTTATACCACCCGCCCCGACACGCTGATGGGCGCGACTTATGTTGCCGTTGCCGCCGAGCATCCGCTGGCAACCGCCGCAGCCGCCGACAAACCCGAATTGCAGGCATTTATCGCCGAGTGCAAAGCCGGCTCGGTTGCCGAAGCCGATATGGCGACGATGGAGAAAAAAGGCGTGCCGACCGGCCGCTACGTCGTCAACCCGCTCAACGGCGACAAGCTGGAAGTGTGGATTGCCAACTATGTATTGTGGGGCTACGGCGACGGCGCGGTGATGGCGGTTCCGGCGCACGACGAACGCGATTTCGAGTTCGCCACCAAATACAATCTGCCTAAAAAACAAGTCATTGCCGTCGGCGACAACGCATTCGACGCAAACCAATGGCAAGAATGGTACGGCGACAAAGAAAACGGCGTATTGGTCAACAGCGGCGACTTGGACGGCATGAATTTTCAGACGGCCTTCGACGCCATCGCCGCCAAGCTGCAAAGCCAAGACGCGGGCGAACCGAAAACCCAATACCGCCTGCGCGACTGGGGTATTTCGCGCCAACGCTATTGGGGCTGCCCGATTCCCATCGTCCATTGCGAAAAATGCGGCGACGTCCCCGTCCCCGCCGACCAACTGCCCGTCGTTTTACCTGAAAACGTCGTACCCGACGGCATGGGTTCGCCTTTGGCAAAAATGCCCGAGTTTTACGAAACCACCTGCCCATGCTGCGGCGAGGCGGCGAAACGCGAAACCGACACCATGGACACCTTCATGGAATCAAGCTGGTACTTCTTCCGCTACATGTCGCCCAAGTTCGCAGAAGGCATGGTATCGACTGAAGCCGCGAAATACTGGGGCGCGGTCGACCAATACATCGGCGGTATCGAACACGCGATTCTGCACCTCTTGTACGCGCGTTTCTTCACCAAACTGATGCGCGACGAAGGTTTGGTCAATGTTGACGAACCGTTCGAACGCCTGCTCACTCAAGGCATGGTCGTTTGCGAAACCTACTACCGCGAAAACGATAAAGGCGGCAAAGACTGGATCAACCCTGCCGATGTCGAGCTGACTTTCGACGACAAAGGCCGCCCCGTTTCCGCCGTCCTCAAAGCCGACGGACTGCCCGTCGTCATCAGCGGCACGGAAAAAATGTCCAAGTCCAAAAATAACGGCGTCGATCCGCAAGAACTGATTAACGCCTACGGCGCGGACACCGCCCGCCTGTTCATGATGTTCGCCGCACCGCCCGAACAGTCCCTCGAATGGAGCGACAGCGGCGTCGAAGGCGCACACCGCTTCCTGCGCCGCCTGTGGCGTACCGTTTACGAATACCTGAAACAAGGCGGCGCGGTCAAAGCGTTTGCAGGCAGCCAAGACGGTTTGTCTAAAGAACTCAAAGACCTGCGCCACAAACTGCATTCCACCATCGCCAAAGTCAGCGACGACTACGGCCGCCGCCAGCAGTTCAACACCGCCATCGCCGCCGTGATGGAACTGCTCAACCAATACGACAAAACCGACACCGGCAGCGAACAAGGCCGCGCCGTCGCCCAAGAAGTATTGGAAACCGCCGTACGCCTGTTGTGGCCCATCGTGCCGCACATCTGCGAAACCCTGTGGAGCGAATTGAACAGCGCGAAACTGTGGGAAGCAGGCTGGCCGACAGTCGACGAAGCCGCCTTGGTCAAATCCGAAATCGAAGTGATGGTTCAAGTCAACGGCAAACTGCGTGGCAAAATCACCGTCGCCGCCGACGCCTCCAAAGCCGACCTCGAAGCCGCCGCACTCGCCACCGAAGGCGCGGTGAAATTCATGGAAGGCAAGCCTGCCAAGAAAATCATCGTCGTTCCCGGACGCTTGGTAAATATCGTCGTCTAAACCGCTTTTAAGGTTTAGCCATACGGATAAAGGCCGTCTGAAACTTGGTTTTCAGACGGCCTTTTATTTTGGCTTTCAAGCCCAATCGTTATTTTATTTAAACGTAAGGTTTTCAATTAAATCAAAATCATAAAGATATTTTTTGAACCATCGTATTCAAATGCAAACCTTAGCTTTGATAAAAACAAGGTTTAGCCGAATAAAGAAAGGCCGTCTGAAACCCTATATTCAGGTTTCAGACGGCCTTTTTTACTACCCGATTTTATTCGCCGTAATAGGCTTTGGTCAGGATTTCTTCCATATCGGCCACCATGGCGAGGCGTGGGTTGGCCGGGGTGCATTGGTCTTCAAAAGACATCATGGCCAGCTCTTTTCTGCCGTCGAGGAAGGTTTTCTCATCGATGCCCTGCTCTTTCAACGACATTTTGATGCCGACGTTGACCGCCAGTTCATGGCAGGCGCGGGCGAAGGATTCTACGCCTTCTGCCGGTGTGCTGCATGGCAGGCCTAAAGTACGGGCGATTTCCTGATATTTCAGGTCGGCTTTGTAGTAGTTGTACTTCGGCCAAGTGGCAGTTTTCTGCGGACGCGTGCCGTTGTAGCGGATGACATGCGGCAGCAGGATGGCGTTGGCGCGGCCGTGCGGAACGTGATATTTGCCGCCGATTTTGTGTGCCATCGAGTGGTTGATGCCCAAGAACGCATTGGCAAACGCCATGCCTGCAATGGTGGAGGCATTGTGCATATGTTCGCGCGCTTCAGGATCGGTCGCACCGTGTTTGTAGGAGCGTTCGAGGTATTGGAACACGAGCTTGATGGCTTGCAGGGCGAGGCCGTCGGTAAAGTCGTTGGCGAGCACGGAAACGTATGCTTCTACGGCGTGGGTCAGTACGTCCAGACCGGTATCGGCGGTTACGCCGGCGGGAACGGTCATGGTAAACGCGGGATCGACGATGGCGATGGTCGGGGTCAGCGAGTAGTCGGCGATGGGGTATTTTTTGTCGCCGTCGCTGATGACGGTAAACGGGGTTACTTCGGAGCCTGTTCCCGATGTGGTGGGGATGCCGATGAATTTGGCTTTGCGGCCCAATTCGGGGAAGCGGAAGGCGCGTTTGCGGATGTCCATGAATTTTTGGACGAGGTCTTCAAAGTCGACTTAGGGCTATTCGTAGAAGAGCCACATGGCTTTTGCCGCGTCCATCGGCGAGCCGCCGCCCAGCGCGATGATGGTGTCGGGCTGGAAGCTGCGCATCAAATCCGTGCCTTTATAGACGGTTTGAACGCTCGGATCGGCTTCGACATCGGTGAAAAGCTGGATGGTTACTTTGTTTTTGCGTTGGTGGAGCTGGTGGGTCACTTTATCGACGAAGCCCAAATCGACCATCGAACGGTCGGTTACAATCATGACTTTTTCGCAGTCTTTCATGTCTTGCAGGTATTGGATGGAATCGCGCTCGAAATAGATTTTGGCGGGTACTTTGAACCATTGCATGTTGTTTCTCCGACGGCCTACTTTTTTGATGTTTAACAGGTTGACTGCGCTGACGTTGCCGCCGACGGAGTTTTTGCCGTAAGAGCCGCAGCCCAAGGTCAGGGACGGCAGGAAGGCGTTGTAAACGTCGCCGATGCCGCCGAAGGTGGAGGGCGAGTTCCAAATCACGCGCAGGGCTTTGACGCGGGTGCCGAAGGTTTTTGCCAATTCTTGATCAGCGGTATGGATGGCGGCGGAGTGTCCCAAGCCGTCAAAGGCGACCATTTGTTCGGCAAACTGCAAGCCTTGTTCGGTGGAATCGGCTTTGAGCATTGCCAGTACGGGCGAGAGTTTTTCGCGGGTCAGCGGCTCGTTGGGGCCGACTTCGCGACATTCGGCAATGATGATGTTGGTTTTTTCAGGGACTTTAAATCCTGCCTGCTCGGCAATCCACGCCGCCGGTTTGCCCACAACAGCGGAATTGAGCTTCGCGCCGCCGCAGTTGGCGCAGTTTGCCGTAACGCCGAAGATGAAGTCTTCGAGCATGGCTTTTTCTTTTTTGTTGGCGAAGTACACACCATAGGATTTGAACTCTTCAACCAGCTCTTTATAAATCTCTTTGTCGGCAATGACGGCTTGTTCGCTGGCGCAAATCATGCCGTTGTCGAACGCTTTGGACATCACGATGTCATGTGCCGCCTGCTGGATGTTTGCCGTTTTTTCGACATAGGCAGGCACGTTGCCCGCCCGACGCCGAGCGCGGGTTTGCCGCAGGAATAAGCGGCTTCCACCATCGCATTGCCGCCGGTTGCCAAAATCGTCGCCACGCCCGGATGCTTCATCAGCGCGGAAGTGCCTTCCATAGACGGTTTTTCAATCCACTGGATACAGTTTTCCGGCGCGCCGGCGGCAATCGCGGCATCGCGCACGATTTGGGCGGCGTGGGCGGAACACTGCTGGGCGGAAGGGTGGAACGAGAAAATAATCGGATTGCGGGTTTTCAGCGTAATCAGGGATTTGAAAATGGTGGTGGAAGTCGGATTGGTAGTCGGCACGATACCACAGACGACCCCGACCGGATCGGCGATTTCGGTAATGCCGGTTACATCGTCTTCGCTGATGACGCCCACGGTTTTCAAATCGCGCAGGCGGCGCACAACGTTTTCGCAGGCAAACAGGTTTTTGGTTGCTTTGTCTTCAAATACACCGCGTCCCGTTTCTTCGACCGCGTGCATGGCGAGTACACCATGTTTGTCCAGCGCAGCAATGGAGGCTTTGGCAACGATATAATCAATCTGCTCCTGATTCAGCTTGCGAAACTCGTCCAACGAGCGTAAACCCTTTTCAACCAAACTGTTGACCTCGGCTACGGCGGGGCTGACGACATTGTCGGCTGATGCGTTCATGGTGTATCTCCTTGATATAAGGTGGCAATAAAGTCGATAAATTTTCACTACGATTACTATAAGTAATTTTGTTACATTTCTCTTTGACTTACATCACAAACCATGCATGCTGTTTTCAGACGACCTTTTCGAGGATTTTTTGATTTTTAATACATTGAAATAAAATCATTTTAACGAGTTTATTAAAGGGGGTTGCCGAGTTTCCTCCTTCGCCATATCGCTATTGTTTTACCTGCTGCAATTCATATGGAAACGAAATTCGTCGGATTTTGTATCAAAATTACAAATGAATCAGACAAAGCTAAATAAAGAAAAAAGAAAAAAAGGTCGTCTGAAACCTTGAAGTCAAAGTTTCAGACGACCTTTTAATGATTGGAAGAAAAATCCGTTTAGTCAATCGAATAACCACGCAGGTATTGCGTGCGTTCGCGCGTCATGCGGGTGTCGCATTGGAGCTTGAGGTATTCGGCATGAGCAGGGCTGTCAGCCTGGGCAGCAGCCTGTTGGCAGTTTTGGATCTTGTTCTGAATCCAGGCACGCTGTTCGGTGAGCAGTTCCTTTTGAACAGTATGTTCCATTCCGTCCCATATTCTTTGAATTTCGGAATCTGCATTGCGGTTTTGGTTGCGTGCATTGTCCAAATCGCTTTGCGAGAACGACGGCTCTTCGCGTTTCGCTTCTGCATCAGGACGCAAGATTTCGGTTTCCAATCCTGCAGCCTGCGGCACGCCCGATGCTTGGCTTGCAGCATTGTTTTCCAGAATATCTTCCGGAGAAACGGCAGGCGGCTCATCGTGTTTGCCTTTTAACAGCTTCATAGCATCTTCTTTGCTGACTGCCTTGCCGTCAATCATCACAATACTTTTGACACCGTAGGGCAGCAGCAGCGAGGACAGCGTGCGCGCCGTCATGGAGACAGTGTTGTCTTCCAAAACGGCGTTGCCATCTTTATCAGGCGTATAACGTACGGAAGTTGAAAGCGTATTGTCGGCAAATTTCAAATTGCTGCCTGTCAGCTTTTGTTCCAGTATTTCGGCTAAAGTCGTTTCGCTGTAAATCAAAGGGCTATTGTCTTCCGCTGCATTAAGGACATCGGCAGGAACGCGGATGCTTAAATCTGCACCGCACATGGTTTTGTTGTCTTCATCAATTTGTTGGGCATTGTTTAAGCCGATTTCCAGTTCGGAACCGGCAGCAATGACTTTGTCCGCATCGACAAATTGGCGGCTGTCGTTGCGGGCGAATGCGCGCGCTTCTTGGCGGATAATGTTTTGGATTTGTGTTTTGATGCTTTGGATGGCGGCGGGATGATTGCATTCCAAAGCCTGCTTGGGCTCATCCTTGCCGCACGCGGCCAATATCAGGACGAGCGGCAAAGCCAGCAGTTTTTTGTTCATAAATATCTCCTTGATGCGGTTGCAGACCAGACCGGCCTGCCGTTCAGACGACCATCATAACAAAAGCACTTGCAGCAAGTAAATGTTGCAAGTGCTTTTTCAACGAACCGTTATAAACGCTTACCTATTTGGTGATAACGTTTACGAAACCGGAGAGGATTGCCGCGTTAATCAAGTCCACGAAGAACGCGCCGACCATAGGCACAATCAAGAAGGCTTTGTGCGAAGGACCGAAAGTCTGTGTGATGGACTGCATATTGGCAACGGCGGTCGGAGTGGCGCCCAAACCGAAGCCGCAGTGTCCTGCTGCCAAAACGGTTGCATCGTAGTCGCGTCCCATAAAGACGTAGGTAACGAAGGTTGCGTACAGAATCATCACGACTGTTTGTACGGCGAGAATGATGGTTACAGGTCCTGCAAGACCGGTCAATTCCCACAATTTCAAGTTCAAAAGTGCCATTGCGAGGAAAAGCGACAGGGAGGCATTGCCGAATACGTCGATGGCGCGGTCAAACATATTGACTTTAAACGCAGAAGTCAGGATGTTACGGATAACGACACCGGCAAACAGACACCATACGAATTTCGGCAAGTCGTACAGATATTCTTTGTCGAAGCCGTCCACAATTTCTGCAAATGCCAAACACGCTGCAAACATGGCAAGCGTTTCGACTGCGGATTCGGCGGTAATCAGGCGTGTGCGCTTCGCTTGTTCGAAGACATCGTCGGTATGCTCATCGGCATTTTCTTTGCGTGCGCTCGGTTCAATGGGTTTGCGTCCCAGTTTGTTAATCAGACGACGCGCAACCTGACCACCAATCAAACCGCCGAATACCAGGCCGAATGTTGCCGAAGCCATACCTAACCCAGTGGCACCGACCAAGCCGAATTTGCTTTCAAAGTCCGGACCCCATGCGCCTGCAGTGCCGTGTCCGCCGGTCAGCGTAATCGAGCCGGTAATCAGGCCGATAAGCGGATCCAATCCCAAAACCTTCGCCAAGCCGACACCAACGAAGTTTTGCACAACGATAAACGCCCCGACGACGGCAGTAAAAATCACCAAAGGCAAACCGCCCGCTTTCAGGCGGGAGAAGTCCGCGCTCAAACCGATAGAGGTGAAGAAAATCAGCATGAATGCATCTTGCAGCGGTTTTTCAAATTTGAAGCTCACGCCGTAGGCTTGATGCAGTGCAAACAGAACAATCGCAGCAATCAAACCGCCTGCCACAGGCTCGGGAATGTTGAAATCGCGCAGGAATTTGACTTTGTTTACCAAAACCTTACCAATCAACAAAACCAATGTAGCGGCAATCAACGTGTAGTAACTGTTAAATTCCCATTCCATAATTGTTTTACCTCTCAAAATCTCAAAAATGTTTTTCTTAAATCCGCCGTGCGGAATTAAACTGTTGGATATTAGGGGATGGGTTAAAGATTGTCAAAGACTAGTTAGGATTTCGGGCATTTTTATACGGAATATTCAGCAAATAAATGAAATATTTTTTTCAATCATGGCATTACTTTTGACTACTTATTGATTGATTGTGAATGGTTTATAGGTGTCAACTAAACATTGTTGACAATATATAAATCAGTTTCTAGAAAAAACGTCGTTATCAAAAACAGCACTTTCTTAGTTTTCAGACGACCTTTGACACACATCTGTCCATTATTGCCAGAATCACATGGAAAAGTTAATATCCGTTAAATTAAGGCAACCGCCGTCATACATAACAACTTACAAAGGAGCAAACTATGAACTTTCTGACTGCCGTCAGCCGGCAAATGACCCGATTCACCGCCCTGATTATCGTCCTTGCCTCTATCGTCGCCTTTATCGAACCCGCTACCTTTTCATGGGTGAAAGGCGACACTCAAGTCGTCGTACTCGGCATCATCATGCTCGGTATGGGCATGACTTTGGGCAAAGAAGACTATCAAATTTTGGCTAAACGTCCGCTCGATATTTTCATCGGTGCAGTCGCCCAATACACCATCATGCCGCTGCTCGCCATCGGTATTGCCAAAGCCTTCAACCTCTCGCCCGGATTGACGCTGGGTCTGGTTTTGGTCGGTACTTGCCCTGGCGGTGTCTCATCCAACATCATGAGTTTCCTTGCCAAAGGCGATGTTGCCTTTTCAGTCGGGATGACCACCGTCTCCACAGTCCTCGCCCCCGTTATGACGCCGCTGTGGATGACTTACCTTGTCGGACAAACCGTCGAAATGGACGGCTGGGGCATGTTCAAGTTTATGTTGCTCGTTACCCTGTTACCCGTCGTTATCGGTTCTGTCGCCAATATTTTGCTGCACAAAAAACACTGGTTTGAAGATGTACGCGCCATTATGCCTGCCGTTGCCGTGGTCGCCTTTGCCTGCATTGTCGGCGGCGTGGCAGCCGTCCACGGCCACCGCTTCGCCGAATCAGCCCTCGTTATGGTCCTCGCCATCGCTGCCCACAATATCGGCGGCTACATCCTCGGCTATTACAGCGGCGCACTGGTTGGTATGAACACAGCCAAAAAACGTACCCTCGCCATCGAAGTCGGCGTACAAAACGCCGGTCTCGCCACCGGCTTGAGTGCCAAATTCTTCCCGGGTAACGCCGAATCTGCCGTCGCCACCGCCGTCGCCTGTGTCTGGCACTCCGTATCGGGAACCGTCTTGGGCAATTTGTTCGCTTGGTGGGATAAGCGTGAGCAATAAGCTTCGGTATTCGGTTGCAAACCTTGCACAATAATCAAAAGGTCGTCTGAAAAATGTTTTTCAGACGACCTTTTATCATTGATTCAGACAAACAAATTTAGACTGGGCGGCAGGCGACCATATAATTGACTTCTGTCGAGTCGCATAAAGAATAGCGGCGGGTCAAGAGATTGTAGGTCATCCCCTTAGTATTGATAACATCCAACCCTGCCTGTCTGCACATCCGCGCCAGTTCGGCGGGCGTGATGAATTTCTGCCAATCGTGCGTTCCTTTGGGAACCAAGTTCAAGACATATTCCGCGCCGACAATCAAATGGAGATAAGACTTGGGATTGCGGTTGATGGTGGAGAAAAACACCATGCCGTCGGGCTTCACCAGCTCCGAACAGGCTTTGACGATGGCGGCGGGATCGGGAACGTGTTCCATCATTTCCATACAGGTTACAACATTGAAGCTGTGCGGTTGTTCGGCAGCGAGGTCTTCGACGCGGATGCAGCGGTAATCGATGTTGTCCACGCTTTCGGCAGCGGCATGGGCTTGGGCGGTTTGCAGCGATTTTTCCGCCATATCGATGCCGGTAACGTGCGCCGCGCCGCGTTTTGCCATGCTTTCCGACAAAATCCCGCCGCCGCAGCCGACATCCAAAACACGCTTGCCCGCCAACTGCGCGAACGAGTCGATATAGCCCAAGCGCAGCGGATTGATGTCGTGCAAAGGTTTGAACTCGCCGTTTTTATCCCACCATTTATCCGCAATTTGGCTGAATTTAGCGATTTCGTCCGCATCGACGTTGTGTTGTCCGGCTGCTTCCATCATGATTTTCCTGATTTGGATTTCGGGTTGAAGAGGGGTTTAATTTTATAGCAAAGCGGCAGGATGGAACAGAGACAAACCGCCGCCAGCCGCCAAAAGGTCGTCTGAAAACGCCGCTTACCCTTTTCAGACGACGGCGGATTCGCATTTGAAGTGCAACTTTCCATAACAGAAAAAGGCCAGTATGCGGTAGCATACGGCCTTTCCTGCAAGAAAGATTG
>ERZ772967.1724-NODE-1724-length-14693-cov-8.980325_pt1 | contig 14693 bp, 9 predicted proteins | sample MGYA00511677_ERZ772967 | MGnify/ENA primary metagenome ERZ772967 (study PRJEB29015, sample SAMEA2737931) | human oral metagenome | biome: human oral; feature: human-associated habitat; material: dental | place: China | collected 2146 ...
CCTTGCGGAAGTAGGGCAGTACGTCGTGGTAGCGCCAGTCGGCCAGGCCGTCCTTCTTCGCCCAGTGGTCGAAGTCCAGGGCGTTGCCGCGGATGTAGCACATGCCGTTGATGAGCGACGAGCCACCCAGGCCCTTGCCCCGGCCACAGTCCATGCGGCGGTTGTCCATATGGGGCTCGGGATCGGTCTTGTAGCCCCAGTTGTACGTGGTGCCCTGCAGCGGCATGGCCAGTGCGGCCGGCATCTGGGTACGGAAGTCCAGGCGGTAGTCGGGCAGGCCCGCTTCCAGCAGCAGGACGCGGACGTTCGGATCCTCGGTCAGGCGGGCTGCCAGGACGTTGCCGGCCGAGCCGGCACCGATGATGATGTAGTCGTAAGTGGATTGAGCCATGGAAAGAGCGTGTTAAGTCGGAAGGAATAGGCCGCATGCAGGCACAGCGAGTGCCTTGCCATTGATGAAATGCGGGTGACAGAACAAGTGAGCGCTTGCTCCGGAATTTTCTGGAGCGAGCCGGGCCAAGCCTGCGGCAGGCGTCTGCGTCACAGGCTGGCTGGAGATCCGCGGGGCGGACCTAGTTGAAGACCGACACGAAGTCGCCCAGTTCGACCTGGACCGACTTGGTCTGCGTGTAGTGCATCAGCGTCTGGAGGCCGTTCTCGCGGCCGATGCCGGACTGCTTGTAGCCGCCCACGGGCATTTGGGCGGGGGATTCGCCCCAGGTGTTGAGCCAGCAGATGCCGGCTTCCAGCTGGCCGATGACGCGGTGGGCACGTTTGAGGTCCGGCGTGACCAGACCGGCGGCCAGACCGTAGGCCGTGCGATTGGCGCGCGCGATGACTTCGGCCTCGGTCTCGAAGGACAGGATGCTCATGACCGGCCCGAAGATCTCTTCCTGCACGATCTTCATGTCGTCACGGCAGTCGGTGAAGACGGTGGGGGCCACGAAGGCGCCCTGGGCCAGGGCGCCGGTCTCGATCCGATGGCCACCGCAGAGCAGGCGGGCGCCTTGTTCCTTACCGGATTCAATGTAAGTGAGCACTTTCTTCATGTGCGGGAAACTGACCAGCGGGCCGAAGTTCGTGCTGTCTTCCAGCGGGTGGCCGATCCGGATGCGGGCGACGCGGGCCAGCACGGCCTCTTCGAAGCGCGTCTTGAGCGTGGCGTGGACGAAGACGCGGGTGCCGTTGGTGCAGACCTGACCACTGCTGTAGAAGTTGGCCATCATGGCGATGTCGGCCGCCAGATTGATGTCGGCGTCCTCGAAGACGATGAGGGGGGACTTGCCGCCCAGCTCCATGGTGACGTCCTTGAGCGACGAGGCCGCGGCGCTGGCCATCACCTTCTTGCCGGTGGCCACGCCGCCGGTGAAGGAGATCTTGGCGATGTCGGGATGCTGGCTGAGCGCCTGGCCGACCCGCCAGTCTCCCTGCACCACGTTGAAGACGCCGGCCGGCAGGCCCGCTTCCAGGAAGATCTCGGCCAGATGGGGGGCCGACAGCGGCGTGACCTCGCTGGGCTTGAAGATCATGGCGTTGCCGGCAGCCAGCGCGGGGGCCGATTTCCACATGGCAATCTGGATGGGGTAGTTCCAGGCGCCGATGCCGGCCACCACGCCCAGCGGTTCCTGGCGCGTGTAGACGAAGCTGGTGGGGCGCAGCGGGATCTGGCGGCCCTCGATGGCCACGGCCAGACCTGCGTAGTACTCGATCACGTCGGCGCCGGTGACGATGTCCACGGCCCGGGTCTCGGACAGGGGCTTGCCGGTATCGCGGCTTTCCAGCTCGGCCAGCTCGTGGTTGGCGGCGCGCAGCAGCTCGACGGCACGATTGAGGATGCGGGCACGCTCCACCGGGGTGAGGGCAGCCCAGGCCTTCTGGCCCCTCTGGGCGCTGGCCACGGCGTCGTGGATGTCGGCGTCGGTGGCTGCCTGGACCTCGGCCAGCACCTCGCCCGTGGCGGGGTCGATGGTCTCGAAGCGCTCGGCATCGGCGCGTTCGGGAACGTAACGGCCATCGATGAAGGAAGTAAGCAGAGGCATGGCAATGTCTTGAAGAATTGTTCGGGTAGCGGTAATTTGTCGGCAAACAATAGCAATTGCAGACATCATGCTTTCATTGTTATTGATTTGTCTGCATCGTGCAGGATTACCCCTTCATCGTCTCCGGTTGGGCGGGGATTGGGTGGGGTTTGCCCGGGGGAGATCGGCCCGAAAGGCGCTCCATCCCTGACGCGGCGGGAGGAGAAGGGCTGCGCGTCGTACAATGGCGGGTTTGCAGCGCCGCGGCACCGTGAGGGTGGCCGGGTGGTAGCCCGGATTGCCTGCCGTCGTGGCGGGTGCTCCAATCCGGGGTTTTCAGGTTTCAAGACGGGTCTCATCATGAATCTTTTGCGTTCGGTCCTGGCAGGTGTGTGTGTGGCGCTGGCGGCGTCGGGTGTCCAGGCACGGTCCTGGGCGGACATCGAGAAGAGCGGCACGCTGATCGCGGCCACCGGCGGCGATCTCAAGCCCTTCAACTACTTCGAGGGCAAGCAGCTCACCGGCTTCGAGGTGGAGCTGACCGACGCCATCGCGAAGAAGCTGGGCCTGAAGGTGGAATGGAAGGTGCTGAGCTTCGACTCGCTGCTGGCCGGCCTGCAGCGTGACCGCTGGGATCTGGCCATCTCGTCGCACGGCATCACCGAGGAGCGCGCCAAGGTGGTGGACTTCACCAACCCGCACTACTGCGGCGGTGCCACCATCGTCTCGAAGGACGGCAAGGTGGCCAAGGCGGCTGACCTGGCCGGCAAGACCGTGGCCGTGCAGACCGGCACCACCTATCTGGAGCGGCTGCGCAAGATGGACGGCATCGGCTCGGTGCGCAATTTCCCGCTGGACCGTGATGCCCGTGCAGCCACCGTCAGTGGCCGGGCTGACGCCTGGGTGACGGACAAGTTCGTGGCCATGGAGGCCATCAAGCTGGTACCGGATTCGGGTCTGCAGCAGGGCGAGATCCTCTTCCCCGAGAAGATGGCCGGAGCCATGAGCAAGGGCAACACCGAGCTGGTCAACGCCTTCAACAAGGGCCTGGCCGAGGTGATGGCCGACGGCACGTACGAGAAACTGTCGAAGAAATACTTCGACCAGGACATCCGCTGCAAGGAATGAGCCTGTTCCCGGTATCAGGTCTCTGACAACACTCCCCCTCACCTTCCGCCGGTGTTCCTTCCATCATGATGTTCTTTCTTTCCCGGTGGCCAGCAGGCTGGTCCCGACAGAGCCGATGTACCCTGGCCATTGCGCTGGGCGTGGTCCTGTTGCTGCTGCTGATGTGCTTCATCGACATCCCGCTCTCCAGGATGCCGGAACCGATCGCCGAGAATGCGGAACTGTTTGCTGAAGGCAGCCGGATCACGGTCTATCTGACCCTGGTCTCCGGGGTGGCGGGCCTGGTGTTGGGGGTGCTGGGGGCACTGGGGCGGTTGTCGCGCATTCCGCCCATCCGCTGGATCGCTTCCTTCTACATCTGGGTCATTCGCGGCACGCCGCTGCTGGTGCAGGTGCTGTTCGTCTTTCTGGCGCTGCCCGAGCTGCTGCCATGGCTCAAGCTTGATGACTTCACCTCGGCCTGCGTGGCGCTGGCCTTCAACGCCGGGGCCTACAACGCCGAATCCATCCGCGCGGGCCTGCTGGCCGTGCCGCGTGGCCAGACCGAGGCGGCCCGCTCGCTGGGCCTGTCGAACTGGCACACCTTCTGGGACGTGATCTTCCCGCAGGCCTTCAAGATCGCCCTGCCGCCGCTGGTGAACAACTTCATCGCGCTGCTGAAGGATTCGTCGCTCGCCTATGCCATCGGCGTGGTGGAGCTGACCAACGTGGCCAACCGCATCCAGTCCTCCACCTTCCAGCCCATTCCGCCGCTGGTCACGGCAGCGGTCATCTACCTGCTGCTGACCACCGTGCTCACGCAGATTTCCACCGCCGTGGAACACCGGATGGACGTGGAGGGGCGCCAGAAATGAGCCAGGCAGACATGAACCAGGACAAGCGTGCCGGCAGCCCCCTGATCGAGGTGAGCCACGTCAGCAAGTGCTTCGGCGAGCATCAGGTGCTGACCGACGTGACGGCGGATTTCAACGCCGGTGAGGTGGCGGTGATCGTGGGGGCCTCCGGCTCGGGCAAGAGCACCTTCCTGCGGATGCTGAACCGGCTGGAGCGTCACGATGCCGGCCGCATCGTCATCGACGGCATCGAGGTTGATGATGACCGCCAGCGGCTGGAAGCCCTGCGCAAGGAAGTGGGCATGGTGTTCCAGCAGTTCAACCTGTTCTCGCACCTGTCGGTGCTGGACAACCTCACGCTGGCGCCGCGCCGCGTGCGCAAGCTCTCCCGCGAGGAGGCCCGTGACCGGGCCATGGCGCTGCTGACCCGCGTGGGCCTGGAAGACCATGCCCACAAGTACCCGCATGCGCTCTCGGGCGGTCAGCAGCAGCGTGTGGCCATTGCCCGGGCGCTGGCCATGCAGCCGCGCGTGATGCTCTTTGATGAGCCCACCTCGGCGCTGGATCCGGAAATGGTGAAGGAAGTGCTGGACGTGATGCGCCAGCTGGCCGATTCCGGCATGACCATGCTGGTGGTGACGCACGAGATGGGCTTTGCCCGCGAGGTGGCCGATCGCGTGCTGTTCTTCGATGATGGCCGCATCGCCTTCGAGGCGCCGCCCGCCGACTTCTTCGGCGGCCGGCACGACAACGCCCGCGTCAAGGCTTTCCTGAGTCGCGTGGCGCACTGACAGCCGCGGGGCTGTTGGCCATTTCCGTCACTACCTGCTCGAAGGTGAGGGGCTCCCGGCCGATGAGCCGGGGCAGGTCCTGCGTGACCTGGGCCAGTTCGCCCTTGGCAATGGCCGTATAGGTGGAGACCCAGGCCTCGATCTCCCAGTCCGGGGTCTCGGGGTAGGCCGCCCGGCGGCTGGCAAAGGCTTCGGCAATGGTCTCGTTGTGAAACCGGTGGGGCTTGCCGGTGCAGGTGGTGAGGATGCGGGCAATGTCCTCCATGCTCAGCGACTGGCTGCCGGTCAGGGTGTAGGTGCGCCCCTGGTGCTGTGTGCCGCCAGAGGCGATATCGGCCATGATGTTGGCGACCGCCTGGGCAGCATCGCGCTGGGCGACACAAGCCACACGGCCCTGTTCTGCGGGGCCGCATATCACGCCTTCGGCATCAGCCAGCCGGGCTATCAGCTCGCTGTAGAAGTTGTCGCGCACGAAGGTGTACTTCATGGTCGAGCGGCGGATGGCTTCTTCAGTGACCGCGTGGGTACGCGCCAGTGTGAAGGTGCTGTCGGGACGTGCCTCGGCAAAGGACAGGTACACCAGATGCTGGATGCCGGCTGCCTGGGCGGCACGCACCAGGGTGAGATGTTCCTGTTCGCGCGTGGGGCTTTCGGCGGCCGAGACCATGAAGAGCGCATCGACGCCCTGCAGGGCCTCGCGGGCCAGCTCGAAATCACCGTAGCTGAAGGGGCGCGGCTCGCAGCCGGGCAGCCTGGGGGCGCGGGACGGATTGCGCAGCGGCAGGATCAGGGGCAGGCCCTGGTCGCTCAGCAGGCGGGCGACCTGTCCGCCGATATGGCCGGTGGCGCCGGTGATGGCCAGTTGCATGTCGTTTCTCCTGGATGAGCCCTGGAAGGGCCATCATGCCAGAAGGAACGGGACGTGAACGACCCCGGGAAACCCTCAGGCAGCGTCGCACTCGACCAGGTGCTGCCCCGCGCTCCAGTCCAGGATCTGCAGCACGCGCGAGGCGTCGTCGCGGATCTGGATGGCGATGTTGGTGGAGGCATCCAGCCGGCGCAGCAGCCAGGGGGTGATCTCGGTCTCGAAGGGGTCGGGCAGGATCACCTGATCGCTGAGGGTGCTGGCGGCGGTGCTGTCGTTGAGCGGGGCGATGGGCAGGGATCCCAGCTTGCGCTCGATGCGCTCGATGGCGTTTTCCAGGGCAGCGGTGGCCTCGGGCAGGTTCAGGCGGTCACGGCGAAGCACCAGAAGCGCCTTCACGGCACTGAGCTGGGCCAGCAGCTGGTAGCAGTGCACCTGCATGTATTGCAGGGCCTCGATGGGCGGGCGCACGGCGCGCGGTTCGGACAGGGAGCGCTGGGTGGCCTGCACCAGGGCCGACAGGCTGTCGAAGGCCTCGCGGCGCGCCAGGCGCCATTCCAGCTCGGGGGTGTCCTCGACGCTCTTGAGCTGTTCGGGGTCCAGCGCCAGCTTGGCATGGCGGATCTGGGCATCGATGGTGCGTTGCACGACGGCCGGAATCTGGCCGCGTTCCCACGAGGGCAGGATGTACGCAAAGGCCCAGGCGATGACGGCGCCCAGCAGGGTGTCGGCCATGCGCTCGAAGAGGGTGAACGTGGCGTGGCTGCTGTCGCCGTAGGCCAGCATGTAGGCCTGGATGAGGCCCAGCGTGGTGCCGGCCACGGAGGTGACAAGGTATCGGCGCTGGGCAAAGCCATGGGCGGCCCCCTGGGCCACCGTCATGACGACGAGCAGCACGATGCTGGCCGGATGCAGTCCCAGCAGGCCCATGGTGAGCAGGCATCCCACCAGGGTGCCGGCCACGCGCTGGTTGCGGCGCTCCAGCGTCTGCGACAGGCTGCCTCGCAGCACGACGGCGATGGTGAGCAGGATCCAGTAGTCGTGCAGGCCGCCCCAGGGCAGGTTGATGGAGGCGGCATAGCCTGTGCCCATGGCCAGCGCGGCGCGGATGGCGTGGCGCATCTGCGGGGTCTTCCAGCCCCAGACCGAGAAGAAGGGTGCCCACGACCAGGCGGTGGGGCTGACGAACATCTGCCAGTTGGCGCGCACGATGGCCAGGTTGGGCATCTGTTCGCCGCGGGCGGTGCGTGACAGGCGCAGGATCTCGTCGTTGATGTGACCGATGCGGTGAGCGATGCCGCGCACCAGCATGGCCGGGGTGGGCCCCAGGCTGAAGCCGTCCTGTTCGTAGTCGTGGGTGGAGCGGATGGTGGCGATGCGGGTGCGGCGGTCGATGGCGGGGCGGGGCCGGTAGCCCAGGAAGAGCGCGTCGGCCAGGGCATCCACCTCGTCGGCCAGCTCATCGAGCACCGAGCGCATCTGGGCCAGGGCGTGGCGGTGACGCGGGTGGGTGCGCAGGCCATCCAGATCCAGCTCGCTGGCCAGCAGCTGGTCGCGGATGTCGATGACGATGACCAGCATGCCGGCAATGCGCTGGCGGAACGGGGTGCGGGGTGATTCCAGCACGATGTCGCGGGTGGCCTGCATCTGGTCGGCCAGCGCGGCCTGGGCCTTCAGCAGCTGGCTCAGCAGCGCCTCGCACTCATCCGTGTCACAGGCGCGCTGATGGCGGAACTGGCGTGCCTCGGTGCGGATCAGGTCGGCCAGCGAGATCAGCACGTCAGCCATGGCCAGCGCGCGGTAGCGGGCGTTGAGCGCCAGGTTGGCCAGCGTGGCCCAGATGACGTAGAGACCGGCGCCGATACTGAAATAGAGCGTGCTCTGAAGGGCCGCACTTTCGGCCCCGGGCCGGTGGCTGGCGATGGAGAAGATGGCCGTGAACATCATGCCCATGGCCACCGGAATGCCCCGCTTGCCCCAGGCCATGGCCAGGAAGGCCAGGAACGAGAAGAACGTGAGGAAGATGCCCAGTTCCAGGTGCCGGCCGTTGAGCAGCTGGACGATGTAGAACACGGGCACACCGGCGATGAAGGGCAGCATCATCGTGCGCAGCTTGCCCCGGCGTGGTGCGGCCACGTCCGGCGGCGTGACGGCGATGACGCCGACGGTGGCGAGCGAGGCCGCATAGGCGCCCAGCCAGTTCTCGACGATGAGCGATATCACCAGCAGTCCCAGACAGGCGGTGATGCCATTGGTGATGTAGTGGCTGAGCAGGACGCGCAGGAAGGCGCGGGTGCGGGGGGAGAACTTCAGGGGACGCATGGTGAACTTCAGGGCCGGCCGCTGGGGCAGTCGGAGCATGCGGGCGGCAGTGTTGCCGTCGCAGGCAGGAATGGCACCTTATTCTGCATGGTGTGCGGCCTGGCGCCAACCGGCGGGAGATGGTCGGCATGCGGGCGTGGTGCCCAGGGTGCCGTGGCTTCAGACTGCGCCGGGTATGGATGCTGCCGTGTCAGGGGCTGTGGTGCCTGGCGGGTCAGCGTGGTTCATCGGGCAGTGGGTGTTATGCGGCGCAAACCGACGGATTGGACTTCATGTTCCGACCAGGAATGAGCCGCATGAATTCACTTTCTGCACGTTTTGCCATGGTTTATTGGGGGGACGCGAAACAGTTTCATTCATCATGAATCACCTGTATCGGTGACTGTTCCTTATGCTGAAAAAGCCGTGTTGCCGGGCCTGAACCGGGCGATGCGGTGCCATTCATGGAAATGTCATGAGGAGAGTCGGACAGATGACCGGGAACAAGCAGGGTCTTTGGATAGGAGCAGCAGTGCTGGTGTCACTGCTGGCCGCCTGTGGCGGTGACAGCGCAAATGACGGTGCAGCGCCATCGGGTGCCGGGACGAAGCAGATCAAGGCAGAGCAGACCGAAGGCAATGCGCCGGTGCCAGGAAATGGCACGGATGGGGCTGCATCGGCAGCGGCAGCCGATGCGGCTGCGCCTGCGCCTGTAGCGCAAGGGGCCGCAAACGAGGCAGCGGGTCAGCAGGAGGCTGCGAAGACGGACACCCGAGTGACGGAGAACGGGATCCGCGGGGAAGTTGCAGCCGATCTTCTGGTTCAGAACAACACGTTCCGGGATTATGACGATCCGACCATGGAGCGAACACAGGTCATGGCCTTTTCCGATCCGGGGCTGCCGCTTTCTGGCCCGCCGCCGGAAGGCAAACCCCTGGACGCATCCTCCAAGGCACCGAATGTATTTGCCCACCAATATACGCAAAAAAAGATCGAGGATATTGATGGCAGCACGGATGTGGATGGCACGCACCAGATCAGACTGGGGTCCCAGAGCATCCTGCGTCCCGAAAAGCTCCAGGAATTTCCGGGAGGCTATGAGCCCCTGGCTTCGATCATGGGGGTGACGCTCGATGAAAGCTCTTTTGCCTGGTCGTCGTATGGCGCAGCCTGGTTTTCCCCGGCCTCCGGGATTCGGGAAGGGAAGTTGCTGATGCGACTGGAACGAAGGGCGGTCGTCAGGAACATTGCCTATCAGGAGCTTGAGGACGGCACGTGGAAGGTCCCGCTCACCAGCGACAGGACCTATGACGTGAAATATGGAGAGATCATTCCATTCGATACCGTACTGCAGCACTGGAAGGATGCCGAAGGCAACTTCACGGAGCTGCTCTTTCTGAAGGGAAGGCGCAAAGGAGAAGTCCGACTGTGCACGAATACGGCAGTCAAGGGCTTCCGGCGCCTGACCTGCAATATCTGGGGAGTGAACTCGTATGCGCCGGAGGATCTGGGAACCTATGTGGTGGATGATCGTTCCTTCCACCAGAAGGGGGCGGGCCTGAGGTACTGGGAGTCAGCGCTGCCAGGTACGAACGCCGCGGAGCAACCGGCGGCCGGCCAGCAGGCAACGGCGCAGGGTGCTGGTGCCGAACAACCGCAGGCCGCTGCGCAGTAAGACCGACTGCGTCTTCATGGGGGCCTGGGACCTTCGTGATCCCTGGTAGCCTGGGTTGCCGTGCAGCCGTGCAGCCGTGCAGCCGTGCAGCCGTGCAGCCGTGCAGCCGTGCAGCCGGGGTTTGTCCATGGGGAAGGAACGGATCGTCCTGCGGGATGATCCGGTCCTTCCCTTGCGCTTTGGGTAGGGAGACGCCATCTGTGCGCAGTGTGCTGCCGTTGTGGCAGCATGACGGCTTTTTCACCTGCCACGGGAAGACATCATGGCCATTGCCCATATCCTCAAGCCGGCGCCGGAAGGCGGCGCTGCCCAGCTGTTCCTGCTGTTCTGTGATGCCGGCCAGTCCTGGCAGGAGATGACGCCTCTGGGCGAGGCGCTGGGCAAGGCCTTTGGTTCAGCGGCCATCGTGGCGCTGCAGGGGCCGCACGCCGTGGGTGAAGATCATGGCTGGCTGGCGCCGGCTGGTGAGGCGCAGGCCGGTGAGGCTCAGGCCGGGGGGGCGGACACGCCCATGGAAGGCCGTGCGCTGCTGACGGCCTGGGAAGACGAGGCGCTGGCAGGGGCGGTGGAGGCGGCGTTGCCGGGCTGTATCGGCAGCATCCGTAGCTGGCAGGCGCAGATGAAGGTGCTGCCCGAGGCCACGGCACTGATCGGTGTGGGCGAAGGGGCCACGATGGCGCTGGCGGCCGCGATGGCGTCAGCCGGTGACGGACATCCGGTCTGCGGTCGCGTGAGCACTGTGGGAGGACGTTTCGGGCCCGTGCCCGATGCGGTGTCGCCGACGCTGGTGCTGCATCTGGTGCATGGCAAGGCGGACCAGAGCGTGCATTTCCGTCATTCGGTGAAGACGGCCGAGGACCTGGTCAAGCGCGATGCGGACGTGATGGCTGATATCGTGCCGCATGAAGGCCATGCCCTGAGTGACGAGCTGGTGGGCTGGCTGGTGGACCGTCTGCAGTCACGAGTGCCGCGCCATCTGTGGCAGGCCGCCATGCGCGTGCAGGGCGCCGAGCCGGGCGGGGACAGTTGCGGCTGAGGGGTTGGCGAAAAAAGGGCCAGTCATCCGTGCAGTGGATGATCTGGCCCCTTGTTTGAAGAGAAGGCTTCGCTTAGCCGTGCTCGCGCACGTCGGCTTCCACTTCGTCGAAGGTCTGGCGGATGCTGGCCGACGGCGGCGGCGAGATCAGGCTGAAGACGACGACGGCGAGGGCCGAGAGCAGGAAGCCCGGGATGATCTCGTAGACGGTATCGAGCACGGGCATGCCCAGGGCGGCCCAGCTGGTCTTCTTCCAGATGATGACGGTGAGGGCACCGACGACCATGCCGGCCAGCGCGCCGTTGCGGGTCATGCGCGGCCACATCAGCGACAGCAGCACGACGGGGCCGAAGGCGGCACCGAAGCCGGCCCAGGCGTAGCTGACCAGGCCCAGCACTTCGCTGTTGGGGTCGGAGGCCAGCCAGATGGCAACGACGGAGACCAGCAGCACCATGGCACGGCCGACCCAGACCAGTTCATGGTCGGAGGCACCGCGGCGCAGGAAGGTCTTGTAGAGATCCTGGGTGAGGGCGCTGGAGCAGACGAGCAGCTGGCAGGACAGCGTGCTCATGACGGCAGCCAGGATGGCAGCCAGCAGCAGGCCGGCGATCCAGGGGTTGAACAGCAGCCGCGAGATTTCGACGAAGACGGTCTCGTTGTTGGCGGCGACGGTGTTGGGGATCTCGGGGTGGCTGCCGAAGTAGGCGATGCCGAAGTAGCCCACGCCGATGGAACCGAACAGGCAGAGGAACATCCAGACCATGCCGATGCGGCGGGCGTTGGGGATGGTGTGCAGGGATTCGGCCGCCATGAAGCGCACGAGGATGTGCGGCTGGCCGAAGTAGCCCAGGCCCCAGGCGGCCAGCGAGAGGATGGCCAGGGTGTCGAGGTCGCCCATCAGGCTGTTGGCGCCCGGCTTGAGCTGCTCGACGATCTGCATGCTTTCGGTGACGCCACCCTCGTTGTAGATGACCATCAGCGGGGCCACGATCAGCGCGGTGATCATCAGCGAGGCCTGGATGGTGTCCGTCCAGCTGACGGCCAGGAAGCCGCCGATGAAGACGTAGGCGATGGTGCACAGGGCGCCGACCCAGAGGGCGACGCTGTAGGGCATGCCGAACATGCTCTCGAAGAGGCGGGCGCCGGCCACGACGCCGGAGGCGCAGTACAGCGTGAAGAAGACGAGGATGACGATGGCCGTGAAGATGCGCAGCAGGTTGCTGTGGTCCTCGAAGCGGTTGGTGAAGTAGTCGGGCATGGTGAGGGCATTGCCGACCTTTTCGGTGTAGACGCGCAGGCGCCCGGCCACCAGGTACCAGTTGAGCCAGGCACCGATGCACAGGCCGATGGCGATCCAGGACTCGGACAGGCCGCTGGCGTAGACGGCGCCAGGAAGGCCCATCAGCAGCCAGCCGCTCATGTCGGAGGCGCCGGCCGACAGGGCAGTGACGAAGCTGCCCAGGCTGCGTCCGCCCAGGATGTAGTCGGACAGGTTGCTGGTGGCCCGGTAGCCCAGCCAGCCGATGAGCAGCATGGCAACCAGGTAGATGGCAAACATGATGGTGGTTGCCGTATCTGCGGGGGTCATGGTCATGGACCGTCTCCTTGTATCGAATGGATAGATGCCGGCGGAAAGGCCAGGCAGATCCGGAGAGTCGGCCGCTGGATGGGGCCGTAGGGATCTGCCGGCTTGTCGTCAGGCTGGACAGGGGAGGCCATCCGGCACGAAAGCGCTGGCAAGGTGGCGGATTCTACGCGCAAGAGGCCATGGGGCCACCGGATGAATGGTTATTGATTGCAGGGGCATTGACCTTCCCACGATGGGAAGGTTTATGCTTGAAGGCTCCAGAAAAGTCGTGCAACGGCAAGGAAATGGGATCATGAATGCACCGAATCCGGCTGTGTCCGGTCAGGGGCTGCAGAAGGCAGCCCAGACTCTCGTGCTGCCCATCGAGGGCATGAGCTGCGCGTCGTGCGTGCGGCGGGTGGAGATGGCGCTGGGCAAGGTGCCCGGGGTGGCGTCGGTGAACGTGAACCTGGCCACCGAGCGGGCCACGGTGACGCTGGCCGAGCCGCTGGAGACCCAGCAGCTGGTGCAGGCGGTGCAGAAGATGGGCTATGACGTGCCCGAGAGCACCGTGGTGCTGCAGGTGGACGAGATGAGTTGCGCCTCATGCGTGGGCCGGGTGGAGCGGGCGCTGAAGGCGGTGCCGGGTGTGCGTTCGGCCAGCGTGAACCTGGCCACGGAACGGGCGACGGTGAGCGGGCTGGCGCCGGTGGCGGCGCTGCTGGCGGCGGCCGAGAAGGCCGGGTATCCGGCACGCGTGGTGGACGGCGGTGAGGACACCGGCTTGACCCCGGGCGCTGCAGGCGAGGGGGTCGATGCGCATGGTGACGGTGTTTCAAAGGAAGCAGGTGCTCACTCCGTTGTGGATCGCAAGGCGGCCGAGCAGCGGGCGCTGTGGCGTGACCTGTGGCTGGCAGCAGCGCTGGCGCTGCCGGTGTTCCTGCTGGAGATGGGCGGGCACATGGTGCCGGCCTTCCATCACTGGGTGGCGCATACCATCGGCACGCAGAATAGCTGGTACCTGCAGTTCGTGCTGACGACGCTGGTGCTGTTCGTGCCAGGGCTGCGTTTTTACCGCAAAGGCATTCCGGCGCTGCTGCGCGGGGCGCCCGACATGAATTCGCTGGTGGCGGTGGGTACGCTGGCCGCGTGGGGCTTTTCCACGGTGGCCACCTTCCTGCCGTCGGTGCTGCCGGCAGGCTCGGTGAACGTGTACTTCGAGTCGGCGGCCGTCATTGTGGTGCTGATCCTGGTGGGGCGCTTTCTGGAGGCGCGGGCCAAGGGGCGCACGTCGGAGGCCATCCAGCGGCTGGCGGGGCTGCAGGCCCGCACGGCCCATGTACGGCGTGACGGCCAGGTGGTGGACGTGCCGCTGGCGCAGGTGCGGGCGCAGGACGTGGTGGAGGTGCGCCCCGGCGAGCGGGTGCCGGTGGATGGTGAGGTGATCGAGGGCGACAGCTATGTGGACGAGTCGATGATCACCGGTGAGCCGGTACCGGTGGCCAAGACGGCAGGCAGCCCGGTGGTGGGCGGCACGGTGAACCAGACCGGCGCCTTCACGCTGCGGGCCACGGCCGTGGGCGGCCAGACGGTGCTGGCGCAGATCATCCGGATGGTGGAGCAGGCGCAGGGTTCCAAGCTGCCCATCCAGACGCTGGTGGACCGGGTGACGATGTGGTTCGTGCCGGCCGTGATGACGGCCGCGCTCATCACCTTCGGCATCTGGATGGTGTTCGGGCCGACGCCGGCGCTGGGCTTTGCGCTGGTCAACGCGGTGGCGGTGCTGATCATCGCCTGCCCGTGCGCGATGGGGCTGGCCACGCCGACCTCGATCATGGTGGGTATCGGCCGCGGGGCCGAGCTGGGCGTGCTGTTCCGCAAGGGCGAGGCGCTGCAGCTTCTGAAGGATGCAAAGGTGGTGGCGGTGGACAAGACCGGCACGCTGACCGAGGGCCGGCCCGCACTGACCGACCTGGAGGTTCGACCGGGATTCGAGCGCGCTGCGGTGCTGGCCCAGGTGGCGGCGCTGGAGTCGCGTTCCGAGCACCCGATTGCGCGGGCGCTGGTGGCGGCCGCCGAGGCCGAGGGGCTGGCGCTGCCGGCGGTGCAGGACTTCGAGTCGCTGACGGGGCTGGGCGTGCACGCGCGGGTGCAGGATGCATCGAAAGTGGGCACTGACTCTGCGGAGCCCGCCGGGGTGCCTGTGGCCGTGGGGGCCGACCGCTACATGCAGTCGCTGGGGGTGGATGTGAGCCCCTTTGCCGGGGTGGCACAGCGCCTGGGGGGCGAGGGCAAGTCGCCGCTCTATGTGGCCGTGGACGGCAAGCTGGCCGCCATCGTGGCGGTGTCGGATCCGATCAAGGAGACGACGCCGGCGGCCATTGCGGCGCTGCATGCGCAGGGGCTGAAGGTGGCGATGATCACGGGCGACAATGCTCGGACTGCGCAGGCCATTGCCCGGAAACTGGGCATCGACGAG
>ERZ772967.1725-NODE-1725-length-14677-cov-20.428806_pt1 | contig 14677 bp, 14 predicted proteins | sample MGYA00511677_ERZ772967 | MGnify/ENA primary metagenome ERZ772967 (study PRJEB29015, sample SAMEA2737931) | human oral metagenome | biome: human oral; feature: human-associated habitat; material: dental | place: China | collected 2146 ...
GTGACCTGGTGGGAACCGTCAGTGCCGTGTGCACCGTCCGGCGGCTGCGGCCCGATGCCGGCCCGGCGGGCGTCTCGGCGATCCATAAGGGCGCCGTCGACGGGCCGGTCGAGGTCGGCCGGACCGGCATCCTCACCGACGAGCACGGGGACCGAGCCCACCACGGCGGCACCGACAAGGCCCTCTACGTGATGAGCGCCGCTGAGCAGCGCCACTGGTCGCAGGTCCTGGGCGGTATCGAGCCGGGCAGGCTGGGGGAGAACCTCCTCATCGAGGGCGATATCGACGACGTCGAGATCGGCGCGATCCTGTCCCTCGGCGACCCCTCCGCCGGAGGACTGCGGGTCAGGGTGACCGGCGTGCGCAACCCGTGCGCCACCTTCGCCCGAGGTGTCGGCCGGGCCGACTGGGTGGAGGTCTTCTCCGCGCGCAACCGGGTGGGCGTTTACCTCGCGGTGCTCAATGAGGGCGTGGTGCAGGCCGGCGACGAGGTGCGCATGGTCTCCTCCCCAGGCCACCGGGTCACCTGTCGGCGCTGGTTCGCCCACCACGACCCGCGCGACGCCCAGGGGCTGCTCAACTCCGAGATCTTCGGCAACTGCGTCATCGCGCCCTTCACCAGGAAGTACGTGAGCGCCGCCGCCCACGAGCAGGTCGGTTGACAACGCTGCTCAGCACCAGCCGGCACCAGGCAGACGGTATCGAGACGTCACTGAAGTAAAGGACCCAAGGCTCCGCATGGCTCAGCACCACCCGCCCCGCTCCCACGCCATCCACTCGCGGGTGCGCTCCTTCTCCCGCGCCGGCGGCAGGCTGCGTCCCGTCCAGGCCGAGGCCCTGGCCGAGCTCGGCCCCCGCTACGTCGTCAATGTGCCCCGGGCCGACGCCGTGCGCACCGTGTCCCCGAGCTTCCGCCTGGAGCCGGACCGGCTCTTCGGGCACGTCGGGCAGGTGCGGCCCCTCATCATCGAGGTCGGCTCGGGCAGCGGCGAGGCGCTGCTGGCTCACGCGGCCGCCCACCCGGGCGCGGACTACCTGGCGGTGGAGGTCTGGGAGACGGCGATCGCCCGTCTGGTGACCTCCATCCACCGCCAGGGCCTGCACAACGTGCGCGTGGTTCCGGCCGACGCCTCCCAGCTGCTGGCCACAGCCCTGCCGGTGTCCTGTGCCAGCGAGGTGTGGGTCTTCTTCCCCGACCCCTGGCGCAAGCCCCGCCACCGCAAGCGCCGCCTGGTGACCACCGCGTTCGCCGACTCAGTGGCGCGGGTGCTGCGCCCCAGCGGCGTGTGGCGCCTGGCCACCGACTGGGCCGACTACGCCTGGCAGATGCGTGACGTCGTCGAGGACGTGGCGGCGCTGCCCGCCGGCTTGAGGCCCGACGCGACCCTGCCCTACTTCCGGCACGACGACGCTGGCGCCCGCCCCGACCTGGGGGCCGAGACCGCTGAGGAGGGAAGCCTGGGCAACGGCCTGGACCCGGGTTCCCCGGCGGGCGTGCGCGGTGGTTGGTCGTCCCGTTACGAGGGGCGGGTGATGACCCGCTTCGAGCAGCGGGGCCTGGACGCCGGGCGCACGATCCGCGACCTGACCGCTGTGCGCACCGAGGTGGCCTGGATCCCAGAACGGGGTGCCTCCATGCTGGAGCGGCTCGAGGCCGAGGGCCAGGCCTGGGACCATCTGGAGTCTCAGCCCTGGCGCCTGCGTGAGGGTCGTGGCGACGGTCTGCTGCACCCGGCGGACCGACCGTGAGCACTGCTGCCAGGCTGCCCCGCCGCGCCTGGCTTATGGTCATCGTCGCCGGCTTCCTGGGTTTCTGCGCGGTGCTGCGGGCACCGGTCGGCGTCATCCCGCCCCTGCTGACGCGCTTGGGGCAGGACCTGGGCATGGGGGAGGTGGCCCGCGGCGCACTGACCTCGGTGCCGATCCTGTGCTTCGGGCTGCTCACCCCGCTGGCCTCGATGGTGGTGCGCCGCGTCGGCATCAACACCGCGGGTCTGCTCACCCTGACCATGGCGCTGGCCGGGGCGCTGCTGCGCTCGGCCGGCACCACCTGGGCGGCCTTCGCCGGAACCGTCATCATCGGGGCAGGGCTGACGGTGGGAAACCTGGTGGCCCCCATGGTCATCGGCCGCGACTTCTGGCACCGCACGTCGCTCATGACCGGCCTGTACTCCTCCACCTGCAACGTCATCGTCACCGCGGCCACCGCCCTGGCGGTGCCGCTGGCCCTTGTCATCGGCTGGCAGGGATCGGCCGCTGCGTGGACCGCGATCCCGGTGCTGCTGGCCGGTGCCATGTGGCTGTGGGTCTTCCCGCCCGGCAGCCGGGCGCCCAGGCAGAGCCTGCGGGAGCGATCGGGGATGACCTCCTGGGTGACGGAGCGCTCCCTGGCCCGGCCGACGTCGTCGAGCGGCGCCACCGTCTGGAGACGCCCGTTGACCTGGGTGATGGCCGTGGCCTTCGCCGCCCAGACCTTCTCCTACTACGCGGTCTCGGGCTGGCTGCCCACGGCCCTGGTCGATGAGCTCGCCATGAGCGAGGCCGGTGCGGGCGTGGCCGCCTCCGTGTTCTCTCTGCTGGGAATCGTGGGGCCCCTGCTGGTTCCGGTCATGTTCGAGGCGCTGCGGTGGCCGGCAAGCCGGGTGCTCGGCGTCATCTGCGCCTGCTGGCTCACCCTGCCGGTCTGCCTTGTCGTAGCTCCCGGCTACTGGCTGGTGCCCTGCATGCTCTCCGGTATTGCGCAGGGCGCCTTCTTCGCCGCACTGTTCACGCTGGTTATCCGCCGCTCGGAGTCTGTTGACGAGAACCGCCGGACAACCGCTCTCATCCAGACGACCGGCTACTGCGTGGCCGCGGTGGGACCCGTGGTGATGGGCTGGGTCCATGAGCGCAGTGGCGGCTGGGTGGTCCCTTTCGCCATGGTGACGGGGGTCGTGGTGCTCATGACCGTGTGCGCCCAGATCGCGGCCCGCGCAGGCGACTCCGGCAGACCTGAGCCGGCCGTTCCTGCCGGCGTCCTGGAGGGCGACGACGAGCGGCCCGAGGCTCAAGGCGGTACCGAGTGAGCCCGGCCCAGCCGATGGGCGAGCCTCTGCCGGGAGCGGGTGAGTTGCCCGCTCAGGTGGCCGCGCCCGCGCCGGATGGGAGTATGCGCCCGTTCTCGGTGTACCTGCACGTGCCCTACTGCCGGGTGCGTTGCGGCTACTGTGACTTCAACACCTACACGAACCTGACCATGGGGCAGGGTGCCTCGGCCGAGGACTTCCTGGGAACTCTTGCCGGCGAGCTGCGTGACGTCCGCCGTGCCATGGACGCTGCGGGCCTGCCGGTGCGTCCGGCCCGGACCGTCTTCGTGGGCGGGGGAACCCCCACCATGCTGCCCGCCTCCGACCTGGTGGGCATGCTGCACCTTGTGCGTGAGAGCTTCGGGCTCGCGCCGGATGCGGAGGTGACCACCGAGGCCAACCCGGACTCCGTGGACGAGGCGGACCTGGCGGCCCTGGTGGGAGGCGGCTTCACCCGGGTCTCCTTCGGGATGCAGTCGGCCGTGCCCCACGTGCTGAAGGTCCTGGAGCGCACCCACGAGCCCGCCCGGGTGCCCCGCGTCGTGGACTGGGCACGACGGGCGGGTCTGAGCACCTCCCTGGACCTCATCTACGGGGCGCCGGGGGAGTCCCTGGAGGATTGGCAGCGTTCTTTGGATGCGGTGACCCGGATCGGTCCGGACCACGTGAGCGCCTACGCCCTGGTCATCGAGGAGGGCACCAGGATGTGGGGACAGGTCCGTCGCGGAGAGCTGCCGATGCCCGAGGACGACGACGAGGCCACCAAGTACGAGATGGCCGATGCCGCCCTGGGGCGGGCCGGCTACGAGTGGTACGAGATCTCCAACTGGGCGCGCCCGGGTGCCGAGTGCCGACACAACCAGGCCTACTGGCTCGACTGGGACTGGTGGGGCGCCGGGCCCGGGGCCCACTCCCACCTGGGTGATGTGCGTCTGTGGAACACCAAGCACCCGGTGGCCTGGGCCGGACAGATCGCCACCGGCCACCTGCCCGTGGCCGGGCACGAGGTCATCGATGCCGACTCCCGCGAGCTGGAACGGATCATGCTGGGCATCCGCCTGCGTGAGGGCATTGCGCTGGCGAGCCTCGGGGGCGCCCCAGTGACCTCGTCCGACGACGTCGGGGCCACCCCCTCGCACCTGGTTCCCGTCGTGGCCGGCCTTGTGGCCGACGAGCTGCTCGACGCCGGCGCGGCCATGAGAGGCCGGGCAGTCCTCACCCTGCGCGGCCGCCTCATGGCCGACACCGTCACCCGCGCCCTGACCCAGTGAGCTCACGCACGTATTTCTGAACTAGACTACGTCACTATCTGGAGTGTCGGTCGAGTGGGCGGGTGCTCTTCATCGACCGGTAGTCCCGGAATCGGAATCCGTGCCCGCATCCGGGGCTGCGTGAAGCGCCTGGCCGAGCATAAAACCAGTGACATCGTCAGGACGTTGACCGATTGTCTTAGCCCAGTCTGAGACTGAGAGCCCATGAGATCTCAGGTGATCAATGACTGTGCTGAAGACCCGTGATTTCTCATAGGGGAGGGTACTGCCTGGCTCACCTTGATGGAATCCGCGTGTGGTGAGTGTGGCGAGCATCTGCCGGTATCCCCAGTCCGACAACAGTCCTGCGTCGTAGACCGATCGTGCCGTTGCGATGGCCGATGTTCCGTAGGTGATTTTAATTTTCATGAGAGTGTCAAGTGGTGGTGGGCCTGAGAGCTTGGCACGCAAGGCTTCCGTAGGAAGCAGGAACTCGGCGGCAAAGATATTCGCCTCATGCTCGATCCTCCGGTCTGTTGCCTCTTCGGTTCTGGTGACATCGGAGTGGAGTACTAAGTGGCCTATCTCATGGGCTAGATCGAAGCGTGAACGCTCCGCTGTCTTGACTCGGTACAGGAAGACGAAGGGGCGTCCCTCTGGTGACCAGAAGCTAAAGGCATCAACTCTTGCATCCGCCAACGGAATGCCGAGAACCCGGATTCCATGAGCCTCAGCCATCTGAACCAGGTTGGGGGCGGGTGCCAGCCTCATCCCCCACGCCAGACGCAGAGCCAGTGCTGCGTCTTGAGGTGAGTTACAAGCCTCGGCGGCGAGAAGGTTGAGGCTGGGTGTTCTGAAGTATTCTGATATCGATCGATAGAACTCGACACCCAATGTTCCGAATGCCGTCGAACGGTGTAGCAAGGTGGATGATGATCGCCGTCGCGCCCGGAAGAAAACTCGATTCTCTTCCAGTGGATCGGTCTCCTCGGTCGAAAAGAACTCAGGTGGCATCCCAGTAATGTTAGCGATCTGGGTTAACCGTGATGAGGGAGCCCCTGAAGACTCCCACGTCGTCACTGTGCGGGAGGTGACCCCGGCGTTTTGTGCCAGTTCGGCCTTGGACAGCCCGGCTCTCTGTCTGGCCAGGGTGATTCTTGAGGCCTTCAGTGTCATGAGATGGCGGTGATCTCGAAGTCAACGTCCTGTGTGGCTGCATAGGGCGGCGTGTCGTCACCGGAAGACAAGTCAATATTTCCTGAAAGGTCTTGCGCGGGAAGAATGATGCGTGTCTCCCACTGGGTGACGAAGCCTTTATCGCACTCTATCGGTAGTGATAGTTCCAGGCGTAACTCATTGCTGGCTCGGTCCCAGAAATAGAGTAGGACCCAGGTTTGCAGGTCGGCGAAAATTGTTTCCTCATCGCCCGGTCCGAGGTCGAGTCGACACTGTGTGTATCGCGGAGCGCTACTGTTTGCTGCGTTGTTTTCAATCTCATTGGCGAATCTGGGGCCTTTGGTGCGTGCATTGCGTGGGTTGCCGTCCGCGTGAGCAGTCTGCGGGTCACCACCAATTGCTGCGATTGCCGTGCCTCCGTCGGGGCTGACTGATCGCGGAGCGTTGGCGATGTCATGCTGTTTCCACCCCTCCTCGTTGAGCTAATAGCGCAATGCCCCCACTATCTTTGACCAGATGGAGATCCCGAAGGTGATCGCCGGCTCGAAGGGCGAGTAGCTGGTGACTGCGCTCTGCAGCCCCTCTGCGCAGGGCCGAGTGAGGCTGGAGGGGTCCAGTCCCATCGCGCGGAGTTCCTGTTCGGCCGCTGTTCCGGTGATGACTCGTGCGTGTAGGGGCTGTGCGACGGGCTGAATCATGAGGGGGCTCCGGGAGCCTCGAACGAGCGGGTGGAACCAGAAGTTACCACAGACGAATGCCCAGAACCGGAAGTGCTGGGGTGTTGCTCGCAATCGCCGAGCGATCTGGTTGGTGAAGTCGTTGCTGGTGGGCCATGCGGTCGTCGTGTTCCTTGACGTCGCCTCATGGCTGACACCGTCACCCGTGCCTTGACCCAGTAAGTCGGCGCTCAGACACCGCAGCAGACGGGATGGCCCCAGCCTCTGCCGCCATGACAGGGGCGGCCTGGCGTAGAGCGCTTAAGAGAGCGTCTGCTCTTGAGGAGCGAATTCGTGTGTTGTGGGGCAGTTCTACCCATCACGCTGAGCGGGTGATGCAGTAGGCTGACGGTAGGTCAATACCTGGACGGAATCGAAGGGCGACGGCTGTGACGATGACACCTGACGCACAGGTCCTGCTCAAGGTGCCTGCGAATCATCTCGACCGGCCTGCTTCTGCTTTTGAGCGGTTCATCTCATTGCCCGCCGTCCTCACTGGCGCGCGGGGCCGCGTGGCGCGTGGGGGACGTCTCCTGGTGACCACCACGGAGGTCATTTTCGAGCCTCACTCCATGAATCTCAACAGAGACCGAAGCCGGCTGCGTGTCCCCGTGGCTGAAATCCTTGCTGCACGCCCCAAGGTCTTCATCCTCCACGTCACCGTCGTCATCTCAACCGCGAGGGGAGGCGACCTGGAGTTCGTGACGTGGAGCAGGAAAAGGGTCATTGCGGCGATCCAGCAGGCGCGGGCCGCTCAAGGCCTGCCCCAGCTGATGCAGTGATGTTTTCATGGTGATGTTTTCAATGTAGTGAGGTTTTCTCACCAGGGGTCTTTGTGGTGGGTGAGGGTGACTAGGGCTGCGGCGATGATGGTGGTGATGGCTGTGGGGCTGAGAGTGACATGTCGTAGGGGCTTGAAGTGCTTGATCGGGGCGTTGGCTCTCTCGGCCAGCGCTCGCATGCAGGTGATCAGCTCGTTGCGCCATCTGGTGTCGGGGTCCGGGTCGGGGTTCTTGTCCGGGACCTTGATGCCGATGCCGGCCCCGGTGTAGCCCTTGTCCGCCACGGTGGGCAGCCCCAGTGAGGCCGCCCGGTACAGTGCCGGCAGGGCGTGGGCCTGGGCCTGGGCGGCGGTGATGTCATGGGGCGAGCCAGGCTCGACGGGCGCGGTCCACACCGGCAAGCCAGTGTGATCGGTCAGAACCTGCACGTTGCCGCCGAAGGCCTTGTGCTTACCCGAGTACCACAGGTGGTTGCCAGCCTGGGTGCGGGCTGCGACCCGGTCGATGCGCACCAGGGTGCCGTCCAGGCCACAAAAGGCTCACCTCTGCGCCGGAGCCTGTCCAGGACGTCAGTGATATCGGGGGATCGTTGGGCGATGACCTCCAGGGTCTCGTGCAGGTAGCGGTAGGCGGTGGCCTGCGAGACTGCGCTGTCGCGGGCCAGGGCCCGCACATCGGTGCCGTCCTTGAGTCACCGCAGCACCACAACGGCCTGGACCCAGGTGGTGGCGGCCCGTTGATGGGGTTGGGCGTCGTGGGTGCGGCGATGGGCGGTCAGCCGGCCGCTGATGGTACGCACGGTAGCGATGGGTACGTCGAGAGTGGCGCGATAGGACACCCGCGCGGAGCCTTTCTTGCGAGCAGGTTTTCTTGGTCGAAAACAACTCTGACGCACGGCTCCGCGTGCACCCCGCTCCGGTCCTATCCACGCTTCTCAGCCATCCCAGCGCTCAGGACACCAGCATCACCACCCCCAATGAGAAAACCTCAATAGTTGTTGAATTGATATTTCTAGACCAGCCTTTCGCTGTTTGGTTGCGAGAGGTTGGGGTGTGCTGTGACAGTCTGTGATCTCATCGCGGCCCCGTAGTCGTACGTTTCATGAGTTACCGTAGCCGAGTAATCGGCATTGTGGACTCCCGAGCTCTCTACTGAAGGTCTCATCGTGCAACGGTCTGGCTGAAAGCTGACAGTTGCGGTGGGTGCGAGCACTTTGCTATTGACTGCGTCGTCTAACCTATGAGGCTGGAGAACCTGTTGTTCTACCCGCCACCCGGCTGCATGCGCTCCCGAATCGCCTGGAACAGCTCCGACGGCAGCTCCACGTGGCCGAAGCGCAGCTTCGTCGCCACCTTGCGCCATCCAGGAAGGGTGCGCAGTACGTCAAGCGGCACCTCTCGCACCGGCGTCTGCCACTCGATGTCGCGTCGATACGGGATGAAACCTGGGAACATCTCATGCTGGTAGACCTCATCGCCGGCAACCATTCCGCAGGCGGTGATCGCCTGGCATGGTTGCTGGGACGCGAACTCCTGAGAGGATGTAGTCGCCTCGCCGCATGCGCTGTAGCGGCGTTTTCTTGCCATGGCATAGCTGGCAGAATCCCTCGGCCACACCTCGGGCCACATGATCTTTCGAGGCAATGCCGAGCCAGTATTTCATCGTGATGCGCTCCCTATCCTCGTGTTTCTCATGCTGAGCGACGTCGTCACGACGCCTTCTCGTGAACGGTGATGGCGTAGCCGTCCGGATCGGCGAAGGTGAAGGTGTGGCCGAAGGGGCTGGGAGCGGGATCGGCCAGCATTGCAGCTCCTGAGGCCTTGAGTGAGTCATGCAGCTCCTGAACCGCGTCGCAGTGCAGCCAGAGCGCCACCCCGAGACCGGGACGAGGGGTTTCGGAGAGGTCTACCCCGGGAAAGGGCTCTCGAACCGCGAAGGGGATCGGCGCTGTGGTGAACAGGACGGCGCCAGGAGGTGAGGCCGGGGCGCGTCGCAGTCCCAGAGCATTCTCGTAGAACTCCGCGGAACGTTCGAGGTCGCTCACCTGCAGGGCGATGAAGTCGGGGCCGGTGACGGTCACGGTGGCCTCCTCTCAGACAATGTATGTCAGGTTTCTGACATGTCGAGAGTATGTCAGAATGCTGTCATGAGTCAAGATGACCCCAGGGAGCTCCTCGGTTACCAGCTCAAGCATGTTCAGGCTGCACTTCGAACGCGTATGGATGAGGCGCTCCGCCCTCTGGGGCTGAGCGCTCCGCAGTACCTCTGCCTCGAGCTGCTCGGTCGCGCACCGGGTGCCTCAACCTCCGACCTCGCCAGGGAGGCCTTCGTGACCCGCCAGACCATGAGCACGCTCCTGCGTGCCTTAGTGGATCGAGGTCTGGCTCAGCGTGCGGTCCAGGCGCCTTCTGGTCGTGCGCTGCCTCTGCAACTCACCCCCGCAGGACGGGGTCTCCTCAAGGAGGCGGCGAGGGTGACGGTGGAGGTCGAGCGAGTCATGATCGCACCTCTCAGTGAGTCTCAGCTGCGTACGGTGCGGGAGGCACTCTCGGCCTGCGTCGCCGCACTCGAGGAATGATGCTGACGTCGTGGGGTGGTGGGCTGGAGAGATGATGGGCCGGAGACTGTGGCCTGGAGCGGGAGGTCATTGTGGTCGTCCACCGGCTTCGGGTTACTCAAGATCTCCCTCGGTCGGAGCGCATCCAGGAGGATTTCAGGGGGTGGTGACAACCTGACTGAATGACTACTCCGCAGTATCCAGGTTACCCAGACGACGGTTCCCAATACGGAGGCAACCCTCAGGCCGGTGGTATCCCTCAGGGCGCGGGTGCCCCTGGCTACGGGGCGCAACCCGGTTATGTTCCCCAGGCTGGCGGCGCTCCAGGCTACGGTCCGTCACCCGGGTATGGGGCTCAGCCAGGGGGTATTCCGGGCTACGAGCCGCAACCTGGCACGGCTCCGGGTTATGGTCCTCAGCCCGGCATGGGGGCAGGGGGAGGGGTGCCTCCCTACCCAGGAGGTGTGATGGGTGGCGTGCCGTTGAGTGTCGGTGACGGTCTGTCCTGGGCTTGGTCCAAGTTCAAGGGCAATGCGCTTATTCTCGTCGTTGGCTTCGGTGTGTGGGCCGTTCTTGCAAATCTTGGATTTGATTCACGTGTTGATCTCAATGGAGAAGAGTACGGTTTTAGTTATGGAATCCCCTTCTGGGGGTATGTCGGTCCAATTGTCCGCCTATTCTCGGCCATCGCAACCACTAACATGGCACTCAAGGTGGCTTCTGGGCGGCCGCTGGAATGGAATGATATTTTCTCCTTCCCGAACTTTGGGTCGAGTCTTCTGGCAGGTTTCCTCACTGCGATTGCTACGTTCGTTGGCGCACTCCTGTGCCTCGTCCCCGGAATCATCGTCGCCTTCCTCCTCTACTATGCTGTCTACTTCACCGTGGATAAGGGCGTGGACGGCATCGCGGGAATGAAGGCGTCATGGGCAACCCTGTCCAGCCATGTCGGAGAGCTCTTCCCCTTCGCTCTGACCGGTGTCGGTCTCTACATCCTCGGTGGGATCACACTGATCGGCTGGCTTGTGACGGTGCCGCTGGTGGCGCTCCTCAGCGCTTATTCCTACGTGCGTATCCAGGGTTACGACGTCGTTCGCTGACCTGTCCCGTCGTCCCTGTTGCTACCCTTCGTCTGTGCCCCGCATGTTTTGGCCTGCGGGGCGCAGACTTGTTGTGATCCGGAGGGCATCCCTGCTCGGCTAGAGTGAGGCCGACGCCGATCGACGTCGTCATTCCCAATCACCACCCTGCCCGTCGCAAGGACTTTCGTGCCCTCGAGCCCTGCCGCCCCCGACCCGCGTGAAGCGGACGAGCACCCCGCCCTCATCCTGGCGAACCTCGGCACCCCGGCCGAACCGCGTCCCAGAGCCGTCCGCTCCTTCCTGCGGGAGTTCCTCTCCGACCGCCGTGTCGTCGAGATGCACCCCCTCCTGTGGCGTCCCGTTTTGGAAGGCATCATCCTGCGGGTGCGTCCCCGGGCCTCGGCTGCGAAGTACGCCACCGTCTGGCGTCCGGGTGAGGAGACCAGCCGCTCCGGCTCCCCGCTCATGCACTACAGCGAGCGACAGGGCGAGCTGCTCCAGCAGGAGCTCGGCGAGTCGGTCCAGGTCCGGATCGCCATGCGCTACGGGCAGCCGGCCCTGCGGCGCGTCATGGGCGAGCTCATGGAGGCCGGCTGCCGCCGGATCGCCCTCCTCCCGCTCTACCCGCAGTACGCCGCCTCCTCGGCCGGCACCGTCGTCGACGAGGCCGCCCGATTCATCCTGGCCTCCCGCAACCAGCCCGAGTTGCGCACCGTCCGGTCCTTCGAGACCGCCCCGGCCTACATCGAGGCCCTCGCCACCGCCCTGGAACAGCACTGGCGGGTTCACGGCCGCCCCGACCCGGCCGCCGGCGAGCGTCTGCTGCTGTCCTTCCACTCCATCCCCCAAGCCATGCACGACGCCGGAGACCCTTACCGAGCCGAGTGCGAGCGCACTGTTGAGCTCCTCTCGCAGCGGCTCAACCTGCCCGACGGGCTCGCCCAGCTCACCTTCCAGTCCGTCTTCGGACCCGCTGCCTGGATCGGGCCGGCCACTATCGATGCGGTCGGCGAGTTGGGGAGCGCCGGCTGCCCCCGCCTCGATGTCATCTGCCCCGGCTTTCTCTCCGACTGCCTGGAGACTCTTGAGGAGATCAACCAGCTCAACCGCGAGACCTTCACCACTGCCGGGGGCGGCAGCTTCCACTACATCCCCTGGGGCAACGACTCCGACGGCGCCATCGCCACCCTGGCTGAGCAGGCCCGAAACGTGCTGGCCGGCTGGATCTGAGTCGGCCTCCCTCACTGCGGCGTCGGCCCGGAAGGTCGGTCTCAGCACGAGAGACCACAGGCCCTCGCCGGGGAAACTGATGCCCGGGACGGTATGGTGACGTGAACAACCCCGATTCTGTGAGGAAGTCGCCGTGCATCTTGAGTGGTGGTCCGTCCTGCCCTTTGCGGGCATGCTCGCCTGTATCGCCGTCCTACCGCTGATTCCGGCCACGGCCCACTGGTGGGAGAGGCACTCCAGCCAGCTGCTCGTCGCCGTGGGCCTGGGTGTGCCGGTGGCCGCCTGGATGTGGGTCCTCGGTGGCTGGGAGGTCGTCTTCGCCGCCGTGGTGGAGTACTTCCAGTTCATCTGCCTGCTGCTGGCCCTGTTCGTCGTCTCCGGGGGCATCTTCCTCAAGGGCGACATCCGGGCCACTCCCCGCAACAACACGATCTTCCTGGCCATCGGCGGGACCATCGCGTCCTTCGTCGGTACCACCGGCGCCGCCATGCTCCTCATCCGGCCCCTGCTGGCCACCAACAAGGAGCGTCACTACCGGGTGCACACGGTGCTCTACACGATCTTCATCGTGGCCAACTGCGGCGGCCTGCTCACGCCCCTGGGTGACCCGCCCCTGTTCCTGGGCTTCCTGCGCGGGGTGCCCTTCACCTGGACCTTCAACCTGCTGCGCGAGTACCTCTTCGTCAACATCATGCTGCTGGTGAGCTACTACGCGCTGGACTCCTACTACTACTCCCAGGAGCCGGCCAAGGCCGTGCACGACGACGACACCGAGATCGAGCCGCTCGGCCTGAAGGGCGCGCTCAACTTCGTCTTCTTCGCCGGCATCATCGCCGCCGTCGCCTTCGCCCCCTCCGTCGACGTCCACGCCATCGAGGAGGGGCATGCCGCCCTGGGTGACTGGATCCCCGTGCGCGAGCTCATCATGCTCGCCGCCGCGGCCGGCTCCTACTTCCTGGGAAGCCGCGAGGTCCGCTTCAAGGACAACCAGTTCACCTGGGACCCCATTGCCGAGGTCGGCATCCTCTTCATCGGCATCTTCCTCACCATGATCCCGGCACTGCACTACCTCGACGAGGTGGCCGGCTCGCTGCCGCTCAACGAGGTCACCTTCTTCGTCTTCACCGGCGGGCTCTCCTCCGTCCTGGACAACGCCCCCACCTACGCCACCTTCTTCGAGATGGCCGGTCAGGTCGCTCATCCCGGCGGTGCTGACGTGGCCGGGGTCCCCGAGCTCTACCTCGTGTCCATCTCGCTGGGGGCGGTCCTGTGCGGCGCCATCACCTACATCGGCAACGGCCCGAACTTCATGGTCAAGTCCGTGGCCGAGTCTGACGGCGTCGAGATGCCCAGCTTCGGCGGCTACGTGGGGCGCTCTATGAAGCACCTGGTGCCGGTCATTGCGGCCATGGTCCTGCTCTTCATCGCCCCGGGCGTCCTGTGGAAGGTCCTGGGCGGGGTACTCACCGTGGGGCTGCTGGCGCTCGACGCCCGCCTGCTGTCCCGGTCCCGCCGTCTGGCCCTGGTCGACCAGTCCGAGGGCGCGGAGGACTGAGCCGGCTGTCGGACTGCGGTCCACCAGCTGCACCCGCCCTCGCAAGGGCGGGTTCCCTCCCGGATTGCGCATGCGTAGCCTGAGCGCGTGCAGCTGGGACACGTCATCTACAAGGTCAAGGACCTCTCTCGGGCCGTGGCCGACTTCGAAGCCAGGGGCTTCGCCGTCGAGTACGGCACGGTGAAGCGTCCCTACAACGCGCTCATCTACTTCTCCTCCGGCCCCTACCTGGAGCTCCTGGCCCGCACAGGCATGCCGCCGCTCCTGGGGCGCCTGCTCGCGCTCGGCCCGCGTGGGGGCGCGGCTCGCCGTTTCCTGTCCTGGGACCGAGGCCCCGAGGGGTTGTGCGGACTGTGCCTCGAGGGCGATGCCTCCGAGCTGGAGGAGGGGACGACCCTGCTGAACGGCAAGGGTCTGCGCCTCAAACCCAAGCGCGTGGACCCCCACGGGAGGGAGCTGCGCTACGAGGTCTTCTTCCCCGACGACGTCGACCTGCCGTTCCTCATGAGCCACTTCAGCACCGACCCCAGACCCCAGGGCTTCACCCACCCCAACGGGATCGGCTCCATCACCCACGTCGCCTACCCGATGCCCGAGCGCAAGCGGGACACCGTCCTCAGGTTGAGCGACGACGATCGGCTCGAGTTCGTGGGACCCGGGCAGGCCATGACGGTGACCTTCGACGACGGCAGTGTCCTGTGAGACTCCCCGTGAGAGCACTGCGTTGAGGACCGTGGCTCCTCGGTGGCCCGCGGTGGCTCGTCGGTGGCTCCTCAGTGCGTGCCGGGGGCGGTGACGAAGTCGATGAGCTCCTCCATCCGCCCCAGCAGGCTCGGCTCGAGGTCCTTGTAGGAGCGCACCGTCGCCAGGATGCGCTGCCATCCGCGGGCGACGTCGGCCTGCGTGGCGTGAGGCCAGCCCAGTGCCTCCAGGGTGCCGTGCTTGATATCGGTGCCCCGCGGGACGTCCGGCCAGCGCTCCAGCCCCACCCGGGCCGGCTTGACCGCCTGCCACACGTCCACGTACGGGTGGCCCAGGACCAGCACGTTCTCCCCGCCGGGCATCTCGGCCACCCGCTGGGCGATCCGCGACTCCTTGGATCCGGCCACCAGATGGTCCACGAGGACCCCGGCCCGCCGCTCGGGGGCCGGGCCGAACTCGGCCATGACCTCCTCGAGGTTGTCGACGCCGTCGAGCATGAGCACGACAACGCCCTCGTGGCGCAGGTCGTCACCCCAGACCTTCTCCACCAGCTCGGCGTCGT
>ERZ772967.1740-NODE-1740-length-14609-cov-8.227910_pt1 | contig 14609 bp, 8 predicted proteins | sample MGYA00511677_ERZ772967 | MGnify/ENA primary metagenome ERZ772967 (study PRJEB29015, sample SAMEA2737931) | human oral metagenome | biome: human oral; feature: human-associated habitat; material: dental | place: China | collected 2146 ...
GTTTCGCGCCACGATGGTGCTCGGCACACCCGGATCGGGCAAGTCGTACGCCATCATAAACAACTACATCAAGCAGCAGATCGAGAAGTCATTCGCGATGTATATCTATGGTGCGCCAGTCAAGGCTATATCTTAAACATCCCTTTGGCAAGGATTAGGCAAGTGTTCTTTGAAAACGACCTATCATCACCGACTTATCTGTCCAACGAAAGGCGGCAGGGAGTGTAGCACGTCGGGACAACTATAAGTCAGTTAGTTACCAAACTGCGACTGAATAGCGATGATAAGACAAGTATGAGGATAAAACCCGAATTGGTTGAATGATAATCTGAGCGGTCCCTGTACCAGACTGTGACGTAAGGTAACTATGGGAACTACCGTTGTATGGATAGTTCTAAACCGTCATCACTGCAATACTCTTTTTGCAGTCGTAGAGTAGAAAGAGCAAGAACTTGTTGCAGCGCAACCGTAATATACGGTAAAAGGTGGAAGTCATATCCGACAACTTGTCATGCCAACAGTTAAGATATAGTAAACTGGGATTACCTAAATCGGAGCCCGCAAGGGCTATGGGAAACAGTTCCCGAATTTCCGACATGGTAACGGAGTCCCCGTAGTAGTCTGAGCAAGTTAATGGCTTGTACATGGCGAAGGGGGACAGCAGAGATTTTTAATACGATTAATGAATGATGTGAGAGACATTATGAGAGATTCATCAAAAGTATTAAACAGCTTAAATCGACACAGCAAGGACTTGAATTACAAGTACGAGCGTCTGTACCGTATTCTTTTCAATACGGAGATGTACGCCGTTGCCTACCAGCGAATTGCCACCAAACAAGGCAATATGACGGATGGAACGGACGGAAAGACCATTGACGGCATGAGTATCAAGCGCATTGAAGACTTGATAGCATCATTGAAGGATGAAAGCTACCAGCCCAAACCGTCAAGGAGAACGTATATACCCAAGAAAAACGGGAAAATGCGTCCTCTTGGCATTCCTGCTACGGAGGATAAGCTATTGCAGGAGGTGGTTAAAATGGTATTGGAAGCCATATACGAGGAGAGTTTTGAACACTCTTCGCATGGTTTCCGTCCCCAACGGAGCTGCCACACCGCCCTTAAACAGATTGAAAAATCATTCTGTGGGGTGAAATGGTATATCGAAGGCGACATAAAGGGGTTCTTTGACAACATCAATCACGATGTGATGATAGGAATCCTTGAAGAACGCATTAATGATGTCCGTTTCATTCGGCTTATCCGTAAATTCCTGAATGCAGGGTACATCGAAGATTGGGAATATTTTCACACATATAACGGGACACCGCAAGGTGGCATCATCAGTCCTGTACTTGCCAACATCTATCTTGATAAATTAGACAAGTATATGGCGGAGTATGAAGCAGAATTCGACAAGAATGTCCGCAAAGAAGTGAACCCACAGTACAGACACTACCAACGTAAGAAAGGACGAGCTAGAAAGGCGTTGAAATCAGCAGTAAATCTTGAAGAAAGAAAACTGCTGGTAGAGCAGATACGGGAATATGATAATCTTATGTTGCAGACCCCAGCTAAGAATGATATGGACTGCAATTATAAGAGATTGAAATACGTGAGATATGCGGATGATTTTCTGTGTGGAGTTATAGGCAGTAAAGAAGATGCAATGACAATCAAATCGGACATAAAGAATTTTATTTCCGACAAACTAAAATTGGAATTGTCTGATGAAAAGACACTGATAACCCATTCGGAAACACCTGCAAAATTTCTTGGATTTCATATCAGAAACCGCAAGTGCATGGAAACCAAACGGGATTCCCTCGGTCGTAAAAAGAGAAGTCGGAACAAGACGGTGGAAATAAAAATTCCCCAAGATACGGTCAAGAAGAAACTTCTTGCGTATGATGTCGTAGAAATAAAGAAACACAACGGCAAGGAAATATGGAAACCGAAAGCAAGACCCGAACTGAACTTCAACGATGATTTGGAAATCCTGCGCAGGTATAATTCTGAAATTAGAGGCTTGTACAATTATTTCGGCATAGCTGTTAATTGCGCAGACCAGCTCTCCAATTTCGGTTATATCATGGAGTATAGTATGTACAAAACATTTGCAGCCAAGTATCGAAGCAAAGTAAAGAAGATATGCAAAAAATACAAGCATAACGGAATATTCTGCGTCAAGTATCAGAACAAAGCAGGCAAACAAAAGGAAGAGTACTTCTATAAAGGAGGTTTCAAACGCCAAAAGCCATCAAAGGATAAGAAAATAGACATACTTCCCAAATTCATAATGCACACCAGCACAACCAGTCTTATGGACAGGTTGAAAGCAGAAAAGTGTGAATTATGTGGTGCTAAGGGGCATTTGGAAATGCATCATGTACGTAAACTTAAGAATCTTCAAAATAAAGAGCCTTGGGAACGACACATGATTGCACGGAAAAGGAAAACCATTGCACTTTGTGGAACTTGTCATAAAAAGATTCATTATGGAACGATTTGAACTGCATATCGAAGCGGAGAGCCGGATACGCTGGAAGGTGTACGTCCGGTTCGGAGGCGAGTTTTCGAAAACCGACCATAGTAATATGGCACGGCGTCGGCTACTTAGCCTACATTATAAATTTCCTGACCTGTCCGAAATCGCCTACAATCATCTGCGCCAGCACCTCGATGCGTACCCCGTCAAGCCGCAGTTTTTCGTCATCAACTTCGACGATCCACGCCGATCGCACCGTTGCAATCCGATCCATCCTGACTTTATGACAGACATCTCCGACGCCTATGAAGCAGCCTACACCATCTTACTCAATTTGAACAAAAGTTGGATCCAAAAGCAAGGCGATTTCTTCGTCGAATCACCGATTATCCTGCTGGCGGCCATCATCTGGTTCCTGAGAATTTACGAGGGTGGACGCTATTGCACCTTCCCGCATGCGGTCGAATTTCTGAACCGTCCCTACGCGCAGATTTTCCCAATCCTGACGTCTTACGACGAACTGGCCAACTACCTCTCGCCCTTCATGGACGCGTGGGAAGGCAATGCGCAGGATCAATTGCAAGTGCGCCCGTAAGGGCATATAATAAATATAGCTTTGGCAAGCTATTAGGTTCGTGTTCTTTGAAATAATAACCTATCACCGGCCGACTTATCCATTCAACGAAAGACGATGGGGAGTGTAGCATGTCGGCAAAGCCACGAGTGGACGAACTGTCAAGTCTTGACCCCGGGTGGCGAGGTGAAAAGATAGATATGAGGATAAAGCCTATACTGGTTGAACGATAGTCCGAGCGGCTCGATGGTTAAGCCTTAACGGAAGACAGTTACAGACGTTATGCTGTGATACCCAACTTCTCCTTGTAGGTCGATTGGGCAAAAGAACTTATCACAGAGCAACTACATACATAGTAAAGGACGAAAGTCGTATCCGACAATCTATCATGCCAATAGTTATTATATGCTTTAACGGGGATTGCCTAAGTGGGGAAACCCATATGGCAACAGAGCTTCCGTAAGTAGTCTGAGCAAGGGAAAGCCTTGTACATGGCGAAGGGAAGCAGCTTTATCGTTTAATGTCCTATCTCGGAAAATGTGAGAGACATGAAAAGAAATCCAGAGAAGATATTAAACAGTCTGACGCAACATAGTTCCGACTTGGAATACAAGTTTGAACGTTTGTATCGGATACTGTTTAATGATGAGATGTACTACATAGCCTACCAGCACATATATGCCAAACAAGGCAATATGACAAAGGGAGTTGACGGGAAAACCGTTGACGGCTTCAGTGTGTCCCATATTGAGCAGTTGATTGATACGCTTAAAAATGAGACGTATCAGCCGAAACCCTCACAGCGAGTTTATATCCCGAAGAAAAATGGGAAGAAGAGACCGCTGGGTATTCCCTCATTGATGGACAAACTTCTTCAGGAGGTTGTCAGAATGATCTTAGAAGCTATTTACGAGGGCAGTTTTGAATACACTTCGCATGGTTTCAGACCACAACGAAGTCCGCAAACTGCACTTTCAAGCATTCAACGGTCATTCAACGGTACGAAGTGGTTTATTGAAGGAGACATCAAAGGCTTCTTCGATCACATCAACCACGAAATACTGATAGCCATTCTGTCAGAAAGAATCTCTGATGAGCGATTTCTTCGACTCATCAGAAAGTTCCTGAATGCAGGATATATGGAAGATCAGGTATTCCACAAATCATACAGTGGAACTCCGCAAGGTGGTATCATCAGCCCCATATTGGCTAACATCTACCTTGACAAGTTTGATAAGTATATCAAAGCCTACATCAAGCACTTCAATAAGGGGAAAAGACGTAAGGAAAATCCGATTGTAAAACGTTTGGGGCAACGTAAAGCCAAGTTAGTTGCGGAATTACGAAACACAGTTGATAAAACAACACGTCAGCTGTTGTTAGCTAAAATCAGAGGAATTGTCAAAGAGAGACTGAACTATCCTGCCGCCGATGAAATGGATGATAGTATCAAACGACTGAAATACATAAGATACGCGGATGATTTTCTGATTGGAGTAATTGGCAGTAAACAAGATTGCATCCAAATCAAAGAGGACATAAAGCAATTTATGGCTGACAAATTGAAATTGGAACTATCTGATGAAAAAACGCTGATTACCCATGCAAGAAAACATGCCAAATTTCTTGGATATGATGTCTTTGTGCGAAAGTCCAATGATGCACGCAGAGACAAGAACGGTCATTTGACAAGGTCATTAGACCACAAGATTGTCTTATATGTAACAACTGAGACGATGAGAAAGAAACTTCTTGAATATGATGCTGTAAAGATTGTCAAGCAAAATGGGAAAGAGGTTTGGAAGCCAAAAGGTCGTTCATATATGAGATGTCTTGATGATTTGGAGATTATAAGCCAATATAACGCTGAAATCATGGGGTTCTATAACTACTACTCGATAGCGAACAACAGCCCGGTTATTGACTCGTTCTATCATATTATGGAGTATAGTATGTACAAGACATACGCCGCCAAATACACTACTTCAAAAAAGAAAATTATTGCGAAGTACAAGAAGAACGGCGTGTTCTCCATACCATACACAAATAAAAAGGGATATGAGGTCAAGCGTGAGTTTTACGACAAAGGTTTCAAACGCAAGGAACTACCGAATCGCTATTTGAATGACAAACTACCTAACACAGTCGCTATAACGGGTGGCAGAAATGGGTTGATTGCAAGATTAAATGCACGAGTATGTGAAAACTGCGGAGCAACAGATCATCTTGAAATGCACCATGTCCGTAAACTCAAAGACTTGAAAGGTAAAAGCGATTGGGAAATCAAAATGATTTCTCGTAACCGTAAAACATTAGCAGTATGTTCTGCATGTCATCACAAAATACATTCGGGGAGAAAGTTAGACTGAATGATAAGGTGGAGAGCCGTGTACGGGGAGACCTGTATGCACGGTTCGGAGGCGAGTGCTTGGAAACCTACCATTGTAACAAATGGCAAGGCGCCGGGTGCTTAGCCTATGGGCAAATAGCATCGGCCAAAATCCCGCTTTCGCGCATGATTTCGCCCGCGCTTTATTGGGTGATGACGGGCAACGATTTCACGCTCGACATCAACAATCCCGCGTCGCCGAAGATCTTAGTCGTGGGCAACAATCCCGACCGACAGAATATTTACTCGGCCGCCCTCGGGCTATACAACAGCCGCATTGTGAAGCTGATCAACAAGAAGAAGCAGCTCAAAAGTTCGGTTATCATCGACGAGCTACCAACGATCTACTTCCGCGGTCTCGACAACCTGATCGCCACGGCGCGCAGTAACAAGGTGGCTGTCTGTCTCGGTTTTCAGGACTTCTCGCAGCTCACGCGCGACTACGGTGAAAAGGAAAGTCGGGTGATTCAGAACACGGTCGGGAATGTGTTTTCGGGGCAGGTGGTGGGAGAAACTGCCAAGACGCTCTCCGAACGGTTCGGCAAAGTCCTGCAAAGAAGGCAGTCCGTCTCCATCAATCGGCAGGACGTCTCGACCTCCATCAACACGCAAATGGACAGCCTGATTCCGGCGTCGAAGATCAGCAACCTGACGCAGGGCATGTTTGTCGGCGCCGTCTCCGACAACTTCGACGAGCGTATCGAACAGAAGATCTTCCACGCGGAGATTGTGGTCGATACCGCCAAAGTGTCCGCTGAGATGAAGGCCTACCGCCCGATCCCTGTCATCGCCGACTTCCGCGACGCCTCGGGCGACGACACGATGAAGGCCTCCATCGACGCGAACTATCGCCAAATCAAGCAGGAGATCCTCTCGCTCGTGGACTCCGAAATCGCCCGTATCAAAGCCGACCCGAAGCTACAGGGGCTGATGAAGGGGTGAGGTGGAGTGCGGGACATGCACAGCAGCTTCCGTTTTGTCTTTTTTGGTAGACTGTTACTTTCGCGTCTTTTTTCGAAAACGAGATACAAATGGAAGTGATGACTTGTAGATATATAGGATTGATAGGAGTGTTCATCAGTGTGTTTTTCTTCAGTTCGTGTGATAGCCATCGTGCGAATCGTGAGATGAAACAGGCTGAGGAAATGATGGCGCAAAACCCCGACAGTGCGCGGGCGATGCTGGAAAACATAGGTTCTCACCATCTTATGAATGAAAAGTCGTATGCCCATTGGTGCATGTTGCTAGGCCGGGTGCGTGATGAACAGCAGAAGAAGAAACGTACGAGCAATCCGCTTTCTACACGCCAATGGTTGAAAGCGCAGGCGTATTACGATCGTAAGGGAACGCCGCGAGAGCAGGCCGAGATTCGGCTCTACACCGGACGCTCTCAAAAAGACGACGGGGAGTACGACGCTGCGGTCGATACGTATAAGGATGGACTTTCATTGATTTCGAAAAGCAACGATTATTCCCTTGCGGGTTATTTATCGAGCTATTTGGCTGATCTGTATTTAGAAAAAGGACTATATGACCGTGCGTTCGAAAAATATAACGAGGCCGCGGGATTTCATGCGCGATCTGGGAACATACGCAGTCAGGCGTTGGCGCTGAGAGATGCTGTGTATTGCTATTTGGAAGAGGGCCGAACGACCGAAGCGCTCTCCGTACTCCAAAAGGCGGATTCCATCGCCAGATTAATAAAAGATTCAACTGTTATTCTTGCTATATCCTCTGATTTTGGAGTCGTTTATCGTGAAATGGGAAGGCTGGATGAAGCCGAAACATCTCTTAGTACCCATCTGGACGACAATGATCCTTGGCCTACTTATTTTGCTTTGGCTGATGTTTGCATTCGAAAAAAGGAATATACTAAAGCACGGGAATACGTGGGAAAAGCAATTTCAGAAAATACTAAGGGGGAGGTTTTTCGGTTGCATTTTTTGATTGAAAAGGCGGACGGCAACTATCGTAAGGCGATTGATTATTTAGAACAGTATATAGACTACTTAGATTCCACCTATGCGGAACAAAATAGGAACCATGTGTATGAGGTGGAGCAACGATATGATAAGTCGCAGCTGGAGAACGAGAACATCCGCCTACAGGTGGCCATCCTATATCGCACACTCGCGATTGTCATCCTTTCGGTCTGTGCGGCCATCGGGCTTCTGATGTTCCGACGCACCAAAAACCGCCGAATTCGCAGGCAGCAGGAGGCGCTTCGCCAAAAAGAGAACGAGATCCGCTTCCTCACGGTGCAGATGAACGAGATGAAAAGCACGCTGGATGAGCGGCAAGAGTCGGAGGCCAGTCATTACCGGGCGCAGAAGGAAAAGATCGAAGCGCTTGAGGAGGCCCTGGCGGAAAAGAAGGGGCAGATACTCCGATCTTCATCCGTCGGGAAAAAGATCGTCCGCGTGATAGAGCAAGGGGCAGCTTCAAAGACAACGCTATCGGCCCGAGATTGGTCGGCTTTGGAGAAAGACATCCGAGCGCTCTACCCCTGCGCCTACGCCTTCTTCACCGAAAAGATCGGCGCCGAAAAGTGGGACACCTACCAGCGACATTGCCTACTCTCTTTCTTCGACACCGACACCAAAGTCGAGGCCTTCCTGCTCGGCCTGACCGACGACACGACGGCGCGACAGTGGCGCTACCGGCTCCGTAAGGCTTTGGGGGTAGATGGCGCGCAATCGCTGGCCCGCTTCCTGCGGAGTTTGGACTGATTTCGGTGACAAAAAGCCCCCAAAACGGCCTCGATTTTCATTCTCGCTTAAACAGCTGATAAAGATGGAAATGAGAAGCCTCCGCGTAACGCACTTTTTTGCAACCGACTGATACTCAGCATCGGCTTGTAACGAGATTTTTGCCCCTTTTCCCTTTGTTTTCCATGCTATATCTTCAGTTTTGGCGCCGTAATATCAAACCCAATAAACAATGAACACAGCAAGAATTTTAGTGGCAATGATGGTCGTCGCAGCGATGGCCGTTTGTGGAGTAACGCCTGCAAAGGCGCAGTTGAATTTCGGTGCACGCGTCGGGTGGGCCATCTCGGATTTGGGACAGGAGAACTCGGAGGAATATCTGGCTGGGCCATCGGCTAGCCTGATGGCGGAATATTACCTGCCCTCGTCCTTCGGGTTTCGCCTTGGCGTAGGTTATGCGCGGAAAGGCTCCGGGCTGATCTACGGGCAACTTGGGCCCAAAGAAAATTGGAGTGGTTTCAGGCCTATGCCGAACGCTCCCGTCTACATGAATGCCGGGCTGGACTACCTCGACATCCCGCTGCAAGTGCGTTACAAACGATCGATTGATGAGAAGACACGCCTCAGCGTTGGCCTCGGCGGATATTTGGGCTATGGCCTCGGCGGCGATATGAACCTAGTCTATCCTGACGAGTTTCTCAAGAGCGACGTCTTCAACGGCACCATGCACGGGATCCGCCCGGAGCGGAGCATCAAGGCGTTTAATCGCACAGACTTCGGCGCCCTGATTGACGTGGAATTCGTCTATCGGCACTTCGCTGTAGGGTTAGACTACCGGCTCGGACTGCGCAACGTGCACGACCACTTGCCGGTCTATCCGAATGCCACGAATGCCACGGCGCGCAACTACACGCTCAACATCTCCGTCGGCTATAATTTTAAGTAAACTCACTTGTAGCCCATTTCTGAGTTCGGAATGAGTCCAACCTTGCGGGATAGGTCTTTCCTGTGATTCGGAAATGGGCTACATATTATTTGAGGTACGAAAGGGCGACCGCTTGCAATGACATAATGTCTTAATCAGCCAACTGTATTCCCTCTTTCTCCCGCCTTCTCCCTACCAAGCCATACAGAGTCATTCCACATAGCCATCCCGGATCGGGGTGGCTATTTTCGTATCTGTTTCATCTTAAAATCAGATACTACTATGGAAGAAAATTCGGATCGCTATGTCCTTGTGCTGGAGGATCGGAGAGAGGCAAAATCGCCGACTGATCCCGGCCGCCTGTCCGTCATTTCGGGGCAGGACGAGAAGGGAAAGATCAAAACCGTAGAACCGACCGAGGAGAATCGGGCGGCTTTCTTGGTGTTCAAGAAAAACGATGGACTGCTGAAAAACTTTATGACGAACCTCCGTCGGCAGTTCAACGATCCGAAGCGCTTCGGGCTGTACAAGGTGCTGGCCAACGGTTTCGAGGAGGGTGTGGCGTCGCTGCATGCGATGCTTCAGAATAGGGAAAGCCCTGAAAACAAGGCGCAACTGCAAGCGGCGCGGGTGTCCTTCGAGGACGATCTGCCGGCGCAGAAACTATCCGCCATCGACCCGGAAAAGGTGGATTGGAAGGAGCTGGAGCGCCTCGGCGTGAGTCGGGAGAAACTCGAGGCGGGCGGGAACTTAGATCGACTGCTAAATTGGCAGAAAACGGGGCTTATTAGCCTCGCTGTACCCTTCGGAGATACTACGATTTACACCGAAGCACGGCTGGCTCTCCGTACAGGGGCAGACGGTCGCCTCAGTCTCAACATCCATACGTTGCGACGAGAACCGCAGCTCGATTTCCCCTATATGGGGCACACGTTTTCGCCCGAAGAGAAGGAGCAACTCCTCACTCAAGGTAACCTCGGGAAGACTGTCGAATTATCCCCTAAGAAGGGCGAGCCGTTCCGCGCTTATGTGTCCGTCGACCGGCTGACAAACGAACTCGTTTCGCTGCGGGCTGACCGAGTTCAGATCCCGCACGAAATCAAGGGCGTCCGGCTCTCCGAGGAGCAGCACCGCGCGCTCACCGAAGGACGCCCCGTGCAGGTGGAGGGCATGCTTTCGCGTCACGGCAAACCGTTCGACGCCACGCTACAGGTAAACGCTGAAAAGCGAGGCATCGAATTCATTTTCAAGGACTCCCTGTCCAATAAAGAGCGCCTGAAATCGTCTGCCAAAGAGGCTCCAGCCGTTCGGCAGGCCGAAAACAAACAACAGAAACGGGGGATCGGCAGGTAGCCGCCCGTTTTGGGGGCTAATCAAGCGTATCGCAGGCCATGTGCGAAGCCATTTGAGTCCCCAATCTTAACTCGCAAGGTCGCGAGTTAGCAAAATCATAAGCAATAGCAACTCACAAAGTTGCGAGTTGCTGTTTGACCCTCATTTTCACCTTAAAACCATGACCTACCACAAAAAAGAGGCATTGCAGGCCAATCTCGATGCCGTCCGCACCCTGCTGGCCTTAGAAAACACGCGCCGCGCGCCGTCGGAAAGCGATCGGGCGACACTGCGGCGATACAACGGCTTCGGCGGCCTCAAATGCGTCCTCCTTCCGGCCACTGATCCGGCCGACATCGACCGCTGGCCGCGGGACGAACGCAACCTGTTTCCGCTGGTTCGCGAACTGCGCGAAATCATCAACCAAGGCGCCTCGGAGAGCGATGCCACACGCCTTTGGAACGGCATCAAAAGCAGCGTCCTCACTTCGTTTTACACCGACGAACGCATCGTCGGCGCCATCGCCGCGGGGCTTGGGATGAGCGGTTTACCCCTCCGCCGCATGCTCGATCCGTCGGCTGGGATGGGTGTCTTTTCCCGCGCGCTGGCGGACGAACAAACGGACGTCGTCTCGTTTGAAAAAGACCTCGTGACGGGGCGCATCTTGCGACTCCTCACGGCTGACAATCCGCGGCAAACCGTCCGCATCGAAGGCTTCGAAGAGATCGAGGCACGCGAGGCTGGGCGGTTCGACCTCGTGGCGAGTAACATCCCATTCGGAAATTTCGCCATCTACGATCGGGCGTACAGCAAGGGTAAAGACGCGGCGAAGCGGGAGGCCACGCGCGCCATCCACAATTACTTTTTCGTCAAGGGGCTTGACTGCCTTCGCGAGGGCGGATTGCTGGCCTTCATCACTTCCCGCGGCGTGGCCGACAGCCCGACGAATGCCCCCATCCGCGAGTACTTGATGGAGCATAGTCGGCTCGTCTCCGCACTCCGTCTGCCCGACGGCATGTTCTCAGAAAACGCGGGAACAGAGGTCGGCAGTGATCTCCTTATCCTTCAAAAGGAAACCGGGAAGGGGGTGCAAAACGAGTGGGAGCAGCTCTTTACGCAAAGCGTTTCCATCGAATTGGGCGGAGAGTCATTCACGGAAAACGCCCTGTTCGCCGAAGGCAATCACGCCGTTGCCACGGCCTATCGCATCGGCACAGATGCTTATGGAAAGCCTGCGCCGATCTATACCCATGAAGGCGGGATCGAAGGCATCGCACGGGACTTGGAAGCGCGGATCTCCGCCGATATGGCAGCCCGTTTTGATCGGAAAATCTACCGGAGCGGGCTGCCGGAAAACGTGTCGCAAGTTGCCTCCCCCGAGAAAAAGATATCCTCATCAGCCGAGAAGAAGAGCAAGCGAGAGAAGCAAACGGAGCAAGAAGAGGCAAGCGAGGCTTATGATTTGATGCCGAAAGCCCTCGCCAGAGGGCTGCCCAAGCTCTATGCCTCCGAGAAACAGCTTATCGGAGACCGCACGGCCTATGCGCGCTACTTCTTCCCCATGGGAGCCTATACCGCTTACCTTTTGGAGTATGACCCCAAGGAACGCATCGGCTTCGGGGCGGTTACGATGGGGTACGGCTGGGAGCTGGGGTATATGTCTTTTGATGAGATGGCCGAAGTCAAGATCGGAGGGCTGGGCATTGAGCGTGATCTCTATTTTTCGCCCACCAAGCTGCATGAGATTAAAGAGCTTAGTGAGATCGTAGGCGAGCAATACACCCGAACGGTAGAGCCGATCGCAAAAGAGACACCTTCATTTACGAACAAGGCGACGGCCGAAACTCTCCCCCCGAAGTCGGTCTCTCCGTCCTCCACTCTCGTCCCCGAGGGCGTACCCGTCCTCACCCTACACCGACAATATGAGGCGCCCGTGCCAACCAACTCGCAGCCCGATATGGAGCCACCGCGAGAGATGAACGGGCAGACCGTCTATTTCGATGAGGAGCACCATCCGGTGACGGATCGTGAGCGACAGGCTGAAGTCGAGGCGAGTCTGTTTGCCCCCGAAGCGTACACAGATTGGCAGCGGGACGTGGCCCGGGTCAACCGGGAGATCGCAGAAAAGCCCCAACGGCGAGGTCGGTCGGCCGCAGGGTCGACGCCCCATCGCACGGCACGCAAAGCCGGGAAAGCCACCCCGTCAGACAAGCACCAGCTGTCGTTTCTCGACCTGCTGAGCGATACCGAGGAGCCTCCGCCTGCACCCGTCCCTGAAGTCCGACGAACGTTCGACGTCAGCCCGCGCCCTTTCCTTTCACAGCCCGACTCTCATCTACGCGACGGCTCCATCGTCGTGCAAGGTGGGCAGATCGGCTATCTCTCTAACCTCCATCTCAGCCCGACGTTCCACCCGATGGATCTGCCGCTTTCGCGCATTTCGCGCCTCAAGGCGTACGTCGAGATCCGCGAGAGCTACCATCGGCTCTACGATTATGAGGCGAACAATCACTTGGCGGATCCGGAGGAGCGTGAGAAGCTGAATCGGCTGTACGATGATTTCGTCCGGCGTTGGGGGCAGCTCAATCTCAAGGCAAACGCCGACCTCCTGAAGATGGATGCCACGGGCGCCGAGATGCTCTTCTTGGAACGAAGTGAGGGGGGACGATACATCAAGGCCGACATCTTTGATCACCCGACGGCCTTCGCCCTGACTGAGTCTGTCGCGGCCGATCCGTCAGAGGCGCTTTGCGCATCGCTCAACAAGTTCGGCACGGTGGAGTTGTCCTACATGACCTCCCTGCTGCCCGACATGGAGGAGAGCGACATCCTCGCCGCACTCGAGGGGCGCATCTTCTTCAATCCGCTCGCAGACGCCTACGAGATCGCGGATCAGTTCATCTCGGGCAATGTGATCGAGAAGGCCGAACGGATCGACGCGTGGCTGCTCGATCACCCGGGGCACGAGATGGCAAAGCAAAGTCTCGCGGCACTCCGTGCGGCTATCCCGACGCCCATCCCCTTTACCGACTTGGATTTCAACCTCGGTGAGCGTTGGATCCCGGCTAAGGTCTATGCCCGCTTCGCCTCTGACCTGTTCGGCACGGACGTTGGCGTGTCTTACCTCCCCGACATGGACGAGTATATCCTCTCCTGCGATCGGAAGAATCAAGCCATCTGGCATACTTACGCCGTGCAAGGCGAGTTCAAGCGTTACGACGGCCTCCATCTGCTCAAACACGCGCTCCACAACACGGTTCCCGACATCACCAAAAGCAAGGAGATCACTGACCCCAAGACGGGTGAGAAGGCGACGATCAAGGTGCGCGACGGTCGCACCATCCAAATGGCAGACACCAAGATCGAGGAGATCCGGCAGGCTTTTGTCAGCTGGCTCGGGCGCACACCGGAGACGTTCAAACAGCAGCTGGCCGACCGCTACAATCGGCTATTCAACTGCTTTGTCCGTCCCGATTTTGATGGGTCTCATCAAACCTTCCCGGGACTGGATTTGAAGGGGCTAAGCTTCCCCGACCTCTATCCAAGCCAAAAGGACGCCGTGTGGATGCTTAAAACCAACGGCGGCGGGATCTGCGATCACGAGGTGGGGGGCGGCAAGACGGTCATCATGTGTACGGCGGCCTATGAGATGAAGCGGCTCGGGCTGGCGAATAAGCCGATGATCATCGGACTCAAGGCCAACGTCTTCGACATCGCCGACACGTTCCGCAAAGCCTACCCCAACGCCCGCATTCTCTATCCCGGCAAGGAGGATTTCACGGTCAAGAACCGGGCGCGGATCTTCAGCGACATCAAAAACAACGACTGGGACTGCGTCATCCTCACGCACGATCAGTTCGGCGCCATCCCACAGTCGGCAGAGATCCAAGAGGCGATCATGCAAAAGGAATTGGATTCGGTGCAGGAAAACCTCGACGTGTTAAGGAAGCAGGGACGGGAGATCTCCCGGTCTGCGCTTAAAGGGTTAGAGCAACGCAAGCTGGCGCTCACGGCCAAACTGCGCGACATTCGGGACACCATCGCCGAACGCAAGGACGACGTGGTGGACTTCAAAATGATGGGGATCGATCACCTGTTTGTCGACGAGAGCCATCAGTTCAAGAACCTGATGTTTAACACCCGTCACGACCGTGTGTCGGGCCTCGGTAATCCGAACGGATCGCAGCGAG
>ERZ772967.1741-NODE-1741-length-14606-cov-3.826404_pt1 | contig 14606 bp, 12 predicted proteins | sample MGYA00511677_ERZ772967 | MGnify/ENA primary metagenome ERZ772967 (study PRJEB29015, sample SAMEA2737931) | human oral metagenome | biome: human oral; feature: human-associated habitat; material: dental | place: China | collected 2146 ...
CGGAGGAAGAGGCGAAAACTCTTTCTGCAAAGGAAACGGATGCAGAAAAAGAGGAATGGAGTCGCTGATACCGACGGACAGAGGATCTCAGGTCGGGAAGATTATCGACATACACAATAAACTCCTCCGGCATCATAAAATACCTTCTTTCCTTCAAAATAAAAAAGATGTTACTTAGACACAAAATGTATCTTCGTAACATTTTTTTAGCTTATGTTACTTAGAAACAAAATGTATCCCCGTAACATAAATAGAGCCAGAAAAAGCCGACGCCTCATCAGCGTCGGCACTTCCTCGCATGAATCGTCAGTCTTCCTCTTCGTCATCCATCAGCGCGTCATAAGCACGCTGCACGGCGTCAAATTCCTCGTCCGTAGGCTCGACGTATTCCTCTTCGCCATCATCGCCCATGACGACCTTGGCAATGAGGACGTCCTCATCGTGCTCGCCGCAGCCGCAGCCGCAGCTGTGCGCATGCTCCTCTTCCTCTTCCTCATCATGGATGCCGATGAGCAGCGCGAATTTGTCATCGCCGACAGGGATGATCATTTCCTCGCGGTAATAGTAGCTATTTCCCTCTTCGTCCGTCATCTCGACAATGACGTCCGCATCCTCGTCCAGAATTTCTTTTTCCTTGTCCGACATATCTTTTTCCTCATTTCTCTTCTGGGACTGCGCCGACGCGCATCCCTAGATTGTCCAAATATCCCTGCAAGATGAACACGGCCGCCATCTTGTCTATGACCTTGCGCCGCTTGGCGCGGCTCACGTCGGCCGCGATTAGCGAGCGCTCCGCTGCCACGGTCGAAAGCCGCTCGTCCCAAAAGACGACCTGGCTGCCTTTGAACTTCTTCTGCAGCCTCTGCGCGAAGTCGCGCACGACATCGCAGCGCTCGCCCTGCGTGCCGTTCATGTTCTTCGGCAAGCCGACGATGAAGGTGTCCGTCTCGTAAAGCTCCATCAGTTCCTTGAGACGCGCGAAATCCTTGTCCCACGACTTGCGCCGAATCGTCTCGACGCCCTGCGCCGTGAGACCGAGCGCATCGCTTGCGGCGACGCCGATCGTACGGTCGCCGACGTCGAGTGCAAGAACTCGCTTCCTCACGCCTTCTTCTCCCGATGCGCCTCGATATAGAAATGCACGAGTTCTTCCAAAAGCTCGTCGCGCTCCAGTTTTCGCACCTTGCTGCGCGCTTCCTTGTAGCTCGTCACATAGGCAGGATCGCCGGAAAGAAGGTATCCGACAAGCTGGTTGATCGGATTGTAGCCCTTTTCTTCCATCGCTTCGCAGGCTTCGCGAATGATGACCTCAGCCTTGTTCTCTTCCGCGCCGAAGCGGAACATCATCGTTTCATCGCTGACCATCTCTTGCTGTCCCTCCCATCGGAAATGCTCGCATCTGCATCTTCAGCCGATCATCTCATGCTCGATCATGTACTCGGCAATTTGCAGCGCGTTGAGCGCCGCGCCCTTGCGGATCTGGTCGCCGCAGACCCAGAGGTTCAGACCGTGCTCGACCGATTCATCGAGACGGATGCGCCCGACCTCGACGTCGTCCTTGCCCGAGGTGAAGAGCGGCATCGGGTAAGCCTGCTCGTCGGGATTGTCGTTTAGGGCAGCACCGGGGAAGGCAGCGATCGCCTTTCGCGCTGCCTCGACGCTGACCGCTTCCGCAAATTCGATGTTGACCGACTCCGCATGGCTGCGGTAGACAGGCACACGAACCGTCGTCGCCGTCACGCGCAAGTCAGGCTCAGAAAGAATCTTGCGCGTCTCGTCGATCATCTTCATTTCTTCCTTCGTGTAGAGATTTTCCTTGAAGACGTCGATCTGCGGAATCAAGTTGAACGCTATTTGATAGTGCTTCTTGAGCGATGCGCCCGGCAGAATCTCCGCCTTCACGGGCTTCTTCGCTACGATGGCCTCGACCTGCTCCTCAAGCTCCGCCATCGCCTCCTTGCCGCCGCCCGAAACGGCCTGATACGTCGAGACGACGACGCGCTTGATGGGCGCGAGATTGCGAAGCGGCTTCAGCGCCATGACCATGATGATCGTCGAGCAGTTCGGATTCGCGATGATGCCCTTGTGCTCCCTCAAAGCCTCGGGATTGACCTCGGGCACAACGAGCGGCACATCCTTGTCCATGCGGAACGTGCTCGAATTGTCAATGACAACGGCGCCCGCCTTCACAGCGGCAGGTGCAAATGTCTTGCTCGCGCCGCCGCCCGCAAAGAGCGCGATGTCAATGCCCTCGAAGGAATCCTCGCGCGTCTCCTCTACCGTGTATTCCTTGCCCATGAAGGCGATCTTCTTGCCCGCCGAGCGCGAGGACGCAAGCAAGCGAAGCTCTGCAAATGGGAACTTGCGCTCTTCGATGAGGTTCAGAAATTCCTGCCCCACGGCGCCCGTCGCGCCCATGATTGCCACATTATATTTCTTCATGCTGACATCTCCTGTAATTTTTTCCTGCCGACATCAATCGAGCAGTTTCTCCAAGCCGACGACGAGACCTGTAAGTTCCCTGACCTTCTTGCAAGCGAGCACGACGCCCGGCATGAACGACTCGCGGTTGATGGAGTCATGGCGGATCGTCAGTGTCTGACCGAGTCCGCCGAAGATGACCTCCTGATGCGCAACGAAGCCGGGCAGACGCACGCTGTGAATCCTCATGCCGTCGACCTCAGCGCCGCGTGCGCCCGGAAGCTTCTCCTTCTCATCGGGATGCCCCTGCCGCACGGACGCACGCGCCTCCTTGATCAGTTCCGCCGTCTGCAAGGCCGTGCCCGACGGTGCATCAAGTTTGTTGTCATGGTGCAGCTCGATGATCTCAACGTGCGGCATATACTTCGCCGCCTGACGGCTCATGAGCATCATAAGAACTGCGCCGATGGCGAAGTTCGGCGCAAGAAAAACAGGCTTCTTCTTCTCCAACGACAGCGCTTCAAGCTGCGCCTTTTCGTCCGCCGTCATGCCCGTCGTGCCGATGACGGGCGAGACCCCATGTTGCACGGCAAGCATCGCGTTGGAAAACACGGCGTCCGGCCGCGTGAAATCCACCATGACGTCCGGCTTTGCTTCTAAGAGCGCCTGCGCGAGATCCGTCGCCACCGTCACGCCACATTTGCCGCAGCCCGCGATCTCTCCCGCATCCTCGCCGCCATGCACATCGACAGCAGCGACGAGGGAAAGCTCCGCATCCGCGAGCACTGCCTTGACGACAGCCTGTCCCATGCGGCCGCAAGCTCCGCTGACCAACACATTTACCAAGATATGCGCCCCCTTCAAGCAAGCCTTGCGAAAAACGTGCAAGACCAATGTGCATCTATTGTATATGAAGCAGATGGAAAAAGTCAATGTATTTTCTTATTGTCGTATGTCTGTCCATGTAACAAACGTACAGAAAGAACGGCTTCCGCGAAGATTCGGAAGCCGTTCTTTTACTCTTTCTATGCTGCGTCAAGCGGAAACTTACCCTGCGAAATGTACTGCATCCTGCGGCTCTTCCGCCGTCGGCATATTGGCGGAGGCGCTTTCCGTCGTCGTCAGACGCATGGCATCGCCGTTCGCCTGCTGCGTGCGGTTGCTTCCTTCCGTCTTCGCTTCCTGCACAGCGCCGTAGGCGTCGAGGACGGCGACCTGAAGCGCATGCTTCTTATCTGTCGTCAGCGTGTTCATCTCGTTGATCGCCTGGATCATGCCCGTGACGACACCCGCTTTCTGGCGGCTCGATGCGTTCGGGATATTGTTGATCTTTCCGACGGCTGCAGCGAGCGCCTTGCTCTGCGCCTCCGTCCCCGTCTGTGCGGCGATGATGTCCTGCGCCTCGTACTTGCCCGCCGCGATGTTCTCCTGATCCTGTTCGGAAAGCTGCGCGTTATCCGGCGTCAGCGGGAACAGTGGCGAAGAAGGCTCCTTGGGCGCTGTCACGACGCTCACGCGCGGCGCTGCGATCTCTGCGCCGCCCTCGATGATATGCGAACCCTCGTCACGCTGCATCGTGAAGGACGAACCGTCCTTGCGGACGAGATCGGCTGCATATTCGTTCATGGGCTTCTGCGACTTGACCTCGCTCGTCTTCCAAGCGTTCAGTCCTCCCGTCATAAGGCCGAGATCGTCGGCTTCCACCTTCGAGCGCCACAGCGACAAGTTCGTGTCCTTCGTGACCGTCGCCTTGCCCGTGCTGTCGTCGTAACTCTCGGCGGCGACAAAGAAGGCCTCCTTCGCCTTGATCTCACTGCCGTTGACGAGGTTCCCTGCACCGCTCCTGCTCATATAGGACGGCGTTTCGATCTTCGTGCTATCCATGTGAAGCGGCGTGCCCTTCGTCAAGTAGAACTTGCCATCATCCCCCTGTTTCATCTGCCCCGAATGGATGGTCGCACGCGCAGCGTCGATCTCCGTCTTCTTCAAGGCGACCTGTCCACCTTGAAGATCAGCATCACCAGCGTAGGCAGCGTAATCCATCGCATTCGCTTGGCTCTTGAGCTTTACGTCCTCAAGATAAAGCGTATTGCTCGTCTCAGCCGTCGGATATATCTCTCTGAACGGATAGGCAGTACGCGTCTTGCTTGCCGCCGCTATGTCGATCTTGCCCGCCTGAACTGAAGAAGCTTTCATCTGAGTCTTGCCACCCCAGATTTCTACCACGCCTCCAGCTTCAATCGTCGTACCACGCATATCCAAGACATTGCCCGTATCGCTCTTGATTTCTCCCCTTGCTCCATCGGCCGTTTCCCCTGAATTCGCTTCTCTCAGTGCATAGACATCGATATCGCGAGCCGATTTCATATCGACGTTCTTCAAGCTCACCTTGCCGCCGATAGCAGAGACATAGCAATCAGGTTTCTCGTATTTATTCCACGAAGCGAGGTTGGCATGAAGCTTCGAGTTGATGATCTGCAAATGATTTTCTGCACCTGCATGATATTCACCCTTTTGCGTAGTGTAATTCGGGAAATACCAATACTCCGGACTGTGAGAATCTTTTTCCAGAAGCTCGTCCATCGACTGCAAGGCTCTGACATCGACGCTATGATCTGAGGTCAGCTCCGAATCCTTGATGTCAATGGCGCCGCCATAGACCTGAACCCATTTGATCCAACCGTTCGCTTCTTCAGCTGCACTCAGAAGTTTCGTGTTTTCCAAGCGCACGACGTTATCTGTGCCGGCACGCAGATTTTTCTTGATGACATCACCATGATTTTGCCCCGTCCAATCACGAGAAGTATAGGCTTCGATCTCGATCTTGCCCGGCGTCTTGATCGTTGTATTCTTGAGATCAACTTTGCCGCCATAGAGCAGCGTGCCGCGCATATTGCCTTCGATATCCAAGCCGTCCGCCTGCACGACGTTTGCCGCCGTCGCCTTCGTCACGTCTTTCTCTGTCGCTACGCCAGCTGCCTCCGTATAAGAATCCTCCGCACTTGCGATAGCTACAGCGGAAAAGCGTCCCTTCGGCATACGGAATTTCGCGCCGTCAAGGTTGACCGCTGCACCGCCGATGTTCACTTCCACATTTCGATCTGCATGGGATTCTGCCGTCGCATGAAACGCTGCATCATTTCCCTGTGCCGTAGAGGCTGGCATGGTTCCATTCGACTTTTCCACGATATTCGATACTGCTACAACATCCAGACGCGCTTCATCGGCACTCGCTGCAAACTTGAAGTTCACATCCTTAGCTACATCCACCTTGCCGCCGAGCATCTTGATCTGATCGCCTGTGACCTTCGTATTTTTGACCGTCAAGGTATTCGTCGGCGCAGCCGTCATCGTAAAGTTCTTGCCAGCTGCCGTTGTTTCTTCCTGCATCTTTGCAACGCTGCGAATGCCGATGTCCTTGCCCGCAAGCTCTGCCCCTTCGATATGGATACTCGAAGCGCTCATCTCAAGCGTTGCTACACCCGAAACCTTGCCGCGAAAATCAATCGTATTGCCGGCTTCCGTTTCACCAGTTTGCTTCGTCGCGCCGTCTAAAGTATCTCCCTTATAGGCAGAGATATAGAGTCCGCCATGATCAGCGCTGTCTGCCACGAAGGTCACGCCGTCGGCTACTGTGACTTTACCTGCGGAGATGGCGAGCGTGCCGCCATTATGGATGTTGAACTGTGCGCCCGCGTCGATGCTCAGCTCCTTCGCGCCCTGTGCGCCCTGCTTCAGCGTCCATTCGCCCTGCCCCTTGGGGCGGTTGAATTCTGCCGTGTCCATATTGAGCGTCGAGAGCGTCAGATTCGTCACGTCGAAGCTCGCCGTGCCGCCGACGTGGATGCCGTTCGGATTGACGAGGAAGAGCAGCTTTCCGCCTACCTGCGTCATTTTGCCGAGGATTTCCGACATCTGTGCGCCGGTCACGCAGTTTAAGAGCGCAGCCATCGTCGTATCAAAATTCAGCATTTCGCTCTGTCCGATGTTGAAGGTCTCCCAGTTGATGATGCTGTCGGTCTGCGGTGTGACCGTCGCACCATTTGCCAGATCACCGATCGCTCCATTTGCCGTGAAGCTGTCGGCACCGACGTTGACGATTCCCTCTCAACACTTCCACCTGTCGGCATCGCCAGCGCCGTGCTCGTGAGAGCGAGTGCAATCATGGCAGAGAGAGCTTTTTTTAAACGTATTTTTCCATTTCATCGAAGTGTTCCTCCTCTTAGAAGTCCATGCTTGCCATCAGATTCCAACGGCGACTGTTCTGCTTCGCCGATGCGAGGTCATAGTCCGCGTCGCGCAGAATCTTCGCGTAATCCAAGGAGAGCGAGAAGCCGCTCTTCACATCGTTATACCGTACGCCGAGACCTGACGAGGCGATGCGATCGCTGGAAAAAGCCGTGCTAGTATGACGATCGGTGTTGTTCGCAAGGCTTGCGAAGTCCGTGAAGGCGATGAGACGCGTATTCTTGGCGACCTCGGGGCTGTAGTCTCAAGGCTGCCGACGATGCCCTTGTCCGCGCCGATAGCCCGCTCGTCAAAGCCGCGCACGCTCATCTGTCCGCCCGCGCCGATCTGCTCAATGGCGACGACGTGGTTGTTCGTGTACTGCGCCTGCAGACGAAACACACCGATCCAGTCGCTTGTCGAGCGCACCTGGTAGTTCGCGCCCGCCCTGAAAAGCGTGAAATGCGTGTCACTGCCGGGCATGACACTTTCGTAGTCCTTGCTGTCGCCCATGAGGTTGTGGGCAATGCCGATGTTGTAGCGAAAGACGCTGTTCGGCTGCCGCTCGCTGTGGATGAAGCTCGCCGATGCGAGAAGTACGCTGTATTCGGTGTCGTAGCCGACAGGCATACCTCCGAAGCGAAGATTGTAGTCGGCCTTGTTCCTCTTGTAGGACAAGCCAAAGTCGAAGATGTCTTTCTCACGCGAGGTGTAGGCGATATTCTGCTGGTAGTGCAGGTCAACATTCGTACTCTTGCCGCCCATGTTGAGGTCATAGAGGCCGCTGACGCTCCTGAAGTCGTCGAGGTGGACATCACCATAGCCTGCGTTGAGAAGGACGGCTCCCTGCTAAGATGGTAGAAGGCGGCGATAGGAGATCGCACCGACCTTGACATCAGACATCTTGCTCGGCGAGGTCACGAAGGACACGCCGAAGGTGTCTGCAGCATGGGCGAGGTTCGTATTCACATAGCTGAGTCCTGTGCGCCATTGTCCGGTGTACTCCGTTCCCGTGTTGCTGACACTGACGCGGAAGTGATCGCTCTTTTTCTCCTCGACGTTGATCGTGACGTCGTAGGCTCCCGCTCCTGCCGGGCGGAACTCTGTGGCGAGCACAAGCGCCCCCGTGTCATTCACCGCCTGGATCTGCATCGAGAGTTTGCGGATGTTGACGCGCTCCTTCTTGAGTTCGGGCAGAAGCGCCTTGACATCATCTTCCGTCATGCGCTTTGCGCCATTGACGGTGATGCGGCTGATCGAGACGACCATCTTGCCCGTCGAGACGCCTGCATCACGCTTCTCCGCGCCGTCACGCGCGGCAGCCGTCGATGCTGCAAGCTCCTTCTCCGCACTCGTGCGTGAATCCATCGGCGCTGCGTCCGCCGTTCCCGTGAGCACGCACAGCCCGCCCGCGACGAGGAGCGCCGCGAGCTTCTTGTCTGACATTCTTTTCACTCGTTCATCCATCCCTTCTATGCTTCCATGCTATCTAGGCAATCCCTCGCGGACATCAAACATACAACATGGAGGAAATTCCCTATTGTTCTTTATTATAGCATAGAAGTCCCCTCCCGCTAGATATTATTAAAAATTTTATCAAATAAGTTAATCTGGTTAATTGCAATAGCAAATCAAACAGTTTTCCAAAAAGATTTCAAAGACGCATTCCTTTTTGAAGACATCTGCAAGATCATTAGATTCACTACCGTTGCCGCTGGTGATGCTCTTGAAAATCTTGGAGAAGTTAGCGCCATATTTTGGGGCACAACAAATCAAGTCCGGCCCCTACGGCGGCTTTTGTCTTGCCAGAAATCTTCAAGATGTAGCAACGACGGGTCATCCGTTAATCTAAGGTGAGCAATACTTCTCCGTCTGTGCTCTGCCCGACGACCGTATCAATCTCCCAGTGCCCAAACTCCTGACTCTCGTTCGCGCTTATCGAGAAGGTTCATTCACTCTCAATGCACATACATCGGCTTTTCGCATAAGAGCAACGCCAGATATTCCTCATGAGCCTTGATCTTCTGATCATATACCGCCTTTCGTTCTTGGATTTCACAACGTTGCGCAGTAATTGCAGACGGATCGTGCAAGAGTTTTTCAAACTTGAAGGGTGATTCCATCTCCAATTGCTCAATCGCGATCAGACAGGAGGCGATCTGTTCCCACGTTTTATTCAATTGTGCCTGCAAATATTCCAGAGCATCTGCTTCTGCTTTTTTATCTTCTTCCGTAGTCTTTATCTTATCAACTTCGACTATCTCGGAAAGAATCTCTAGTTTCGTCAAATCTCCCATGCGATACGCATCCATCGCTCTCTGCCACAGCCCCTTGACCTTTTCCGTTTGTTCTGAATTCAAATCCGGATGCAGTTTCTTTGCCAAGAAGCGATAAAGCTGCTTGAGCCGTTTCGCATCTTCTTCAGACAAGACCTTGCCAGAAAGCGTCATCAAGGCAGTCTGATGCTCTAATTCCATTCTCTTTAATTCTTCTTCATATTCCTGAAATTCCATGTGAAGTTGTTCTTCAATTGCCCCGAAATCAGGTTCAGCATCGCGATTCAGATACATACGAACCAAATCGATTTTTCTGCGAAGTGCCGCTTCCTGTACATAAGAGGCATAGCAAGCTTGTTCCAATGCACCGAAGGATTCTGTGTACAAGGCTTCCAGATACGGTTTTTGCTGCAAGATCATATCATCATACACGCAAATCAATCTGCTCAACCTTTCCAGCGCCTCCTTCTGCTGCTCTTTCAATCGCATATATTCCTCATGAATAATCACTATTTTATTCATAAAATTCACTCTCGCATAAATAAATCTACTTCTAGTACCATATCCTGTAAATCCAGATGAGTGATCTTTACATAAAGGAGTTTCCCTGCATCCAACAAACGCGCAGGAATATGATTCATACGACGCGGCATATACCCCAGTTTGCGTTTTTGCACATCCACAACCTGTATAGCAAAAGTGTCGTACGAATTATCAGGCTCCCGCAATAAAGAAAGTTGCATACCTACAATCATTTCCGAAACAAGCTTTTGCCAATTGGAGACATGCCAAGTTCCCGCTACTGAAAAATGTGTCAGATATATCTCCTGCACGAAAGGGGCAGGCGGTAATTTCCCATCTTTTCCCCATAATCCCACCACTCCGCTGGGAAGAACCGGCACCAAGCTGTCCATCTGAATCACCTCCCATCCTCTAGCCTCCATCATCTACAGAGTATCTCATCACCCTATACGCAACAAATCTCCTCATCGAATTGGGCATCATAGATGTCTATTCGTTCCAAGAAAAAAGAATTCCTTCCATATCAGCACATAGATCTTCCCATAGGGATGCCTATATAAACTGTGCAGAGCTAGATTCTTCCATTTTATTAGTAGTTTCTTGAATGAATGCTATTTAATTAAATTTAATAATCCTCCCGCAAAAATCATGTATAATAATATTGTCAAAAGCTATAGACAATTTTCCACAATAGCGATTTGAGCAGTCACCTTGTGGCGCTGCTAAAGGAGTAAGACATAACCTTGGTCACAATTCTCTAAAGAGTATTGCAACATCAGGAGGCTTTGTTTTGGAAGGATATTCTGTAAACAAGGCGATGTTGTCTTGCCTACAAAACATATTATACGAGGAGGATTCCAACGTAAAAAAACTGTTTCTCATGGCTTTGCTCATATCTACCGCCATTCTACTGCCATCATACGTCTGCGAGGCAAAGGACGTATGGGTAGACCATTGGAATTCTGAGAATGTCGATATCTATGTTATGGATGATACGCTTGCAAGCGGTTCATCGGGCAACATAAAATATTTCAAGATATCGATCAAAGAGGTGCGAAACGGAGATCTGATACGCATCGTCCATTGGACTTTCAGCAAATACAAATCGGATATGTGGCGATATGAAACAAGCACCATGCGCGGAGACCATACGACGGTCGTCCTCCCCAGAAATCAGGTCTTCGAGTTTTGCATGGATTCCTTAGGTTGGTCATATTACATCAAGGGATACTGGTACTATTGAGACCACCTCTCTCGAACGCACGAATTTCTCCCCAATATGACAAATCCCGCCTGTTCAGAATACGATCTGCAACAGGCGGGATTTGTCATGCTCAAAGCGCACGATGCGGGAATTGCGGAAATTATTGCGCCTCCATCCCCAGCCACTTCGCCACTCCCTGTGGAGACGGTTCGATATCGGTATCCAACTGCTCGACCAACGCCGGATACTCCTCTGCTGAAACATCGCTAAGAAAAATCGTCTCAAGATACGCAGAAGCGCGTGAGCTGCCGACGTAGATGAGTCGTTGGCAGGTCGGCTTCACGAGCTTCGACACATGCACATCCACGAGGAGGACGGCCTTCGCCTCCAGTCCTTTGTAGCGACGCACCGTCGTGAACCAGACCTTTCCCTCCGCCGGCTGATGAGCGAGAGGAATCCCAGCGAGCGATGTCACGCCTGCGAGCACGCTCTTTTCCAGTGTGCTCACCGTGAGGATCATGATGTCCTGAAGTTCCAGCTTCTCCTCGCTCTTCATACGGCGCACGAAATCGGCGGCTGCTGCTGCAATCGCTTTTGCATCGGGAACGAATACGGCACGAGGCTTTTTGCCATGGATGGCATTGAGATAATTCTTGTGTCTGCCCGCAAGGAAGCTCTGCACCGTACGCCCGATCTCCGCCGTATTGCGGCAGTTGCGATAGAGAACGAGCCGGCAGTCCATTTGCGCGTCGATCCACTCTGCCGCCGTCTGCTGCGTTTGCCCTGTAGGGCGGCGCGAAATGATCGTCTGCCCGCGATCATAAAACAAATAGAACGCTCCGTCATGTAGCTCAGCCAAGAGCGCGAGATGTTCGAGCAATGCGCTCGGGAAGTCCTGCGCCTCATCGACGACGATGTTCGGATACTCCCACAGCGTATCATCGAATTCATTCTGAAAGAACATCTCGAAATCGCGCAGCACCGTCGTGAGCGGCAGATTCCGCTCCGCCATCAACTCCTCAGCCAACGTGCGCTCATTGTGAATCGTGATCTTTTCGTCCCAGCGACAGGAGCGCAGCCGCTCGAAAAGAAATTCATTGAAGCAAAGGTAGAGCACCTTCTGCCCCTCACGCGCCAACATGCGCGCCTTCTCCGCCGCCAGCAGGCTCTTGCCCGTTCCTGCAGCGCCGTGAATCGCTGCCGTTCGCTGATCGGTCAGATACTCCAAGAGCGCGAACTGCGCATTCGTCAGACGCGCCGTCGATTGCTCGACCGCCTGCGACGCGGCAGAAACCGTCTCCACGATGCGGCACACGGGCTGCAATGTCCGGATGAGCTGTTTGAACACGCTCGGCGACTGCACGCGTTCAGGAATATGGAACAACTTGCGCCAATAGCTGTAGATCTTCTCCAATTTCGCTTTCGGCTCACGCAAATCGCCCGCATCGAGGATGATGTCGCGCGGCGATTCCAACGGCAAGGGTTTGCCTTGAGGAATCTCCACGGAGGTGAACCAGACTGCCTTGCCTACGAGAGGCACATGCTGCGGCGTCCTTTGGCGCAGCTCCGCAAGGATGCGCTGACAGCTGTTCTCCACCTGCTGGAATGGATAGATGACCTTCCGCTCGCCCGTGCGACGGTTCGTCTGCTGCCATGCGCCATCTTCATAGGCAATCCCGCCCGCCTTCACCTCGACGGCGAGGATGCCGTGCCTCGGATGCAACACGACGAAATCCGCCTCCCCCTGCGGAGCCGTACGCACGCCGTCTCCCAACCAACAGTAAGAATGAAACACCGTATAGTCATCCCCGAGCGTTTCCAACGCACGGTAAGCCTGCCGCTCCCCCTCGCTCCCATGAAAATCCCCCGCGAATGCAGGATAAAATCGTGCCATCGCCGCCCCTCCTCATCTTGATGTCCACTCTCATAGTATGCGCTGCCGTAGGCATTGTCAACCCCAACGTCCGTCTTTGTGCTTGCGATTGCGTTGCTTGGCAAAAACGTAAATTCACAAAGTAACTTCCACTAATGCAGGCCTGTAGTATTTAGTCAGAAAAGACAGATAGGATTAGTGCAATAAGCCTTAGATTTAGTGCGAAACGGATGCCCTAAGCACAACATATATTCAAAATGAGTAAATCATAAGGCGAAAACTGAAAAATAAACATGCTTCGCACTCTGTCTTCAGCGCTCAAGCGGCTCTCTTTTTCATTGACATTCACATCCTATCCAATATTTTTTTCAATGCATAAGGCTTGGCATACTTAAGATATGCATCACTCACATATATTTCTCCAAGCGCTTCCCGTTCCGCCCACATAGCAGGAACGATCTGCAATTTCTTCACTATCCCATTTCGTTCCACCAAAAGTTCATCCCTCTTCTTCCGAATGTGGCAATTCTTTCTCGCCAAAACATTACGCAAAGAACTCACCAGCGCTTCTTGCTGTTCCACCACATACGCATCAGGCAACATGCCTTCCATGCCCCATCGCAGTAAATCGAGCGCTGCAAAACGGTCAAGCAGCCCGTGGACATACTGATTCATATAATGCTTCAAACATCCATGGCAGGCGCTCTCACACGTACATCTTTCCAATAATTCTCGCACATGCTGCAGCAAAGTTTTTAACCCCTTTGCCACCGATACAGCATATCCCGCCCCACTGGACAGCGAATCATAAAGATAAACATCTACAAAAGTCGTTTGATCTTTTTGACGTAAACGGTAACCTGCCACCAATTCTGTAAACTCAATATCAAGCTCCTGACTCGTAACCAAGCACAGAGCCTCTGCCAAAGATTGCGCAGCTCGCGCCAGCCATGGATTATTCTTGCGCACTGTATTGATCCGTCTGCCGTCCAAAGAAATTTCCAAAACCAGCATATCCGTCACGAAATCGTAACCCAGATTTACATTCGCTACATTTGTGTGAGTACATCCTTTGCCTTGACTCAAAAATTTCGTCTTATACGGACGCCCTACACCACCCAAGGCTTTTTTTACATCGCCAGGCGCAGCTGCTCCACAATCTTTGCAAACGACGAAGCCATGATCTTCAGCGCCGCTGTTGAGCATGATGATCTGCTGATTGAAGCGTGACGCCTGGCGGATATGCCTACATCCATCAACAGGCTTCATCTCATCCGCTTCCGGCAATGTGGAATAGAGAGGCTGCTGCACATACGAATATTCCTCCTCGATCTGTGCCGAAGAAATCTCTTCCGCATTCTTCGGCGCAAATCCCCACGGTCGAAGCATATCTCTTTCTTGCACCAAATTTGGGTTGCCGCAAAACGGGCATTTTTTGATATGCGCCTCCTTCACACCAAACCAGCCGCATTCATGGCAGGAAAGGATCGGCTTTAGATAATTCGGATCATCGAGATATGCAGATGCTGGCTTCAGACTACAGCCCTTTCGCCTTTCGCTGCCCGGGTAATACAGGCCTCCTATCTGATATGTTTTCTTGTCCACAACGATCGATCTCCCGGGGGCATATTCACCAATGGCAATTTCCAAAGAACGCTCCACTTCATACTCTATTTTCTCCCCATCCTTTTGATAAATATATGTGCTGACAACATTTTTTGGGAAAGAGTATGTAGGAATCGCACCAATTTCATACAAAGCATCCAACAAGCTTTTTCCGTTTCGCGTTCCCATATATTCCGCGGCTCCGAACAATTCAGGATGCCAGTCTTTCTTCTTTTTCAGTTCCAGCAAGGCAGATTTCAAACTCTCGCAAAACTTCTTGAAGTCCAAATTCGCACGGCGCGGCATCAAGACGATTCCTTCACGCATCCTACACCGCTCCAAATATGAAAAGAAATCCTCCAAGCTGTCATCTAAAAAGTCTGCCGCCTGTTCAGCATCCAGACTGGAGCCTTTTGCAGATAAGAACTCACGCAAGATGACGATACTCAGATGGCGATGCAAAAGCTTTTCTCCCTCA
>ERZ772967.1746-NODE-1746-length-14584-cov-13.194576_pt1 | contig 14584 bp, 11 predicted proteins | sample MGYA00511677_ERZ772967 | MGnify/ENA primary metagenome ERZ772967 (study PRJEB29015, sample SAMEA2737931) | human oral metagenome | biome: human oral; feature: human-associated habitat; material: dental | place: China | collected 2146 ...
ACTACGTCACCAAGCCCTTCTCCCTGGAGGAGGTCGTCGCCCGGCTGCGCGCCCTGCTGCGCCGCTCCGGCGCGAGCGCCGAGCAGCAGGACGAGCTGCTCGAGGTCGGGGATCTGCGCATGAACGAGGACTCTCACGAGGTCTGGCGCGGTGAGGAGGAGATCAACCTGACGGCCACCGAATTCGAGCTGCTGCGCTTCCTCATGCGCAACCCTCGACGGGTCCTGTCCAAGCCTCAGATCCTGGACCGGGTGTGGAACTACGACTTCGGCGGGCAGGCGAACATCGTCGAGCTCTACATCTCCTACCTGCGCCGCAAGATAGACAAAGGGCGCGATCCGATGATCCACACCATGCGCGGCGTCGGCTATGTGCTCAAGCCGGCCGATTCAAGCAAGCCGCAGAGCTGAGCGCACCCGGGACCGGATCGTGAAAGCCCGACCGCCGCTGCCGCCCCTCCGTCCGCGCAGCCTGCGCACCCGGCTCGTCGTCGGCGTTCTCGGCCTGATGCTCGTCATGGCCGCCGCGACAGGGGCCTTCTCCACACTCACGCTGCGACACACGCTCATGAACCGGCTCGACGAGCAGCTCACCGCGGCCTCCCACCGCGCCGAGATGCGCCGCCACGAGGCGGAGCACGACGAACCCGAGCTCGAGGATAAGAAGGACGAAAAGGACGCGGAAGGCGCAAAAGCCGAGAAGGACGAGGATCCGGACTCACCAGAGGCGGATTCCACCTCGTCCGCTTCTTCCACTTCTTCAACCTCTTCAGCCTCGGATTCGACTCAACCCCCTCACGCATGCGAGACCCCAGGCCCCGATAAGGCGCATGACAAGCCCATCCCCGCGGGCCTGGATGCGGCCGGACAGTCCGCCGGCACCCTGACGCTCATAGCCTCCGGCGCGCACGACGATGATCAGGACCCGGCCTCCCCAGCATCCGCATCCTCGACCGTGACGGCCGGCTATATCGACGAAGACGGCCATTACCAGGGCCTGAGCCAGGCCGAACGGCAGGCGTTGCTGTCCCTGGAGACTACCGGGAGGCCGGTTACCGCCAACATCGACTCCCTGGGCAACTACCGGGTTCTCGTGACCAAAGACGCCGACACCGGTGACACCGTCGTCACGGGCCTGTCGCTGAAACTCGACAACGCACTCGTGCGCACCCAGCTCCTCTTCGAGGGAGCCATAGGAGCCACCGGCATTCTCATCGTGGCGATAGCGGGGAGCGTTCTGGTGCGCTCCTCCCTGGCACCGCTGGAGCGAGTGGCCTGCACCGCCGAGCGAGTCGCCTCCCAGCCCCTGGCGCAAGGAGAGGTCAGCATCGACGAGCGCGTGCCCGATCAGGATCTGAGCTCCTCCCTGGAAGTGGGACAGGTCGGCTCGGCGCTCAATACGCTGCTCGGTCACGTCGATGAGGCTCTGGCGGCGCGCCAGCGCAGCGAGACCCAGGTGCGCCAGTTCGTGGCCGACGCCTCCCACGAGCTGCGCACCCCGCTGGCCTCGATCCGCGGTTACACCGAGCTCATCGCCCGCGAAGGCGGTGATGCCGCCCTGCCGGAGGAGGCCGTGCACGCCCTGGACCGGGTGCACTCCGAGTCTGTGCGGATGACCCAGCTCGTCGAGAACCTGCTGCTCTTGGCGCGCCTCGACGCCGGGCGCGAGCTCCAGCACGACGAGGTCGACCTGGTCGGCATCCTGCTGGACACCGTCTCCGACGCCCGCGCCGCGGGGCCCGACCACGTATGGGACCTCAATCTCACCGCCCTCGACGCCCCCGCGGACCTCAGCCAGGATGAACTCGAGGACTTCGAGCCCGAGCCGCCGCTGGTCCTGGGAGACGAGGCGCGCCTGCGCCAGGTGCTGGTCAACCTTCTGGCCAATGCCCGCGTCCACACGCCCGCCGGATCGCATGTGTCCGTGACCCTGACGCGCTCCCCGGCCGCGAGCATCGAAGGCACCGATACGCCCCGGCGGCTGCCGGACGGCTCCGGCGCCGTCGAGTCGCACGAAGCCCGCTCATCCGCCCAACCCGGTGGCGCCGACTCCCAGCCCGCACGGGGGGCCGAGGAGCTCGTCATCACGATCGCGGACGACGGCCCGGGCATCGCACCGGAGATGCGAGACAGGATGTTCGAGCGCTTCGCGCGCGGAGACGCCTCCCGAGAGCGGCGCACCGGATCCACGGGCCTGGGCATGAGCATCGCGCTGGCGATCGTCCAGTCCCACGGCGGCACGCTCACCGTGGACTCCCGTCAGGCGCCTGAGGGCTCCCCCGAGGACACGCCGCACGGCACGACCTTCACGGTGAGACTGCCCGCCGCCGTGGGAGTGGAATGAGGCTCACCCGGCGGTTTCCCCGATCTGAGCGACGGCGCAGTTGACTGCAGCCAGGATGGCGAAGGCCCACCCCCACTTCGCCGACCACTGACGACCCACGAGAACGGCCACGGTCCCGAACAGAACGAGCTCGACCACGATCCTCGCCATCGCTGGAAGACGATGGGCCGACATCGGCGCGACGAAGTAGGCCCACACGCCCATCACGACCAGTGGGAGGGCAATGCCGATGAGCAGATTCAGCGGGGGCCTGTACCCCTTGAAACCGATGACGACCAGCAGGGCGCAGCTGCCCATCTCCAGCAGAAATCTGATGGCGGCGTTGGCGGTGAACACAATGGCGAACGAATCTGTCACACTCCGCCTCTATACATTCTTCCCCGCTGTATCCGCAATTCAGTGACATCAGTGGCTCAGTGACTCGACGGATCAGCGACGGGGGCCTCGCCGAGCCGGACACCGGCGGGACCGCACCCGCAGCCGGAGCGGACCGATCTCGAGGCGGAGTACGACCGATCTCGAGGCGGAGTACGACCGATCTCGAGCCGGATGTGGACCGATCTCGATGAGGGGGATCGAGGGGCGTCAGGGCAGGCGCTCGTGCCGCTCCGCTCCCCAGTCGGTCAGGCTCACGAGAGCCGCCATGGCCAGGCAGCCGACCCCCACAACGGCGGCGGCCCCGGTGGCGTAGGAGGCGAAGAGCACGCGGCGGGCGACGAGCTCATCGGCCCTCGTCCACACCCAGATGCCCAGGACCGTCGCCACCAGCATGCTGCCCGCACCGAGCAGCGCGAGCAGGGCGTTCCCGATCCTCTGGGTCCGCAGGCTCAGAATCGCCGGGCCCGTCGTCGGTGCTCGACGCAGGGCACGATCCGCCTCCTCAGCCGAGGCGGTCGACTCCCCGCCTGCGCCGTCAGGGCTTTCGGGGTCCTCGGAGTCCTCGGAGTCCTCAACCTCATCGGCGTCCGAATGGTCCTCATCGCGCTCGGATCCGTCTTCCTCCGCGATCGGCGGAGCGCCGCCGTAGGAGGCGGAGTCCCAGGCGCCTCCGGCCACGGCCAGAGCGCCCCAGGCCACCGGCACGAGAAGGGCGGCGATCACGTCGGAGGGCCGGTGCCACTGGCACGCGAGCGTGGAGTACCCCATCGCAATGGCGAACAGCGCACCCGTCCAGGCGGACAGCGCCCGCCATCTCCTGCCGGAGAGCAGGATGAGGGCCACGGCGGCCGAGGTCGCCATGGTCGTATGGCCCGAGGGAAGAGTATTGGCGTTGTCCATGCGCGCGGTGATGTCGTAGTCCGGCCTCCACAGGATCCAGTACTTCAGGGCCTGGGTGGACAGATTCGCCCCCACCACCGCCACGACCGCCCAGACCGCCCGGCGATGACTTCTCCGCAGCAGGCCGATCAGCAGGATGATGGCCACGAGCACCCCCGCAGCCGGCATGGAGACCACCGAGAGCAGGGTGCGGGCGTGACCGGCGACGTAGTGGGCGCCGATCTTCGACCCTTCCAGCGCGGCCGCCTCCACCACCTGGCCCCTGCGGGAGAGCACGAACACGAACCACAGGCAGAAGATCGCCCCCAGGCAGACCACTGCGAGCACTGCCCCGCGCAGACGCATGCGTGTGGCGGAGCCATGAGCGCGGGAGCCGAAAGAAGTCACCGGCAGATCGTAGAAGCCGATCCTGGATGTGTCGGCGCAGCACCTCACTCATGGGGTACGACGTGTACCACACCGGTTTCCCAATCGAGCCGCCGGTCAGACCGTCGCCGCCCGCGGTCACTGGCGTTGACGGGCTCGGCCCATGGGGCGAGCACCGAGCGGAATGCTGTAAGAATACTGAGAAATATCGGGTAAACACCGGGGAGATGGCGGAAACTGTTAGGAAAATGTTAGGAAGCCATCGCCCGCGAGCAAGCGCGTGGCCGCCACGAGATCGGCGTGCAGCGCTTCGGCATCCGCTCCCGCCTGTCCTGTCAGTGCAGCCACCGCGGCCGCGATCTGAGCCACGCTCAGTTCGCCGTCGGCGACGTCCACCAGCGCCGCGAGCGCGGTGTCGGCCCGCACCACCCGCCCCAGACCCCCGCCCTGGCGGATGAGGATGACGGTCGGATCGCTCGCCCCGGGGCGCAGATGGCGCTCCTGGGTGACGTCGGGGGCGACGACGGGGTGAAGCGCGGCCACATCGTCGTCGCTCATCCCCGCCAGGCGACTGCGCGCGGCGAGAACCTGCGCCACATGCCCTCCCAACGGTCCGGGCGGGACGGTGCTCACCTCCTCCAGGACCCGCCAGGGACGGCGCCGGCGATCATCGAGAGCGGGGCAGTGCAGAACCAGATAGCCCATGCCGACCGCCTCGACGCCGCGGGCGGCGAAATCGTCGATCCAGGCGCCGAGTCGGGCGTTGAAGGCGATCTCATCGCGCTCGGGGGCGGCGCCGCCGTCGCGCAGCCACATGGCGGCGTACTCCACAGGGTCCTGCCGTTCACGCTGGATCACCCAGGCGTCGAGGTCGTCCGGCAGCCAGGCCCGCACGTGCTCGCGCCAGTCCTGGCCGCGGTGGTGCTCCCAGTTGCCGAGCATGACGGCGATGCCGCCGGGACTCAGGTGCTCGCCGACGGCGGGCACGAGGGCGGGGAGCACAGGGGCGCCGGCGTCGCGGTACTCCATGAGGGGCAGGCCGGCCTCGCGCACGGCGGGCGGAGTGAGGACGAAAGGCGGGTTCGTGGCGATCAGGTCGAAGGCGCGGCCGCTCAGCGGTTCGAGGAGGGAGCCGCGGATCAACTCGAGGCGGTCGGGCTCGGTACCCGCCAGAGCGGCGTTGAAGGCGGTGAAGGCCAGGGCACGCGCGGAGATGTCGGTGGCGGTGACGCGCTCGGCATGGCGCAGGAGGTAGAGGGTCTGGATGCCGCAGCCGCAGCCCAGATCCACGGCGGTGGCCACGGGCGCGCGCGGAGTGAGGGAGGCCAGGGTCAGGCCCGCCCCACCGATGCCCAGGACGTGGTCGGGGGCAAGTTCGCGTCCGGTGGTGAGCTCGCCGAGGTCGGAGGCGACCCACCAGCGCACCTCGCCGGCGTCGTCGGTCGTCTCGTGGGGGCGCAGGTCCACTGCCGCACGGACGACGCGCACGGCGGCCGGGGGCTCGGAGTCGAAGGCCGAGGCGGCTGGCGAGGCGGCTGGCGCTGCCGGTACGCCGACACCAGCACCTGCGGGCTCGCTTCCAGCGGACGGGACGGCCGACGCACCGGCCGCCGGCCCTGGCACGGAGCCCAACCGCGAAAGCCTGCTCTCGGTGTTGCCGGGCTCATCGCACCCATCATGCCCGACGGGGAAGACGAGGCCCATCGCAAGCGCGCCTGCTGTGCGGGTGCGGGGAAGAGCGGCATCGAGCTCACTGGCCGCAACGGGCTCACCGAGCATGAACAGGGCGGTGAGCACGGCGACCGGCGACGGGGCGGTGCCGGCGCCCCGACTCTCGGCCAGGGCCGCGCGAACGGCCCGCAGAGCGGGCAGGCGGATCTCGCGATGCAGGGCGGCCGCAGCCGCATCGCCCAGAAGGTCGGCCACGGTCTCGACGCCCCAACCACTGGAGACAAGATCCTCGCGCAGAGCACGCACCTGCTCAGCAGTGGCGGTGGGCGGCGGAGGCGAGGGCGAGGAACGCGACGCGGAAGGTGCAGAGGGCGCAGAGGGCGGGCTCATGAGACGACCGTAGCGGTGCGGCGCGCCTCCCCGGCGCACCCCCGCACGCCTCCCCGCACGAGATCGACTTTTTCGAACGAGATCGACGGTGTCACCGTCTGTTTCGTTCGAGAATGTCTATCTCGACGAATGCGAATGAATACGAATGCCACCGACGTCAGCCCGCCAAGCGAGCAGCGAGTTCGCCGTACTGAGCGAGCTTGACCTCGACGTCGTCGATGTAGCTGATGAGCATGAGCTCGTCCGTGCCGTGATTCTCCGCGAAGGCGCGCAGGGTCTCGGCGACCTCGTCGTAGGTGCCGATGACGATCGCGGTGTCACGCTCGAGGTGGGCCTCGACCTCCGCCCGACGCCCGGGGCTGAGCGCATCAGGCGCGCGGAAGCCCACTGCACGCCCCTGGCGCAGCGCCAGCCGGAAGTCGGCGGCCGCCAGCGCCTGCTCGCGGGCCTCATCGCGAGTGGGCGCCGCCGACACGCACATGGCCGACAGGGTCCGGTCGCTCGACGCTCCCTGCGGGAGATGGGCGCGATAGTGGTTCATGACGTCGATCTGCTGGCGCCCGGTGAAGAACTGGGCGTAGGCGTAGCCCAGGTCGTGGGCACCGGCCCAGGCGGCAGACTGCCCCGAGGAGCCCAGCAGCCAGAGCTCGGGCAGGACCTCCGGGGCGGGGTGGACGCCGAGGGCCGCGTAACGATGACCAGCCGGAAGCTCATCGCGCAGCAAAGCGACGGTCTCGTCGATGAGCGCGTCGATCGCCTCGGGGTCGATGAAGCGCCCCTGGTTCAGGGCGCGCGCGGCGAGCATGTCGCCGCCGGGTGCACGGCCCAGCCCCAGATCCACGCGCCCGGGGAAAAGGGTCGCCAGGGTGGCGAAGCGCTCGGCGATCTGCAGCGACCCGTAGTGCATAGCCATGATGCCGCCGGAGCCCACGCGGATGCGGTCGGTCGCGTCCAGCATGTGCATCATGAGCAGGTCGGGCGCGCTGGAGACGAAGGCGCTGGTGTTGTGGTGCTCGGCGATCCAGAAGCGGTGGTAGCCGCTGTCCTCCAGGCCGCGGGCCAGGCGGACCGTGTCCTCAATGGCCCGGCGGGGTGTGCGCCCCGCGAAGAGAGGGATCTGCTCGAGGGCGCTCAGTCGCATGCGGGTCTCCTTCAGAGTGGTCAGTTGTCAGAGTTCGTGCTCGTCGGCCGGCCAGGACTTGTCTGCAAGGTCATTGAGACGCGGGGACGCTCCGGTCCAGCGCCCCGGGTCGGATCGCTCGGGCGGAGCCCGCCGAGCGGCATTCGGGGCAACACGCGGACGACGACGCTCATTCCGGATCCATTCCCCGCTCATTCCGAGTCTCCGCCCGCCCTCCGCGTCTGCGTGTGCCCATCCCGCCTCTCCATGCACCCTCCATGCACCCTCCATGCGCCCTCCGCCCGGCAGGTGCACCAAAACAACAGCACCATAAGCTGTTCTTTATTTCTCACTACGAACAAGTTGTTTGAACTTATCGAATCTTGGCCCTACCTTGGTGCCCATAGCGCAGACCGCCAGTCAGCCCCGCGCCGCAAGGCGTCGCGCAACAGATATCGACCGTTTCATCAACCGCTTACCGGCCGCTCCGCACGGGCCCGATCCGATCGGGTCCCAGCAGGCCCGGCCAACCGCTCTCAGGAGGCACCCATGCCCGTTCTCACCATCGGCGATCAGTTCCCCGACTACGAGCTCACCGCCGTCGTCCCCGGCAACCTCAAGGACGTCGCCGCGGACAAGCCCGAGGACTACTTCACCGCCGTCTCCTCCTCCGTCCCCGAGGGCACCTGGCGCGTCGTGTTCTTCTGGCCCAAGGACTTCACCTTCGTGTGCCCCACCGAGATCGCCTCCTTCGGCGACCTGTACGACGAGTTCAAGGACCGCGACTGCGAGGTCATCGGCGTCTCGGTGGACAACGAGTACACGCACTACGCCTGGCGCCGCAGCCACGACAAGCTCCAGGACCTCCCCTTCCCCATGGCCAGCGACCTCAAGCGCGAGCTGGTGGGCGCCCTGGGCGTCCTGAACGCCGACGGGGTGGCCGACCGCGCCACCTTCATCGTCGACCCCCACAACGTCATCCAGTCGGTGTCCATCACCTCCGGCTCCGTGGGTCGCAACACCGAGGAGGTCCTGCGCCAGCTCGACGCCCTCCAGTCCGACGAGCTGTGCGCCTGCAACTGGAAGGCCGGCGCCGCCACCATCGACGCCCTGTCCGAGATGACCCACTGACCCAGCACCGACGCACCCACCCACCGAGGAAGACGAAAGAGAAGAGACCAGCATGAGCATCGCCACCCTGCGCTCAGCCCTGCCGGACTGGGCCAAGGACCTGTCCCTCAACCTGTCCACCCTGACCCGCGCCACGACGCTGACCGAGCAGCAGCAGTGGGGCACCTTCCTGGCCGCAGCAGCCGCCACCCGCAACGAGTCCGTGCTCGTGCAGGTCGCCGAGGAGGCCCGCGAGCACCTGAGCGAGGAGGCCCGTTCCGCCGCGCTCGGCGCCGCATCCATCATGGCGATGAACAACGTCGCCTACCGCACTCGCCATTTCCTCGGCGGCGACTACGACAACGAGCGCATGGGCCTGCGCATGAACATCATCGGCTCGGCCGGCGGAGTCGAGAAGGTCGACTTCGAGCTGTGGAGTCTGGCGGTGTCCACCATCAACGGCTGCGAGAAGTGCATCAACGCCCACGAGGCCACGGTGCGCGGTGAGGGCCTGAGCACCGAGCAGATCTGGGAGGCTGTGCGCATCGCCTCGACGTTGGTCGGAGTGGCCCAGGCGATCGGCGTCGTCGAGGCTCTCGACTGATCTCGACTGAAGCCGACCGGCGCCGGTAGAGGCGCGGGCTCTCACACAGGACGGCGGCCGACCGGCTGTTGCAAGACGGCAGGTCGGCCGCCGTCGTGCCCCGCCGTCATGGGACCCACGCCCGGGCGAAATCGGAAGGAGTGGCGCCGCAGCGTTGCCGACAGGTTCTCAGGCTCTCAGTCCGGTTCGTCAGGCGGCCTCATCTGAGGCCTCGGGTTCTGGTCGCCTGGAATCTCGCAGGATCTTGGCGCCGGCGAGCACGATCCAGATGGTCAGCGTGTCATACACGAGTCCTTCGGAGTCCCAGAGCCGAACAGCGCCTGCTCATCGAGCGTGATGTTCAACAGGGCGAATCCGATGACGGAGACGGCGGTCAGCGCAATGCTCAGGCGCCGGAAGCACCCCGGGCCGGCAGCGGCCGCGAGCAGCCCCATTGCGGGCCATTGCGGCAGTAATTGGAGATAGACTGGGATCTCTTCAGGCAGTTCCCGGCAGGACAACGCCGCTGAGCAGCCAGGCCGCGGCCCCCGCGCGTCGCCGGAAAAGCCCGATCCGCGTCTCCATGCCGATCACGTGCCGGTCGCGCGCCGGTCACGTGGCAGTCGCGCGCCGGTCAGCTGCGGGGATCGACGTCGATGGCGCCCTGGACGTCGTTGAACAGCAGGTTGGAGATCTCGACCTGAACCATCTCCACCTGGGGCACGTCGTGCAGGAGGAGGGGGTCGTCCGCGGAGGTCTGCAGCGCCAGCGTGCCGCAGCCGAAGAAGCGGTCGGTGAAGTCCTTGTCCAGCTGGATGTCGGAGATCCGGGTCAGGGGCAGGTCATGGCCCGCCCGGCTGAAGACGCCGGAGCGGGTGATGATGCGCTTGGTGGTGACCGTGTAGGTGTGCGCGTACCACTGCAGCCACGGCACCACGAGCAGCGGCACGCTCGCGACCAGCACCACGACCCAGATGGCGACCAGGCCCCAGGGACTCCACGAAGCCGGGGCCAGCACCGAGCCGACGATGCCGATCACGACCAGCACCACTTCGAGGATGATTCTCCACAGCAGAGCCTTGATGTGGGTGTGCATGTGCCGCACCACGACCTCGTCGCGGCTGAGCAGCTTCTTCGACAGAGCCATGAGCATATGGTGCCATGATGTAAGGGCTCTTCGCGGCCCCTACCGCTCCCACACCCCTCTGCCCCCCTCCTCCGAGATCGGTCGAGTTCCGCGTCGAAATCGGTCGCTCCCCACCGCGAGATCGGTCATAACCCGTGCCGAGATCGGTCGTACTCCGCGTCGAAATCGGTCCGCTTCCGGCTCGAGATCGGTCGCAACCCGGTGCGTGGTGCGATGTCTCGGGGTTGGGGGACGGATAAGTCGAGCCGTACCGCCGTGAGCCGGCTCTACTGATGCTCGCATGGGCCGGGGGCGATCATCACCGCAATTACTCAGCATGAAAACCCTTGTCCTGTTGCCCGCGTGTACTGGGGTGGCGGGCGTTGCACACTCGCGCGCGCCCCGTATCGGTGGAAACCGCGGAATCATGAGGAAAATTAATTCTGGCAGTGGCCACGGTTCCGCTCCCATGTGCACAGACCCCCTCACCGCACATGGGAACCCGACCGCCACACACGACGATCACCATAAAGCCCGTCATTTCAACAAAAACCAGCACCCACCACACAAAGGCTCGAGGCTCCCATGTGCAACACCGAAGACAACCACACCCATCAGGCACACCCCACCCCACACAACCAACCCACCATAAACTCGAGGCGGAAGTGAACCGATTTCGGTACGGAGTACGACCGATCTCGAGGCGGAACCGGACCGATCTCGACGCAGCCTGCTCGATACAGCGCAGCGGTGCCCGATCGGGTTCAGCGGATCACCCTCCCAAGAGGTCCAGACCGACGCTCATCACCACGGGCGCGATCCCGAGCACGACGAAGGCCGGCAGGTGGCATAGGCCCAGCGGGAGCACGAGCCGCACCGCCAACCGCTCGGCCGCCTCCTCGTCTGCCGCCCGTCTACCGGCGCGCAATGAGGCCGCTGTGCCCGTCAGAAGCGGCGCCGGCGAGGCCCCGTCCTCCCAGCCGGGCCGCAGGCAGCCCTCAAGACGCCTCCGCCGCTGCCGCCACTCCTCGTTGTCGGGAGCGTTCCAGGCCTCGTCCCAATCCGCGCCCAGCAGCAGCGCCCGGCCTGCGACCACCAGTTCTTCCTCTTCCAGCGCTTCCCCGAGGGCCTGCAGTGCTCCGGGCAGGGATGCTCCGCAGGCCAGTGCGGCAGCGGCCAGGTCCAGCACGAGCGCCTCGTCGACTCGGCTCGTCGGCACCGTCGCGGACGCGACCATCCGCGCCGTCACCCGGCGCCCCACAATCATGAGCCCGACGCCGAGGACTCCCAGTGCGCTTCCCATCCCGCCGTCGAGCAGCACCTCCTCGGGGCGGGCGCCCACGGCCGCGCCCAGCAGCAGGCCGACCAGCGGCAGCATGGCCAGCAGCCTGGCGGTGGACTGCGGCCCCGACAGCGCGGTGCGGCGCGAAGCCTCGGCATGACCGGACTCGGCGACCCCGCCGGCGACCGCCTCCAGGATCTCGGCCAGGGGGGCGCCGAGCGCAGCGGTGAGCCTGCACGCCGCCACTGCCCCGGGCACCGCCGCCGCGGCCGCCCGACGCCGCTCCCGGGCGGCGCGAAGACCCGGTCCGGGAAACGGCGGTCTCCACACCCAGCGGCCGCGGACTCGCACCGGCCACCACCGTTCAGGGGCGGCCTCGCCCAAGTCGAGCAGGGCGGGCGGAACGCCGTCGTCGCCAGGCTCGACGCCCTCAGACACGCCCGTGCGCGCCAGAGAGCGGGACCAGGCGCGCCGCGGGGTCGCCCCGGCGCGCAGCAGCGTGGCGACCTCGGTCAGCATCAGGCCGACATCAGTGCCACCGACGCTGCCGACGCCGCCAACATCGCACTGAGACCTCACCGAGCCGCCGTCGGCACCCTTTCCGGTCGCAGCATCCAGGCGGGCGTCCAGACCGGCCGGGCGTTCGCGTCTGGCTGGGAGCGTGACAACGGCGGCCGCCAGCGCCACCAGTATCCCGACAACGATCACAGTGGAGTCCATGACGTGCCACCCTTCATCGCCGCCGCGACCGGCGCGGCTCCAATGCGCTCGGCCAGCCGATCAACCGCAGGCCCGGCACTGACCGCACAGACCGTGCCGGCCGCACCATCCAGAGCGACGATGAGCGCGTCCTCGCACACAAGGCTCCCCTGAGCGCCTCGGCGCAGCATGCCGATGCCCGACACGTACCGCCGGGTCCGGGATGACCGGGATGACATGACGTCCTGCTCCGGGCTCGCGCAGCTATCCGGGCCGTCGCTCCCCCGCGTCGAGCTCCGCTCCGCCGTCCCCTCCCGAGGGGACCGCCTCCCCGCAATCCCGCCGCCAGTCGCGCCGCTGCGCCGCAGATGGATGACGGCATCCAGCGCACTGACGGCCTGGGCGGCCACCGCGGTCTCATCGAGCCCAGCGAGAGCTCCGAGCGCCGTCAGGCGAGCGGGGACATCCGCCGGGGAGTTGGCGTGCAATGTCGCCCAACCGCCCTCATGCCCGGTGTTGAGCGCGGTGAGCACATCACGCACCTCGGGTCCGCGGCACTCCCCCAGGACGATGCGATCGGGCCGCATGCGCAGCGCCGTGCGCACAAGCGCACTCATGGGCACGGCCCCGACCCCCTGGACATTGTCGCCGCGCTCCTGAAGATGGAGGACATGCGGATGGTCCGGACGCAGCTCGGCGGCCTCCTCAATGCACACAATGCGCTCGGTGGCGCTCACCAGACCGAGGAGAGCGGCCAGGAGGGTCGTCTTTCCGGTACCGGTGGCCCCGGTGATGAGGCAGGAGGCCCGCGTCTCAATAAGCGCCGCCAGCACCGAATCCAGGCCGGGCGCGACCGTGCCCGCTTCGACGAGCTGGCCCAGGGTGAAGGCGCTGCGCCGTTTGGTACGCAGGCAGATAAGCGTGCCGTCGGCCGACAGGGGCGGCAGAACGGCGTTGAGGCGGGTGCCGTCGGGCAGGGTGGCATCGACCACGGGACAGGCGTCGTCCAGCCGGCGCCCGCAGGAGGCGGCCATGCGCACCGCGAGCGCGCGCGTCTGTGCCTCCGGCAGGGCGGCCTCGGCGATGTTCTCCAGGCCGCGGCCGCGATCGATCCAGGTACGGCCTGCACCGACGAGAACGTCGGTGACGCCCTCGGTCTCAAGAAGCGGCTGGAGCATCGGGCCGGCGCCCTCGACGTCGGCGCGCACATGACGATTCAGGCGGGCCAGGCCACCGGCGCCGGTCGTGGGGGCTGCCCCCTCCCCCAGAGCGCGCTCCAGGCCGGCCCCGCGAGCCAGCGCACCGCGCACGGCGGCGAGCTCCCCACCGGAGCGCCCGTCCGCACTCGTCTCATGCGCGTCGGAACCTCCCGAAAACTCGTGAGATCCTCGAGAGCTCAGGGGGCGCGATGACGGCAACGACCGCCATGGGCTCACCATGGCGACCCCTCCCCGGCAAGCCCGACGAGCTCTCCCGCTACGGCGCGAGCGGCACGGCGAGTACCGCCCCGGCCCCTGGTCGGGTCGTCACCACGCGCCACCCGTTGGGCGACAGCGCGATCGTGGGGAATCCTGGCCATCACCCGCGCTCCGGTCATGGCCTCGAGATCGTCGGGGCTGACGTCCTCCCCGACTGGACGCACCGCCAGCGCCACCGACACGTTTTCAGCTCTGGTCGAGCGGGCGCGGGCCACCAGGGCCTCGGTCGCCACCGCCGAGCGCAGGTCCAGACCGGTTACGAGCAGACACAGACAGCCCGGTGGGAGCTCAGCACCCCGTGGCAGGTCGACGAGAACGAGATCATGGTGCGCGCTCAGCGCCTCCAGGGCGGGGCCGACGGACGCCGGGAAGCGCACCCCGCCGCGCCCGTCCCCGGTCAGGACGGGCATGCCGAGCCAGGTGGGCAGAACAGGAACGAGGCGATCGGGGCGGAAAGCCGCCTCACCGACTGGAAGGTCGCCCCAATGCAGGCCGGGAACGACACCGTCGCCGATGAGCAGGCCGAGACCGCCCGCCGGGTCGGCATCCAGGATTGCGACTCGGGCGCCCGCAGCGGCGCAGGCGCGTGCGAGGTGGAGCAGGAATGTGCTCGTGCCCAGGCCGCCACGAGCTCCGATGAGCGCAACGACTCGGGCGCGCGGCGGATGCTGCGCACTCAGCAGAGCGGCGACGAGACGATCGGCGCCATCCGGAGCGGCCAACGCATCCAGAGCGAGAGCACTCAGATGCTCCCCGCCCGGGCACGCGCTGACGGGGGCGTCGGCCAGCACGTCCGCACGGCCCAGAAGAAGGACGGCGCCGGTGTTCTCCAGAAGCTCGACGACGGCGGAGCTCAGGTCGCCGGCAGAGCACAGAGACGGACCGTATCCGGTACAGGCGCGGACAAGGGCGAGGACATCGTCGATCTGGGACGCGGACAGGTCGCCGGACAGCGCCCCCGACAAGTCCTCCGGCACGGCCTCGGACCGGAGCGCATGCGGAGCGAGCGGGGCGGCCCGGGAGGCCCGGGCCGCAGCATCGGCAGAGCCGGCAAGCGAAGCGGGGCCGATCGGCGCAGCAGGGGCCGCCCGACCTGTGGCAACTGTGACAACGAGGACACGGACGTCGGGCGTCAGTG
>ERZ772967.1748-NODE-1748-length-14574-cov-4.177009_pt1 | contig 14574 bp, 16 predicted proteins | sample MGYA00511677_ERZ772967 | MGnify/ENA primary metagenome ERZ772967 (study PRJEB29015, sample SAMEA2737931) | human oral metagenome | biome: human oral; feature: human-associated habitat; material: dental | place: China | collected 2146 ...
GTGGGCTCGACCGCGTATAATATGAGCGCGAACGGCCCGATCGTCTATCCGCTGTGCGACGTGTTTTGCGTCACGCCGATCTGCTCGCACAGCCTGACGCAGCGGCCTTTGATCCTTCCAAAAGAGTATCTTGCAAGCTTCAAAAACGCCGGAAGCTCCGAAGTTAGCGTCGTCATCGATGGGCAAGACGTTTTTGATATTGCGGAATTTCACAGCGTGAGCGTTAAAATTTCACATGCAAAGGCAAATTTAATAAAACGCAGAAGCTACGATTATTTCGACGTTTTAAAAGCCAAACTCAGATGGGGGCACGGCGGATGCTAGAAAGAATTTATATTAAAAATAATCTAGGTTTTTGCGAGAGCGAGCTTAGTTTTGGCCCGGGACTTAGCGTATTTACAGGCATCAGCGGCGCGGGTAAATCGGTATTAATAGGCGCGATTTTAGCGGTGTTTGGGCTTAAAGAATGCGAGGCAGAGCTCATAGAAGCGGACGTAGAGCATAAATTTGATATGGAAAATTTCGGCTTGATAAACGATACGCCAAATACCTTTCGCGTTCTAAAAGAGCGTAGCTTGCGATACTTTATAAATTCCCAATCGGTCTCGAAAAAAAATCTAAGCACGATCGCCGGCGAATACGTGAAATTTTTAGGCGCGAAAAACGCCGGCGAAATGAGTAGCGACAGCTTGCTAAAATTACTTGATTTTATCGCCGCGAAAAAAGATGCGGCGCACGCGCAAAGCTTATTGGAGCTTCAAAGCGCTTTTGTGGAATTTAGCCGCACAAAAAAGCAGCTGGATGAAATTTTAGATCAAGAGCGCAAGATCGAGGAGTTAAAGGAATTCGCTCGCTTCGAGATTGAAAAAATCGAGCGCGTATCGCCTAAGATCGGCGAATACGAGGAGCTTTTGCAGATCAAAAAAAAGCTTAGTAAAAAAGATAAGATCGAGGAACTTTGGGCTAGGGCGCAGGGCGTTTTTGAGCTGGAACGCAGCGTCATCGAAGCGCTAAGCCTCAGCGGGCTGGATAGCGCGTTTTTTGAGGATGCGATGAACGAGTTACGACTAAAGCAAGAAAGTTTAAGCTTATCGGAGCTCGAAAACATCGACATAGAGAAAATTTTAGATCGTATCGAAGCTCTTAGCGCGCTAAATAGGCGCTACGGAAGCGTAGAAGAGGCTTTAGCTACGCTTGAAGCGCGCAAGAAAGAACTTGAGCATTACGAGCAGTTAAGCTTTGAAAAAACCAAGTTACAAACGGAATTTAAACGCCTTAGTGAAAGCACCGCTACCCTTGCCGAAAAAATCAGCGAGGCTCGCAAGGGCGCTAAAAAACGGCTCGAGGATCTGATAAATTCCTATCTAAAGCAGCTTTATATGGACGGAGTGGAGCTTAGTTTTAAGCCTACGGCGCTTAGTGAGTGCGGCACAGACGAAATTTGCGTCAGCTTGTGCAAGACGGAATTTAAAAATTTAAGCTCAGGCGAAACGAACCGCCTGCGCCTTGCTTTCATCGCGGCAAGCTTGGAGCTTACAAATAACGGCGAGGGAATTTTGATCTTAGACGAGATTGATTCAAATTTAAGCGGAAAAGAGGCGATGAGTATCGCTAACGTGCTGGTAAAAATTTCAAAATTTTATCAAATTTTTGCGATCTCGCACCAGCCGCAGCTTAGCTCAAAGGCTGCGTCACACTTTTTAGTAAGTAAAACGAACGGCAAATCTAGCGTGAGGTTATTAAGCGAAAATGAGAAAATAACAGAGCTAGCTCGTATGATAAGTGGCGAGACTATTACTGCAGAAGCCCTGGAATTCGCTAAAAAACTAAGGCAAAGCTGAAGGAATTTTAAGCTTAAGTTTAAATCTGAAATTTTTTGCTACAATACCGCGTTTAATTTAAATTTAAGTGTGATTTTGCAAAACGACGTAAAATCCGCTTCGAAAAATTTTATCAAGTGAGTTTTATGATTATAGATACACATTGCCATTTAGACGATGCTAGTTTCGACGCCGATTTGGACGCGGTGATTGAGCGCGCCACGATTGCAGGCGTGCGCAGCATCATCATTCCCGGTGCCGATGTAACAGACCTAGATAAGGCATGTAAAATTTCGCACGCGCGGAATAATGTGTATTTTGCCGTAGGGGTGCATCCATACGAGATAGATTCTTTCGATATGGAGGTGCTGAAGCGGTATGCTGACGATCCCAAATGCGTGGGCGTTGGCGAATGCGGTCTTGATTACTTCAGACTTAAGCAGCAAGAGAGCAAGGAAACCAAAGCCTTAGAAATCTCCCGCCAAAAAGACGCCTTCATCTCACAAATCGATCTAGCAACACAACTTCAAAAACCACTTATAGTCCATATCCGAGAAGCAAACGAAGATAGCTTTGGAATTCTAAAAGATCGCGCCGGCGATTTATGCGGCGGTGTTTTGCACTGCTTCAATGCCAGCAAGCTTTTGCTAGGTCTTAGCGAATACGGATTTTACTTCGGTATCGGCGGAGTTTTGACATTCAAAAATGCAAAAAACTTAGCTGAGATCTTACCGCAAATTCCGCAAGAGCGCCTTTTAATCGAGACGGATGCACCCTATCTAACCCCGCATCCGCATCGCGGCGAGCGCAACGAGCCTGCATTTACGAGACTCGTGGTAGAAAAAGTCGCGGAAATTTTAAGCCTAAGCGTAGAAGAGGTCGAAGCAATAACGACTCAAAACGCCTGTAGGCTTTTTGGCGATAAAATCAAAGGAGAGATATGAAAGCCATAAAATTTATACTGCTAGCCCTACTTTTAGTGGGCGAAGCGTTTGCGAGCCAGCCCGGTCTGATGCGCGCAAATCACGACTATATTTTAAATCAATTCGGCATCGAAAATAACGAATCGAGCAAAAACGTAGTCGCGGGCATATTCCGTGCGATCAATGCAAGCGATCGCAAGCAGTTTAAGCATATCGTGACTTCGCAGTCGCACAATGCCTACTTAGTCAAATCCGAGGTCGATAACATCGAAGCTCCGGAATTCTTATTGTATTTGGCAATGGTAGAATCTCATCTTAAAAATACGGTCACATCAGGCGCTAGCGCAGGTGGTATGTGGCAGCTGATGCCGGCAACTGCGAAAAATTTCGGTCTTAGAGTAGATAGCGCCGTGGATGAGCGTCGCGATCCCGCAGCCTCTACGGATGCTGCGTTTTCGTATATTTTGCATCTGAAGCAAAATTTTGGCAAGTGGTATTTAGCGCTAATGGCGTATAATTGTGGCGATCAAAAGCTTAAAAATGCGATTGCAGCTACTGGCAGCGATGATCTGGATCGCTTGCTAAAAAGCCCCGCACTTCCTAATGAGACTAAGAATTTTATCAAGCGCATTATCAAATACGCTTACATCGCTCAAAATGAAAATATGCGTAAAATTCTGCTTTTTGAAAGCGAGCCGTGGGGGCTAAAGCGTATCGCAGTAGCTCCGGGCACAAAGCTAAGCGCGGTTGCAAAACAGATCGGAATTTCGCCATCGCAGATGCAGGATTACAACGCGCATATTAAAAACGGAATTTCGCCGCTTAACGGCAAGTACTTCTTTTATATCCCACAAAGCAAATATGCAGAATTTGTCGTAAATCAAGGCGCGTTTCAAGCGTATGAACCACGTCTGAAACAGCGCAAGCCAGGACGCGTGTTAGCAGGTTTGGCGAACGAGCTTAGCCTCAAAGACAAAAACGAAATAGCGCTAAATAATATAAAATTCAACAAATAAGATCGGATCGTAGGTGTCGTACCAGAAAATCGCTCTTTTTAGTGCGCTTTTTGCGCTGATTCTTGCCGGTTGCTCGTTTCGCACCGCACCGTCGTCTAGATCGTCTGCGGGCGGTACGAGCAAGATTGGCAAAAACTCTCCCGCCACCATGCGCCCTTATAAAATCAACGGCAAAACCTACTATCCAGAGCAAGTAAGCGTCGGTGACACTCAAATCGGCATCGCCAGCTGGTATGGGCCGAATTTTCATGGCAAATACACCTCAAACGGCGAAATTTACGATATGAACGGCATGACCGCCGCGCACAAAACCTATCCAATGAATACTATGGTAAAGGTCACGAATCGCGACACCGGCGCTACCGCAACCGTGCGCATCAACGATCGCGGTCCATTCGTGGATGGTCGCATCATCGATCTTAGCAAAACAGCTGCTAATTTAGTAGGCGTATTTGCCAAAGGTACGGCGCCTGTAAAGCTCGAAGTAGTGGGTTTTTATGGGCGCACTATTGCTAAAGGCTCGCCGAAAGCAACCATCGTCGGCGGAAATTTTATGGTGCAAATCGGTGCGTTTAGAAACAGAAGCGGCGCACAAATTTATCAGCGCGATTACCACGGCACGGCGGGATATCCTGCGATTATCAAAGAATTTAGCATAGATGGCGCGCCGATTTATCGCGTCTTTTTAAGTGGATTTAAAAGCGAGGATGAGGCGAGAGATTTCGCGCATAATGGCAAGTTTACTGGAGCTTTCATCGTAAGGGAGTAGCAGTTTTATTTGACGGCTTTTACCTTCGTTTTTTTGCTTGATATAGGCTTTGTTGAATTTATTTGTGAGCTACTTGCGGTAAAATTTCTCGTCATCTAATAGTTATCTGCTTTAGCTGCGGCGAAGTGCGAACTACTTGCAAGCTATTCGTAGCAAAAAGTGCGCCTGCCTGCTTGAGCTTTGCTTTTTAATAGGACGCCGCGGCTGATAAAATTTCTATATTGTTATGGATAAAGCATGCAAAAATATCCGGAAGTTTATAGTTTAGAAAAGAGTTTGGCTATACTTGAAAAATATAAAGACGAGCTGAGCGCAGAACAATACGAGCAAAACAGATCTATCATCTGCAACCACGCGATAGAGGGTATGTTTGCAAACGAGCAAGATATAATCGATCTTATCAAGGTCGATAAGGGAGAAAAAACGCCCGATGAGATAATAAACGAATATAAAAAAGAGTGGGGCGTTTTATAGCGCAGTAGAAAATTTAAATTTGATAGTGAAATATCAGATGTATTTAAACGCAGCTCATTGGTTCTTTGAATTTTAATCGTGCAGAAAAGTTACGACTTCATGCTCTTTTGGTAAATTCTCTCTACCTCTAATACCGCGATTACCATATTCCGTTAGAGCTTCCTTTAAAATTTTATAAAGCTCATCTAACGAAATTCCGTCAATACTAGAATTTATATTTTCTAGCTTATATTTGATAAAAAACGGATTATCGACTAGCATTTTACTTGTGGTTTCGTCATAAACTCGTCTAATGTCAAGCTCGATATTTTTATCTTTATAATGGAGCAACCAAATATCTTCACCCGTGTAGCCATCTCGCGGATCCGGCATAGATGCCAAACATACATGAATAAGCCAAGTATCTCTTTGCCTATCGATAACCCAATTCATCCAATCGGTATCATTATCCTGGATTGGGTATGTGTAATTGTGTTTCATCAGTAGCTCGTTCATATTGCTTAAAATATCATATTTCTTAATATCCTCTTTAGAAATATATTCCGCAACAAACGCCATTCTCTCCTCCTTAAGAAATTTAATAATCTTAGATTTTACGATATGTTTATATTCGCCTATGCGCTCATAAATATATAGTAGGAAGTAGGATTTGTTTTATTAGAGCTTGCTTAGTAGAGCGTTTATCCGTTTTAGCGCTTGCGTTATAAAGAGCTTTTTGCCGCTACCGGCTCTTTATCGCAATCTCTCATAAAATCCCCTACTCATATAAAAATTTCGCCGCATTTTACCCTTTTATTCTTATGAAGTATTTAAAATTTAAAATCGCTTTACCATATCGAATTTCAAGGTCTTTTGCTGCTCTAAATTTTAAAATTTCACTTCGCAGTATCGCAAAATTATAAAGCATAGAAGTAAATGCAATATGCGATATAAAATAGGTAGCTATTCAAAGACCAACAAACGCCAAAGCAGCCATCCATCAGATTATGAAGCAAACAAATGATATAGGAATATAAAAGAGCGATGAAAAGACCAAATAGTGAATAAAAGGATAAAGTAGATATTCTAAAAGCTCATGCACTCATAACACTAAAAGCAAGCATCAAAGCTTAATAGTTGCAGCGAAAAATATCTCATAGTATTAAAAGAAGTCATAGAGCATTGCAATAACAATATAGATAATATCTTTTAGGCTTATAGCTTTTATAGTTATGATGATTAAAAAATACGCGGGTGTGTTTTTAAATTTACGTGTAGCTGTAATATACAAAAAATACTACCCAAAAAAGATAACCCTCATAAAGCGCTAAAACGTCTCAAATACGTCAAACAAAGTAAAATGCGACGAAAGACACGCTATAAATATCCGTCAAGAGCCTATCGCCTCTTGACGGATATCCCCAGCCCTAGGGCATTTATAGCTTGCATATGGTACGCTTCATGGCGTAAAATGAGACGGGTGGGAAAGCAGATGGGACGATCGCTTTACGGAATTTGTTCTATTTGCTTGCCTATTTGCTATTGTGTTACGCTTTCTCTGTCATAATTTTCGCCGACGACGATATTCGAGATACGCTCTTTCAATTCCGAGATCGTGCGCGAGAGACAGACGATCGCCATGATTTCGCTTGCGACGGAAATGCAAAAGCGATCTCCCCGTGGCACTCCGTTCATTCTGCCGCCGAGTCCGACGATGCTGCGCAGTTCGCGGTCGTTGAGATCGACGCACCGCTTCCACGAAATCGTGCGGGGATCTATTTTGAGTTCGTTGCCGTGATGAATGTGATTATCGACCAGAGCCGCAATCAAATTGTTTGCTACGGAAATCGCATGGATATCGCCGGTAAAGTGCAGATTGATTTCTTCCATCGTAACAATCTGCGCCCTTCCGCTACCGCACGCACCACCCTTTATGCCGAAGCAGGGGCCTAAAGACGGCTCTCTGAGCGCAAGCACCGTTTTTTCCCGATCCTATTGAGTGCATCGGCAAGCCCTATCGAAACGGTCGACTTTCCCTCCCCCGTACTCGTCGGCGTTACGGTAGTAACGAGGATGAGGCGCGCGCTTGCGTCCAGAGCGCGTTTTCGTAAAGCACGAAGCGTTTCTGCGATGAGTTTCGCTTTGTACTGTCCGAACGGTTCGATTCCGTCCGCATCAATGCCGATGCGCTGTGCGATGTCCGCGATCGGAAGCATTCGATTTTTTTGCGCTATTTCGATATCCGACAACATAACATAATTATATGCGCGAACGCGGGCTTTTGTAAATCGCTTTACACGACGCTTTAAACTTGACAATGTAAAGTTTTTACGCTATTATCTTGACACTGTAAAGATTAAAAGGGAGTACTTATGCAAAAATTGAATTTGCCGTATCACCGCGAAGGATTAAAAAATCTTTTAATCGAAAAAGGTATCGAAATCGTCAATACCGACGGGCTACAGTCTTTTTCGCTGAGAAAAGCGGCGACGGCCTGCAAGGTAAGCCATGCTGCCCCATACAGTCATTTTCACAACAAAGAAGAATTGCTCAACGCGATGCAGCTGCACATCACTGAGCGCTTTTCGAAAACGCTCGAAGCCGCGATCGCCGAAAACAAAAAGCCTTCCGAATTGTTAAAAAATTTGGGCACGGCCTATGTTTCTTTTTTTATTGAAAATCCCGCCTATTTTCAATTTTTGTATTCAAAGTCGGACATAAAGGTCGATTTAACTTTATCCGTGCCGGATGAAGAAAACTATGCGCCTTTTATCCTGTATAAAAACAGCGTCCTGTCATTGCTTACGCAAAATAAAGTCCCGAAAAAAAAGCAAATCGATATTTTAATAACGATATGGGCTTTTATTCACGGACTTACGGCGTTGGCGACAATGAAAAACGTGTGCTACGACAAAAATTGGAAAGAAAAAATCGGCGATTTTATGGACGTGCTCGAGCCGTCATTTTTAAAGTAAGGGCACAAGAGGTACGATATGAACGGAATGTATTTCAGCGGAACGGGAAACACAAAATACTGTACGGAAGCGTTTGCACAAGCGACCGGCGGCAGGGCTTGCAGCATGGAATCGGACGAAGCGCTTGAAATCTTACGCGCATCGGATGAAATCGCGCTCGGTTATCCTATTTACTTCAGCGATATCCCGCGCATTGTAAAAGCGTTTATTTTAAAACATGCCGATATGTTCCGCGGAAAGCGCGTTTTTGTGATCGCAACGATGGGCCTTTTCGGCGGAGACGGCGCGGGGCTTGCGGCCAGGCTGCTCCGAAAATGCGGAGCCGCCGTTACCGGAGGCTTACATCTGCACATGCCGGATTGTATCGCCGATGTAAAGCTTTTAAAAAAAACGCCGAAAGAAAACAGGGGGCTCATAGCGGCGGCGCAAAAAAAGATTTTGCAAGCGGCGGAAGGCATAAAGCGGGGAATCTATCCGAAAGACGGCTTATCGTTTTTTCACAGAATCGCAGGCTTATTCGGCCAGCGCCTGTGGTTTAAAATGTATGCGAAAAAACTGACCGAACGGCTCAAAATCAAAACGGACCGCTGCATCGGCTGCGGCATATGCGCGGCACACTGCCCGACAAAGTCATTATATATCGAAAACAGTAAAGCCGTGTTTTATCCCGGAAACTGCACGATATGCTACCGCTGCATAAACAACTGCCCGGCGAAGGCGATCACGCTTATCGGTACGGACGTATTCGAGCAGTGCCGCTTTGACAATTATGCAAAAAAGGAAACACTATGAAAAAACTGTTCACTTTATTTTTCTGCGCGATGATTTTCAACCCGTCGTATTCCCTGTATTCCCAAACGGCGGACGGCGAAGTGTTCTTTGACACGGAAATCGTCGTTACCGGCATAAAAGAAAAGTCGGGAACAATCGTTATCAGTATCCACGATTCCTCCGAAAGTTTTCGCAAACGTCTTCCGTATAGAACCGCCGAAACGGCAGCTGACGGAGAAAAGGCGGTATATCGCATACGGCTCAAAGCCGGAGAGTATGCGTTTTGCGTTTATCACGATGTCAACGGCGACGGAAAACTGAATACGAACGCGATCGGCATACCGAAAGAGCCGTTCGGATTCAGCAATTACGACGGCAAAGGCCCGCCCGGCAACTTCAAAAAACACAAGGTTTTTATAGACGGCACGGCGACGGTAACCATCCCCTTGGTAAAAATGAATTAATCCTTAAAATCAACGTTTCGGCAGTCGCACAATCCGCACTCAAAGAACAATTGGGCGTACAGTGCTGAAACGCGCGCGCAAGTTCTCAAATTCGGTATAGCAGTTCGATTTCGTCTTCGGAAAGTTCATGCCAATCGCCTTTCGCGAAGCTTTCGTCCAGCCGAAGCGCGCCGATCGCGATGCGCTTCAGATAGACGACTTCGTTTCCGAGCGCGGAAAAGATGCGCTTTACTTCGTGAAATTTTCCTTCACAGATCGTAAGCGTACATTCGTCTTTTTCATCGCCGCTGCCGAGCCACACGAGCTCCGCGCTTTTGCAGTCGGCTTCTTTTTCTCTTCCTTCAGGCTCCATGTGCATGCCTTGCGCACATTTGCAAACGTATGCCGCCCCTTCTTCGCTTCGAACTTTTTTGCTAGGCGCACAACATACGTTTTTCCGCATTCGCTTTTCGGAGCAGTGATGCGGTGCGTGAGCGCTCCATCGGTCGTCAGAATAAGTAAACCTTCGGTATCGCAGTCGAGCCTTCCGATCGTATGCAGATTTTCTTCGAAAAGAGGCGTGCGGTATGGATCGCCTAGCAAATCGAAAACCGTTTCGTAAAGCCCGTCGCGCTTTGCACACACGAATCCCGAAGGCTTATGCATCATGAGATAGACGGCTTTGCGAACTTCGATTCTTTTGCCCCGTACGGCGACGACATCGTTCTCGTCATCGATGCGGATCGATGCGTCGGATACGCTGTTATCGTTTACCGTCACGGCGCCCGAGCGGAGCAGTTTTTTTACGGAAGAGCGGGAACCCAAGCCCCCGTGAGACAGTAATTTGTCGAGGCGGATCATAAGCGCCTACTTTATGCGCTTTTCGATCGGAACGTAATCGCGCACGTCGCACACGTTTTTGTACGCCGGCCGGTAAATTCTGCCGCCTGCGACGATCTCTTCGATGCGGTGCGCGCTCCAGCCCGCAATGCGCGAAATCGCAAAGATGGGTGTGTAGAGTTCGCGCGGAATATTGAGCATGGAATACACAAAGCCCGAATAAAAATCGACGTTCGGACAGATTCTTTTGTCGGCGCCGTGCACTTCGGCAAGAACGTCCGGTGAAACCTTGGCGATGAGATTGTAGAGGCGGAATTCCGCTTCGCATTTTTTTTCTTTTGCAAGCTTTGCCGCCTTTTCGCGCAAAAGCACCGCTCTCGGATCGCAGATCGTGTATACCGCGTGCCCCATCCCGTAAATCAAACCCGTACCGTCGAACGCTTCGCGTTTTGCGATTTTTATTAAATAATCGCGAATCTGCTTTTCGCTCGTCCAATCCTTTACGTGAGATTTGATGTCGTCCATCATCTCCATGACGCGGATATTCGCCCCTCCGTGCCGTCTTCCTTTGAGTGAACCTATAGCCGCTGCGATCGCCGAATACGTGTCGGTGTCCGCAGATGAAACGACGTGCACCGTCAAAGTCGAATTGTTTCCGCCTCCGTGTTCGGCATGCAAAATGAGGGCGAGGTCGAGGATTTCCGCTTCAAGGCGGGAATAGGTTTTATCAGGGCGGATGAGACGCAAAAAATTTTCCGCAGTCGAAAGCTCGGGCAGCGGATTGTGAATGTACATGCTTTTGTCGTCGTAAAAACGCCGCTTCGCCTGATATGCGTAGGCGGCGAGCGTCGAAAAGCGCGATATGAGTTCGATGCACTGACGGAGCACGTTTGCGATCTCCCGTCCTTCAGGATCGGGATCGTACGAATAGCTTGCGAGTACGCCGCGCGCCATCTTGTTCATGATATCGCTCGACGGCGCTTTCATAATCATATCTTCCGTAAAGTTCGGCGGAAGCGTACGGCGGAGTCCCAAAAACTGCGTAAATTCATCGAGCTGCTTTTGCGTCGGAAGCGCTCCGAAAAGCAAAAGGTAGACACACTCTTCGTAGCCGAACTGCTTTGTACGTTCGGCATCTTTTACAAGGGAAGCGACATCGTAACCTCGGTAAAAGAGCTTGCCGGGAATCGGCACCTTTTCGCCGTTTACCATATCGTAACCGACGACATCTCCGATGCGCGTAAGCCCGACGAGCACGCCCGTCCCGTTTGCATAACGCAGCCCGCGCTTTACGTCGTACTTCGTGTATAAAGCGGGAGGAATCGGATCGTTGCGTTGGGCAAGTACCGAAAGTTTTTTTAAAAATGCGTTTTGAATTTGTTCTTTCGCCATACATAACCCGCTATAAAAATACGCACGCATTTACTCCGTCAAACCCTTACGGAAAACTCCCTGACACGAAAAAGGAAGAACGGATGCGCGGTAAAAAGCGTTATAATTATACAGATTTTTTGCCGCCGCGACAACAGCGGGATTTTTAAAACGTCGCTTACTTTTCGACAGCCCGTCGAGTTTGAAATCAAGTCTTTACGAATGCGGCGCTCGTGCGAACGTTGACTTGTGCACGCCGTTGCGATACAATCGGTTTGTCGTGAACATAGCGGGAACAGCCAAAAAAAACGATGGTATTCTGGCGCAGCTTGCATCGTTGATTTTAAAGAATAAAATCCAAAGCGGAACGGAGATCACCCAAAACGAACTCGCGCAAAGTCTCGGCGTTTCCAGAATTCCGGTACGGGAAGCTCTTTTGATATTGGAATATACCGGGCTCATAGAAAAACTCCCAAATCAGCATGTACGCATTGCGGCGATCGACGCATCGTATTTTGAAGAAATCTTTGAACTCGCTTTGGAAATCGAACTGAATATCTTATATAAAAACTGCGGGGATTTTATCTTTTCCGATGAATTATCTTTCCATAAAAACGTCATTCGGCTTTCCGCAAATGCGTTTATAAGAAAAACGTTAAACTCCGTCCTGGAAATTTTTATTTCCTTTGCACTTACCGATCCTCTCCGTTCGTGCGCAATCGACGATTTGAAAAAAATAATTGCGGAAATCAAATCGGGGAAAAAAGATAACGCAAAAGCCATGTTCGCGTTCTATTTTAGCGGACTTGCAGCGTCTGCATGGCATATCAGGAACAACCGACATGATAGAAGGCCTTAAACCGATAAAACTCCTTCCGGCCAGAGAAAGGGTTGCAGCCGCTTTGCGAAAAGCGATAATTTCACGACAGTTAAAAGCAGGGCAATCACTTGTTTTAGATGAAATCGCAAGCGAACTGGAAGTTTCCGTTACCCCCGTACGAGAAGCTCTTCAAATCCTCGCGAGAGACGGCTTGGTAACACTGAAGGCAAATAAAGGTGCGACGGTTTTGGGAATCACTGAAAAATTCCTTCGGGAGCACTATGAAATTCGCGCGGTCTTGGAAAGCGAAGCATGCATACTTTGCTGTCGAAATAAAGCGGATTTAACCGATATCGAAAATGTCTTAAAACAATCCGATTTGAGTATAGCGAAAAACGATATCGATGAATACAGCAATCTCAATCAGTCATTCCATTACGAAATTTGGCTGGCGAGCGGCAATGAAAAACTTAAAAATATCCTCTCCGAACTGTGGAACGGCCTCTCTCTCGGAATAAAATCCACTATTGCGGAATACGCGGCAATTTCTCTCGATGAGCATAAAAAAATTTTTCAAGCGCTCAAAGCGAGGAATGAAGATCTGTCCGCAAAATGTATGAAAGCACATATCGTTCGAAGCATGGAAAGCATACTGACAAGGTATACCGATTGATCCGAATACGGGCGCTCATTTTGCCTCATCTCTACAATTTCAATTCGTCGATATCTGAAAATATCCGGTTTTTAAGGTATAAACTCTATACATGCGTATAGATAAAAGCGCCTTATCTGCGTAAAATTCGGGAAAATTTTATTTGACAAATACGAAAAATGGATTTATCCTATATAGGATTTGGATACATTATCATATATTTTATATTAAAAATAATTTATAAGAGCATAAATATAATTGGGAAAAATAGAAATTGGAGGTAACTATGAATATCCCTGCGCTCATTACAATCGGATTTTTGCTTGCAGCGATTGTCTTATTTATCACGGAGTTAGTCCCTTTAGGTGTCACTTCGATGCTTATATGCATAGGACTTATTTTAACCGGCGTCCTCGATGTAAAAACGGCATTCTCGGGATTTATAAACAATAACGTCATTCTCTTTGTCGCCATGTTCATCGTCGGCGGAGCACTGTTTGAAACAGGCATGGCAAACGCTATCGGAGGAATCGTTACGCGGTTTGCAAAATCGGAGCGAATGCTCATCGTCGCAATTATGGTTATTGTCGGCCTTATGAGCGGTGTTCTCTCCAATACGGGAACCGCAGCCGTTCTGATCCCCGTCGTCATCGGCATCGCTTCCAAATCAGGGTATTCCAGATCAAAATTTTTATTGCCGCTGGTATTTGCCGCCGCCATGGGAGGAAATCTTTCTTTAATCGGTGCACCCGGCAATATGATCGCACAGTCTACCATTCAAAAAGCGATCGAAGACGGATCTCTTGCAGCGGGTTCGGAATTCGGATTTTTCGAATACGGGATCACGGGTCTTCCTATTCTTATCGCCGGCATCGTCTTCTATGCGACCATCGGCTTTAAACTGCTGCCCGACAACGACGCGATGGAAGACAGTGACAGCATTTTTGACGAACAACCCGATTACAGCGCAGTTCCGTTATGGAAAAAAGCTATGTCTCTTATAATTTTGGTTCTCACGCTTATTGCGATGATCTTTGAAAAAATGATAGGGATAAAACTTGCAGTTTCCGGTTGCATCGGAGCGCTTCTTTTGATTATTACTCGTACGATCACGGAAAAACAGGCGCTAAAATCGATCGACCTTAGGACGATATTTTTGTTCGGCGGCACTCTTTCTCTTGCATCCGCGTTACAAAAGACCGGCGCGGGCGGGCTTATCGCAGAAAAAGTCGTTGGACTTATGGGCTCTCACCCTTCTCCGCTTTTGCTGACTTTCGTCGTATTCCTCTTATGTTGTATTTTGACCTACTTTATGTCGAATACGGCGACAACCGCGCTTATGGCTTCGATCTGTTATTCGATTGCCGTAAATATGGGAGCCGATCCGAGGGCAGTCCTCATGGCGTGCGTAATCGGCGGTTCGTGCGCGTATGCGACGCCGATCGGTATGCCCGCAAACACAATGGTACTGGGCGCCGGCGGATACAAATTTACGGATTACGTAAAGGCGGGAGCGCCTCTTATCGTCATTGCAACGGTTGTAAGCATGATTGTCCTTCCTCTTGCCTTTCCGTTTTTTCCGAATTGACTGATTATAGAGGTTTAGAATATGAGTAATGAAGAACAAGTACGAAGATTAACGCGTTATATGGCAAATTTCGTATCGCATATTGCCAAAAAACTTCCGGATGATGTGATCGCAAAACTTGACGAACTTGGGA
>ERZ772967.1749-NODE-1749-length-14547-cov-35.404982_pt1 | contig 14547 bp, 13 predicted proteins | sample MGYA00511677_ERZ772967 | MGnify/ENA primary metagenome ERZ772967 (study PRJEB29015, sample SAMEA2737931) | human oral metagenome | biome: human oral; feature: human-associated habitat; material: dental | place: China | collected 2146 ...
AAGACATAAAGCATAGTACAAGTCTACTAACATGCAGCCATACAGAGATAACGGGACCCATAGCTCACTGAGACTAGGAATTATGCAACAAAGCCCAATTTACAGCCGTTCTTATCGGTACTTGACAACGTTTCTACGCCGGCAATATTTGCAGGAAGTCCGCTCAAGCTATCACGAGACAGAGCTAAGCAACTGTTGGAGTCTGTTGGGCTGGGAGATAAGGCAAACTCGCTACCCGGCGAGCTATCTGGCGGTCAGATGCAGCGAGTGGCAATTTGCCGGTCAGTTATTAATCGCCCTAGCATATTGTTGGCTGATGAGCCGACGGGAAACCTTGATTCTGTCAACAGCCGGGTGATATACGATTTATTTAGGGAAATAAACCAGAGACTGAGTACAACCATAGTAATCGTGACTCACAGCCAAAACATGGCTAATCACGCTGATAGAATTATTAGGCTTAGGGATGGAGAGATTATTGGTGATGTGGATCGCTGGGAGGATGGAGAATGATAAGGACTACTGCGGCTATACTTTTAGCTAAATCTAAATTCCACACTAAACGTAGGCTAACAATCTTATCGTTATCTATTGCTAGCATATTACTAGGTGTCCTGATGACATTAACTGTAATATCGCATGGACTAATCACAAACTTAAATAAGTATGTTAAAAAAGCTGGTGGCGAAAAATACCAGGTATCCGTGAGGGCAATTATTCCATCTGATATAAGCTCCTCCTTTGACAATCTCGATCACACCACCATTGATAATATTCGACTCTTTGAGAAACAGTATCGTACAACGAAAGCTGAACAATACCGCTTGCTGGGACTGAAATACAATGAAAGTGAAGATGCGCCAGCGTTAAGGTTTAGTCAGTTTGCATCGAAAGGTGAACCCGAGAAGTACCGTGTTGAATTTGATGACTCTTCTCCCATTGCTAAAAAATTGATTAATCGTAAATACGAGGAATGGGCTAAGACGGCGAAAAATAAGACTCGGGACCTACTGAATACCGTAAAAAAATACGGTAAACCTTTGTACTACTCAAATTATGGCGCCTATAAGAATTATCTAAATCAGAATAACTCGCAAATCATTATTAATAACCGGGAAAGACTAAGTAATTGGGTCGATAATAAGAGTATGTATAGTGGCAATAGTCTCAAGAGAAGCTACTTTGCTGGTGTTAATGACAAACTTGTTGAGAAATATATTACATATCATGGGAAACTGAAGGGCATCCCTGTTGTTGCCTCTGTTTACGATGTTGCTGATTTGTTTGGCGACCAATTGCATGTTGACAGAAAACCGCCAAACGGCAATGCAGCCAGAGCAGAATGGTTAAAAGAGGTACAACATAAAGCTAATGGCTTTACTTATCAAGTATGTTATCGCAACGCTGTTGAGCGTACAGTACTAACCAAGATTCAACAGGCTAGCAATGATACGTCAAATGAAAAGATAGATAACCGTGAAGGTGCTTCGGCTGATGGAGGGGGTCTATATTATCGACTGCCAACTATACCTTGCGGTGATATAGTTGCCGTGGCTGATAGACGTACTGTCGAACAAAAGAATAACGACCTCTTGCAAAACATTGCGAATAAGAAACTTGGGATTGCTACCGATCCAAGACATCGACTAATAACTATGCAAATAGTTGGGATATCAAATGAAAAAGAGGATCCGACTGTGATGGTTAATAATAACATTTTTGATATGGCAAGGTCAGTTTTGAAATCGAGTCCAGGTTTTGGAGGTACTACATTGGTTCCAAATACGTTGTACTTATCGGCCCCAAATGATGCAAGGGTTGATAATCTAGACAGCGAGGACTTGACTCTTGATGTAGTGGCTAGTCTATCGGACTCTACGTTCAAACAATTTCCTTATGGCATGCTAGAGTTCTCATCAGCTGAGCAAGCTCGTAAATTTCTTGCCAACGAGACGTGCAATACATCAAATCCAAATTGTGGAAAGGCTTATGAAGCGTTACAGTACGGCGTTAATTTTCTCGTGCTTGACGACTTAACTAATGGCGTGAATAGAATTATTTCTATCATTTTTGTAGTGGTTGCTAGTCTGGTGGCAATAATCATATGGTTAACAATTTCTCGAATTATAAGTGAAAGCAGACGTGAAACAGCTGTTTACCGTGCCGTTGGAGCTAAGAGAGCAGACATTGTTCTTGTCTATCTATCTTATACGATCATGCTAGCTTTAATCATTATTGCTCTCGCATTTATCATTGCAACCATTCTATCTGTCATCGCTGCATATATGGTAACCCCATATTTATTAGTGGCGGCTCAGGCTTCGTTTGGTATTATAGGTAGCATTTCAACCGTTAGTCTGGTTGAGCTGAATGATTACGTGTTGGTCATGACGTTATGGATGGCTTTATTGATTGTGGCAATATCAGTTTTATCTGCTATTCAGCCTATAGTTCGTAATACGAGAAGGGAGCCCGCAAATGACTTAGCTGTTGAGTGAAATTGAGTGGCTGTTGGTTTTTATTTACCTAATATTATTAATTAGTAGCTAACTAATACCTGTTGCATTAGTTTGCAAGGAGGATGTTATATGTCTAGTATATTATCAACAAAAATTGCTTCCAAAATAAGTCTTGCGCTTGTAGCGTTTGGCGTGGTGGCGGTTATGTCTGTTGTTGGGGCTAAGCCAGCAATGGCTAAACAGCACGACATAAATATGTGGGATGCTTGCGAATACCAATACGGCTCCATTATGAGTGTCGTCTCAATCGCTGATAACGTTTACGGTTGGCGATGTCATTGGTGGGGATCTAACGGTCGTATGTATGGACAGCTGAATCTCAGAAGTTACTGTGGCCACAGATATGGACAGGGAGCATACTATCGCAATTTCCACGATAAATACAGCTGGTATTGCGGATAAATAACTTGCTGACGTTAAAATTAAAGGAGTCTTCAGGACTCCTTTAATTTTAAAATAGTAGAACGTGCTAGCGATGCTTCGGATGTATGTGATTATGATTATGTGCATGCTTTAGGGTAAGCCAGTATAATTTAAGGGACTAAGTCCAGCACCACCAGGTTCTCGGTGTGGGGCGTGCGAGGGAAGAAGTTGAACGGTTGGCAAAGGACGGGGCGATAATCTGAGCCGAGACGAGCGATATCCCGAGCCTGGGTGACGGGATTGCAGGAGAGGTAGATGAGACGAGGTGGCTTTACCTCGGTCAGACGGGTAACGAGCTTGCTATCCAGTCCGGCCCGAGGCGGGTCGACGATGATGGTAGCCTCAGGCGTGATATACTCTAATGCCTCTTCGGAACGGGCGTGTATAGCGGTGATGTTAGGATGATCGCCGGGTAAATTGTGCTCCAGCTCGCTAAAGGCATGGCGATCAGTCTCAATCAAGGCTAATTGGTGATCACGAGCCACCGATAGCCCGATAGTACCGACGCCGGCGTACATATCTACGACTTGATCGGTGGTGATGAATGGCTTGATGGTCCGTAGCGCCAGCTGATAGACCGGCAGGTTGATCTGGAAGAAGCCATTTGGCGAGTAGGTATAGCGGTGCCCTAATATAGTATCGCTAAGCTGTTTCATCTGAGGATGCGGCTGATTCATAGCGAAGAGAGCGCTGCTAACCTGCCCCGCCTGGTTGCACCTGATCATGATTGATTGATAGTGGCGGGCTTGAGCTCCGGTGCTATTAAGCTGTTCGATCAGGCGATTAGCCTCCTGCCAAATCTCGACCCGTTCTATCAAGCTGCGCCGTACGGCAATCTTGCGATGGCTACCCCGCTGGTGAAAAGCCGGGTAGATGCGCTCAGTCTGATGATCCCACCACAGCGAGTACTCCATCTTGTTGCGGTAGTGATAATACCGTCCATCGCTGACGATTTCGTTTGGCTCGATCTCTACCCGGTGCTGACAAAAAGCTTCTTTGACCAGCGCCGCCTTATGCCGGCTTTCGGCAGGCTCAGTCATGATTTGCCAGGGTGAAGTGGCGAGGAAGCAATCGTCCCTCGGGGTGATCCGATCGGGCGACGGCTTGATGATCTCGGCGACGATGGCTTCGGCGTGAGTTTTCTTTAGCTTGGTTAGCCGGACTAGAGCGGTCTCGCCCGGTAAAGCTCCCCAGACGAAGACTTTCCTGCCGTCAGTTAGGTCGCCGATAGCTTGCCCGCCCGGGACTAGCTTCTCCAGCTTGACTACTTCCTTAATGACCCGCTTCACGTCTCTGCCCCAGGATGATGAAACTAACCGGCTCGACGCCGATCTCGCTCTCGACCGGTTGAGGATTCTGCCACAGCCAGGTGTCATTGGTGGTAGCTAGAACCTGCCATTCACCGGTGAGGTTAAGGAGATGAGGCGCTTGATTGCGATTGTAGACGACCATCAGCTTAGCCCAGGGCGACGAATGGTCTTGGTCGTCATTGTCTAGCGAATAGCCGACTACGCCGGGGGTGTGCCAACTATCATATTGACGCCGATGGGCGCTCGGCGATTTGTCGTAGAGAGCGGGTAGCTGCTGACGAAGAGAGATTAGCCCTCGATAAAACTCGGCTAGCGACCGCTCTTCGCCTACCCTACTCCAATCGAGCTGACTAAGCTCGATCGGTGAGCGGTAGGAGTTGGTCTGGCCGTGCTTGGTCCGACGAAAAGTCGAGCCCGATAGCATGAAGGGTCGCCCCTGACAAGTCAGATAGATGCCGACAGCGAGGCGGTACTGTCTGCGGCGCAGCGACTCGTCGGGCGTGGTGCTGGTGAGCTTGTCCCAGAGAGTCTGATTGTCATGAGCAGAGACGTAGTTGATGATCTGCGCCGGGCTGGCGACGTCTGAGCCTTCGCCACACCAAGCCACAGCACTCCTCAGGAGTGCTTCTTCTTTATCCGCTGCTCCATTGACGAAGCCGGCTTCCGCTATATTGCCGGCCGACCCTTTAATGACATCTCTGGTCTTGTCGCAAAAGATACCGATGCTGTGGTTCAGGAGCTTAAGGTTGTCTCGATTAGCCAGTGGCTGTCCATCCATAGCTGCGCTGCTACCGGCTGCCCAAGGCTCACCGTAGATGAGCTTCTCACCTGCTCCGAATTGCCGGTCGAGAAGATCTTGGATCTGATTCATCAGCTCTACTGTCAGCACGCCCATCAAGTCAAAGCGAAAACCGTCGAGGTGGTACTCGTTGGCCCAGTAGAGGACGCTGTCGGTAATGTATTTGGCTACCATTGGTCGCTCGCTGGCCAGATCGTTACCACAACCCGAGCCATTGGTAAGCTCACCATCCTTGGTGCGATAGAAGTAATAAGGCATGGTCTGCTCTAGCGCCGTATCCAGGCTCCAGGTGTGATTGTAGACTACGTCCATAATCACTCGAAAGCCCTGCTGGTGGAGTGCCTGAACGGCTCGTTTAAGCTCTCTGATGCGCACCTCACCGTGGCATGGGTCAGTCGAGTACGAGCCCTCCGGCACATTGTAATTAACCGGGTCGTAGCCCCAATTAAACTCGCTACTGCTCCGTTCGTCGACCGAGCCGAAGTCATATATGGGCATGAGCTGCAAATGAGTGATGCCAATATGCTTGAGATAAGCCAACCCCGTCTTGGTCTGACCGTCGCTATTCAGGCTGGTGTCGGGGATAGCCAGAGCTAAGAACTTGCCTCGCACCGGCTCGGCCCAGCCACCGGCCGGATCAGATGAAAACTCCTTGATGTGTATCTCGTCGATGATTTGCTCCGGCGTGAGCTTAGGCGGGCGGTCGTTTAGCCAGTCGAGCGGATTAGTCCGGCTGAAGTCTACCAGCATAGCTCGCCTGCCATTGATGCCGGTAGTGCGAGCGTAAGGGTCGCCGGCCTGATGAGTCTCGCCGTCAATGGTGATGGTGAAGTCGTAATAGATGCCATGAAAGCTACGGGGAGCTGACCACACCCAGACACCGTTCGCCTGCTCAGTCATGGTGGCTTGCCAGTAAGGCTGACCTGCCGATTTACCGTCGTGGTAGAAGTTGAGCTTGACGGCTTGGGCGACCGGGCTCCATAGCTTGATCACGGTCTCTTGCTCCGTCACGGTAGCACCGAGATCATTGCCGTCATAATAGTACTGCTGATGAAAGTCAGCTGAGTCATATAGATCTGCCCACTGTTTGATCGTTCTCACTAGCTGAATTATACCACGGCGCAGGCTCAGGATATGATAAACTAAAGCTAGTTATGGTGACTAATAAGTCTGAGTCCAAGCCCATTATTTCACTGCACCAAGTGACCAAAGTGTATGGCAAGGGTGATAATGCCGTCGAGGCACTGCGAGGTATCGACCTGGATATCCGCTCCGGCGAGGCGATAGCCATCATTGGTAGAAGCGGCAGTGGCAAGTCTACCCTGGCTCATGTCATGGCGACGCTCGACAGACCGACTAGCGGCAAGGTATTGATCAATGGATCAGAGGTCGGACGGCGCTCCAGGCGTGCCTCCAATCGTCTACGCAATCAGGAGATCGGCTTCGTCTTTCAGCAATTCTTTATGAATGCCAGGGACAGCGTCTTAGACAACGTCATGTTGCCGATGATGATCGCCGGGATTCGTCCTAAGTTGCGTCGCAAGCGGGCACTGGATGCCCTGGAGACAGTCGGGCTGCTGGACAAGGCCTATGCCCGGGCGAGTGACCTATCGGGCGGGCAGAAGCAGCGAGTTTGTATCGCTCGGGCAATTGTCAACAAGCCCTCCATCATCCTGGCCGATGAACCGACTGGCAATCTGGATACGGCGACCAGCCGAGTGGTGGAGGATATGCTCTTTCGGCTTAATCAAGAGCGAGGCATCACCTTGGTCATTGTTACTCACGATCCTGACTTAGCTCAGCGTTGCGGTCGGCAAGTTCGGATTGCTGACGGCCAAGTCGTCGGTGATCAAAAGGAGCGGAAATGAGACTTACGGATATTATCAAGCGGGCGAATCATAACCTATGGTGCAATCGTTCGAGAACTATCTTGACTACCCTGGCGATCACGGTCGGCTCATTAACTATCATGTTGACCGTCGGCATCAATGCCGGAGTCAATGGCTATATCGACAAGCAGGTCGAGAGTACCGGTGGCAACGATATCATTGAGGTCATGCCTAAGGGTATAGCCGATCGGATGTCGAGTATGATGACGCTGGGAGCAACCGAGGTGCAGGAATACCGAAGTAATCAGGGGCAGAGCCAGCAGGTATCGCTGACTGATCGTGACTTAGCCGGGATCAAGCGTCTCAAGGGGGTCAAGCTGGCTAAGCTAAGTGACCTCCTCTACCCGAGCTATATCACTCGTGACCGGGACGAAGCCAAGAAGTATAAGCTGACGGTCGGACCGCTGGCGGCTAGCAGCATCAAGCTGGATCTGGCGGCCGGTCGCAGTGTCCGGATTGACGGCTCGGAGGCGGAGGCCATCTTGCCTGATCGCTATCTGGAGCCGCTTGGCTTTAGTTCCGCCAAGCAGGCGATAGGACAGATGGTCCGAGTGGGCGTACCGCACCAGCTGGGTGGCCAGATAGATGAAGTGAAGATCAGAATAGTCGGTGTGCAGAACCAGAGTATAGTTGGCTTTGGTCGAGTGTTTCTGAACGATGCTGCAGGTCGATTGATCAGTAGTGCTTACCTGACCGGCATGCCCGAAGCCCTACAGAGCCAGCATGGCTTGATCATCATCCAGGTCAAGCCCGGCTACGAGTCGAAAGAAAAACTGGCTCAGATCAAGCAGGAGCTGACCAATATGGGCTACAGCAGCATCTCGGAGGATGATTATATTTCGTCGATCAAGCTCTTCTTTAACGCCATTACGGTAATCCTGACTATCTTTGGGGTGATCGCTCTGATCACTGCTTCGATCGGCATAGTCAATACCTTGCTGATGTCAGTACAGGAGCGAACTCGTGAGATCGGCTTGATGAAAGCGATGGGGCTAAGCTCGGGGCGGATCTTCGCCCTATTTAGCCTGGAGGCGGTAAGCTTAGGCTTCTGGGGTGGGATGCTGGCGGCCGGTCTAGCGGTGGTGATCAAGCAGACGGTTAATCCGTGGGCAGGGCGCAACTTCCTGTCCGGCTTACCCGGCTTCAATCTGATCGAGCTCAACCCTCTCTATGTCGGGGCGATCGTAGTGATAGTCATGGTGGTGGCTTTCCTGGCCGGTACTCTACCGGCTAAACGAGCGACCAAGCAAGACCCCATTCAGGCGTTGCGCTACGAGTAACGATAGTCGAAGTGGATCTCGTGCCGGTACTTATAGGTGAAAGCCCGCTAAAGCTAAGCCGGCTTGCGTGCCGGTGATATCTCTTTGGTTGAAGCGGTGTCTTCTCGCCTACCTCGCCTATCTAGTCATCGGAGCGGAAGAGATAGTGGAGATAATCTCGCATCATCCTGGCACCACAAATGGTGGTGAGGTAACTGGCCAAGGTGGTGGCGACGGCATCGCTCCAGCGATCGTCGTGGTGACAGATATTGATGGCTTGGCGCAGGCGACTATAGAGCGAGCTAACCTCTTCCTGATAGTCGTCACCGCTAACTAGCAGAGTGGTCGGTGGGGCAACATCGGCAACGCCACCGTCATTGGTGGTCACCAGCAACGCTAAGTTGGCTAGGTCTTTCATAAATGACGTGCCGCAGGCCTCCAAGCCGACTACCGGCACATTGACTGAGATATCTGAGCCGAAGCTCATCGCTCTAGCTAGATTCTCGTCATAGTCGGTGATGTAGTGAACTCGCCGTCTGAGGACCGGATCGTCAGCGATACGCTGTAGCATGCTAGCCAGTTTCCGGTAGGTAGAATCATTGGCTGAGACATTACCGGCGATCATTCCCGCCATAATGTAATGAGCGTTGTGGCTAACCAAGATACCTTTGAGCTGCTCGATATCCTCGAAAGGCATCCAGGGGCGCTTGTACTCGACAAAGCGACGCTTGTACTCAAGCAAGATGGCATCCTCGGGAATCTGGACTACAGCTCCATATTGGTCTTGACGATGAGCCAGCTCACTATTGAGCTGAGCCCTACCCTGCTGCTTGAGCTGACGCAGCCGGCTAAGATTGGTTCGAAAGATCTGACGAATCTGGTCGGCAGTTGCCACTCCGGGCATGTTGAAGCGATCAATGATGCCACTGTGCTTGTAGAAATCAAGCAGCTCCGGCTTAACCCAGCTCTGCAGGTGGATGCCATTAGTGATAGCGCTGAAGTGGGTCTTCTCGCCCGACAGGTCGTGATAATCAGCTACCTTGGCATGGAGCTTAGAGACGCAGTTCTTCGCCTCGGCCAGCTCAATTGTCAGGCTGCTGAGCTGTAGGTAGCCGTCTTGGAATAGCCCGCTGATATAGTGGTCAACTGCCGGTGATTTGATATTAGGAAAGACGAAGCGGTCGAACTGCTCGTGACTAAACTGCGACTCAGCGGCTTGCACCAAGGTGTGATTGGTATAGAGAGTGTGCTTGCGAACGTAGACAATCGCCTCGTATAGATTCATGCCATTACTGCAGAGCTCATCCAGGCGAGCTACAGCAGCGAAAACGGTGGCGGTTTCGTTGAGCTGGATAACGGCGGGCTTAAGATCAGCCATCTTGAGAGCGGCGTAGCCACCAAAGCCGAGCGATGTCATCTGATAGAGACGATGGTCACTAGAAGGCGTGTCGCAGTAGAGCGGTCCGAAGTTGGGCTCGGTCATGCAGAGAAAACGACTACTGCCTAGCTGCTTTTGGTAGATGTCAAGCGTAGCGTCAGGCTTGTCTTTGATGTGAAGCGCTACTTGCCCGATCGCCTGGAAGCCTTCTGCCTCAGGGCTACGGCTAATGTAGTCGTCATGTGGCTCGAGTTTCTCTAGACGCTGGTGTCGCTCGGTCTGATAAAAGGGAGTTAAAGTGACGAAGGGTATCTCCAGGTCTTCTGCCACTCGACGGGTGTCGGCGGCCAGAACGCCCAGCCCCCCTGCCCCACGGATACCATTAGCCTGGTCGTAGACCTCCATGGTGGTATAGACGTATGGTCGTACGGGGCTGATCTTGTGGATCAGGTTGCGACGGTCGATCGTCTGGTAAAACTCAGCGACATCTTCAATTTTAGCTTGGGAAGCCCGCTGCTTCCCTTTCGGTACTTGCCCACTCATAACTACCCCTATTGTATCAGACTGCCCCGGCTTATGCTAATGCTCATGCTTAGTCTAGTGAGAATGAGCACTGGCAAGCTTGGTCGGATCGGGTCGGTGTTTGGCCCGGTGTGACATGGCGAAGGCTAGTAAAGATAGGCTGATCACTAAGGTGACGGTCATGTAGACGTACGAGGCGGTAACCGACGACTCGGTGATACCGCCGGCGATGGCGGAGCGAATGGTGGTCAGTGAGTATGCCATGGGGACCACTTGGTGAAGAGCTTGATATAACCCCGGCGAGGTCTCAATCGGGAAAGTGCCGCCGGCTGAGCCGAGCGATAGAATCATGATCACCATACCGATGAAGCGTCCGATATTACCCATTGATATGGCGAGGAAGAGATTGAGAAACATCATGGCATTAGCATAGAGGATAAGGATGGCGTAGAAGCGGACGGGGTTAGCTGGGTGAAAGCCGACTCCCTGCATGATCACTCCCATGATCAGCGCCATAGCAGTGGCGACGCCGGCGCCGATGGTGACCTTGCTGAGATACCAGCCTCGCCAACTACCCTGCCGGTCAGCTTTACGCTCTACCGGGTAGATTGAACAGAAGACCAAACAACCGACGAAGATAGCGACAGAGAAGAAGTACGGCGCCAGGCCGTGGGCGTAGTTAGGAACCTGGCTCTGGCGCTGATGCTCCAGGGTGACCGGCTGACTAATCTGACGAGCGGTTTTGTCGGATAGTGGCGTCTTGGCGATAGTGTCGGCACCGGATTGTAGCTTAGCTCGGAGCAGTTCGCTACCATCAGCTAATTGATTTGCTCCGTTTGCTAGCTGCCGAGTGCCTTGCACCAGGACTGGCGCTTTACTGTCCAGCTCAGCCACTCCGAGATTGAGCTGATTAGCGCCGGTTGCTAGCTGGCGCAGCTTGGTCTGAGCTGATGGACTGTTAATCTGGTCGCTCAGCCGGTGTAGTTGGCCAGCTAGGTGGCTAGTGCCATTAGCTACCTGGTCAGCGCCCAGGCTGAGTCGGTCTAGTCCGCCGGCTAGCTGAGTGAATTGCTCGGTGATGGGCTGGGCATTGGGTAACTGAGCTAGCTGAGCCTGGAGCTTGGCTAGATCTAGCTTAGCTAGAGCCTGAGCTGACTTAGTAAACTCGGGGTTAGTGCCAGCCTGTGCCTTCTGGGCGATGATGAGCTTGACATCGGCATCATCGAGGATGGTGGCGATGTGACTAATGCTACTACCGGCCGTGACCTTGAGCTGCTCGAGTGAGGCCAGGTTATGACTGAGCTGACCAAGCTTAGTCTTGGTTTGCTGACCGGTGAGCTTGGTGGTATCGGCTAACTTTCTTGCGCCATTGTTGAGACGGTCAATCTGAGGCAGGGATGCTTTGACATTGTCACCTAGGGTTTTGGTCTGATTTGTTAGCTGGTTGACGCCGCCGGCTAAGTCAGCCGAGCCACTAGCCAGCTGATGGGTGCCACTAGCGAGGGTACCGGTGCCATTGGATAGTCGGACTAATCCATCTGACAGCTTGCCTGCTCCGTTACTCAGCTCGCCTGCCCCGGCGGAAGCGGTCTGAAGCCCTTGTCCGGATTGCTTGATAATATCTATCAGGGCGTTGGCATAGGTAGTGGTAATCTCGGCGGAGATCTGCGACTTGATCCGGCTGACTGCCGTGCCGGCTACCGTCTCGATCGGGTAGTTAAGTGAAGCGTTAGTCTGATAACGGAGCTTTAATTGTTGTGGGTCAAGCTGAGTAACGGTGGTGGCGTTATGGGAAAAGTCGGTCGGAATGGTCACCGCCAGGTAGTATTTATTATCCTTCATTCCCTGCTTTGCCTCATCCTCGTCGACGAACTGCCAGTCAAAGGTGTGGTTGCGGTGCAGGCTATCGACCACCCTTTGCCCCAGGTTCATCGTCTTGCCTTGGTGTGATACCGGCTGATCTTGGTTGACTACAGCAACCTTGAGCTGATCCAAGTGGCTATATGGATCCCAGATTCCTTTCAGGAAGACTACGGCATACAGCACCGGGATACAACAAATAGCGATGGTTGTGACCAGCAACATCTTACTCTGCCGGATATTTTTAAGCTCTGCCTTAATCATCTGTGACCTCCTTTTGGTTAATGGTGAAGATAGCATTGGTCTCGACGCCGGGGTCGTTCCAGTCTAGCTGGGGTAAATAGCGATGTGACGAAATGACTCGGTCGATGATGTCGCCGATATTTACTTCGCTCAACACCTGTCGCCAGACGCCGTCGGCGGTCATGAAGATGCGGTGTACCGCCTGGTCGGCTGTAGTGATGGCTTGGTGAGCGTTGGTGCTAGTTTGGCAAGCAAAGATAGCACTAAAGAGCCCTGTACTGGGAAAGCTGTCTACTCTGCCCTCCAGTGCTTCGACTACCTCCAGGATGGAAATCTGCCCGACGGGACGGGCCAGGGTGAATCCACCACTATTCCCCGGTACTGATTTGACGATACCGGCGACGACCAGCTTGCGCAGCAACTTCTGACTATAAGTCATAGATGTCGGCAGGCGTCGCTGCAAGGTGCGAGATGAGACGGGGATAGCCTTAGCCTGAGTGGCGAGGATCGCCATCAGGCAGACCCCCTGCTCAAAGCTCTTTGTAAGCTTCATATGGTCTCCCTTGGCTGATATTTAATATCCATCGTGGATAAAATATATCTATAATGAATAATAGTCAAGGGCATGTGAAAGATCTGCTAGTTAAATACACAGCCGACGATATCGGCGTAACAGTGGTCGATATGTTAAATATAGCATTGACAGGTTGCAAAGAATGACGGAGACGGTTAGTAGAGCGAATGCTAACTACTATTGATGCATGTAACCGACGATTGTGGGCCGCTACTTGACAAATAAGGATAAGGGTGTTATGAATGAACACTATCAGGTTGCATGCGAGAAAAGCTCGTATGACCTGCGTTCTTTGGAGGAAATATGTATGATATGGAAGAGTGTGTGTCGTTTAGAACGTTAAATATTGGCTACGAGCTCCAGGGAGCTCGTAGCCAGCTAGAGCAGGCACTTGAAAGCGCCCGCTCGGTAGCAGGTGCTTGTCTCGAGGACTCGCTTGAGCGAGCCCTCGAGAGTATCGAGAAAGCAGAGCAACATTTGTTTGCTCTGCAGAGAGAGACTCGGAGCAGCGGTGACAACCGTTGCTCCGAGATGAACGGCTCCTCCTCTAAAGAGGAGGAGCTAGTCCTTGCAACCCCTGTTCAGGGGGTGCAAGTGGATGGTCGCCTGATTTTAGGCGACCCCAAGCTCTTGAGAGCTGACACTCTCAAGAGCTAGCACTACCCCGGCGGGTCAGCGCACGTTTTTATGCGCCGGCTCGCCGGCATCTCTATCCACCCTCCACCCCCTACTTACGAGTAGGGGGATTTTCCCGCATTATCTCATAATAAAAGGTTACCGATCCGGCTTAAGGTTAACGTCATAATGGTAACCTAGCTGTTGCTGCAATTTACTTACTTTTGCTTGTAACACCTCAATCTTATCATGAAGCTTAACAGGATTAAGTTTCTCGTACTGTTCTTTTAGCGATAGCTTAGTGCGCGGTGGTAAGTTCGGCAATGCCATAGCTCTGGCATATGGTGTCATGATGTCATAGCTCTTCTTGCCGTGACGTTTAGTCTTAATACCCGCTTCGTTCTCATAACTAAAGGTTCGTGTTACCTTAAAGACGGGCTGGAAGAAGTTAACATATAGTCTGACTGCTTCATATAGCTCATTAAGAGCGGCAACTACTTCAGGGTGATCATAACGGTTATAGCCGGTGTACTTGCGAATGACATGGTTATTACGTTCTTCTACGTGGCAGTTGTCGTTCTTTTTGCTTGGTCTTGATCTGGTCAGTTCAATTCCATATCTCTTGCAATAAGCAATTAGCTTCCGGTTGATGAACTCACTGCCGCTATCCGGATGCAGTCCCTTAATCCGCCAAGGTAATCGCTTAGCCACCTGCTGAATAGAGTGTAGTGTCGCCAGATCGGTCTTATTGTACTGAGCTACCGGCTCAGTCCAGTAGGTGGCCATATCTACATAGACTAATGAATAAGCAGATACCCCGACAAGCTTGCTGCCACAGTGAACCACCGTATCCAGCTCACCATAGCCTAACCCCTTGTCGGCATAGTTGCCATTAAAGGTGGGTACCAGCTGCTTAAGGGTGTTAGCCGACTTAGTTGAGCTAATCCCTCTAACTAATCCTCGCTTCTTAGCCAGTTTAATTACTTTACGCCTCAAGGTGGATAAGCTCATCTCCAACAATAGCTCGGTAGTCTGATCGGCATATTGCCACATACCATCACGCTTAAAGATGCGAATGGCTTCAGCCAGCTCGCTATACAGTTGAACCGGCTACACTAATTTAGACAACTTTTTTAGAAGCTTCTTGTTGTCATAT